>RCNF010002032.1_pt1 | contig 10825 bp, 9 predicted proteins | sample 2041311 | NCBI WGS metagenome assembly RCNF01 (sample SAMN09708228, study PRJNA481090) | Marine sediment metagenome, whole genome shotgun sequencing project. | biome: marine sediment; feature: ocean; material: sediment; isolation source: Sewage treatment plant 2 marine sediment (STP2) ... | reverse complement strand
GCCAGGCTTGATAATGGAAATTTGCATTTCGAATATGCCGATGATGGGAAGGGAATATCACAAGAAAACCTCAGGAAGATATTCGAACCATTTTTTACGACCAACAAAAAAATCGGAACGGGCCTCGGGATGCATATTATCTACAACCTGGTCACCCAAAAGCTGAATGGTACGATCTGTTGCGAAAGTGAATCAAACATAGGTACCAGGTTTATCATTGAAATGCCGCTGGATAAATGATCTTGCCCGGTAGTGGATCTACATTTACCCTGTCATTTTAGCTTGGCTAGCTTTATGGGACTTATTTCGCCCGATGAAAATGGCTTGAAAGTAAATGAGAAATCATATGGTATGGGCAGCACCCTGTATTTGTTCATTACAGAGATAGCTGTGCAACCCACTCCACCTACCTGGTGGTCCAGGTTAAGCGTGATGGCATCAGAATCCTTCAATTGAAAGGCATAGTATGACCGGTCCAGGTTATCCGGATCATATATTTGTGCACTGAAATTGAACAGTTCTACTCCGGTAACCAAGAGGCCAATCCCTTCCTTATTGGTCAGTGACACCCAGTGAACATCTGTCCGGTTACCGTAATCCTGGGGTATAATATATGGTACATAGGCATCCTCAACCGAGCTGGTATAAATTCCTTTCCTGGCACCCGTCTTCCTGTCCGGATAAGTTTCAAAGGGTCCCCGGCCATGCCATTGCATCTCCTGGAAGGATTGAGGAAGCTGCATCTGTAATCCGATTTTTGGCAACCAGTGGGTCATATGGCCATGGGGTGTCGACCTCACTTTCATGTTGATCTGGCCATCACCCTGGATCTGGTAGGTATAGTGAACATCAAATCCTGTGCTGTAATTACCGGAGGAAAGGCTCACCGTCGCATGGAGTTCCACCAAATCCTGCAGTTCACGGACCACCTTGAATTCTTCCAGCTGGGGTACGAGTTTATCCAAACCGATGGAACGCCAGCCATTTGCATGGTTCCTGCCCATGCCAGGCTTCTTTTGTCCTATATCAGTTCCCCCGGTTCCCCATGCATCCAGTTCGTTGGCCAGGGGAGCTCTCCAGACATTGAAGTCTGGACCGTGTTCAATCAAATTAATCCCGCGGTAATTTAACGATTGCAGAATACCTGAACCCTTATCAAAAGCGTAAGTAAAATCTTCTCCTTTGATGATGATCTCGTTTTCCGTTTTTTCAACAGTAAGGGCTGCACCAGGTAGACTTGGCCCTTGTTGTGCGGGTAAGTACCAGGGAAGCTCAAATTGTTCCCAGGCAACTTCATGCCCTTTTTCCGCCCATCTGGTATTTTCGGGAAGCGTAAACTGTATAAGCAGGTAATAATTGGTCTCCGCTTGCAAGTCGGGTGTTTTATAAGGGATATTTATGATTTTCTTTTCCTGGGGACCAATATCCAGCTCCATGGTTCCCTGCTGGAGCACCAGGCCATCAGCTGTGATGGACCAGTGTGCATCCAGTGCTGACAGGTTCTTGAAATGATGCCTGTTAAGGATGGATATTTCCCCTCTTTCAAGAACATTTGCTTCCACCAGTACGGGTTGCGGTGTTTTTTTAAGTTGCCAGAGTTCGGGCTGGACCTTCCTGTCGGGCCAGACCAGTCCGTATGTTCTCCCGGGAATGCCAATGGAATAGTAAGTACCGCGTTCCTGTATTTCTTCAAAATCCAGCCACAATTTTACGTCTTCCTGCATGCTGACAGGGTCTTCAAGAAGTTTTTCTATGGGCAGTGTTTTATCGAAGATCCTCACTTTGTCGATCTTTGCATGGCACATATATCCCTGGTGGCCGTCAATGATCTCAGAACTCTTACCTATGTTCACCGGGTAAGGACCATCCAGGATATTGCCTGTGCAGGCCTTTTCTCCCAGAAGGGATCCATTTACATAGAACCTCAGTTTCTTACCATCATAGGTTCCTGCTATATGATGCCAGTTATGGATCCAGTTATCCGGAACCTCGGCCTTTACAACATGCTTTTCGTTAGTGGTAACATAGAAATCAAGATTTGTATCATCAGACTGGATAATGCCAAACTGGTAATCGCTCTTGGTCAGAAAATAGGCATCTCCATTCCATGGTTCCGGGTAAATCCAGAAGGAAATGCTTAGTTGATCGCCGGAAATATCGAGCGCCGGATCCCGGTAAACTTCTACCCAGTCGTCGTGTCCGCTAAGGGAGAGGGCTTTGCCGAATTTGCCATCCACCAGCTGGGCTTTGTGCATGAGAGCACACTGGATCTGATGGGGAGAGGCATCGGGGGTGGTGATCACCGGCATTGTTATACCCGGACTGATCCAGTCCCATATGGCTCCCCCGGTGAGCCTTGGGTATTGATAAATAAGATCCCAGTATTCTTCCAGTCCCCCAAGACTATTCCCTGTAGCTGCAATATACTCATCCATAAACGATGGCCGTGGATCCTGTGATTCCGGGACCATGGCAAAACGGCTTTTCAAGATGAAGGGTTGAAGGTACCTTGGACCTACGATATCTTCGCATTTTATGGGATTGGTTTTCGGGTCGCTGTCAGCATTCCCGCCATACATCCAGGCCGGACGGCTGGGATCAATTTTCTTGCCTTCCTCCATAATGGCACAGAGGTTGTCGCCAGGACCACTTTCATTGCCTGCACTCCATATCACTACACTGGGATGATTGCGGTCCCTGTACACCAGCTTCTTCATCCTGTCCATATACTGCGCCTTCCATTTTGGGTCATGAGAGATGAATGTATATGCATGAGCCTCATCACCTGTTTCATCCACGACGTATATGCCCAGTTCATCCGCCAGTTCAATGTATTCAACATTGGGAGGATAGTGACAGGTTCTGACACAATTAATATTGAACCGTTTCATGAGAATCAGGTCCTTTTTCATCGTTTCCACATCCACCATATGCCCGGTTTCAGGATGTTGCATATGGCTGTTCACCCCGTTGAATTTAACTGGGACACCATTGATATAAATGGCCTGGTTTTTCACTTCCACCTCCCTGAAACCGACCCGGCTGCCAAGGATCTCTGTCACTTTTCCCGCTGCATCCAGTAATTCGATTGCAATGGTGTAAAGGTTGGGATATTCTGCCGACCATTTTTTGGGATTTTCCACAGTGGCAGAAAGGATGTTCTCTGCTATTGGATTTGATGGATCAGGGTTTATTTTGCTGGTAAGCGCGGCTGGAAAAACAGGTTTGCCACTGTCATCATACAATTGGATGCGCAGGGAGTAATCGCTTAATAAATCCTGGCCATGGTTGATAATGCTTGACTGTACGGTCAGGTCAGCGTCCACGTACGCTTCATCCAGGTCTGTAGTAATATAGAAATCACGTATGTGTACCTCAGGGGTTGCCATCAGGTAAACATCCCTGAAGATCCCGGAAAGCCGCCACATATCCTGGTCCTCCATGTAGGATCCATCACTGTATCTCAGCACCTTAACCGCGATGGTATTCTTACCTCTTGCCAGGAAATCAGTAATGTCATATTCGGCCGGTTCCATCCCCCCCTGGTTATATCCCACTTCCTGCCCGTTGATCCAGACGTACGAAGCGGAATGCACCCCCTCGAAATGTAGCAATACCTGCCTGTTCTTCCAGTTTTTCGGAAGGGTGAAGGTCCGGATATAGGAGCCAACCGGGTTGAATTCTTTGGGGACTCCCGGAGGGTTATCCGGAAAGGGCTGACCAATATTCCTGAACAGGGGATGGCCAAATCCTTCCATCTGCCAGTTCGACGGGACCCTGATATCATCCCAATCCTTAACATTAAATCCTTTCCGGTAAAAATCCTCGGGGGCTTCTTCCGGTGTATCAGCCAGGTGGAATCGCCATGTCCCATTCAGCGTGAAATGGTATGGAGAAGATTTTTTATTATTCTCCAGGGCCTGTTCAATTGTCTCAAATGGCATCAGGGTAGTATGCGGCAGGGTCTGGTTTCTTTCAAAAATCTCCGGATTTTCCCAGTCCGGTTGTCCCTGGACATATCCACAGGGCATAATAAGCAGTCCCACAAGAACAAGGATAGAATTTTTTAATCTCATCATTACTGGCTTTGAAGATGTAGTAAAATTTTACAGGCATTCTTTGAAGTAATTTAGAAATAAATATTTGAAATCCACTATATTTGGTAATTCACATTCCAACCCATGAAAAACGACCGCCTCTATTCCCTGGATCTCTTCCGGGGGATCACCATGTTCCTGCTGGTTATTGAAGGAACCCATCTTTACAGTGCACTCCGCGAATACGGACCCCAGGAAGGATTCTTCCATGGATTAATAATGCAATTCCACCATCATCCATGGAATGGGCTGCGGTTCTGGGATCTGGTACAACCCTTTTTCATGTTCATTGTCGGGGTGGCCATGGCTTTTTCTCTGAAAAAGAGATGGAGCAAGGGACAAACCTGGATGGAATCATTTAAGCACATTCTGGTACGCTGCCTGGTTCTGCTCTTGTTGGGGGTTCTCCTGGCCTGCGGGTACCGGGGAGAACTTACATGGGCCCTGTGGAATGTTTTATGCCAGTTATCCGTTACCATCCTTTTGTCCTTCCTGATAATTAAATTCCCATTCCGGGTCCAGCTGCTTTTCAGTTTTGGGTTGTTGCTACTGATAGAAATACTATTCCGTTTTACCGGCATTGAAGGTTTTGACAAGCCATTTGTCCCGGATGAGAATTTCGGATCATGGATGGACCTGGTACTGATGGGTAAACTCAGTGGTGGCCACTGGGTAGCTATCAATGCCATCCCTACCACGGCGCATACTATCTGGGGGGTGCTGGCCGGGATGATATTGCAGAGCAAGCGGTCATCCATGGATAAATTCTGGCGGCTGCTCATTCCCGGTTTGATCTTCCTTGCAGTGGGTTATTCAATGGACTGGACCGGACTCACCCCCATTATCAAGCGGATCTGTACTTCATCATTCGTGATCGCCAGCGGTGGATGGTGTTTAGTTGGCCTGGCGCTCTGTTACTGGATTGCGGATATAAAGGGCTCCCAGAAATGGGGACTGATATTCGTGGTTGTCGGTTTGAACCCCATTTTCATATACATGTTCGCCAATACAGTAGGTTCTCAATGGTTTAATTCCTTCATGGAAATATTCACCGGAGGATTTTTAAGCTGGCTTGGATCTTCTGAGGGGACCATAAAAATTTTAAATGCCATGATAGTATTTGGCATAGAATGGTATCTCTGTTATTGGCTGTTCAAGAAAAAGATATTTATCAAGATCTGACCCTGGCCCCAAGCATTTTATGTTAAGCCGAGGTTGCAATCTGTTTCACCGCCGATATAAACCTGTCAAGGTCCTCTGTTGTTATATATACATTTGGAGTAACCCTGAGGCCATGGATATTTTCCCAGTTGATGGATATGGTATAGATCCTGTAATCGCCCATCAGTTTCCTTTGTATGTCTGCAGGTTCCATCCCCTCAATGCCAAAATTACCAACACCACATGAAAACTCAGGCTTCATGGAGGTATGGAAATAAATACCCGGTATGTCTTTAAGTCCATCCATCCAGTAATTTTTCAGGAATCGCAGACGGGCCTCTTTTCTTTCCCTCCCTATCATTTTATGGAATTCAATAGCGGTTCCAATGGCCAGCTCCGAGGGAAAGGACCTTGTACCCATGGCTTCGAATTTCCTGATATCTCCACTTTCAGGATCACCGGGAGCTGTAAGCGGCCAGATCTTGCTGATCTTATCTTTTTTAACGTACAGCATTCCGGTCCCAAATGGGGAACAAAGCCATTTATGCAGACTGGTGCCATAGTAGTCACAATCCAGGTCAGGGATCCTGAAATCAAGGTGGGCAAATGTATGTGCCCCGTCCACCATTACTTCTATGCCTTCTTCATGTGCTGCATCTGCCAGCTTCCTGGCCGGGAGTACCTGGCCCGTCCAATTGATCATATGCATGATCTCAATGATCTTTGTACGGCTGGTGAATTGTTCTCGGTATGCATTGACTATAGCATCCTCATCTTCAATGGGCTGAGGCAGGTCTACCCACTTCAGCACTATACCTTCCCTTTTTTCCCTTTGTTTCCAGGCATTGATCATGTTGGGATAATCCTGTTTGGTCAGGACCACCTCATCCCCTTTTTTAAGGTTCAGTCCGAAAATAACCGTCTCGAGGGCTTCGGTTGTATTCCTGACAATGGCTACTTCATCATTGGAGCAACCAGAAAGAGAGGCGAGGTTCTGTCGAACAGTTTCCCGGCCCTTTCCGACCACATTCCACATATAATAGGCGGGACCCTCATTGCTGAACCTGTTATAACTTTCAAATGCTTCCTGAACGACCTTTGGTTGTGGACAGACCCCGCCGTTGTTCAGGTTCATTATATTGGGTGAGGAAGTATAACAGTTCTTGATATACAGCCAGAAGTTCTGGTCACTTGTCACATCTCCGGATGCTTCGGGCAGTTTTGCTTTCATATCTGCCATGGAATAGGCAGTGCCTGAATCATTCAGCAGTTTAATGAGGGTTAAGGCTCCGGCTGCACCGGCGGATTTTTTAATGAAAGATCTTCTGTCGGTTTTCATGCGTATAAAATTTACATTTTTTGGCCCTTGGGCACGATCAGGATCCTTGGAATCCTGACATGGTCAGGCTGGTTCATAATAAACCTGGCTGCTTCAACAATATCTTCACCGGTTAATGGTTCGCGGATATCGAGCAAATCCACCGGATGAACCTCCCAGTCATTGTGTAATTCTGTCAATACCAGTCCGGGTGCAATGCATGATATTTTTATATCTGTATCGGACAATTCTAACCGGACCGCCTCGGACAGGGCTTCCATGGCAAATTTGCTAGCGGCATAAGCTCCAATGGTAGGCCTGACCCTTGTTCCTGCTACGCTTGAAATATTGATCACATGCCCGGATCCCTGATTTACAAATCGCTTCAAAAATCGGTAGGTTAAGCGGAAGGTTGATTCAATATTCAAACGGAGCATAGATGTCATTTTATCAATATCAGTTTCCGCTATGCTCCCTTTGGTGATGACCCCCGCAGAATTAAAAAGGTAGTCACAGTGGCCATATTTCTGGTAGACATACTCGTCCAGTGAATCCACAAATTCTGCTGAAGTAAGGTCTCCCGGGATGATGTCCACGTTTTCGGACTGCAGGGTCTTTAAGCGGTCTTCCCTGCGGGCGGTAAGTATCAGCCTGTGCTTATCAGCAGCAAGCGCTTTCGCCAGGGCCAGTCCAATGCCACTGCTGGCTCCGGTTATCAGGCATGTTTTTACGGTACTTTTTTCCAAAATATATTACTTGATGGGGTTATTGCCATCTAAGTTAAGCATTATTGGAATTCAAGCGAAAAACTTAAAGGCCAAAGCTTCTTTCGTGTTTTCAATAATCTGATTAACTTTATTTGTTAAAGAAGAACCCTGGCTGAATCAAAATATGAATCATTATGGAAAACCCCCTGAAACCTGACAGAAAATACCTTATCAAAGGAACCTGGATCATTGTAACTATATCAGCCCTTCTTGCCCTGCTCATTGCCATCATACACCTGGTCATCTACCTGGTCGACGGGGATATGCAGGCTGCTGAAATATTATGGATCGTATCCCTGTCAATCATACTTGCGATGTGGGTCATCGCTTATCCCATCCTGTATCTATGGTATAAGAATCTGGAATACAGGGTCTATGAGGACCGTGTATGCATACATAAGGGCATATTGACCAAAACACAGCAAAATATTCCTTTCCGTGCGATTACTGATTTTGCACTCGTCAGGACACTATATGACAGGTTCCTTGACATTGGATCTATCAAGATCCAGACTGCGGGAAAACATATTTCGTCCTCCTCACAATATGAAGGTAATTTAGCCGGATTGATCAACTATGAACAATTACACACTGATTTACGGGAAAGGGTAAAGAAACTACATCCGGTTTCTGGATCTGTAATAACCAGGGAAAGTGAAAAACCAGCAGATGCTGAGCTTTGGCAGGAGATGCTGAAAGAGTTAAAGGAGATCAGAAAAAACACCGGGAAATAAGTACCACTTAACAATCATGTAATGTCAGAGAAAATACCTTCCCCTGGCGGAATTTCACCGGTGCAGGCTACCGATCGCATTCAATCTCTTGATGTTTTGAGAGGTTTCGCTATTCTTGGGATCCTGATCATGAATATCCAGAGTTTTTCCATGATAGGTGCGGCCTACATAAACCCTGCCTCATATGGCGACTTCTCGGGTGTTAATAAATGGGTCTGGATCATTGGGCAGGTGCTGGCCAATGCTAAATTCATGACCATTTTCTCTGCCCTTTTCGGGGCTGGCATCCTGCTTTTCTGGGATAAAGCCAGATCAGCTGGTAAGAGGGCTGGCCAATTACATTACAGGCGGCTCTTCTGGTTACTGGTCATTGGACTGATCCATGCATATTTTTTCTGGTATGGTGACATCCTGGTAGGATATGCTCTCTGCGGAGTGCTGGTCTATCTCTTCCGAAAAGCCAAACCGGGTTGGCTGTTATTCCTGGGATTCTGTTCCATGCTGGTTCCCTTTCTCATTTACACATTTGGGGGCATGACCATTGAATACTGGCCGCCAGAGAGCTATGAAGGAAGCATGGAAAGCTGGTTTCCGGCAGCTGAAACCATACAGCATGAATTAAATGCATACCAGGGCCCCTGGCTTGGCAGGATGAAAGTAAGGGCAGAATCGTCCATTTTCATGCAAACATTTTACTTCCTGATAAAGGGGAGCTGGCATTCGGGTGGTATCATGCTACTTGGTATGGCACTGTATAAGTGGGATTTTTTATCAGCCAGAAGATCCGTAAAAACCTACCTGGTTTCCATGGTCCTTGGTCTGGTTTTGGGACTTCCATTGATCATCTATGGTATACTGCAGAATTTCAATCATGAATGGTTCCATGATTATTCCATGTGGTTTGGTTCTCAATTCAATTACTGGGGCAGCCTGGGGATAAGCCTGGCCTACATCAGTATCATCATGCTTATTTGTAAATCAGGGATATGGACCTGTTTCAGAAGGATCCTTGGGCTTGTCGGCCGGACTGCCCTTTCCAATTATCTATTCCAAACCCTGGTTTGCACTTTTATTTTTTACGGATATGGACTGGGACTTTATGGAAGTTTACAGAGATGGCAGCAGATATTGATTGTTCCTGTAGTCTGGACGGTACAGATGAGCCTGACCTGGCTCTGGATGAAAAGATACAGGTTCGGTCCGGCCGAATGGCTCTGGCGCAGCCTGACATACTGGAAGATCCAGACAATGAGGAATGTAAGTTGAGGGCCACTAAAATATTTTCAACCAGAGAACGTCTCTAAAGATGAAACCGAAGATCCAATGTCATGAATTCAGAAAACGAGAGAGCCAATCATCCCAAACAGCATGCTGGCAGGGAAGACCTGACCGGTGAGCACAGGCTTGGGGACAGTGTCCAGTTAATTCTCATGTTGATATTCCTTGCAGTATGGATACTTGACTCATTTGTGCTGGGATTCTCCACATTTCTGGCTGAAAGCGTTCCCTGGTTCATAAGATACCCTGCTGGGATCACCTTACTGATTTTTACCTTCTTCCTGGAGCGATCAGGTCTGGGGACTGTTTTCGGGAAGCCCCAGGAGACTCCCCATGTGATCACCGAAGGGTTATTCTCAGTGGTCCGCCATCCCATTTACCTGGGGGCGATTCTTGGTTATGCAGGAATGATCTGCATGACCCTCTCCCTGGCATCAGTAGCTATATTTATTGTTATCGTTGCCTTTTACGTTTATATTTCCCGCTATGAGGAGAAGCTGCTTACCCAGAGGTTTGGTGATGAGTACAGGGATTATATGAAAAAAATTCCCATGCTGTTCCCTGTAAAATTCAAGCGCAATAAGAATTAGGTTTCTCACTAAGCTATTGTTTCAGTTTAGGTTACATGAAAGATTCCATAAACTCCCGGGCTGTCATAACCGGGATTTTACTTTTCCGGAATCCTGACATGTTCCTCGTAACAATCAGATCCTGGTCATTTTCGATGGCTGTGAAATATTGAATAGCATCCTCGAAATCATTAAAATCAGAATTAAGTGCCAGGTCTAAAATTTTATCATCAAGGGATAATACCTGTAGCAGAATAACCAGGTTACGAAGGATTTTCCTTGTTTCCTGTTCAGGTTTAAGTTTTGTAATTACATAGTGAATATTAGCCAATGACAGTGCAGAAATAGAAAGACTGATTTTTTTCTTATCTGCCAGGGTAAAAAGTGCGGCAGCATCATTATAGAATGGTATTCTCCGGGCAAGCAGATCCAAAGCGATATTCGTATCCAGAAGGATTTGTTTCATGTATATTTTTGATCCAGGTAATCAGAATATTCTTTCCCATAATCATAATTAGCCGGGAGATCAATGACTCCACTCAGGCCCTCCACAAGGGGTGTAGTTTCAATCCCAGAGTCACCTGGTTGAATAATAGAATCCAGATAGGCCTCAATCATTTTTGAGAGACTGGTATTTCTTTTTTTTGCGTATTTCTTAGCCCTGGCAATCACCGTACCATCGAGTTTTAAAGTAAGTTTCGCATTCATTTTATTGCATTATACGTACAAAAATAGTAAAAATGTACGTATAATGCAATTAATGACTTGAAATCACCATTCATGACCTCAAACCGGAGATGAATGACAGCAACTATTCTTCAACTGGCTGGGTCTGGGGGGAAAGGAACAGGAAATTGTCACAATTAATTTCTGTAGTATATCGCTTTTTTCCCTCATTATC
>RCNF010002031.1_pt1 | contig 10827 bp, 9 predicted proteins | sample 2041311 | NCBI WGS metagenome assembly RCNF01 (sample SAMN09708228, study PRJNA481090) | Marine sediment metagenome, whole genome shotgun sequencing project. | biome: marine sediment; feature: ocean; material: sediment; isolation source: Sewage treatment plant 2 marine sediment (STP2) ... | reverse complement strand
ACTGCCAGGGCTACACCTGAAAGCTGAGCCATCAATCCGCCAGGAAGGCGGTTCAGCTTGGATATACAAATGCTAAAGTGTTTGACGCCGGTTATCCGGCCTGGAAACAGGCTTACGGTGCAGCTCCTGCAGCCGTCGCCGTTAAGGCCGGTGCGGAAGAAGGATCGATTGATCTTGTTACCTTTGAAAAAATATTAAAAGAAAATCCGCAGAGCATTTATCTGGTTGATGTGAGGGACCCGGATGAGTTTGCCGCCGGCCACTTTGAGACGGCCGTCAATATTCCCGTCGATCAACTTGAGGATAAAGTAAATTCGCTTCCGACCGGCAAGCCGATTGTCTTCGTCTGTTCAACCGGGGCCAGAAGCGGCGAGTCCTTTTATATGCTCCAGGATATGAAACCGGATCTGAAAAAGGTCTATTATCTGGAAGCCGAAGTGGAATACAACAAGGATGGGTCTTACACCATCAAAAATGCCCCGTAACGAATCGGTTGGTTTCATCCAAAAAGAAAAGGGTACGATTGTTGTGCCCTTTTTCTTTGGGGCTCCAAAAAGGTCAGGGTGAAGGTGTTTGACGGCCGAGGTAAGCCAGGATTGACACCGCAACAGAGGTGATCAGCGGGTAGAAACGACAGCGTTTTTCATCGGCGATCCGCTCTCGCAAAATGGCTACCCAGGGCCGCATGGTTTCACCCGCAAAAGAAACGGCTTCGGACAAGATCGCGGGCTCGTTGTCGGACCAACCTTTTTTAAGCAGAAAATAAAGGTATTCCAATTCAATCGACAGATGGTCGGGAGGTTCATGCATGGTTTCCGACAGCGACAGTCCCTTGGATTCAAATCTTTTTTTCATCAAATCAGCAGGGGGGCCCATTAATGGGGCGTTTTCCCCGGATGCCCTGTCATCGACATAACAGGAAGCGTACAACGGGGCGGTAATTCCGTCGCGGGAATTGATAAACAGGCGCACATAGGCTTCTTCGAGGTACTGAAAAATGGTGTCTGCGTCTGCGAAACTGTTGATGATGTCTGCAAGGTCGGCGAGGAGATCGGGCGGTTCGTATCCCATCCGGGGCGCGAGGTCCTCAAAGGGGCTTAGAAAAGATCCCTGCAGTATCTCCCGGCTGCTTTCGGGATCGGGTCCCCAAAAAAACCGGGCCAGTGCGGCGACACCATCCAGCAAGGCCGGCTGCGATTTTTTATCAAGGGTAAGTAATGAAGACATTCAAATTTTCTAACATATATGGGCCGGTAACGCAATAATAGCCGATTTTAAACCCCCGGTGCTTGACATTCGTGCATCGACGGCTGATTATAAATAAACCTTAACCCGGATCGAATGAGCATAATTTCAGGACTGGAGAGAATTTACGCGATGAAAATAAGAAAAATAACATCATTGACGGCCTTGTCGTCATTTATCCTGCTGCTAGTGACCATTGTGGCCTTATATGTTGCGCCTCAAGGACGCGTTGCCTACTGGGCCGATTGGCATCTGTGGGGATTGACCAAAACGGACTGGGGCAATATCCATATCAACCTGGGCCTGCTTTTTCTTTTGTCGATTCTGCTGCACATCTACTACAACTGGAAACCGATTGTCTCATATCTGAAAAATAAGGCCAAACAGGTTCGGGTGTTTACGAAAGAATTCACCACGGCGTTCCTTATCACCATTGTGGTTGCCGTCGGTACCTATTTTCTGACACCGCCCTTTCACTGGGTGATGGAATATAACGAATTTTTGAAAGATTCCGCCGCGCGCAAATATGGTGAACCGCCCTATGGGCATGCCGAACTTTCGAGCCTGAAAACCTTTTCATCCAAAATGGGATTTGATTTGCCTTCAGCCGCTGACCGGTTGAAAAAAGCGGGCATTGAATTTGACGGCCTCGAGCAGACCATCCAGGAAGTTGCCAGATTAAACCGGATGTCACCCAAAGCGCTGTATGCGGTCATGCAGCCGGTTGCGTCTCCGGACGCAGTCAAAAAGATGCCGGATCTCCCCCCTCCGGGGATTGGAAGACGTTCGCTGGCAGATATTTGCCAGGAATACAACCTCAATATTCCGGCGGTATTGCGAACGCTTTCGGAAAATGACATTACGGCGGCAGCGGACCTGAGCTTCAAGGAGATTGCCGCTCAGAACAATAAAAATCCGATTGATATCTATGATATCCTAATCCGGATAAACCGGAATTGAAGATTGAAGATTTGTGGTATCGCTCGCGCAGCGCAGGCGCTTGCGCCGCGTGTCGCTCTGTCTTTTTTTAAATTGACCGTTCGACACAGAAGCTCACGACAGGCAGAATTCATTATTCGATGTTGGACGTTCAATGTTCGATGTTCGATGTTCATTTTTTAGTTAACTCCCGAAACCTTGAACCCCTGAACGGTTACGGCGAATGAGCTAATTCACCGACCAAATCCTCAAACATGGCGGCGATCATTTTTTTACGCACCGGCACCGGTACATACATCCGGGATAAAGGCGCCGCCTCCTGGTACACCATCCGGATCGCGGCTTTTACTGTATCCGCGCTGATTCCCTTTTCGATCAATAATGCTTCGGCCCTGCGGCTGCGGACCGGTTGGGTTGACACCCCGTTCAGGGCGATGCGGATGTCTTCCACCCCCTGACCGTTTTTCCTGATTCGCATGGCCAGGGTGGCGATGGCGAAGTCTACTGCACCGCGGATGCTTTTTTTTAAATATCCCTGGCGCCAGCTATTATCGGCGGGTGGTAACCGGAGGACGGTGACCAGTTCATCGCCGCCTAACTTGCAGGGTTTATGACCGTCGCCGCTGTAAAACTTCTCAATAGCGGTGTGCTTTGGCCCCGTGGAAGCAGAGATGGTCACCTCCGCATCCAGCGCAATCAAGGCCGCCACCGTATCGCCGGCGGATACGGCATAACACTGTTTGCCGCCTTTGACCATATAACACCGATCGCCGCCGCGCTTGAAACAGTCGGGTCGGGATTGCCACCAGAAGCTGGATTGATTGTAATAGGTGCACTTGTTGTCGAGGCAGATGTTGCCGACCAGGGTTGCCATGTTACGGATCTGATTAAAGGCTACCGATGATGCGGCCTTTATCAACAGCGGACAGTGATCTGCCACCAGGGGAGAATCAATCACCTCCCGCAGGGTGACGGCCGCGCCGATGGTGAGTCCACCGTCATCACCCATTGCGATTTTTCCCAAATCGGGAATCTTTTTGATGCTGATGACATGCCGGGCAGCAATATTGCGCCGTTTGAGCATGGGCAGGATATCCGTTCCGCCGGACAGAAAGATCGCCTCAAGGCCGAACTTTTTTTTAAGCGCCCGTGCCTCGTCAATGGTTGCGGGATCATAATAGGTAAGCCGGGGGAGGCGGTTGCGGTTCATTGGTCCTCACCTCCTTTGCCGACCGCCTGGATAGCTTCCACAATCTTGGTATAACCTGTACAACGGCACAAATTACCCGAAATTGCGTCTCTGATTTGTGTTTCACCGGGGTCCCTTTCCCTGGACAGCAATTCCCTGGCCGTCAGGATCATCCCCGGCGTGCAAAAGCCGCACTGCACCGCCCCGTGTTGAATAAATGCTTCCTGAACAGGGTCCAGTTTATCGCCTGCGGCAACCCCTTCGATGGTGGTGATCGCCTTGCCGGCGGCATCTGCTGCCAGGGTAAGGCAGGAGAGTATCGGTATGCCATCGATCAAAACCGTGCAGGCGCCGCATTCTCCCATACCACATGCTTCTTTGGTCCCCACCAGTCCGAGATTTTCTCTTAAGACTTCCAACAGCGTATCATTGTCATTGACGGCTAGCTCGTGATGCTCTTGGTTCACAACAAGTTCGATCAGGCGCTTAGGCATGCGAAATCCCCCTCTGTTTTAATCCTTTGAGAATCTTCTCCGGCGTTACCGGAAGATCCATAATCCTGACTCCGGTGGCGTTGTAGATGGCATTTACGACAGCCGGTGCTGCGGGGTCCAGCGATCCTTCACCGGTTTCCTTGGCCCCGAAGGGCCCGTGGGGATCCTCGGTGATGACGTGGCTGATCATAATTTCGGGCATCTGATTGGCGGTTGGCAGCGCGTAACCTGAAAACGAAGGGTTTAACGTCTGTCCGTCTTCAAAGTGCAGATTTTCTGAAACGGCATAACCCATACCCATGCCGATACATCCTTGAATTTGTCCTTCCACGGACATGGGATTGAGCGGTTGGCCGCAATCGTGAGCGACTGTGAAACGCAACACCTCAACCTCACCGGTTCTCAGATCAACTTCTACCTCGCAGACATAGGAACCGAAGCTATAGGTCGGTGAAAGCGGGTCCGGCGAGTTGTAAGATCCTTTGGCGACCAGGGGTGCGCCGTCGTTCTTCGTCTGGTAGACTTTGACGGCATCGGCAAAGGTCATCCATTTATCCGGATTTTCTTTGACCATGATTTTGCGATCTTTGGCAAGTAGACGATCAGGGGCGACATTTAATTCTTCCGAGGCGGTTTTAAACAATTCGTCCCGGGCAGCTCCGGCGGCGTTCAGGGCCGCATTGCCGGCGGCCACGGTGACCCGGCTTGAATAGGTGCCCATATCCGGCGGGGTGATATGGGTGTCGGCGCTGGTAAGATGGATATCTTCGATCGGCAACCCCAGGACCTCGGCCACAATTTGACACAGCACACTGTCGGAACCCTGTCCAATATCGGAAGCACCCGTTAGTACGCTCAGGCCGCCGCCTTCACCGGCCGTGATAATTACCGAAGAGTGCGCGGCGCTGGTTTTGTTAAAGTAAAAACCGGCACCGGAAGGAAAACCGCCGCATCCCAGGCCGATGCCGTAGGCCTTGTGTCCATTTCCAGCCGGGGTCTTTTTTTTCTCTGGCCAGCGGGCAGCTTGGGAGACTTTTTTCAGGCACTCACGGAATCCGGAACTGACAATTTTAAATCCGGCCGCGGATTCATCGCCGGTTTGCAACCCGTTTTTGATGGCCATTGCCACCGGATCCAGGCCCAGGTCCTCGGCAATCATATCCAGCTGGACATCCTGGCAAAAATGAACCTGGGGGCCGCCATGCCCCCTCATGGCACCGCAGGGCGGTTTGTTGGTATAGATTCGATAGCCGTCGTATCGGTAATGCTCAAATTTAAAAGGCAGGGTTTGAAAAGTTCCCATTAAAATCGTGGTCAACGGCCCCAGGCTGCAGTAGGCGCCGCCGTCCAGGACGGCTTCGCATTGCCGGGCTAAAATGGTTCCATCTTTTTTTACACCGGTTTTCATCGTGATTTTAGCCGGGTGTTTTCTGCGGGCGGCGGTAAACTCCTCCTCCCGGGAGCAAACAATCTTCACCGGCCGGTCGGCATGCCGGGCCAGCAATGCCGCACAAAATTCCACGGCGGACAATCCGTCGGACTTGCCGCCGAAACCACCCCCCACGTACGGTTTGATGACCCGGATGTTGTCCGGATTCATATCCAGGGTCAACCCCAGATGCTGCTGAACATAATAGGGGGTCTGGGTGGACGTATACACCGTCAGGCGATCGGACTTATTCCAGGCAGCTAAAGCCGATCGGGGTTCCATGTAGCAATGGATGGCCGATTGGGTGGTGAAGGTATCCTCCCGAATATGGTCGCACTGCTGAAAAACCTTCTCCGGATCCCCCTTTTTGATGTGAAATTCACGGCTGATATTTGCCGGTGCGTGATCGTGGATTTGGGGAGCACCCGCTTGCCGGGCCAGCTCCGGATCATATACCGCCTCAAGCGCCTCGTATTCGACCTCGATTAAATCCAGAGCTTCCATGGCCGTATCGGCATCAACGGCGGCCACGGCCGCTACTTCCTCGCCAATAAAGCGAACCCTGTCGACTGCCAACGGATATTCATCCATGTATTTGGGGGATCGGGAGATAATACCAAATTTAATTTTGGGTGTGTCTTCTCCCGTCACAACGGCCTTGACCCCCGGCAACTTCAGGGCCCTGGACGTATTGATGCCGAGGATTTTTGCGTGGGGCAGGGGGCTGCGCAGGATCATGCCGCACAGCATGCCCGGCATGGTGATATCATCCGTGTACAGTGCCCTGCCGGTGACCTTGTCTCTGGCGTCGATCCGGGGCAGCGATTTTCCAATGACAGTGTATTGCTTCAAGGATCAGCCTCACTATTTAAATTTTAAATCAATATCGGTTCAGCCATCACTAAAATAGCGTCGCTGGGTCGGTAAAGGGAAATAGTTATTGACAAATCAGCTGAATTGAATCATCAATTTGATTGACCGTTCAATCAGAACATATGTTCAAGAAATAGTACAAAATAGCTTCAGCTGTCAAGTATTTTTTAAAAATTCTTAATTGTATTGACTTGATACGATGCTCAAACAATTTTAGGGAGTTCGTTCTGATGAAAGAGCTAAAGAGAAGAAAGATCCGTGATGCTGCGGCCATGGTTCTATCCGTACAAGGATTTGAGAACACGACTACTCGAGACATCGCCAAGGCGGCAGAAATAAGCGCTGCATCGGTTTACTATTATTTCGACAGCAAGGAAGATCTGCTTTACCAGATATTGGATGAAACCATGAGTACCGGGCTGGCACTTATAGAGGAGATCGAACAGAGCGATAGAAGCTTAAAGGAAAAATTATCCGATATACTTCACATACACACAAAGGCAGCGGTTGACTATAATAAAATGAAATTATTAGTCCACGATCTGAACTCTCTAATACCCGAACACAAAGAAATTATAAAAGAAAAGCAAAGAAACTATGTGAAAAAACTGATGGCTATTTTGGAAGAACTCAAACAAAAAGGGGAAATGCTGGATTTGGACACAAAGGCATGTGCCTTCGCCTTCTTCGGTATGGTAAGTTGGGCCTATCGGTGGTATGACCCTACGGGGAAGCTTACACCGGCCCAGCTGGCAGAAATCTTCAAACAGATATTCACCAAAGGGATCTTTGTGGACCGATAAAGGATGACCCATTTGCAATAAAAGGAAAATAAATGATCAAGTCAATGAACATTGCGTGGTGGGTCAGGCGCTGGAGCGAATTGCATCCCAATAAATCCGCGATCATCTTCGAAGATAATAAAACCAGTTATTTAGAGCTTCACCAAAAAGTAAATCAGGCCTGCTGCTGGCTGCAGTCCCTGGGAATCGAAAAGGGAGATCGGGTTGCGGTTATGTTGAGCAATTGTCCTGAATTTCTTGAGCTCTACCTGGCCTGCTCGACACTGGGAGCCCTTTTTGTGCCAATTAATTACCGGTTGGCAGCACCGGAACTGGATTATACGCTTACCAATTCACGACCACGGCTCTTTGTATTTGGCAAGGAACACAGCGAAACCGTTTTGAGTCTAGATTTGAACCACCGCAGGCTCTTGATGCTGCTGGCCAGTATACCTGAATGCTCAAGTTCCGGTGACATCCTCGATTATCATGCCGAGGCAGCCGGCTGTGAAGGGCAGCGCCCTTTTCTGACCGAATCCATGGCTCCGGCTACTCCCGAAGAACCCCACGTTATCATGTACACCTCCGGGACTACCGGGCATCCTAAAGGTGCGGTACTTTCCCACCTCAAAACTTTTTTCAACTGCCTGAACGCTGATATTTTTTTTAAACTCCATTTCGATGACGTCATGCTTGTTGTTTTGCCCCTTTTCCATTCCGGTGGGCTTTTTATCCAGGCCTCATCGGTTATCTATAAGGGGGGTACACTGATCATTCATCCCAGTTTTGATCCCCACAGGGCCTACGAGGACATCCACAAATATCGGGTCACTAAATTTCTAGGAGTCCCGACGGTCTATAAATCCCTGGTCAAGGTGGAATCGGAAAAAAGAGCCGCCAATTCTTCTTTAAAGGTTGCCGCCATCGGCGGTGAAAAATTAACGCCGGAGGTCATGGCCCAATTCAGAGAAGCCGGGTTCTCCCTGCGCCAGATCATGGGTCAGACCGAAACTTCCATACTTTTATGGGCCCATGAGGATGATGCCGTACGTAAACCCGGCTCGGTGGGCCGGCCTGTTTTTCATGCCGACGTGAGGATTGTTGACCGGCAGATGCGGCCGTGCAAACCCGGGCAGGTGGGCGAAATCGTTGTCCGGGGTTCTATTATGATGACGGAATACTGGCAGGACCCGGTTAAAACCGAAGATACCATCAGGGGAGGGTGGCTGCACACCGGGGACCTGGCCCGCCTGGATGAGGATGGCTATTTTTATCTGATCGACAGAAAAAAAGATATGTTTATTTCCGGGGGTGAAAATATCTATCCGGCTGAGGTCGAAAGAGTTTTACGGAATCATCCGGGGATTGAAGACATCGCCGTCGTCGGTGTCCCGGACGAATCCTGGGGCGAGGTCGGGGTTGCGTTCGTGATGACCAAGCCGGGGGTGGTTCTAACCCCCGAAGATGCGATCGGGTTCTGTGACGGACAACTGGCGCGCTACAAATGGCCCAAACACGTCATTTTTACGGATGATTTTCCCCGCACCGCTCTTGGAAAGGTGCGTAAAACTGAACTGAAACAGCAATATATAGATAGAATGCAATCCGTGAGATTTTAATCCGTAACAGCGCCGTCAAGGCGGAAGATGGGAGGGGTAATGAAGCTACGCTGGAAATACTTCCTGGTTCTTGTAGCGGCCAGTCTGGTTCCGCTGTTGGCAGTCACCTGGATTAGCCAGAACGCTTCCCGGCGGTTGGGGAAAACTATTTCCGGGAAAGCCCAAAATACCCTCACGAATACGGTCAAGCAGGAAATGGTGCGTGCCACCCGCAGTTACGCCGCGTTCAGTCTTTTAGGGGGGCAGACTACCGAGTTCGCCCTTAGGCTATTAGCTATAGAAGCCGAGCTCGCCCTGGCCTTGCGCCCGCCGTCAGCTACCAGAATATACTATGCCGCCGATTTCGACGATCCACTGTTATCTCCCGAGGATATGGCGCCATCGACGAATCATCCGATCCGCTCCAAAGATGGTGCCGTATCCTATAAGCGTATCAGCCGCAAACACCCCAACTTCTTTTTAGCCCCGGGTACGATAAAGGAAGGCGTCACCAGTGACATTGCCAGGTTCACGCGATTGAGCTCCGCGCTGAGAAACCTCAACCGGCATTACGGGACTGGACTTCATTGGGCATACGTCAGCCTGGAAAACGGGGTGCATATCGCTTACCCGGGCCACGGCGGTTACCCGATGGGCTACGATCCCAGGAAGCGTCCCTGGTATGAGATAGCAAAACAATCAAAAGCCCTTACCTGGCTCCCGATAGTGGACGCCACAACCGGTCAGCTCCTCTTAACCCTTTCCATGCCAATAAAGCGCCCGGACGGGTCATTTGCCGGTGTGGCCGGAATGGACATCAAGATCACCCATGCACTCGCGGAAAGTGAAACGTCCTCCCGTTGGTCCCAAAAGATGTCCTCTTTTATCGTCGGTGTGGAAACGAATTCCAGTTCAAAGAAAAGAAAAATTTGGGTCATTTCATCGCAGGAAAAAATATCCCCTTCCGGTTCGAAGTCGGTGGGAGATATATCCAGCCAGAGCCCGGAATTCGAGGAGCTGTTCCGTCGTATTAATAATAAGGCATCCGGATACCTCGATATGCCGTACAAAGGTGTGGACTCACTCTGGGCATATGCCGCTATGATTGCAGAACGGTACTTCGTAATTGTCGTACCCAAATCGGAAATCATGACCTTGCCTGAAGAAGTTGGGCAGATGTTTGTGGGATATTCTAAAGAACAGAGGGCCATCACCGGGGTCGCCGTCGTGCTGGCCTTATTTTTCGTGGGTGTCGTGGCCTTTTTTACCTCCCGCCTTAGCACCGGCCATATACTGACCATCATTGACGCCTGGAAACGACTTGCAAAGGGCGATTTCTCGGTAAGACTCAAGTCCCGTACGAAAGATGAACGCGACCAGATGATCCACGCGTTCAACGAGATCGTTCCCAAGATCGAGGAGCATATGCGCATGAGCAAAGCCCTGGGACTTGCCCAGGAGGTGCAACAGAGTCTTTTGCCCCAAAGCGATCCTTCGTTCCCCGGATTCGATATCGCGGGGTCGAGTATATATTGTGACGAAACGGGCGGAGATTATTACGATTTTATCGAAACCAACCGAGGCGGTCAGGCCGGACTGGCCGTGGTCGTCGGGGATGTCTCGGGTCACGGCGTATCCTCCGCCCTGCTCATGGCGACAGCGCGGGCCCTGATCATGCTGCGTTCTTCCATGCCAGGTGAAGCAGCCGGTATCATAAACGACGTCAACCGGTATCTGAGCCTGGACACCGCGCAGACCGGCAATTTCATGACCTTCTTTTACTGTGAACTCGCGGAGCGCGAGACGGAAGTCCGGTGGGTTCGCGCAGGGCACGATCCGGCCTTAATCTACGATCCCTCCACGGACGCGTTCGATGAACTCAAAGGCCAAGGCCCAGCGCTCGGGTTGGACGATTCTTTCGAATACGACTCCTTTCACCGTCACATAGAACCCGGACAGGTTATAATGATCGGAACTGACGGCATCTGGGAGATGCACAATAAGGCCGGTGAGATGTTCGGAAAACAAGCGCTAATGGAAATTATCCGTAACAACCATACGGCCTCCGCCCGACAGATCGTGGACACTGTCACTGATGTGCTTGAACGATTCCGAGGAGATGAGACGCCGGAGGACGATATCACTCTGGTCGTAATTAAAGTAGTTCGGTGATTTCTGGCACTTGACCGCCCTATCTGTTATTTCGTCCATCAATTAATGGAACATGTTCTATATATAGATTTCCAAAATGAAAGACTATTAATCTACTTTATGATTT
>RCNF010002030.1_pt1 | contig 10828 bp, 8 predicted proteins | sample 2041311 | NCBI WGS metagenome assembly RCNF01 (sample SAMN09708228, study PRJNA481090) | Marine sediment metagenome, whole genome shotgun sequencing project. | biome: marine sediment; feature: ocean; material: sediment; isolation source: Sewage treatment plant 2 marine sediment (STP2) ... | reverse complement strand
TTCCCAGCGCAATGCGCTTGAACCGCTTCTTCGAGCGCGCCCTGAAGTCACAGGACGATGTCTTTCAGTTCTGGATTGCCGAAAACGGCCACGACGCGATGGTGGGCTGGGAGATGCTGTCCGCGGAGACTGCCGACCCGTCAACTCGGCGTCTGAGCGCCCACACGACCACTTGTCTCGGGCAGCAGAGCTCGTCGCTTGGTCGCATGTTGGCGACCCACGCGATTCGTCATGCCGTGCGCACTCCGCTTCAGTATGTGTACGCACGGCTGCCGACTCGCGCCACGCTGATGGTTGGCGTGCTCGAAGCGGTAGGTTATCAAGAAGTGGGTTTGATTCCCGAAGCCATCAAACCGCCCGCGCGCCCCGAACGCCTCGAGTTCGTATACGTCGTCGAACCCTAGGCGCATCGTACGCGCTTGCCCTCCGCACTGTTTCGGATAAGGTGCCCGGTCTGGGAGACGCCATGGCGACGAAGCGAACGCCGAAGAAGAAAACCACGAAGAAGGCTACGAAGAAGCGAGCGAGCAAGCCGCCCCGTAAACAGACCGCGACGCGCTCTGCACGGGGCCAGGGTCCCGCCAAGAAGCGCACGAGCAAGTCATCCGCCAAGAAACGAGCGACCAAGGCACCCCATAAAGAGGGTGCAGAGGGCGCTCCACGGGGCAAAGGCGCTGCGAGCCGAGCGACCGTGCCTGCGAAACCACGCGCAAAGAAGAAGGCAGCGCGGGCGTCGGCGACCGTGTCAGCGCCAGCGACCGTGTCAGCGTCAGTGCCAGCGTCAGCGACCGTGTCAGCGACAGTGCCAGCGTCGGCGAAAGCGCCCTCGTCTCGTCCGCCCTCCTATCTGGAGGGGGTGCCGCAGGATCCCGCTGATCTAGTTTCGGGCCTCTTTCAGGTGTTCCGGGGGGCTGCGAAAGACCTCAAAACCCTCGTCACGCAGGCGATTGCCATCAGCAATCACAAGAATGATCCCTTTGATCGATGAACGGCATGAAGCGGATTGCCGTCGTTGGGGCGTCCCTGGCGGGGCTGCGGGCGGTCGAATTCATTCGGCGCGCGAAGTTCGACGGTGAGCTCGTCCTAATCGGTGCGGAGAAGCATCACCCTTACGACCGACCGCCACTCTCGAAAGAAGTGCTCCGAGGCGAGGCGAGCCGGGAGCGCCTCGCGCTTCGGCGGAAAAGCTACGACGAGTTGAACGTCGAGCTGAAGCTCGGGCAGCGCGCGCAGTCGCTCGACGCAGGTGCCCGCGATCTCGTGCTCCAAAGCGGCGAGGTGGTTTCGTATGATGGTTTGGTCATTGCGACCGGCGGTGAGGTGCGCACGCTTCCGAATCAGCCGTTGCTTCAGGGCGTCCATGTGCTTCGAACGCTCGATGACGCGTTCGCCATTCGCGCCGCGCTCGAGGCAAGGCCTCGAATCGCCGTGGTCGGTGCCGGTTTCATCGGAGCTGAGGTCGCGGCGTCGGCCCGGCAACTAGGGCTCGAAGTTACCATGATCGAAGTCTTAGAAACCCCGCTTGCGCAGAGCCTGGGTCCTCGGCTTGGACGAATTCTGCAAGGAGCACACGAGCGTCGCGGTGTACGGGTGCTCTGCGGACGGCGAGTAGAACGGTTTGGCGGCAGCACCCGTGTCGAAAACGTGTGGCTCGACGACGGCAGCCGAGTGGATTGTGACCTGGTCGTGGTTGGCATTGGGGTCCGGCCCTCGGTGTCCTGGCTCGACGGTTCTGAAGTACACGTCGAAGACGGCGTACGGTGTGACGAAACCCTCGCAAGCAACGTGACGGGCGTCGTCGCCGCTGGAGACGTCGCCAGTTGGTACAACCCGCTGTTCGAGGAGCGGATGCGGGTCGAGCACTGGACCAACGCCATCGAGCAGGCGCGTCACGCCGTCTCGACGCTGCTCGCCGAGCCGGGCGAAGCAAAGCCGTTCGAGTCGGTTCCAATGTTCTGGTCGGACCAGTTCGACATCAAAATTCAGGCTGCGGGTAAGCCGAAACCTACGGATGAGCTCACCATCGTCAGGCGAGGTCCGGACGACGAGAAGCTCATCGCCATCTACAGCCGGGCCGGCCGTGTGGTTGGCGCCGTGGCCTTCAACCAGCCCCCCAAGCTCGTCCAGCTTCGCATACTGATTGGAAAGCGCGGCGGACTTGAAGAGGCGCTCAAAATCGTCAATTCTTGAGACTTGGGGGTTCGCCAAGTCGATGTCGAGGTTCGAAGCGGTGACGATGTCTGCTGTGCTTGGTTCTTTTTCCCGCCCGATTCTGATCCTTTCTTCGAGCGTCGATCGGATCAACCCGCCCGGGCCGACACATCGTCACGCGAGCAAGTGCAAGTCAGCCACCATCATCCAGCTCGAATGCGCGCACTTGGAAGCCGTCACGACAGGTTCAATAGCCAGAGCGGGCACACCTCTTTGTCGCAGTGCGTTGACGATTCCGAAGGCGAACTCGATCCCCGACCAGCTTGACCGCCGAGGCGTCGGCGTACGCTCGCGTCCGGCGCAAAAACTGCGTATTTGGAGATCTGCCCGCAAGCGTTGCCGAACGGCGAGGGAGCAATAGGCTCTCGCGGGAGCTTTATGAAATGGCACGCACTTTGCTGAGTCTTCTAACTGGATTTCATGCACCAAATGGTCTCCAGCGTTCTGACGGTTACCGACCTGACCTCTGCGAGCTACAAGCTCGTGAGCTTTGCTGCCCTCATTGCGGGCGCTACCGACGGCGAGGTGGTCCTGGTTTCAACCTACGGGGGCGGTGGGAGCCGGCGCTCCGAGCCTCCCCCCTCGATGCGTGACAATGCCGACGGCTGGCGCGACCGCGTCGAGGCCAGGCTACGCCAGGAGGGGCAGCTTTTGGAGCGGCAACGGCAATGGTGCGCCGATCGCGGTGTTCGCTGCCGGGCCGAGCTCTATGAAGACGGGCACTGGCCGGACTACGTATTGCAGAGTGCCAAGCGCTCCCGGGTCGACCTGATTCTGCTTGGCATTCAGCTGAGCGGCGGCTCGGACCAGCCCAATCCAATCGACATCCGGAGGCTCGCCGCGGAAGCTCCCTGTCCGGTGAGCATGGTCAGGCTCCCGGCGCTCGCCTCTTTTTGACAGGGTCACGGCCTGCTAGCCCTTGACAGGAGGGTCGCAGTTTCTTAGCCAGGCCGAATGGCCGACGCCAGCCTTCTTTCGTCGCTCAAGGACTACGTGGGGTTTGACGCCGACTGCGCCCGTCGCCTCCAGGCGATGCGTGCTCGGATGCAGCCCTATCACGAGGGCGTTGTCGACCAATTCTACGAGGCCATCCTCAAGGACCCGGGCGCGCGCGCCGTCCTAAAGAGCGAAGACCAGATCCGGCGGCTTCGGTCGTCCTTGCTGCATTGGCTCGAAGGCCTTTTCACCGGACCGTACGAAACTGCGTACTACGAAAAGCGCGCCCAAATCGGCCGCGTTCACGTGAAGGTTGGGCTCGAGCAGCGCTACATGCTCGGCGCGATGAATCTGATCCGAATCGGGCTTCATCGCGCGGTATCGGATTCGTCTCCGGACGGTCTCGGGGTCTTCGAAGATCACAGCGTCATCGACCAGATTTGCGACATCGAGCTCGCGATCATGCTCGAGACCTACCGAGAAGACTATGTCCTGAAGAAGACCGCGGAAGCGGAGTCACTCGCCGTGATGGGGAGGCTGACCGCCGGGTTGGCCCACGAGGTACGAAATCCCCTCAACGCTGCCAAGCTTCAGCTCGATGTTCTTCGACGCACGGCCTCCCACGTAGAGGACGCGTCGACACGCCGGAAGATCGAAAGGCGAACGAACGTAGTGCAGGACGAGCTCCGGCGCTTGTCACTCTTACTCGACGATTTTCTGAACTTGGCGCGCACGCAGCGCATGGAGCCGATCCATTGTAATGCCAGCACGCTGCTCGGCGAGGTTCTGGAGCTGCGTCGACCGGAGATAGAATCACAGGGCATCGATTTCATCGAAAACATCGATTCGGTATCCTGCGTCCTTTTCGCGGAGCGCGATCGTCTCAAACAAATCGTCAACAACCTAATCACCAATGCCGTCGAAGCGGTGGCCAAGTGCAATCAGCCGAGTATTCAGATCGGCAGTCGGATGCTCAGCGATGACCGGTGGGAAGTCGCGGTGATCGACAACGGTTCCGGGGTGCCGAGCGAGGTCGCGGGGCGGGCATTCGAATCCTTCGTCACGACCAAAGAGGCCGGCACCGGCCTTGGCCTTGCGATCGTCAAGCGAATCGTCGACTTGCACGGAGGCGCGGCTAAGCTGACGTCTCTACCCGATGGCGGCACCTGCGCCTCGTTTTGGATTCCGACGGGGACCTAGTCCAGGATTGGGTTTTGATAGCCCCATTCTTTGACTCGGTACTGGATTTTGCGCTGACTGATGCCGAGGATCTCGGCTGCGCGCGCGGTCGAACCATCGACTGCATCCAGCGTCCGTAGAATCGCGACCCGTTCGAGCTCGGACATCGTGATGCCTGGAATCAGCGCCATCACCGAACCGTTCTGCAGGTCCCCGTGGGCTGAGGTGGGCAAGTCTTCGCGTTGGATAAGCTCGTTTTCGCACATGACCACGGCCCGTTCGATCGCGTTTTCGAGCTCTCGAACGTTGCCGGGCCAGGGATAGATCATCAGGTGCTGCAACGCTTCTTCGGACAGACCTTGGACCGGGCGGTCGTTCTGCCCAGCGTACTTGCGCAGAAACGCATGGGCCAGCAATGGAATGTCGCTTCGTCGAACCCGGAGTGGCGGCACGTCGAGCTGAACTACCTTGAGCCTGTAGTAGAGGTCTTCGCGGAACTTTCCCTCGTCTACCCGTTGCTTCAAGTTACGGTTGGTGGCCGCCACGACTCGGACATCGACTTTGAGCGTTTCATTTCCTCCGACCCGCTCTAGTTCGCGCTCTTGAAGGAAACGCAGGAGCTTGATCTGGACGCTTACTGGGATTTCGCTCACCTCGTCGAGAAAGAGCGTGCCGCCGTCGGCCTGCTTGAACCGCCCCTCGCGCCGCGTCATCGCGCCCGTGAAAGAGCCCCGTTCGTGGCCGAAAAGCTCGGACTCGAGCAGTGTTTCGCTCAAGGATGCGCAGTTGAGCTTGATGAAGGGCTTGTCTTTGCGCTTCGAGTTCTGGTGTATGGCCGCGGCGATCAGCTCCTTGCCCGTGCCGGTTTCGCCATGGATCAGCACGGTCGCTCGACTCCGCGCGACCTGCGCGATGTTCTTCATCAGGCGCTGCATCGACGGATGCTCGCCCAGAATGTTGCCAAGTTGAAAGCGCTCGTCGAATCGTTCTCGTAGCTGCGCGGCTTCTCGTGATAGACGGGTCCGATCGAGCGCGCGGTCGACGAGCGCCATCACGGCATCGAGCTCGAGCGGCTTGGTGAGATAGCTCTCGGCACCGAGCTTGATCGCTTTGACGGCGGTATCGATGGTTGCAAACGCCGTCATCACGATGAACGTTGTGTGGGGCGACATCGGCCGTCCGCGTTCGATCAGCGACAAGCCGTCCATCCCCGGCATCTTGAGGTCGGTCAAAACGACATCGGGATCGACCTGGCCCAACTGCAGGAGCGCCGTGCGTCCGTCGGCAGCGGTGCTCACGGAATAGCCAGCGTCGTCCAGGAGCTCCGCGAGCGCGTTTCGCGCGTTCGCTTCATCGTCGACGATCAACACACGGCCTTTCGAGCTTGTGACATTTGTTCGATTGGCGGTGTCGGTGAAGTCGGATGCTGTGTTTACACTAGTCATAGTTACTCTGCTTTGCAGTTGACGCGCCAGGATCTGGCACTTCGATTTTTAGGCGCGGGCGGGTGCGTCTTCGGCTCCTGGGAGTCCTGCCGAGCGGGCGGCGGCGAGCTGCGTGTACTCCGCGAACGAAGCCTCGAGATCCTCGACGAACTCGTGGACGTCTGGAAATGACTCCCAGTCCGCGTTCAACCCAAAGTGAAGCCCGCCGGCGTAGCTGAACAAAGCGATGCCCAGATTCTGGTTTTGCATCAGCGGAACCATCGGATAGATCGCCTTCATGGGCGCGTTGAGCAGGTAAAGGGGGAAGGGCGGGCCCGGCACGTTTGTGATGATCAAGTTGTACGTGCGAAGCTTCATGGCGACGAGGTAGAGTTCGGATACGATACGTTTGGTCGTCAGGTCCGCGACTTCTTCGATCAGCGCGGCGCCGCCGGTTTGGTTGGACTCCTTCTTCAGCTCGGTCGTCACATGAATGACCTTCCTGAGGCGCTGGAGGGGATCCGGTTCGGACACCGGCAGGTCTGCGAGGAGGAGCGCTACCTGATTGCCGACGGTCGACCCACCGGCTTTGCGAATGTTCACCGGTAGAGCGGTACGAAACCCTTCGATCGAGTCGACGTCCGAGCCCCGCCGCAAAAGGAAGCGACGTACTGCGCCCGTCACCGTGGCAACGACCATGTCGTTGATCGTTCCACCCAGCGCGTTCTTGACCGCCTTCACGTCGTCGAGCGCGAATTGAACCCAATCGAATCGGCGGTAGGGGCTGATATCCTGCTCCGTAAAAATCGTCCTCGGAGCTGGCTTCATGCCCGAGCGAAGCAAGCTCGATAGGCCCTGGAAGTTCTGCCGAACCCGCGGCAAGAAGTGGCTGAGCTTGCGAAGGCCGTCGATGCGGTGGTTGGTCTCGCCAACGAGAAGCTGTGTGCGGCTAGGAGCTGGGCGTGGCTTCCATTTCTGCGGATCGCGCTCCGGGGCGTCAGGGCTGACTGTCAACAAGGCCTGCAGAAGCTCAACCCCGGCGATGCCGTCGACCATGCAGTGGTGCACTTTGATGATCAGGGCAAAGCGGTCGTTCTCGACGCCCTCGACCACCCAGAATTCCCAAAGTGGACGGCTTCGATCGAGATGCTGCGAAAAGAGTCGACCCACCAGTCGTTTGAGCGAACGCTCATCACCGGGCAGAGGCAAGCGGGTGTGGCGCAGATGAAAGTGCATGTTGAAACGGTCGTCATCGACCCAGACCGGGTGCCCATACCCAGGGATCCACTCCACGCGCTGTCGGTAGCGGGGAATCGAGTCCACTGCCGCCTCGGTGTATCGGGTGAGGCGTTCGATATCGAGACCTCCGTGCTCGAGCTTGAGAGGCCTCGCATCGAAAATCAGAGCGGCGCCCACATGCATCGGAGCGGACTTGCTCTCGACGTCGAGGAAAGTCGCGTCCAGAGCGCTCAATCGCTCGTAGAATGTTTCCGGCATAGCGTGAAGAGGACTAGCAAGATGTGAGCCCGCGTATCCGGTATCCAATAGACCGATTCTTCGGTGCAGGATGCCCTCTGAAGACGCATATTCTGCGTTCTCGATCTTGGCAAGCGTAAAATATGCGTCCCGCTGTGTTCGGCTTGGCAGTGGCATAGAACATGCTTCGACTGCGGGGCATGGCGCAGCTTTTGGTCCGAGATCTCATGACGCAGCCGGTCAAGACGGTCGGTCCGACGAGCCCCCTTCGCGACGTCATCCAGTTGATGGACGCAGGCCATATCCGCCACGTGGCTGTCGTCGACGACTCTGGGCGCCCACTGGGGCTGATTTCTCATCGAGATGTCCTGCGCAGTCAGGAAGGAAGTCTCTCCGGTGCCCTGTCGACCGAACAGGCGCACATGAACCGCTGGATCGAAGCCCGATGGGTCATGACGAAAGACGTGCGCACGGTGTATCCCGATACACCAGCGTTGGATGCTGCGCAGACCCTACGGTCGCATGCCTACGGCTGTGTTCCGGTGGTCGAGAATGGCACGCTCGTTGGCATGCTAACCGACTCGGATTTCGTCGAATATGCGATTAAGATGCTTTCCGATCCCGGCCTGTGAATCGGCGACCGCCAAGCCATTGCTCGTGCCGCATCGAACTGGCACGGCGCTTGCTGTAAGATTCGACCTATGGCCATCAAGACGATCGTTGTGGGGACCGACCTCGGTGAGTCTGGCCACCGGGCGATGCGACTTGCGATCGCGACTGCTCGGGCAAGCAACGCAACCCTTTGGCTGGTGCACGCGAGCGAGATGGGGTTGGAGCATGCGTGGCCTGACCTGCCGGTTGGTGCGCGGTCCGCTGCTCAAGCCCTTCGCGAGCGATTGAAGGGCCGCTTCGAGAACTCGCTGCAAGAGCTCGAAAGCGAGCGCAAGGCGTGCGAAGACCTGGGCCTGAGTTGCCAGACGTCCTGCGAAGAAGGCCGTCCCTGGGAAACGATCTTGCGCACCGCCGTTTCGGTCAATGCCGATCTGATCGCCGTGGGGGATCCCGTCGGAGCCATCGGCCTGCCTGAGCGCCTGCTTGGGTCGACGGCGGAACGCGTCGTGAGGCAAGCCCCTTGCTCGGTGCTGGTTTCGTGTGGGCGCCTTCGCGCAGACTACAGCGGGGCGCGTATCGCCGTGGGCGTCGATTTCTCTCCGCATGGGGTCGAGGCCGTTCGCTGGGCGCGCGATGTGGCCAGCGTGATTGACGGCGAGGTGTCCTTGCTCCACGTCGTGCCGCACCCGATCACGGAGAGCAGGATGCCGACGGAGTGGCCAAGCGTGCTCGAAGGCCTCGCGTCCGCGGCACGCTCGCGGCTCGAGCAGCTCATCTTGAGCGAAGGCCTGAAGCCAAGCACGACGGTACAGGTACTGGACGGGCCGATAGGGAAGACGATCTGCAATGCCACGGCGAGCATCAACGCGGACCTGGTGTTTGTCGGCTGCAGGGGGCAGGGCAGGCTTCGAGGCATGATGCTTGGCAGCGCCTCGCAATACTGCCTTCGCTATTCGCCGGTTCCGGTTCTCACGGTTCGCCCGTGAAGCGAGCGCTAGCCGTTGAATGTCGCTTCGAGCACGCGTCGCACCTCGTGCACGGATCGCGAGGTGTCCAGCGCTAGATGCTCGGACGCCCGAAGCTCCTCGACCGGCTCGAATCGCTTCTCGAACTCCTCCAACAAATCGGTTCTCGCGTCACTCTCGTGCGGCCCCCCGCTTTCACGCGCGGCGAGACGATCCAAAATCAGTGCGCGGGGGGCTCTGCACTCGACCAGCATGAAGGGGACTTTGTGCTGGTTCGCCAAGCGCCGCGCTGCATCTCGCATCGCGCCGTTGCGAAAAGAAGCGTCGATCACGACCGGACGTCCGGACGACAGTACGATGTCGGCACGTTTCAAAATCGCCTCGTAGACGACTTTTGTAGCGCTTGGCGAGTAAGCCCCCGACCAAGCTCCGCCTGACAGCGGTTCGGTCGGCTTTCGGTCCATGAGTTGCTTCCGAGTCCGGTCCGAGCTGAGCACTGGGGCGGCGAGCAGGTCACCGATCGTCGCCGAGGTCTGGCTCTTTCCGGCGGCGATCATCCCTCCCACCGCGACGACCCGCGGGGGCACGAGCGGTGGGCGCTCGAACGCCAGAGCTAGAAGGAAGTAGCGCCTCGCCTCCAGCCCTGCCCGTTCCCTTGCCTCGGGGGATGCCTCCTTGTCCGCGGCGAGCAGTGATGCAACCTTGCCGCGCACGAAGGCCCGGTAGCTCTCGTAGAAGTTGACCACCGAATAGAGCTCGTAGTCGTTCGATTCGCGTGCATACCGGGCGAGAAACCGCTCCGCAAGGTCCACCCGGCCGTGCCAGGCAAGGTCCATCGACAAAAACGCAATGTCCGCGCAGACGTCTCCGTATCGGAAACGGTCGTTGAACTCGATGCAGTCGATGATCGAGATAGACCCGTCGGACTCGAAGTACACGTGCTCGAGTCTCAAGTCCCCGTGGCCGTCTCGGACACGCCTGGCAGCGATTCTCGCCACGAAAGGAGCGTCGTTGCGGAGTGTCTGCACTTGCCAGGACTCGACGTCGCGGACTTGCTCCGGCGTCAGATAGTCCCCGATCGAGTCCCGGGTTTGTTCGAAGTTATCCTCCACGTTTTTGCGGATCATCTCGATCTCACCGTGCTTGGAGGTTTCCGCATCGCAGCGCACGCTGTCGTGAAACCGCGCGATGTGGGCCGCGAGCGCGTCGATGTGTTTCGGCGTCAACAAATTGGATCGCAAGAGCTCGTCTGCCTGGCTTTCAATGGAGAGACGGCGCATCCGAACGGCCCAGTCCACGGCCTTGCCCGCGCCTGCGATTCGATGAACGCCCGAAGCGTCGACCGTGATTGGCACCGCATCGAGATAGACGTCCGGCGCGAGCCGACGGTTGAGCTGCAGCTCTGCGTCGCACGCCGCTCGTCGCTTCTCGAGCGTCGTGAAGTCGAGGAAGCCCAAGTCGACGGGTCTTTTCACTTTGAAGACCTCCTCGGCGCCCAAGAAGACCCAAGAGATATGCGTCTCCACCAGCTCGAAGCCGCTGGCCTCGAGATCCGCTTTCAGCGTTCCCATCACATTCCTGAGCAGCGAGGCCGCCAGTATACCCTTGGAGAAGCTTTGGCCCACGCGCTAGGCTTTGGCCGCACGCAATTCTATCGCGAGGCCTCCGATTGGCGCATCGTTTGCGGCACTCCTCCGGAATCGAGGCCGAAGCAGGCGTTCCGACTGGGCACGAGGTTTGCTTCCTGACTGAGCACCAGCACGGGAGGCAACAATGACGACACGAAAGCTAGAGAGTGGGGAGTGACAACGGTACTTCGACGAGGTTTCAAAGCACCTCCCCACGATGCGCGTAGGGATTTCGACCATGGGCGAGAGTATCGGCGCGCAGCCCGCGAGCATCGAGGTCATTGCCCAGGACGGGACGAAGCAAATTGTCGAGTTCCGGCCGCTCCCCTCGTTGCCTGCTTCCTGACTTGCGGCTACGGAGGGTGAAGATGGGAAATACATGGATCTTGGTGGCACA
>RCNF010002028.1_pt1 | contig 10832 bp, 8 predicted proteins | sample 2041311 | NCBI WGS metagenome assembly RCNF01 (sample SAMN09708228, study PRJNA481090) | Marine sediment metagenome, whole genome shotgun sequencing project. | biome: marine sediment; feature: ocean; material: sediment; isolation source: Sewage treatment plant 2 marine sediment (STP2) ... | reverse complement strand
ATCTGCATCCAGGATCAATGCAGCTTGGTAACCATTATCCAGGGCATATCGAAATCCATTTCTGAGTGCAGCGCCTTTCCCGAGATTTTTATCATTCTGGACAATCATCGCCCCGGCTTCCCGGGATAGTTCCACGGTGGCATCCGTAGACCCATCATCTGCAACCAATGCTGGTAGGTATTTCATGGTCTGGCGAACAACAGCCTTGATCGTGATCTCTTCGTTGTAGGCCGGTATTAGTGCAAGGATTTTTAGATTCGTCATGTGTTAATTGGGCGGCGGTATTAGCGGTTCAACCGCTCGAGGATGAGCTGCATAGGCCAGTGGACAGCCAGCGCCACATTCTTCCAGCAAGCTGCAGGTTTGGCATTCATCTGGGACATATCTCCTCTGGCGAAGTTCCAGCGCCAGATCGTGGTCCCAGATCGATTTCCAGGGATCTCTAAGAAGATTGCCGAGTTGGTGATAGTAGGATTGACAAGGTATCACACCGCCATCAGGTTCAACACACATATTATATAGAGCTGCAGTACAACCCTTTATGCCAAGATCCATCTCCATGGGATTGAAATGGCAATAGAGTGTAGGTGTATACCAGATCAATTTTGTCCCGGATTTTGAGGTTTTATCCTTTGCAATATCAAGCAGTGGCTTTAACTCTTCTTCACTAAGCCCAGTGCCCACATCTTTGCCTCTGCCGGAGTAGATAAGGGCATTAAGGCCGATAGTGGGTACGCCTAAATTGATCAGGAAGTCCAGCGTTGTACCAATGCTGAGGTGGTTATTATTCAGCATGGTTGTATTGGTCATCACAAACAGGGAGCTATCGAGAACATGCTGTAATCCGGCAATGGTTTGTTTCCAGGCACCTTTTTTGTTGACCATCTCGTCATGGATCTCTGAATCATGAGATTCAACAGTGATTTGTATGTGATCGAGCCCGGCATCAACCAGGCTTTGTGTGAAAGCCGGATCAGATAATCTGCGAGCATTTGTGTTTAGGCCAGTGATCTGTCCCAGGTTTTCGGCATATTGGATCAATTCTGGAAGATCGTCCCTTAGAGTAGGCTCTCCCCCTGTGAAAATTAAATGGGGAATATTCAGATCCCAGAGCCGGTCAATGATCTTTTTCCAGTTGGCAGTATCCAATTCCGGGTAAGATCTCAAACGAGCGTTATAACAGTGGGGGCAGTCATTATTGCAACGATAGGTGACTGCCAAATCCATTCGATAGGGCGCGGTTGGATGCTGGCTGTAGGGAGCGTTAATTTCAACCCCTGAAAATGTATTGACTGGTTTTCCGTCAGCCTGGATAAAGGCGTCCAGATCAGCAGAGATCAATTGGATATCCTGGTCAACCTGATCCTCAACCTCGTTGAACCCTTGAATGAGATTGATTTTGATCTCGTCAGGGGAGGATCCTTCCAGATGGTAATATGCGATCATTGTCGCGCTGGGATTTAAATGCAAGATCGAGCTGGCATTGATGATTAAGGTGCCGCAGCCGTCTGGGTCCACTCTGAGATGAATCCGAGTTTTAGATAAGTCATCAGACTTCCGGAAATGGTAAAGCCCGGAGGATAAACTGGATTTATTAAACGCAGACTTGAATCTCCGCCCTTTCTGCGGAAGACCCCTGTTTCTCATGGTCTTCATGTTAGTTATCGACCGCCGCCAGCACATGCGCAGGCACAACCTGCACATGCACAAGCACAGGCACAGGAAGAAGAACCGCCGCCTCCACTGCTCCATCCACTCTTACCGGATGACGAAGTGGGTTTAGGTACAGGGTTGGTCTTTTGGGTTATCCTGCTTGTGAAATCAGTGATGTTGCCCACCACATCGCTGGAGAAATTTGAGATTCCAGTGGCCATGGAAGCTGCAAAATCGCCTCCAGGAAGGTTTGGCAGAGCGCCGCCGCCAGTCGGCCGGCTGGATGGAGAGGCTGTTTTTGGCGAACTTGGGCCAGAGGTGGTAGTTCTGGAATAACCAGGGTCATACCTGTTCCACCACATTGGTAAATAAACAGGACCTCTGCGGAAGACATCCTGGGTCTTATCATCAAAGTCCCTATCCAGCATGGTCCACCCCATGTGGTCATTGAATTTTTCACTCTTTACCTCAGGCGTATCCGCATCCTCTACCTGTTTCCAGGCTCGTTTGATGATGTCCTCGTAGTAGCGAACACTTTCTCTATGGCTAAAACCTTCCATCTTTTTACCAACACTCTTGATCAGGTTAATCATCAGATCCTGGAGTTCGGTTTTACGAACCCGACTACTTTCATTCTTAAATGCTTTGATGAACTGAGTTTCATACTTGCGTAAGTTTTCAGGAAGAGGATCGCTGAACTCGAGTTTGAGAGGATCCTGACTGAGTACCGTAGCGGCATTCTTCTGCAGCAAAGAAAACAGGATCATGGTAAAGATCTTATCAGCTGGCCGTTCCAACAAAATGGCCGCTTCAATTGCGGTTAATCCGCGTTTGATTCCGTGTCCTTCTATGCGGATCTTTGGCGGAAGGTATTTCATTTTCCTTTTGTTGCTGCTCTTTACAGAGACAACGATGATAACCACAACAAAGAGTAAGAATCCTCCCACACACAGCAAACCTGAGACAGCTTCGGCAGAGATCCCCAGCTGCTGCCATAGACTTGGTTTTGAGACTGCGGAGGCCGGAACATAAGATAATGGGAAAGAGGCTCCGAATTTATACTCTCGTGAACTGTCCCCGTCAGGATTTCGCCAAGTATAAGTGATCTGGTCTAGATTATCCATTCCCGTGATCGGGGAGCTATTAAATCCACTAGGTGCGTTGTGCCAGCGAGGCTCTTCAGGTTTTACACCTGGAGGCAGATGGAAAGTCACTATCATATCCGTGCTGCCAGTAACATACTGGGATCCAAAATATGTGGGAACGAAAACAGCGCTGGCATAATCATCGGCTTCAGTATCCGGGAAGAGCACATCTTCGATTTCATTAATGAAGATCCGAACAGTTCCGCGCCCTCCCGGTGGTATGGCTGATGATCCCAGACCTATCGCAACACCGGATCCTGTACCTTCGTAATCGGAACTTGAAATATATGTAAGTGCTTGACCGTTAATATCGGCTGAAATGTTGGAATCACTATAGTTGTAGTTTGGCAAACCGACATCTACGTATTCGATGGCATGGCCTTCCGGTTGGTTGACAAATACAAATTCGTAGATCAGGTCTAGCGTGCCATCATCTTCCCAATAGACATGAACTGTTTCTTTTTCAACGTTGAAGTAATAACTCTGGGCTAATGCAGAGGTAGGAATGATCAGCAGGAAGATAATTATGAGAAATGCAAAAACCTTTTTCATGGACAGCCTCTTCAGGGTTACCATTTGGGTTCCTCGGTCAACTGATAGCTGGTTCCGCAGAATGGACAGGCAACAACAGGTGCGCCTGCAACCATAGAAATATGTTCGGGGCTTAAGTGGCCGCCGCAGGATTGACAGGCCAAAGTGTCCAGATTAACATCTCCCGAGAGATCGATCTGCAAAGTGACTTCTTGCTCTTCTCCAGTTTTTTTCTTGCCCAAAAACCAGATCAGGCCAAAACCAATCACGACGTTGATACCTCCAACGATTAACCAGGCGGGTTGTCCCTCGGAGCTGAAAGCACCCCAGACGAAAATCACACCAAAAAAGATTAATATGGCGGCGAAGATATAGCCTATGATTTTTCCAGCAGACATTGATTTCTCCTCAGGTGGATGGCCGGCCTTATTCTTACCAGCTGAAAATTCCTTATGTTTCTCAAGTAGTTAGCTACCAGGAAAACAGCATATTTAGCACTCAACATTATTATACCAATATCCTAGTTTCGCCAAGGGTGAGTTGCCCGGATAAGCTTTCAGTAGCGCATATTGGGTATTGGTTCTAAGCTATAATATGGGTCATGGAACCAAACTTGGAACACCAGAGGATTCGTGATCTGCAGGAACAGCTCCGATATCATAATTATCACTACTATATCCTTAACGATCCCGTAATCAGCGATGTTGAATGGGATCGCCTCTACCGCGAACTTTTTGATTTAGAGGTAAAAAATCCAGATCTGAAAACCCAAGATTCTCCCACCCAGAGGGCTGGCACCCAACCATCGGATGCATTCGACCGGCTTGAACATCCTGCACCGATCCTGAGCCTGGATAATGCCTTCTCGGCGGATGAATTAATAGCCTGGCAGGAGCGTGTCAGGAAGCTGGATTCCCGAGTTGCTGAATCAGCTTATTCTCTTGAACCCAAATTAGATGGCCTTACAGTGGTACTGCACTATGAAAACGGTATCTTTGCCCGGGGAGCTACCAGAGGTAACAGTGAAATCGGAGAGGAGATTACGGAGAATCTCAGGACGATAAGATCTCTACCGCTCCGTATTCCCCAAGATCCAGACGGACCTCAGCCGCCTGCGTTGCTAGTTGTGCGAGGAGAAGCGTTTATTAGGATCCTTGATTTTGATAAGTTGAATAAATCCCTGGAAGAGAGAGGGAAAAAAACATATGTTAATCCCCGCAACACTGCAGCGGGGTCATTGAGACAGTTGAACTCTTCATTAACCGCAAAGCGGCCCTTGACTTTACTTACTTATCAGATCGTGGCAAGTTCAGAGGGAATGCCTCCTACCCAGAGAGAAACCCTGGAGTACCTGAAGAGGATGGGTTTCCCGGTTCCTGAATATGATATCTGCGATTCTATTCAGGCAGTGATCGAAAAACTGGATAAATGGGATCAGCTCCGGAAAACAATTGATTATGAAATTGACGGGGTTGTGATCAAGATCAATGATTTGGAGCTTGCTGGTTCGCTTGGGGTAGTTGGCAAGGCTCCCAGGGGTGCAATTGCATACAAATTCCCTGCCCAGATTGTAACTACCCAACTGGAAGAGATCCGGATAAATGTGGGTAGAACAGGCGTGTTGACGCCTTACGCTGTTCTTTCTGCGGTTGAGATAGGTGGAGTAACCGTGAGGCAGGCCACGCTGCACAATTTTGATTTTATATCCGAGAAAGATATTCGGGTGGGTGACCGGGTGATGATTAAACGGGCCGGGGAAGTGATCCCTTACGTTATGGGTCCAGTGAAGGACATCAGGACAGGAAACGAGTTGATTTTTTCTCCTCCTCAGCATTGTCCGGTTTGCGATGAACCGGTTGAACACATTGAAGGAGAGGTTGCCTGGTACTGCGTGAATGCCAACTGTGAAGCACAACTGATCCGGAATATTGAACATTACGTTTCCCGGCCGGCAATGGATATTGTTGGAATGGGTATTAAGATCGTTGAACAGCTGGCCCAAGAAGATCTGTTACGCAATGTCAGTGATCTATATCACCTAGACAGAGATGACCTAGTAGCCCTGGAAGGTTTCGGCGAGAAGAAGGTCAATAATCTACTCGATGCGATAGAGAAATCTAAATCCCAACCCCTGGCAAGATTGATTACTGCTCTCGGTATCAGAGGTGTTGGGGAAGTGGTAGCAAGTACATTGGCATCCCGATTTGGAAGCCTTGATGCTCTCCAAGGCGCGACTTTTGATGATTTGGATAACATTGCCGGTATAGGTCCCAATATTACCCAGGCAATCCTCGATTGGTTTATCATTGAAGGAAATCAGGAGATCCTGTCATCGTTGAAAAATTCAGGTGTATGGCCGACAATGGATGCTTTAGGTCCAGACCAGGGTAATAGTTTGCCATTGGATGATAAAAGCTTTGTGTTAACAGGTACACTCGTCGGTTATTCACGGAATGAACTTAAGGAACTTCTACAATCGCTGGGTGGACGGGTGATTGGATCGGTCAGCGCGAAAACGGATTTCCTTGTTTTAGGTGAAAATCCTGGATCCAAATATGAAAAGGCACTTGAGCTAGGGATCACAATCCTCTCTGAGAATGATGTGATAAATATGATCGAGCCAGAAGTTGATGAACAGGAGGGGAATTAAACTGACAACTGCAAAAAGAATGATCCTTAAGAAAGGACGTGAAAAACCTCTCAAGCATAAACACCCATGGATCTTTTCCGGCGCGGTAGAACGCGTTGAAGGTGATCCAGCTCCAGGCGAAACAGTAGAGATTCGAAGTTTCGGGGGAGAATTCTTGGCCCAAGGAGCATACAGCCCTGAATCGCAAATCCAAGCCAGAGTGTGGAGCTGGTTGCATGGCCAGGATGTTTCGGCAGATTTTTTCAGATTGAAAATCAAACAAGCTATCCAGTATAGGAAACAGATAAAGTATGACTATCCGATGAAGCGTTTGATACATGCTGAATCAGACGGTCTTCCGGGTCTGGTCGTGGATCAATATGGAGAAGTTCTTGTATTACAGCTGCTTAGCGTAGGTTCGGATTTGTGGAAAGATGATCTGATTCAGATCCTTGCGGAAGAGACTGGAGCCAAGTCGATCTATGAAAGGTCGGATGTCGTGGTCAGGAAGCTAGAAGGGTTGGAGCCTCGAACCGGGTTGGTATTCGGCGAGGAGACAGAAGAACTATTACATATCGAGCAGGGGGGCTTGCAGTACTGGATCGATATCAAGAAAGGACATAAAACAGGTTATTATTTGGATCAGCGTTTCAATCGGGAAGTAGTGGGGGAATTATGTTCAGGTTTGAGCGTCCTTGATTGTTTTTGTTATTCTGGCGGATTTTCCATGCAGGCACTGAAAAATGGGGCAGAGTCTGTAACGCTGGTAGATGAGTCTGCAAGGGCTCTGAAGCTGGCAGAAAAACATATTCTTTCCAATCAACTCCCAGTGGAACGTATGACCACTCAAAAGGGGGATGTTTTTGAGGTACTGCGAAAATTCCGTGATCAGGCAAAAAGTTTTGATGTGATAATTTTGGATCCTCCCAAGTTCGCTCCAACCGCTTCTTTTGCTAACAGAGCGGCCAGGGGATATAAAGATATCAATTTACTGGCTTTCAAATTGCTTAAGCCGGGAGGACTTTTAGCGACTTTTTCATGCTCTGGAGGGATCAGCAGGGAGTTCTTCTTAAGAATTCTGTCAGGTGCAGCATTAGATGCTGGAGTTAATGCTAGAATACAGTTACATATGGGACAAAGCGCGGACCACTCAATCAACTTGAGCTTCCCGGAAGGGACTTATCTCAAGGGTTACGGCATTCGTGTTGAAAAAGAGGAGGTTTGAGATGTATGAAGATACCGGTCAGGGGCTGGTTGAATATTCCCTGATCTTACTGCTTGTCGCATTAGCCTTAATTCTTATTTTGACCATTTTTGGTTCTGAACTGGCTGATGTATACAGCAATATCATCGTAAATATTTAATATTCCCTAACAAATTATTTCAGACAGTAATTTTTACATCATTTTCATCAAAAAAAGCGAGGAAAATCCTCGCTTTTTTGTTTAAAATTGCTACTCTCGTTATTGAAAGATGTTAGTGATCAGCATCGGAGAGAGGTGTTTTTCCGGAAGGATCGTAAACATAGACCCGATCACCAAGATCAGCCCAATTAAACAGCCAATGGGAATCACCGACAGACAAGTTCACACATCCGTGAGATTGGGGGTACCCCAAACTCGCCCGCCAATATGCTCCATGGAATGCTCTATTCTCATCAAAGTACATTGTCCAGGGAACACTTTCCAGGTTATAAGCAATTGAAGGATCGGTTAACCAACGCATGCGGGTTACATCCTCTTTTTCTTCAATTCTAAAGATACCTGGATAGGTGTAAAAGGGGTTTACTCCTGAGGCGATAAGAGTGGCAAAAACAAGTTCGCGATCTTCGTAAACCGCAATAGTTTGTTCGTATAAGTTCACTTCGATCCAGCGATCCCAGGTCATGCCTTCTGGTGGACTTGTTCGAGGTGATATTTTAGCAACTGCGGTTTGGATAACCCACTCATCAGGACCAATCAGGTACCAATCCCACTTATCTACGGTTTCAACATCGTAGATTTGCACCAATTGCTGGTGTTCCAGGTAGCGACCGGTGTAATCATCATTATCGTAACCGGGTGTATATTTTGTTTCTGCTTTGCCGCCTGGAGAGAACATGGATAATACCCATCCGAAATCATTTTTTGGTGTTTCTGTAAATTCCATTCCCTGGAAGAGGGGCACATCTGCGATCAACAGATCATCAGAGGACATCCAGCCTATTCCTGTGTAGTGGTAGTACTTTCCCCGGCTGTATTCTGATTGGGAAATAGATACGTAATTGAAACCAGGTGTGATCCAGCGGACAATATTCTCTTTATTATTATTTATGGCATCGTTGAGAGATTGAAAAATTGGCGCTCGGTCGGAGCTGACATAGGCATACCTGTATTCAACATCCGAGAGAGCTGGATCAGGTTTGTGAGAGGGAAGGGGGGTTTCAGGAAACGTGATACCCTTTTCTGCCATGTTCAACAAATACGTAGTTGGGCCTGAGGGATTGCAATCCTGAGTTGAGTCAAAAAACAGATCTGGTGGACAGAGAGGTAAAGAACCATCCCAAGGACCATCAGCGGAAACGCTGCCGGGAGTGAATAGGTATATGAATCCTGTAATTAGCAGGGCGATGATCAAATAAGATCTTTTCATAAGGCAGTTATTATTTTTCTTTTACCTCAGCGGGTAGATGCTGCACATCAATAGTGGTTTCGTCACAAAAGATCATTGCTCTTTCTATGACGTTACGTAACTCTCGAATATTACCTGGCCAGGAATAATTTTTCAACAGATCGAGGGCGGCTGGAGTCATATTCTCGATATTGATACCCATCTTGGGGTTGTTGGTTTTAATGAAATGTCCTGCCAACCCCGGAATATCTTCGGGGTGTTCCCGGAGGGGTGGAATTTCAATATTGATTACTTTCAAACGATAATATAGATCTTCTCGAAACTCACCTTTTTCAATAAGATCTGTCAAATTCCTATTTGATGCTGCCAGGATCTGGACATCCACCTGGATAGAGGTTGTACTACCAACGCGGCGGAAGGATCTTTCTTCAAGAGCTCGCAAGACCTTAGCCTGCATATCTGGTGACATCGACGAGATCTCATCCAGGAACAGGATGCCTTCATCAGAAACTTCTATTAAACCGCGTTTCCTTTTTTGGGCACCTGTAAACGCGCCGGCCTCATAACCAAAGAGTTCTGATTCAAGCATGGTGTTCTGAACTGCTGCACAATTGATATCAATAAAAGGTTTGTCGTTACGAGGACCCATCCGGTGAATGGCGCGGGCCAGTACTTCCTTTCCAGTTCCGGTCTCACCTGATATTAGAATTGATGTGGAGTGTTTTGCAGCCCGCTGGGCTTCAGTGAAAACTTCCTTCATAATATCGGAATTGATCACTATAGAATCTAGAACCTCGCGCTGTGAGCGCCGAAAATGGGCGAGTTCTTCCCTCATTTCTACGATATCCTGGGCCCTTTTAATGCTCTGTTCTAGACGTTCGAATTTTATAGGTTTCTGGATGAAATCGTGAGCTCCATTCTTCATGGCTTCTACAGCCATTTCGATCTTGCCATGAGCGGTGATCATAATAATGGGCGGGCGGAAAGGGAGTTGAGCTGTCTCGGCCAGAAGATCAGGGCCGTAACCGTCCGGCAGCTGCACGTCCAATAGCACAATATCAGCTTCCTGGGCAGAAAGGTGTTTGCGGGCAGTTTTTAGATCTGCGGCTAATAAAACCTCATAGCCTTCAGACTCGAGGTAAGCCCCGATATTTTTCCTGGCATTCTTTTCGTCGTCAACGAGCAAGATGGTAGCTGTCATTCCCTGGATTCCTCCTGCGTAACTCCAGGAAGGATGATCTGAAATGAAGTACCTTCCGGGAGAGGTTCTAATGTAATTGTACCTTCATGCATGGTAATGATCTGTTTTGTAATGGACAAACCGAGTCCAGTGCCATCTGTTTTTGTGGTGAAAAAGGGCTCAAAAATGCGATCCTGGAACTCTGGAGGGATTCCCGGGCCTGTATCCAGCACATCTATCTGGACTCCTAGTGTGCCAGTAGTTTTCTGAATAGGTTTCAACCGAACCGAAAGAACTCCACCGCCTGAATCTTCCATGGCTCGCACGGCATTGCTGATCAAGTTATTAAAAACCTGACCTAAGGCGCGATCGTCTCCTGGTACCATTGGCAGGTTATCTTCAACCTTCAAGACATGTGAGACTGAGGTTCTTTTCATGCGAGGAACCCAGCGGTTCAAGATCCTTTCAATCAAGACTGGTAAGTCCAGAGGAGTTCGGTGATAACTTTGTGATTTTGAGAAGGTTAATACAGTATCAACAATGTGGGTCAGCCTATCGCAATCATCATTGATTCCTTTTAATACATCTCGCTGCTTAAAATCTGCAGGAAGGATCTTGTCCAGAAGCTGGATACCCGATGTAATGTTGTTGATCGGGTTACGGATCTCATGGGCAAAAATTGCGTTCATCTGTCCAACAAGAGCCCGGCGTTCGAGCTGCTGGGTTTGAATACGAACCTTTTCTTCTTTGCTGATATCCTGGACAAAGATCAATATTCCCTGGATCTGGTCTACGTCTGGACTGGTAACCGGGAAAGTTTTGATCAGAGCTGGAAAAGCGCTGCCGTCCCTGTGGTGTATCTCCAGTTGGCCAAGATCATGAGTGGGGATATTTTCAAGGGCATCCCCCAGCGCGGGGGTCAATCTGTCTGTACCGATGATCACGTCATCGATATGCCGGCCAACAACTTCTTGTTCGGCATAACCAAGTATCTGTTCGGCGGAGGGGTTGACCTGCTGAATCATGAGGTCTGGACCTAAGTATAAAATACCCTCAGGTATATATTTGTTGAACGTATCGCCTA
>RCNF010004338.1_pt1 | contig 10833 bp, 9 predicted proteins | sample 2041311 | NCBI WGS metagenome assembly RCNF01 (sample SAMN09708228, study PRJNA481090) | Marine sediment metagenome, whole genome shotgun sequencing project. | biome: marine sediment; feature: ocean; material: sediment; isolation source: Sewage treatment plant 2 marine sediment (STP2) ... | reverse complement strand
CAGCGGCAGCTGGCTCGTGGTTCTGGTGTTGGGAACGCGCCGATTTCGCAAATCGAGGCCGGGCGGCTGAATCCAACCGTGAGCATGCTCAAAAAGGTTCTCGACGGGTTCCCGATCAGTATGAGTGAGTTTTTCGGCGACGACCTCGACGTTGAAAGTCGCATATTCTTTCGTGCGGACGAACTCACAGAGATCGCCGATGGCGGTGTGTCGTTTCGCCAGGTTGGGACAAACCTGAATCACAAGGCTATTCAACTCATCAAAGAGTGCTACCAGCCCGGATCGGGAACGGGAAAACACGCAATCACTCATAAGGGTGAGGAGTGCGGCATTATTCTTACCGGCAGACTCGAGGTGACGGTAGGCGATCAGTCCTCAATTTTGAGAGCTGGTGATGCCTACTATTTTAAGAGCAACCAGCCACACCAATTCCGCAACGTCGGAAGTGAGCCTTGCGAGCTTATTTCTGCATGTTCGCCGCCGAGCTTCTAGGTCTTTTTTGCCGCAGAGGGTGGTCAATTCCTGCTATTTGATGCAAAGTAAAGCCATATTTTTTAATCAAGATTAGAATTCTGATGGAACAGTTCGGCACCGTTTTTTGCAACAATATTTCGATTGCACGTTTTGAGGATGGGGAGTGGCAGGAGCCGGCGATAGAGCCACTGGCGCCATTGCCGGTACACCCGGCGGCACATGTCTTCCACTACGCGAGTTCGTGTTTCGAAGGCTTCAAAGCGTATCGGTGGGAAGATGGTAGTGCCCAGATTTTTCGTCTGCAGGATCATGTTGCACGCATGCGGCGAAGTGCCAGGTCGATGTATCTTCCGGTCCCTGACACTGAACTGCTCGTCGGCATGGTTACGAGCCTGGTCGCAAACCAGGTTGCGGACATACCGCCGCCTCCGAGCGCACTTTACCTCCGGCCAACACTGATCGGAACGCTGAAGAACATCGGTGCCGCTGCATCACCCGCCACGGAGGCCACGTTGTTTGTTCTGGCATCTCCCGTGGGTGACTATTTTGAAGGCGGCTCACGGCCGCTCAAGCTACTTGTCGACGATCACCATACGAGGGCGACCGAGCAAATGGGCAGCACGAAGACCGGCGGCAACTATGCATCAGCTCTGGGTCCGATAATGGACGCGAAAGCGAAATACGGTGTTGACCAGGTTTTGTTCTGCCCGGACGGTGATGTCCAGGAAACAGGCGCAGCAAATTTCTTGCTAATTAGTGACGACGAAGTCATTACGAAGCCGCTCAACAACATGTTCTTGCATGGCGTAACTCGCGACTCGATTCTCAAACTCGCGGCCGACCTCGGCTACAAGATCAGCGAGCGTGATTTTACGGTCGACGAGCTGTTGGCGGCTGTGCCGACTTACGAAGCTACCTTGTCTGGCACCGCAGCGTGCCTGGCACCGGTCGGTTGCCTTGTTCATAACGGCAAGGAGATTCTTGTCAGAGACGGTAAGCCCGGGCCAAACACCGCCAAACTTCGCTCGGCGTTACAGGAAATTCAATACGGACAGGCGCCGGATACGCACAACTGGCTAACGCAAGTTTAGTTATCAAATAGCTCGCGAGAAGCGATTGTCGTTTTCTGCGGCGTTAATATGCCGATCGAAGACCATCGCGATGTTTCGCAGCAGCAGTCGACCTTTCGCCTTGATGCGAATTGCGTCGGCTTCCAGCGTGATAAGGTCATCTTCGGCCAGCGGCTGCAACCGTTTGATTTCATTGGCGAAATACTCGCAAAAATCAACATTATGCTGCGCATCGAAGTCATCAAAGACCAGCTCGTCGTAGCACATCAGCGCCTGGATGACTTCTGCTCGTAGCAAGTCATCATCGTCAATAGCAACACCTTTCCTGACGGGCAGTTTTCCGTCTTCAATAAGCGACTCATATTCCATCGTTGTTACAGAGTTTTGCGAAAACACGTTGCCTACACTGCTGATCGAACTGACGCCAACGCCGATAAGATCGCAGTTTCGATGCGTTGAGTAACCCTGGAAGTTCCGTTGCAAGGTGCCACCACGACGTGCCGTCACGAGTTCATCTTCCGGTAGCGCGAAATGATCCATGCCAATATACAAATAGCCGGCGGCAGAGAGGCGATCGATCGTGCGGTGCAGGATGTCCAGCTTGGTCTCCGGCACTGGAATGTCTTCAGCGTTAATCATGCGCTGCCCTTTGAAGCGCTGTGGCAAATGTGCGTAGTTATATACGGCGAAGCGGTCAGGGCGCATTTCTATGGTCTGGTCGAGGGTCGCATCAAAGCTGTCAACCGTTTGATGCGGCAGACCATAGATAAGGTCAAACGAAATCGACTTGAAACCGGTGGCTCTCGCGGTATCGACCAAGGCAATAACTTCGGTCGTCGTCTGGATGCGGTTGACGGCCTTTTGCACTTTGGGGTCGAAGTCCTGAATGCCCAGGCTAAGGCGGTTAAAGCCCAACTCACTGAGCAAGCGAATGCCGTCGCTGTCCACAGTGCGCGGGTCGACCTCGATAGAAAACTGGCGACTATCACGGTCATCGAGATTGAACGCGCTGCCGAGCTTCTGCATTAAATCGCGTAGTTGTGCCTCATCCAGGTAAGTCGGCGTACCGCCGCCAAAGTGTAGTTGCTCGACTTTGCGGGTTTTGTCGTAAAGCTCCGCTTGCATATCGATTTCTCGATACAGATTGTCGAGGTATTTTTTTACACGCTCCTGGTTGTGCGTGACAATCTTGTTGCAGCCGCAGTAATAGCAAAGCGTGTGGCAAAACGGGATATGCACGTATAGCGACAGCGGCACGCCGCTGGCGTTACTTTTCAACGCGTTGGCACGATAGGCATCTTCGTTCACTTGTTCGTTGAATTGCAGCGCCGTTGGGTATGACGTGTACCTTGGACCCCGACCGTCATAACGCTGAATGAGTTCAGCGTCGAAACAGACCTGCTCGTAGCCGTGCGGATTATTTGATTCAGTTGACATGGTATTAATGGTGGCCGAAATGACTATTGTCGCACATGGGTAATTACCGAAGACTGTGTGTTAAATATAGCGCGACCGTGAAAAGGAGCAACGCCACCGCCTGATGAGCGGCGGCTAAGACGGTAGGTACGCTGAGTAGTAAGGTCGATATTCCGAGCATTACTTGCAGAGTAGCCGCAACCAGTAGCGCGTTGACGGCCGGGCGTGATCGGGCTGTGAGCTCGGCTTTTCGAGACTTGGCCCAAAAGACGGCGATAACGACAAATGTAAATGGCCAGAATGCGGTGATCAAACTGCACTGTCGTCATGTTATCGAACAGGTTCCGCCACACAGGTTCCAGCGCTAATAAGCCGGGCGGAATCCAGTAGCTGCCCATCATCGGAAACGTGTTGTAGATTTCACCTGCTTTGAGACCGGCAACAAAGCCGCCCGAAATGATTGTAAGCGCGATGAGTGCGGTGAGAAGAACGGTTCTGCCGTGCCAGGCGTGATGCTGCTCGGCAGACTTTGCATGTAACAGCGACAATCCCACCCAGAACATGTACGCGTAAATCAGGATCGCCGCGACCAGGTGGGCTGTCAGCCGATATTGACTGACGTGCGGATTGTCGATGAGGCCACTCTTTACCATGTACCAGCCGAGCACGCCCTGCAGGCCGCCGAGCACAAACATCAACAGGTATTTCGGCCACTCTCGTCTGACGACGTAGCCTTTCGCCAGGAAATAAATAAAAGGCAGGGCAAAGACGATGCCGATCGTGCGGCCAAGCAAACGGTGCAAGAATTCAAGCCAGAAGATTCCCTTGAAGGCATTCACATCCATGTGTGCGTTGACCTTCAGAAACTCCGGAGAGAGTTTGTACATGTCAAATGCCCGCTGCCACTCCGCGTCGTTCAATGGCGGCAGCCACCCCATAATCGGCTTCCAATCGACCATGGACAGACCCGAGCCGGTGAGACGTGTAACGCCACCGAGGATGACCATCGCGAACACAAGGCCACAGCACACAAATAGCCAGGTCGCGACCTGGCGGTTCTGAGTATCGGAATTTATGCTATCGATCATTCTTTACGTTTGATAACGAGCCAAAGGTCGGGTGAGGCAATCTTACCTATTTTTGGCCTTGCCGTGAGAAGTTGAGTAAACTGTGTACGAGCTGGGGGTTTCCAGGCAAGCGATGCAACCGCTCTCGGGCGGCGTTTTTGTTACGAGGTAGATATGTCAGGCGAAAGAGTTACAGGAACCGTTAAATGGTTCAACGATGATAAGGGGTTTGGATTTATTGAGCGCGAAGGTGGGCCGGACGTATTTGTCCATCACAGCGCTATCCAGATGGAAGGTTTCAAGACCCTGAAAGAGGGTCAAAGCGTTTCAATGGAAGTCACCCAGGGTCAAAAAGGCCCGCAAGCCGAAAACGTAATGGCTGATTAGATAGCAAAAACCGGCTTGATATTTTCATGGCCGGTTTGGGCTGTACATCGGGTTTTCTCCTGCCATGCGACGGCAGGTAATGGTTCGGCTGCGCTGGCTGTGCGCAGGTAGTAGCAAGCTGCTGCTGCCTGAAGGCCACGAGGCTTTACCAGACCTCACCCAATCGTGATCTAATGCGCATTCCATAACGATTACGACAATACGATATGAAACTTCGAATTCGCGATAACTCAATACGACTGCGACTTACGCGTGGTGAGGTTGACTCACTTCACGCCGACGGACTTGTGAAGGCTCGCACGGAGTTTCCCGCCGGACACGAGTTCGGCTATGAGCTGGAGAGCAGCCCGGCCAGCGTTCAACCCGATGCATCATTTTCTGATCATGTCATCACAGTTCGGGTGCCCGAAGCGATGGCACTGGCCTGGGCGTCGACAGAGCAGGTCTCCATGGAGGGTGAACAATTTCTCGATGATGGCGAAAAGCTGACCATACTCGTAGAAAAGGACTTCACCTGCCTGGCTCCACGCGAGGGAGAGGACGAGTCGGACATGTTTCCGAACCCGCAGGTTGATTCGGGCAAGGGATAGGCGTGACAGCCGTACCGCGCTACGCGAAATTCGCGCCGGAAACGCTTGCCTTTCTGGAGGCCCTGGCCGCGAACAACAATCGGGAGTGGTTTAAGGAAAACAAAAGCCGCTACGAAGAGCAGGTGCTTGATGTCGCGCTGCGGTTTATACAGTCAATGCAGGATCCACTGCATGAAATAGCGCCGCATTTCGTTGCTCAGCCGACTCGCATGGGTGGCTCGTTGATGCGCGTTTATCGAGATACACGCTTTTCGAAAAACATGCCGCCATACAAGACCAACATCGGTATTCAATTTCGCCACGAGCAGGCGAAAGACGTTCATTCGCCGGGCTACTACGTCCATATCGATCCGCAAAAGGTATTCATAGGTGTAGGTATGTGGCGCCCGGATCCGGTTGCGCTTCGTGGAGTTCGCGAGCGTATTGTAGCTAAGCCAGCGGAGTGGGGCCGGGCGTCCGGCGACAAGCTGTTTTCCCGACACTTCGAGCTCGGCGGAGAATCGCTGACGCGACCGCCGCGCGGTTTCGACAAAGATCATGAGTTTATTGACGACATCAAACGCAAGAGTTTTATGGCGGTAAAGAATGTGAAAAGGGACGACTGCCTGGGCCCACAGTTTCAACGCAAGGTGGAGTCGTCTTTCAAAGCTGCGGAACCTTTCATGAGGTTCTTGTGCAAGTCTGTCGGCGTGCCGTTCTAGCGCAGGGCCGGAGATGTCCACGAACCGAGTACTCTGGCAAGCAAGCCCCGAGCAGGCCCGGGCAACGGCAATGCATCGGTTCATGCGCAAGCATGGCTTCGATAATTACAATGACCTTTACCAATGGTCGATCGACGAATCCGCCGCATTCTGGGAATCACTTTGTGAGTTTTGCGATGTTCGGTTTGACACCCCGGCAACAACGACTTTGTCACGCCCGGATGACATCATGGACGCTGGTTGGTTCGCTGGCAGCAAGCTCAATTACGCTGCCCACCTCTTGCGCCATAGAGGTGATCGCGCTGCCATCATTTTCTTTGGCGAGAACGGCGTTCGGCGCGAACTAAGTTTCGATCAGTTGCGTCAGGCCGTCGCCGATGTCGCGGCTGGATTGCGAAGATCCGGAGTGGTTGAGGGCGATCGCGTCGCGGGTTTTTTGCCAAATTGCCCTGAAGCCATCATTGCTATGCTGGCTACGACAAGCCTCGGAGCGACCTGGTCGTCATGCTCACCGGATTTCGGCGTCAATGGTGTCGTTGATCGGTTCGGACAGATAGAGCCAAAGGTTCTGTTCGCCACTAACGGATATTATTACAACGGCAAGCGCATTGATTCGTTGCCTGTCGTTGCAGGCATCGTTGAAAAACTTCCGAGCATTGCAACAACGGTGATCTCGCCGTTTCTCAGCGATAACGAAGATCTGTCGGCTGTCAGCAATGCCGTCGAGTGGCGGGAATTCGCGATAGCTGGCTCGGAATTGAGTTTCGTGCCGGTCGATTTCGATCACCCTTTGTATGTCATGTACTCATCGGGCACCACCGGCATACCAAAGTGCATTGTTCACGGACACGGCGGGTCTTTGCTGCAACATCTCAAAGAGCATGTCTTGCACACGGATATCTCAGACCGGGATCGACTGTTCTATTTCACGACCTGCGGCTGGATGATGTGGAATTGGCTGGTAAGTGCACTGGCTACGGGCGCGACGCTGGTACTCTTCGACGGTTCGCCGTTTTTCGACGATGGCCGCGTGCTTTGGACGATGGCGGAGCAAGAGGCAGTGACAGTATTTGGAACGAGTGCGAAATACATATCGGCGCTCGAGAAAGCAGGCGTCCGACCCAGGGACGAATTTGATCTACGCCACTTGCGCGCGGTGCTCTCGACTGGGTCGCCCCTGGCTCCAGAGAGCTTTGACTATGTCTACGACGCGATCGGCGAGAATCTGCAGCTCGCGTCAATCGCCGGTGGAACCGATATCCTGAGTTGTTTTGCTATTGGTAACCCTGTCTTGCCAGTGCTGCGTGGCGAGTTGCAGTGCCGCGGTCTTGGAATGGCCGTTGAAATATTTGACGAGGCTGGTAACTCACTTGTGCAACAACATGGCGAACTCGTTTGCACAAAACCGTTTCCGTCGGCACCGGTGTGCTTCTGGAATGACGAAGGCAATGCCCGCTATCGAGCGGCGTATTTTGAGCGCTATCCGGGCGTATGGGCGCACGGGGATTTTGCGGAATTGACCGAGCAAGGCGGGCTCATTATCCATGGCCGGTCTGATTCGGTTCTTAACCCGGGTGGGGTTCGAATAGGTACGGCAGAGATCTACCGCCAGGTCGAAAAACTGGAAGAAGTTGTCGAGAGTATTGCCATTGGGCAAAACTGGGATGACGACGTGCGGGTCGTGCTATTTGTCGTGCTGAGGTCAGGCGTCAGTCTCGATGACAATTTGCGCAGCCGAATTTGCAGAGTGATCCGCGAAAACACGACGCCGCGGCACGTACCCGCAAAAATTTTTGCCGTAGCGGATATTCCGAGAACCAAGAGCGGAAAAATTGTAGAACTCGCAGTTCGTTCTGTTGTACACGGTGAGTCCGTAAAAAATACCGAGGCGCTCGCTAATCCCGAAGCGCTGGAGTACTTTCAAAATATTGCCGAGCTCGGCGAGGCGTAAGACAAATGAGTGGACAATTCTTGCTGGCGATCGACCAGGGAACGAGCAGCAGTCGAGCCGTTATTTACGACCATTCGGTGCAGGTCCAGGCGAGTGCGCAACAGGAATTTGCGCAAATCTATCCACGACCTGGCTGGGTGGAGCACGATCCAGAGGATATTTGGTCATCGGTGTACGCGGTAACCCGGCAGGCGATGCACGATCTGGGGTCGACTGCCCGTGACCTCACCGCAATTGGCATTACTAACCAGCGGGAGACGACGCTGGTTTGGGATCGAGAGTCAGGGCAATGCGTCTACAACGCCATTGTCTGGCAGGATCGGCGCACGGCAGAGGCCTGTGAGAAGCTCAGGAACGATGCTGCGGGGCCTATGGTAAGCGCGAAAACCGGCTTGCGGCTCGACCCGTATTTCTCAGCGACGAAGATCGCCTGGATACTCGACAACGTCGCTGGTGCGCGCGATCTGGCGCAGCGCGGCAAACTCGCATTCGGAACGGTCGATAGTTTTCTCCTTTGGCGGCTTACGGGTGGTCGGGTACACGCTACTGATGCGAGCAATGCATCGAGAACCTTGCTGTTCAATATTCACAGCCAGCAGTGGGATGATGAACTGTTGGCGCTTTTCGATGTTCCTCGCAATATGTTGCCCGAGGTTCTCGACTGCGCCGCGAACTTCGGTGAAACGGATGATGAGATCGTCGGTGGGGCCGTGCCGATTCTCGGCGTCGCCGGAGATCAGCAGGCCGCGCTTATAGGTCAGGCAGGATTGCGCCAAGGTGTGACCAAAAGCACCTACGGCACGGGTTGCTTTGTCATCGCGAATACAGGCCAGGAGGCGCTTACGTCACAGAATAAGCTGCTGACTACCGTGGCGAGCCGGATTGCCGGCGAGGTGACATATGGGCTGGAAGGTAGCGTGTTTGTCGCCGGTTCGGCGATACAGTGGTTACGTGACGAACTGAAGATTATCAGCTCGGCGTCAGAGACAGGGCGTATCGCCGAATCAACAGGCGTGGTCGACGATGTTATCGTCGTACCCGCATTTGCGGGACTGGGCGCGCCGTACTGGGATCCACATGCGCGTGGCGCAATTTTGGGATTGACGCAAGGTAGCGGGCGCAACGAAATAGTGACGGCGACACTGCAGTCGATCGCGTTGCAGACAAGAGATCTTGTCGATGCAATGTCGGACGACGGTGTCGCACCATCCATAATCCGTGTTGATGGCGGCATGGTGGCGAATGAGTGGTTCTTACAGTTTCTGGCCGATATCCTCGATATTCCGGTGGAGCGGCCGAAAAATGTCGAGTCCACAGTGTTAGGAGCTGCATATCTCGCCGGCCTTCAAAGCGGTGTTATCAAGTCCGCCAATGAGATTGAATCAATGTGGCAACGCGACGTCGTTTTTGAGCCGGCGATGACAGCCGATCGGCGCCTGGCATTGCTTGCCGGGTGGGCAACCGCCGTTAGCAGAGTCAGAGTAGATAGTCAGTCACATGCTTAGAGCACGTCAAAAAATTGGCAAGTACCGCATTCTGGGGCGCATAGCATCGGGGCCGCTCGCCGACGTATATCGTGCTTTCGATCCTATTCATAAGACGCGTGTTGCACTCAAGATTCCAAAGTCGGGCATCCACACAGGAGCCGAAGAGTTTCTGCATGAAGTACAGGTTGCGTCCAGGCTAAAACACCCGAATATTCTTTCTGTCATCAACGCCAGCTACATCGACGATCATTTCGTAATCGCAATGGAACTCGGCGAAGAGTCGCTCGCCGATCGCATAGAACGGCGCATCTCGAGCGCTCGTGCATTGGACCTCGCGGGTCAGGCGCTAGCATCTCTGGCCTATGCTCACGAAAACAAGATTATTCACTGCGACATCAAACCTGAAAATTTTATTTTGTTTCCTGGTAATCAGCTCAAGCTGGCAGACTTTGGGTTCGCCAAAATCAGTCTGCGCACGCTCAAGGCATCAGGTTCCGGCACCATCGACTACATCGCGCCGGAACAGGCGATGGGCCGGCCAAAATTCCAGTCGGATGTCTTTTCTATCGGGCTTGTCTTGTATCGGCTGTTCTCAGGCAAATTACCGGAATGGCCATTCGAATGGCCTATGTCCGGGCACGACAAACTCGTCGCACGAATGCGGCCGGAACTTGTGGTCATGCTGCAGAAAGCCATTCAACTTGATCCGGCAAAGCGATACCGGAATGCAATCCAGATGCTCGCGGATTTCGAACGCCTGCAGAGCAAAGCCAGGCGCCAGAAGAAGCCCAGGGCGAAGACCGTTACGCGCAATGGCTCAGGCTGGCGACAAGTGCAGTGGCGCGAATTTCAAAGTCAGTATCGCGAGGTGCTCGACACGAGTCACCATTGCCGCAATTGTGAGGGCCCGGTCGCGGAGAGCATGCAGGCCTGTCCCTGGTGCGGATTTGAAAATCCGGCACGTGGCTCTGAATCAACGATGCCCTCGAGTTGCCCGCGATGCGAGCGTGGCGTTAAGAACGACTGGGGCTATTGTGCCTGGTGTTATGGCCCCGGATTTGTTGAGGAAAGCACGCGTCACTACCCTGATAAGCGCTACAGTGCACGATGTTCGAATACGAGCTGCAGGAGCCCGCTAATGCCGTTTATGCGCTATTGCCCATGGTGTCGAACCAAGGTGCGTCGCGCCTGGAAGTTGCCGGGCAGCAAACATAGTTGCAAGGCGTGCAAATGGGGAATAGCAAAAGAGTTCTGGAACTACTGCGCGTGGTGCCGGGAGCCAGTGCGTCGTGATTGACGAAACCATGTTGCTTGATGGAGCCAGTGAGCCCGATCTGCGCTTTGCGTCTGTCGCCGGAGGCGACGTTGTGGCTTATACCTGTCGTTCGCCGGACAAAGAGACGCAAAACGAGGACACGGTCGCGGTCGTCTCCTATGGGCCGCAAGCGTCTGTATTGATTGTGGCTGATGGAGCAGGGGGGTTGCCGGCCGGCAAAAGAGCGTCACTGGCCGCGGTTTCCACGCTCGTCGACGCATTGCAGACGATGACGGATAAGACATTCTTGATGCGAACAACCATTCTGGATGGTATTGAGGCGGCCAATACCGCTGTCATGGATCTTGGCAATGGCTCCGCAACGACCTTGACTGTAATCACGATCGAGGGTCTGACAGTGCGCGCCTATCAAAT
>RCNF010002027.1_pt1 | contig 10833 bp, 9 predicted proteins | sample 2041311 | NCBI WGS metagenome assembly RCNF01 (sample SAMN09708228, study PRJNA481090) | Marine sediment metagenome, whole genome shotgun sequencing project. | biome: marine sediment; feature: ocean; material: sediment; isolation source: Sewage treatment plant 2 marine sediment (STP2) ... | reverse complement strand
TCCTGGGCTTCGATCGGGGACCCGTCTCGATTCGAGGCGGACGGGCGACCCCCCATCAGGGGCAAATCTATGAATCGGGTGGACGACTCACCTCGTTCACCCCTTCGCTCAGGCTCGTCGTCGACATGAGCGCCCCCGTCATGCACAGCGCGCTGTGCGGCGGCCCGTCGGATCGACGGTTCTCCAAGTGGTACACGAATGGAGTCGATGGTTGGCTTGCCGGCCGACTGAAGGTCCGGACGCCGCCGAAGTAGCGGTGGCTGGCCTCTAGCTGCGCATCTTCTCGATCGATCGTTTCATGATCGAGAGCGTCCATCCTCTCGGAAGGAGCTTTGAAAGAAGGCCGGCCGACATGCGGTCGGCGAAGGTGGGAACGACGGTGGGTTGTTTGCCGATCGCTCGGAGCGCACCAAGCGCTACCGGTTCTGGTCCCGTGAGGGGAATGTAGAACGGCAAACCCTCGTCAAGCGCTTGATCCTGCACTGGCTTCGTGTCGGTCATGCCGGGACAGACCGCCAGTGCATCGACGCCGCTCCCGCGAAGCTCTGACCACAGTCCCGCGGCCAGGTTCAATCCGTAACCCTTCGTTGCAGCGTAGTGACAGAAGTAGGGTGAACCCGACATTGCCGACGCTGACGAGACGACGATGATCCCGCCGCGTCCGCGCTCGACCATCTTCTTCCCGACGACGTACGTCAGTACGAGGGTGGCGCGGCAGTTCAAGTCCAAGGTCGCCAGATGCGCCTCCAGGGAGATGTCGAAAAACGGATCGAGAATCGAGATGCCCGCATTGTTGACGAGGAACCCGATCTCGTACGTCTCGGCCCACTCCTGCGCCTCGTTAGCGAGGCCCGGGTCGCTCAGGTCACAGATGATTGGGCGCGCGTCGATGCCGTGTTCTGCTGCCAGTGAGTCGGCGAGCGTCTTCGTTTCGTCGACCTCTCGATCGACCAGCAAGAGATCGAACCCATCGGCCGCGAGATAGGTGGCGAATGCGCGGCCAATGCCTCGCGCCGCACCTGTGACCAGTGCGTAGCCTCCGTATCGGGCGTGGAGCCCGACCTTCATAGAATCTCCCACGTCGTTCTCCGTCAAGCCGTCATCAACCGACCCTTGGCACGAGAGCGGTCGTGAATCCAGAAGGCGAGGAACACGACGGCCAATCCCACGATGCCGCCGATCCCGTAAAAGGGGGCCAGCCAGGTGGGCGCTCCGAAGGTGAGGTCATGGGCTGCGGCGGTCAGCGCCAGCATCGTACCGCGCGCGACTGCGGTCGCCACGACCGATTCACTTCGGACACGAACGTAGACAAACACCCAAGATGCGATGATGCACCATGGGAGCGCCATCGCCACGGCGGCCACGCCCGGAGTGCCGTAGAGATTTCCGATCGCCACAGAGGGTGCGAGCCACAGCCACCACAGAACCCCAATCTTGGTCGACCTGGACCAGAAGCTTCCCGACACTTCACGGAAGAAATAGCCGCGGAAAGCGACCTCTTCGCATAGTCCCGGGATCAGATTGAACGTGAGACCCGCCGGCATCCCCATGACGATCAGCATCAGTGGATGTGGCGGCGGGCTCTCGGCGAGGTACTCGTTGAACTGGGTGAGCTGATCCGCGGGCACGGTGGATCGCTTCGTCTCGATCAACCGCTCGACCGTCAGCACCGGCTCGAAGCCATTGCTCCAGGTGACCAGCATCCCCATGAACAACACGGCAACAGGGAGCAACCAAGCGATGCCCCACCAACGGTTCACCGAAAACCGGAGACCGAGCGGCTTTAGAATCGGTTGCTTCAGCCAGGGCCCCTGCACGAGCAAGACCGCGACCAACGCGGGCACCGTGTACCAGAAGGCGACAGCCCGCCCGGCGGCGCCGGCCCATTCAATGCCGTTGAGCCACATTCCGAGGACGGGGGTCCAACTCCCGATCGCCATCAAAGCGAATGGGACCCAGATCAATCTCGCCTTGCTGAGCCTCGGGCTCACCGAAAGCGTTTCCACGCGGCGAACTCGGCTTCCTGGAACGCCGCGTAGCGCTTCTGCAGTCGAATGAGCTCCCCATACACACGTGGCAATTGGGGCGCTAGCGCGAGCAACACCCGCCCGGTCGCTTCGGCATCGCCGGCGGCGCGGTGTGCTTGTTCGAGCGGGATGCTCAGATGCTTGGCGACATCGCCGAGCTTTCGGCTCTTGAGTTCCTTGAGGATTTCCCGCGCCCACACCAGGGGATCCACCCAGACGACGTCTTCGCGTGTAGCCGGCGGCAAGTCTCCCGGCGTCATGCCCTCCGGGGCAGCCCGCGCGATCTCTGCGAGGATGAAGCCGCGGTCGAACGAGGCGTTGTACGCCACAGGGAGGGTTCCTTGAAGCAGTTCGAGGACACGGGGCATTACTGTTGCGAAGTCCGGCGCACCGGCCAGCTCTTCGTCGGTGATTCCGTGGATGGCGCGCGACTCTTCGGGCACCGGGATGCCGGGGTTGACCAGCAAGCTCTCGCGGCTCGTCACAGAGCCCTTGTCGAATCGCACTAGGCCAATCTCAATCACTCTATCGGTTTGGGAATCGCGACCCGTCGTTTCGAAATCAATGACCGTGAACGGAATGCTTTCCCAGGACGAACCTGGTTCGAACTCGCGGCACAAGCCTTCGACGTTCTGAATCGCCTCGGCGATCAGGTCAGCAATGCCTGGATAGTGGCGCCCCGTTGGAAAGCACCCACACACATCGGTTCGTCCCCGCACGTCCGGAAGATGCACTGCATGGCCGCCCCCACGCAAGTCGTATAAAGGATAAACGTGGCTTCGAGGTATCGCACACGCTTCGCCCCTTCACCCACGGGCAAGATGCACCCCGGGCATGCGCGGACCGCCCTGGCGACGTGGCTTCAAGCGCGCAAGCAGGGCGGCCGGATCGTGATGCGGATCGAGGACATCGATCGTCCGCGGGTGGTTGCGGGATCGGCGGATGAGATCTGCCGCGACCACGAGTGGCTCGGGCTCGACTGGGATGAGGGTCCCGTATTCCAATCGACCCGCGACGACGCCTACGAGCGAGCTCTCCAACGCCTCGAGGCTGCGGGCATGGTGTACCCCTGCACCTGTTCCCGAAAAGAGATCGCGGCGATCGCGAGCGCGCCGCACGGCGACGACGGATTGCAGTATCCAGGCACCTGCCGTGACGGCCCAACTAAAGCTGGGAAACCTGCGGCGCTTCGGTTCCGCCTCCAAGACCCGTCACCCGGATTCGAAGACCTCCTGTGCGGCGCCTATCCCGAAGGCCGAGGCGGTGGCGACTTCGTCCTTCGTCGCGCGGACGGTATCTGGGCGTATCAGCTTGCGGTCGTCGTCGACGACGCTGAACAAGACATCACGGAGGTGATTCGCGGAGAGGATCTACTCTCGTCTACGCCACGGCAGATCGCGTTGTACCGCGCGCTTGGCTACCCGGTTCCGCGATTCGCGCACGTGGGCTTGGTCGTCGACCGGGAAGGGAGCCGACTGGCGACCCGGCATCGCGCCACCTCGATCGAGTCAATTCGTGCCTCCGGAGGCTCACCCGAGGAGGTCATTGGGGAGCTCGCGTACTCGCTTGGATTGACCGCGACGAGTGCTCCCATTCGAGCGGACCAGTTGATTGCGTCCTTTCGCCTTGGCGAGATCCCCCGCTCATCGTTCACTTGGAATGCTCAGGGTTGACATTAATTGAATTTTCGACGCTGAATTGCGGTGAGCATGAGTTGAGGAACGAATAGTGATATCGAGCGAACGGCTGATGGAGATCGTAGAGCACCTGACGGAGCTCGACCCCGTCAGAACCTACTCTCAGCGCGGCGCCAACTTGATCGCGGGACTAGTCGGGGCCCATTCGTTTCGACTCGATCGTCCCAATGCCGATCCGTTGAGTAGCGAGTCTGCCCTCACCACGACCGACCCGACGATCTCTTTACCCCTTCGGCAGGGCCGCACACTCATCGGAACGCTCCATTTGGAGATCGTCGGTGATGCGCCCGCTGGCAACCAACTGGAGCTCCTGAAATGGGCGTCACGGCTCTTCGGGAGAGGTCTCGACTATGCGGAGCGCCTCACCGACGAAGGAAGTCGAAGGCCGGGCGAGGCGATCGAAGAGACGCTGCGTCGTGCTCCTCTCACTCCGCGTGAGCGAGATGTCGTTTCGCTGCTGGTCGCCGGCTCGAGCACTCGCGATATCGCAGCCGACACGGGGCTCACCGTATCGACCGTCAACACCTACCTGAAACGAATTTTTTCCAAGCTCGGTGTGCATTCGAGGGTGGAGCTGATTGCTCGGATGGCTGGGACAGCTACCATCCCCCCGCGCGCCAGCTACGAGGCGCCGCTCCCTGATTGATGGATCGCGACGACGCACTCACTCATTTGGATCGCGACGGTCAGGCCCGAATGGTCGACGTTGGCGAGAAGAACAAGACCTCACGGGAAGCGCGCGCTCGCGCGACCCTGCGGATGAAACCCGAGACGCGCAGGGTGCTGCTGTCCGGTGAAGTGCCCAAGGGCGATGCGCTCGCGACAGCGCGCATTGCCGGCATTCAAGCAGCAAAGCGAACGTCGGAGCTGATCCCGCTGTGTCATCCGCTCGCGATCACCGGCTGCGAAGTGACGTTCGAGCCCGCCGCCGACCAAGAGCGATTCGTCATCGAGGCATCGGTCCGGTGTGCCGATCGCACCGGCGTCGAGATGGAAGCGCTCACTGCTGCGACTGTCGCCGCGCTCACCCTCTACGACATGCTGAAAGCAATCGACCGTGGAATGGCCATCGAAGAGGTGGTGCTTCTCGAGAAGCAAGGTGGCCGGAGCGGTCACTACCGTCGCTGAGCCTAGTCTCGACGGACGATTCGTCGAAGGGCCTGCCAGTCGGTGCCGCTTATCTCTCGCGTGACGATCAAGACTGCGGACGCGCTGAAGAACCCGAGTGCGAGCGCTACGAGAGCCATGAACGGGGAGTCGTGCGGAACCGCGGCCGCCGTCGCGTATCCCGCGCCGGCCGCCAAGCCGGACCGAATCCAAGTGGCGACTGGGATGAACACCCCGAACTGTCGATAGATTGCCCAGGCTGACAGGATGAGCGCGACCACCATTCCGAGCGCTGTGCCCGTCGCCGATGCTTCGAGAGTGTGTTCGCCGAGCCCCGCGCGCATCAACAGGAGCCTGTTCGCAACAACCACGACTAGCAGCGACACGCCCGCGATGATCGCCGCGACAGAGGGCTTCCCCGCTCCACTGATCGCCGTCGCGGCCACGGCGAAGAGCGCGAACGCAACCACGCCGAAGACCAGAATCGCAAGAGCAGGCGCCCCGGCCAGGTACTCCGCTGGGTATGCAAGCTGCATGACCCCGTGGGCCGCGCCCGAAGTCGGGGCCGCCACCAGCAGCAAGAGCAGCAAGGAAAAGCGCATGGCGTGCTGAATCGTCGAACGCGCCGCTTCCCGATTGCCGATGCTCGTGGCCTTGCTGATCATCGGGAATACGATGAACGTGAGCGAGATGATCAGTTGGTAGGGAACGAAGGCGAAGGTCTGCGCAGCGCGGTAGTATCCGACGTACTGATTCGCGAGGTCGACGGCGGCCTCGCTGCTTGCTGCGCCGGCGATTGCAATCTCCGTGGCGGTCCGCTTCAGGACTTGAAGATCGATCATCAAGATGCCGTTGAGGCAGATCTGGTAGGTCCAGATCGGCATCATGAACCCGATCCAACGACGAAGCGGAATCGGCTCGCCGCGCTTGCCGAACCCGATCCAGATCAGGCTGATCGACAAGATCGTCGCGGAGGCGGTCGCGAATCCGGCCACGGCACCGATCGCGCCGAACCCGAGTGCTGCCCCCGCGAGAATGCCTACGGTACGGAGCGTCGAGAAGGTGACATCCAAGCGGGCCTGTTTCGAAAACCAATGGCGCCCGTTGAGACTGCCAACCACCGCGGCATATAGCGCGTAGGCGAACACGACGACCGATGCGACCCGGAGGAGCCGCGTCAGTTGGTCGTCCAGAAGCAGTCCCGCGATCGCCGGCGCGAGGACGAAAAGCGCCACGGCGAGGGTGCCCCCCAGCAAGGTCTGCAAGCGAAGCCCCTGCCGAAGAGTCACTTCAGCGCGAGGCTCATCCTCGCTCACGAACTTCGACACCGACTGGATCGTCGCGACGATGAGCACGTTCGTGAGAATCGCCACGCCGCTCATCGTCGCCGCGTAGAGCCCGAACTCCTTCGCTTCCCCGAAGATCCTCGGGAGGAGGAGCTGCACGGCGTAGCTGGAGACGATGAAGTAACCCTTGGCGCCGGCAATCGACACCAGCCCGCGCCCGGCTCGGCGCGCGTCTTCGGAGGAATTCACCGCGGCCGGTTGTGCCGCCCCGCGTGTCGATGGTCAAGGGTTGACTTGGATCGAGGCATGAAGCCAACTACGCCCCTGTGAAGCTGATGTTCTTCAAGTCGAGGCGGGGGGCTTACGGGCGCTTGATCTCGGCAGCGGGCATCCTGGCAGCCGTCGTCCTGGTCGGGGCTACCGCGTATTTTGCGGTCGGCGATGGCCGCTGGAGCTGGTTCGACTGCTTCTACATGACCATCATCACGCTCTCGACGGTCGGCTTTGCCGAAACGCTCGAGGGCATGAACGAACTTCCCGAGGCCCGCGCCGTGACGATCGCCCTGATCATTCTCGGAAGCGGAACATTGCTTTATTTCATTTCTAGTCTCACTGCTTTGATTGTAGAAGGTGATTTGCAGGGGATTCTGAGGCGTCGAAGAATGCAACGCTCGATAGCTAAACTGGATAAGCACGTCATTGTCTGCGGGATCGGCACCACCGGGCGACACATCGCGACAGAGCTACGTGCGGTGGGTGTCCCCTTCGTCGTCATAGACAGAGACCGCGAGCGCCTCGATGAGCTCAGCGAGGAGTTCCAAGACGAGCTGCTCTTCGTCATTGGCGATGCGACCGACGACCATGTGCTGGAGCTGGCTGGAATCGAGAACGCTCGCGGCGTGATCTCGGCGCTCAACGATGACAAGGCCAACCTTTTCGTGACCATCAGTGCGCGTGCCCTCAATCCCACCGCTCGAATCGTGGCCAAATCGATCGAGCCTTCCACCGAGGCCAAGCTACGGCGCGCAGGCGCCGATTCGGTTGTCGCACCCAACTACATTGGTGGGGTTCGCCTCTTCAGTGAGATGGTCAGCCCGAAAGCGGCGGCGTTCCTCGATCGCATCGTTCAGTTTGGAAGTGGCATCAAGGTGGGGCTCGAGGCGATCGACGTCCCTGCAGAGAGCCCGCTCGTTGGCCAACGTCTCGCTGAGACCGACATCCGGGCGGCCGGGGCCCTAGTGGTTGCGGTCCACCGATCCGATGGGGACTACGTCTACAACCCCGGTAGCGAACACCTGCTCGAAGCCGGAGACTCGCTGATCGTCCTGGCGGACTCGGAAGACATCGCCGCGCTCCGCCGGACGGTTGAAGGCTGAGCGGCTCCGAGGGGCTCGGTTTTGCCGAGAAATTCGGAAGCAATTTCTGCCTCCTGAGGACCTTGACGACCTCTAGCGGGTGGTTAGGTTGGCTCAACTCCGACGGCAGTTCGGGGGCAGAAGGAGATAAGAAAACATGGGAAAGATTATCGGCATCGACCTCGGGACGACCAACTCTGTCGTCGCGGTGATGGAGGGCAAAGACCCGAAGGTCATCGTCAATGAGGAGGGTGACCGGATTACACCGTCGGTGGTGGCATGGGACGACCAGGGCGAGGTCCTCGTCGGCCAGATCGCCAAGCGGCAGTCCATCACCAACCCCGAAGGCACCGTGTATTCCACGAAGCGTTTCATGGGACGTCGTTTCGACGAGCTCGGCGACGACGCCACGCGCATGCCCTACCACGTCGTGCAACGTGAGAACGGCGACGCCGGCTTCGAGGTAAAAGGCAAAACCCTTTCGCCGCCGGAGGTGTCCGCGCAGGTGCTCCGCAAGCTGAAGAAGGCAGCGGAGAACTACCTGGGTGAGTCGGTGACCGAAGCGGTCATCACCGTCCCGGCGTACTTCAATGACTCTCAGCGTCAGGCCACCAAGGATGCCGGCAAGATTGCCGGGCTCGAGGTGAAGCGAATCGTCAACGAGCCGACTGCGGCCGCGCTCGCATATGGCCTCGACAAGACCGAGGATCACCTCATCGCCGTGTACGACTTCGGCGGCGGGACATTCGACGTCTCGATCCTCGAGGTCGGCGACAAGGTCGTCGATGTCGTGAGCACCAACGGCGATACCCACTTGGGTGGTGATGACATCGACCAACGGGTCATCGAGTACCTGGTCGCCGAGTTCAAAAAAGACACCGGCATCGACGTGGGCGGGGACAAGATGGTCCTGCAGCGCCTCAAGGACGCCGCAGAAAAGGCGAAGATCGAGCTCAGCACCAAGCTGGAGACCACGATCAATCTACCGTTCCTGACGGCCGACGCCGCAGGCCCCAAGCATCTCAACATCCGCCTGACCCGCGCGAAGCTCGAGTCGATGATCGACGATCTGGTGCAGCGCACGCTGGAGCCCTGCAAGAAGGCGCTCTCGGACGCTGGCAAGACCGCGGCGGACATTGCCGAGGTCGTCTTGGTCGGTGGTTCGACGCGTATGCCGGTCGTCCAAGAGATGGTCAGCAAGTTCTTCGGCAAGGAGCCCCACAAGGGCGTGAACCCGGACGAAGTCGTGGCACTGGGCGCTGCCGTTCAGGCAGGCGTCCTCTCAGGCGACGTGCAGGACATGGTCTTGCTGGACGTCACGCCGCTCAGCTTGGGTGTCGAGACACTCGGCGGCGTCATGACCGCGCTCATTCCAAGGAACACCACGATTCCAACACGCAAGGAAGAGGTGTTCTCGACGGCCGAGGACAGCCAGACGAAGGTCGAGATTCACGTCCTTCAAGGCGAGCGCGCGGAGGCGGGCAGCAACCGAACCTTGGGGCGTTTCCACCTCGAGGGCATCATGCCGGCGCCGCGAGGCATCCCGAAGATCAAGGTCATCTTCGACATCGACGCCAATGGCATCCTGTCGGTGACCGCAAAGGACGAGGCGACCGGCAAGGACCAGAAGGTCACCATAACCTCGAATAGCGGTCTGTCCGATGACGAGATCGACAAGATGGTGGAGGATGCCGCTTCCCACGAGGACGATGACAAGAAGCGCCGTGAGCAGGTGGAGGCCCGCAACAAGGCAGACCAGCTGGCCTACGGTGTCGAAAAGGCGCTCGAGGACGTCAAAGACAAGCTTCCCGCCGACAAGGTCGCCGACGTCGAGGGCAAGGTGAAGTCGCTTCGCGAGGCCATCGAAGCCAACGATTCGACGGCGATGGCCACCCACACCGCTTCTCTCGAGGCTGCGATGAAGGAGATCGCCGAAGCCGCCTATAGCGCTGCTGGCGCAGAAGCCGGTGCCGCCGGTGAAGCCGCCCCTGGCGCGGCTGCCGAGGAGCCGAGCAAGGCCGATGATGATGTCATCGACGCCGAGTTCGAAGAGGACTGACAACTCCGGTCTGACAACCCCCGAAAAGCCCCGCTCGGTTCAGCGCCGCGCGGGGCTCTTCATTGTGCTTGCCCCAATCCGCCCAAGCTCTATGTAATACAACAGCCGCCCGAGCTTGGGGGCTTCATTTCACATGCCGGCACTCGAAATTCCTTTCTTCGGCACCTTGGTGCTTTGCCTGATTCTCATCAGCGCCTCGTACACGATGGCCGTCGCCATGGGAGCGGGCCGGGGGCGACCGCATCTGCTGCCCTCCGCGCGCTGGGGAACGTACGCCACATGCGCACTCGTCCTCGTGGCGGTCTGCGTGCTGGCCTATGCCTTCCAGGTTCACGACTTTCGCATCCGATATGTCGCACGCTACAGCGATCGATCGATGCCCTGGGGGTACCTGATCGCATCGCTCTGGGGCGGCCAAGATGGCTCCCTGCTGTGGTGGGCGTTTCTGCTTTCGGGGTACACCTTCTTCGTGACCCGCTGGCTTCGCGGGCGCTACACGGAGCTGCAGCCGTGGATCATCGCGACGCTGATGAGCATCCTGATCTTCTTCGCTGTGTTGATGCTCTTCGCGGCCAATCCGTTTGCGACCTACATCCGAACGACGCCTGGAGACGGAGAAGGTCTCAATCCGCTGCTTCAGAACTACTGGATGGCTATCCACCCGCCCTCGCTCTACATGGGCTTCGTAGGCTGGTCGGTTCCGTTCGCGATCCTGATCGCCGCACTGATCACGGGTCGCCTCGGCAATGAATGGGTTCGCGCGGCGCGCCTCTGGTCGATGATCGCTTGGTCGTTCCTATCTCTGGGGTTGTTGCTCGGCTGCCTGTGGTCGTACGAAGAGCTCGGCTGGGGCGGATACTGGGCCTGGGACCCGGTGGAGAACGCGTCGTTCCTGCCATGGCTCGTCGGGACGGCGTATTTGCATTCCGTGCTGATCCAAGAACGACGCCACATGATGAAGGTGTGGAACGTCTTCCTCCTGGCGCTGACGTTTTTCCTCACGATTTTCGGCACGTTTCTCACGCGTTCGGGGCTGATTGCGAGCGTTCACTCGTTCGCCCGCTCCGATATCGGCCAATACTTCGTTTGGTACATGGCGTTCTTAGTCATCGGGATCGCCGCGCTCATGATTTGGCGACTCCCGAAGCTCAAAGCGGACAACCAGATCGAGTCCTTGGTCAGCCGGGAGTTCGCGTTCTTGCTGAACAACTGGGTGCTCCTCGGGATGATGGTGTTCGTGCTGATCGCGACGACCTTCCCGCTCCTCAGCGATTTGGTTCGCGGTGAGGAGGTCACGGTCGG
>RCNF010002026.1_pt1 | contig 10836 bp, 8 predicted proteins | sample 2041311 | NCBI WGS metagenome assembly RCNF01 (sample SAMN09708228, study PRJNA481090) | Marine sediment metagenome, whole genome shotgun sequencing project. | biome: marine sediment; feature: ocean; material: sediment; isolation source: Sewage treatment plant 2 marine sediment (STP2) ... | reverse complement strand
CATAAATGCTGAAAACTATGCACCACATCAGTCAATACTGGATTTACCTATAAAAGATGAAAAATGGAAATATGAAGAGAGACAATTAACCCCATCATTTAGAATATTTGGACATATAAGTGATGCACAGACAAAAGAAAAAATATCCAATGCCAAATTGTTTGCAGAGATAGATAATACCGATGGACATCATTTGTATATTGAAACCACGACCAATAATGAAGGTTATTATATCCTAAATGGCATCCCTTGGGACACCAATCAGTTAGAATTACATATAAGTAAAGATGGTAACGATCCCAGTTATATTGGCAAATCAGTTGATATAAATGTTGATCCACGTAATACAGCACCTTATGATTTTGAACTCAATAGTATAGAAGGTTGGGATCTAAGCCAAATCTTAGGATTCCCAATGCAGGTAGAAGGTACAAGACCCGATATTAATAATAATCCAAATAGAAAGCTAATAAAAGGCTATTTACACGATATGCCTACTACCATTGGTTTTGAATTGCAAGAATCAAATGCTAAATTGTTTTTTAATGGTGTTTTGGTAGAAAAAGATGCACAGGGAAAAGTCACTCCTGTAGCAGACCAAATTACTTTAAATGAAATACAAGTGCCCTTAAGAATAAACGATGTTTTCGTAGGTAAGCTTATGAAGCCAGTTTATGGTAATGGACAGCCGACCTCAAAATTAAAATTAGAAAAAATATTTACCGATAAAGGTAGAATAAAATCGGGTGTGAAGTTGGATTTGGAATCTTTCCGTTCAGAGTATTCTTTTGATGGTAATTTTTATGTTGGAGACAATACCAACTCTTATGCAGCTGCTGTATTTAATTCAAATATGGGTAATTCCCCACAAAATAACAAACGGCCTATTTTTGATATTGGATTTGATTTTAGTAATTATGGACAAGCATTTCCAAAGCCAATAAAAGGTTATGAGGTTTATAAATTTAGAGCTGATGCAACACTAGAAGACTCCTTTTTGCAAGGTGATAAAGTAAGTCTAAAAACGATTTTACATACTGAAATACCTATGGGTAATGGCCCAGATTTGGATTTAAAATTACCAATAGGATCTGTCGTAGTAACACAGAATGATATAAATATAGAACAGGGACCCATCGAAGAACTAAAATTTAATTTGGAGAAATGGGAGGTAATTGCTAAAGACGATTGGGAGTTTAATAAAAACGAAGAAGCTATCGTATTAAAAGAAGTACTTATTGTTTCATCAAATTTTAGTGCTACCGTCAAAAATATAAAAGTAAGACCAAGAGACCAATTGCGTGAAGGACAGGTGGAAATAGATAGTGGTTTGAGCTTAGGAGGTATAGCCCCATTAATACTGGCAGAAGGCTTACAGCCTTTATTCAATTATGACGCCACTGCCGGCTCAGGGCATTATCGTATTAGTTTGGTAGGTGAAAGTAGTACAGAAGAGGTCGCCCACATTAATGGCGCTTTATTGGAAGGGACTGATGATAATATTGCCTTTAAGTCCGTTGGAATGCTCAGTAACGATGTTACTGTTTTATCCTTAGACAAAACGATGCGCTTTTATGATATTATGAACGTAAATGTCAATCAAATTATGACTGGCGATGGTTCATTTAGATTAAAAGGAATGCCGAATTTTAATAAACGAGACAATGATAATGAAGAGATTGAAGATACAGGTATCCCAGATTTTCACCCTCCAAGTGTGACAATTAACTACGAAAAAGAAAACAATATTTTAGGAATACAGATTCTACCATTAGAGGGTCAAATCGATTTAGACCATAATGTCGTTTATAATATTGCTAAAGAAACTACAACACAGCACTTTGAGGATAAAAAATTTACAGTTGAAGGTGGTGAATTGGTGGTTTCGCCTTCGGCTAATGATCTTGGAAACGAAAACCATAGTTTTAGTTTAACAGGAAAACTAACAAAGACTAAGAATGATGTAAATATTATTGTTGATCCGCAACCATTTTATTTAGGTGCAAAAGAATTAAATGTCACTGAGGGTGAAATTATAGCAGATATCCCAAACGATACCTGGGACTTATTGAGTTTTAAAGCAAAACCAAATACAGACCCTGACCAGATGAAAGGTTTAAATGCTAATAGTGAGTTTGAATTTAAAGTTAATGGGAATATAGAAGTAGGAAGTGATAATTTAAAAGTAGATGAAATTGATTGTGGTTTTGGTAAGTTGAGTATGGCTTTCAATTTTGAAGATCCAAGTATGGATGGAGCAATGTTTATTGATTTGGGACCTAGTGGTTTTACAACAGGATATGCTACATTATTTACAATTGATCTAGTTGTTGGTTTTAATCCACAAGGTGTTTATATGGGAGGGAAATCGCATATGGCTATTTCGGCTTTTACTTTCGATGGTGCATTATTAATTGCAAATACTGACGCCAATATCACAAGTAAGACAGCACCTTTTTTAAGCACTTTTAAAAATAATAGACCAACTTTTGATAATGGTCTGAAGGGTTTTTACCTTATTGGACAGAAAAGTATTTTTGACGACGTAGGAATTGATATAGGAATTGCTAGCGCTACCGCCTCAGCAACTGCAGGAGTATATGTTTACTGCAATTTTGTAGATAATAATGTTTTTAAAGTTGGTGGGTATGGTCATGCACATGGTGGGGGAAAAATAGATGCTGAAGTATGTAAATTCGAAGCTTACCAAGAAACAAATATAACTATCGATGGAGGCTATGATAACGGGTTATATTTTGGAGGTTGTGGTGATATGAGATTTTTGTTTGAAATTGATTGCTGGGGTGACTTATTTGATACTAGTACAGACAAAAGCTATTTCTTAAGATTAGGTACTAATGGACATTCATGGGGAACAGGTTCCTGTAAATAGTTCTTTTAATTAACAAAACAATTTTATAAGATGAAAAATATAATAATTTTCCTACTTCTTGTACTTACAAATCAGTTTTACGGACAAAATATAAAAGTATATAACGTACATAACGAAGATAAGAATCCAAAACTCCAGTGGTACGAAACAGGCAATGATTTACAGGCTAAAAAGTTTAGTGTATGGCGTACTTCTATGGAAGAAAACAGTTTTGATAACATACAAACCTTACATTATTCCAGAGGTAGTAAGAAAGACACTTTGCTCTATACTGTTTTAGATACCACGCTAACCAGAAAGGCTATTTATAAGTACTATATTCAGTTGGAAGGCGAAGATCAAAAACCAATTCAATCAGAGGTAACTTATGGTCATAATATGGGCTATATTCCCAGTCCTAGAGTGACAATGTTAGAAGTTAATTCATCCAAAACCAAAAAAGCCATAGAACTCAATTGGCAACTCAATCACAACTTTTCGGTACGTAGTTTAAGTATTTTTAGAAGTTCCCATCACGAAAAAGGTTTTGAAAAAATTGCAGAAGCGGCAAGTGATGCAACTTCCTATACTGATTTGGTACCACTTTCCAATCATAATTATTTCTATTTCATACTCATTGCAGATTATTTTGGTTATCAGCATCCAAGCCCGCCGACTCCTGGCGCTTGTTATTTTAAAATAAAACCCTTTAGACCAAAAAATGTAAGCTTAAAAACAGCGCTTAATCAAGTAGCATTATCTTGGGAGAATGTGGAGGCAAGTCTGTCTGGTTACAAAGTGTATCGATCCGTAGGAAATGATGCTTTTTATCAACTACACGTAATGCAAACATCTAATAAGCTGAAAGAGCAATTTGCGGATACTTTACCTTCTGATCTAAAAGAAAGTGTAGTTATTCGCTATTTTGTAAAAAATTATAGTGATTCGTATGTAGAGAGTAATCCTTCCGATACACTCAGTCTGTTTATTGAAAAACCAGTTGTCTTATCGCCACCAGACAAGTTTGATGCTATTTCAAATGAAAATAATCAAATAAAGTTGCTGTGGTCATTGCCAAAATCTGGAAGTGTCGTAGGTTATAATTTATATTTGACAAAACCTACTGAAAAGAAAATGAACAAGGAAATAATCCCTAGAAATCAGAATTTCTTTTTTGATGAGAAGGTATATGCATCCGGACAATATAGTTTTGAGATAGAAAGTGTTGGGAAAGACAATCAAGTCAGTGAATTTAGAATGAAAACAGGTACTTCCATTTTAACGCCCTATTATCACTTGGTAGTTGATACCAAAAAGTTGCCAACCACATTTGAATTGCAATGGATGGCACTAGATACCGAGTTAATAAAAACAATCAGTCTTTATCGTCAGGAAGATGAGTTAAGTCCGGTGCTTTTAAAGGACTTTGAAAATGTAAATACTATTTACAAAGACAGCAACCTCACAAAGGGGAAAACCTATTTTTATAGATTTATTGCTGAGTTGTCAACCGGAGAAAAAGTAGTCATAAATGATAGAATATCTGTTAGATTCTAGATTTTTTTTAATTAAGTTAAAACAACTATACTATATTAATGGAAATATTAAAAACCATGAAAACAATCAGCAAAAAAACAAGCAAACTATTTTTGTTACTATTATTAGCAATACTTACTGCAACAAATTTCTCTTGTAAAAAAGAGGATGATACGCCTGAACCAAAGAAGAAAGTATATGTGGTGGGTTATGAAGATACTACAGTTTCAAGTGATGTAGCAACAATTTGGACAGATGGAATCCCAGAAGCGATTTCTGATGATACTATTCTACATTCAGTTATTGTTTCCGAAAACGATGTGTACACAGCTGGAACTGGATGGAATGGAACAAAATATGTAGCTAAAGTTTGGAAAAACGGTAATGTTACAAATCTTACTGCTGGAAATGAGCATGGATATGCTAATTCAGTTTTTGTATTAGGGGATGACGTGTACGCAGCTGGTTCTGAAAATAATGGAACAAAAGATGTAGCCAAATTTTGGAAAAATGGAATTGAAAATGAACTTACCAATGGAGTTTATGCGGCCTATTCTAATTCAATTTTTGCCACGGGAAATGATGTGTATGTGGCAGGTTCTGAACGAAGTGCACCGAATCATGTGGCTAAAGTGTGGAAAAACGGAACAGTGACTGAACTTACTGATGGAATTCATTACGCTCGTGCTTATTCAGTTTTTGTTTCAGGAAATGATGTGTATGTGGTGGGTTTTGAAACTAGTGCATCAAATTCTGTTGCAATGCTTTGGAAAAATGGGAATGCCACTAATCTTACAAATGGAAGCCAAGCTTCCGTTGCCAGATCTGTTTATGTTTCTGGAAACGACGTATATATTGCAGGATTTGAAAGTAATGGTTTAAAACATGTAGCCAAAATTTGGAGAAATGGAACGGCAACTAGTTTAAGCGATGGAACTAATGATGCCGAGGCACGTTCCGTTTTTGTTTTAGATGATGATGTGTATGTAGCTGGCTACGAAAACAATGGTTCAAAAAATGTGGCTAAGTATTGGAAAAATCTCGAATCCATAGAACTCACTGATGGAACTCAGTCTGCAAAAGCTTATTCTATTTTTGTTAAGTAAAAATAGACAAATCAAGAAATTATACTTCATTATAGACAATTAAATTTTAACAACTATGAAAACAACAAAATTTTTAACCTACGTAATCTTTGTATTATTCTTAGGATTTGCCATTACAGCATGTAGTGGAGATGACGGCGATACAGGTCCAGCCGGTGCAGATGGAATTGATGGCCAAGATGGCCAAGATGGTAATGCCAATGTACAAACCTTTGTTTTTAACAATCCAACTTGGTCTGGCTCTAGCATGGCACTAGCGGTGCCAGCAATAACGCAAGAAGTCTTGGACAATGATCAGGTTTTAGGCTATTGGCTTGCTGGTGGTTGGTGGAAATCAACTAATGGTCCTTATCTTACTGGAATTTTAAGTGACACACATTATTCAGGGGGTTTCGCTATAGTTGCACATGAATATGATGGTTCTTTTGATAATACCCCACCAACTATAGAAAAATTAAAAATTCTAATCACAAAATCTTCTAGTACAACGAGTACAAATGGCAATGGAAAATCAAGCATTTATAATGAATTGGAAAATGCTGGTATTGATATCAATAACTATTATGACGTTTGTAATTATTATGGTATAAATCCTGAATAATAGCTTGGTAATTTATACATAATATATAGAACAGTTTATATAATTAAATGGCTTTTTTCTACACCTATATTGCCTATTTTAAAGAGGATGCCTTTCAAAGTGTCGGAGTGACAACAGATTTGAAAAGGCGGTTTAAGCTATTGCGACAAATTGGAAGTAAGAAAACAAGTGCATGTTGTAAACTTGTTTATTACGAAGAATTTCAATCTAGTGTGGCAGCGACAAATCGTGAAAATGAATTGAATGATCTGCCCGAAAAAGCACTTAATATACTAGTAGAGAATACCAATCCTATGTTTGTAGATCTATTGACTGATTTACACGAATTCAAATAGAATAATGAAAATGAGGCAGTGAAAATTGATGTTAATCAGCTAGCTCACTTTTAGTTTACCAATCAAAAAGCCAATGCCATAACCGAAAAACTGTATTATGGTAGTAAATATGCTCAGTATCCCAATATTTATGCTTTTATTTTTTATACAGGAATCAACAAGTATTGCCAATAAATAAATCCCTAAAAGGATCAAAGGCAAGAAACACGAATAAAAACTCAAAAAAATACTGGCAAGTACACCTAAAACAAATACACTTGGAAACCAGTAGGTTAATTTAGCCGTTCCTTTAAACTGTTTGTTTAATTTGGGTCGCTCTTTGCCAAATTTATAGGTTTGTCTAAAGAATTGAGTAATACTTGTACGCCTTTTGTGATATACAAATGCATCAGGGATTAATTGGGTTTCTAAACCCAGTTCCCATAATCGAAAACTCAATTCAATATCTTCACCAATTTTTCTGTTGGTGAATCCTTGAGTATCCTTGAAAGCTTTTTTAGATATCCCCATATTAAAACTACGCGGTTGAAACCTAGGGTTACTTTTTTTGCTACCTCTTAATCCACCAGTGGTTAGAAGGGAAGTCATCGAGTAATTGATGGCTTTTTGTAAATTACTAAAGCTCTTATGTGCCGCATCTGGTCCGCCGAAAGCATCTGTAAATCTTTCCTTTAAATGTTTTGCCACGACTTCTAAATAAGTTGGAGGAAGTAGCACATCCGAATCTAAAATGATATAGTAATTTCCATCAGCGTTTTTCATCCCAAAATTTCTACTCAATCCAGCGCCTGTATTTGGTTTTGATAAATATTTGATTAGCAACTTGTCTTTGTATGCAGCTACAATTATATCACTTTTTTGTCCAGAACCATCTTCCACAATAACCACTTCAAATTCTTTAGAATAGGTTTGCTGTGTCAAGCTTTTTAACAACTCATCTATCTCCTTCGGACGATTGTAAACGGGTATTATGAGCGAAAAATTTAATTCCAATTTTAGTAACTTTTAATTTCCCCTCTTGAGAGGGGCTAGGGGTGTGTTTTAGATTATGAAAAGAAATATTTATTGAGATATTTCATATTACAGTATTAGTTTTAAGTTCTTTGTGGGGTTTTCCAGTTTCAAACCACCGTGCGGGTAGGTCTCCTCTCAAAGTGATCGTTTCACCTTTTACTTCTAACCAACTCCCTTCACGTATACCAATAACAGGTAATTCGTTAAAATATTGGTATTCTTCAATACGTGTTTGCCTAGTTTCTCCCATATGTTTGGAACTTGGATCGGGATCTAGGTAATGCGGATTGATGTTAAAAGGAATCATTCCTAAAGAGTCGAAGCTTGGTGGATATACGATGGGCATATCATTCGTGTTTTTAATACTTGGGCCTGCAATATTGCTGCCCGCACTTGTCCCAAAATAAGGTACTCCTTTTAAAATAGCATTTCTCAAAGCCGGTATTGCATCAATTTTATACAAATCATTTAACAAAACAAAAGAATTTCCGCCACCTGTAAAAAAGCCCTTGGCTTCTTCAATGGCTTTGATTGGGTTATCAAATTCGTGTAAACCTTTAATCGAAATACCTAGTTGTTCAAAGGCTTTACGAGCGACAGCTGTGTATTCGTCATGAGTTTTTCCACCAGGTCTTGCATAAGGAATAAAAACTATTTCATCGATTCCTTTAAAAAAAGATTTTAAATCATCAAAAAGATAACTTAGATAAGGTTTTCCATGTACGGTTGAAGTACTTGCCAATAATAATCTCTTCATAATAATTGTGTTAGATTCCTTTTAAAATATTTTTAACAATACTTGGTCCTTCATAGATGAAACCAGTATAGACTTGAAGTAGTGACGCACCGGCATCTAACTTCTCTTGGGCGTCTTTAGCCGTGTGAATGCCTCCAACACCAATAATAGGAATTGAATGCTTTGAGTTTTCTGCTAAGAAACGAATCACTTCTGTGCTTCTATTAGTTAAAGGCTTGCCGCTTAGACCTCCATCTCCTATTTTTGAAACTGTTTCTGTTGAAACCGATAAGTTGTTTCGTTCAATGGTAGTGTTGGTAGCAATAACGCCATCAATTTTGGTGTCTTGTACGATGTCAATTATGTCAAGTAATTGATCATCAGTTAAATCAGGAGCAATTTTTAAAAGAATAGGTTTCCGTAGTTTTTTTTGACTGTTTTTTTCTTGTAAAGCGTTTAAAAGTTTTGTCAGTGGCTCTTTTTCTTGCAGGTCACGTAAGTTTGGCGTGTTTGGAGAACTAACATTAACAGCAAAGTAATCGACTACTTCAAAAAGTGCTTCAAAACCTAAAAGATAATCATTGGTAGCATTTTCGTTTGGGGTTACTTTATTCTTACCAATATTGCCTCCGATAATAATATTTGATTTTTTCTTTTTCAGACGTTGAACAGCTACCTCAAGCCCTTCGTTATTAAATCCCATACGGTTAATAATAGCTTCATCATCAATTAAACGAAATATTCTCTTTTTAGGGTTGCCATCTTGTGCTTTTGGAGTTAGGGTTCCAATTTCAATAAAACCAAATCCAAAATTTGTCAAAGCATCAATAGCAATAGCATTCTTATCAAAACCTGCCGCCAATCCCACAGGATTAGGAAATTCGATACCAAAAACCCTTTTTTTCAAGTCAGGACGGTTTACAGAAAAAACACGACTTAAAATACCAGAAACAAAAGGAATTTTATGAAAAAATCGGATCCAAAAAAACACCCAGTGATGTACTTTTTCAGGATCAAATAAGAAAAAAAACGGACGAATTACAGCTTTGTACATTAGTAACTTTTTTCAGTTATTTGGTTTTTAACTTGTCTTTGTATTGTTTCATGAATTTCGTCAGCTTTGGATTAATTACAACATTACAATATCCATTTGCAGGGTTATTTGCAAAGTAATCTTGGTGGTAATTTTCAGCCTCATAATAATTAGAAATCGGACTAACTTCAGTCACAATTGGGTCATTGAATACGCTCTCTTGTGTTAAATCTTGGATTATTTTTAATGCAGCTGTTTTTTGCGAATCAGTATGATAAAAAACAACAGAGCGATATTGTGTTCCTCTATCTGCACCTTGCTGATTTAGCGTGGTAGGATTGTGTGTGTTGAAGAATACTTCTAACAAAAGTTCAAAATCAATTTTTTCTGGATCATAAGCTATTCGAATAACTTCTGCATGGCCAGTAGTACCAGAACAAATATCTTCGTAAATCGGATCTATCGTTTTTCCACCAGCATAGCCAGATACTACAGAAACAACTCCTTCTAATTCTTGAAATATTGCTTCTGTACACCAGAAACATCCACCACCAAAAGTGGCTAATTCTGTTTTATTATGTGTTTGCATAGGTAAGTTTTGAGATACCAATTTACTTGTGGTAAAAAAGGTAAAAAGTATCGATGTTAGTATTATGATTTTAGATGATAAAACGGCGTCTTCTGATTACGTGGGTCAGAATACGTCTGGAACGGGTAAGTTGGCAATCTTGCCCCCTGAAATCAGAGGATGGAACTGGGGTGCATTTTGGCTCACTTGGATTTGGGGAATAAGAAATAGAACTTGGATTGCTTTTCTTGATCTCATCCCTTAGCCCACGTAGCATATATATACACCAAGTCTTTTGCCCCTCACATGTTCCGATATCAGCAGCTGAAAGCATTTTGTAGTAAAGATTTCTGTCGATGCAGAAAACCGAGGTGGGATTGATGATCCGGCTATTGTTAAGGCTGAATCCCTGCTTGATCATAAGGGCGTACGTCAACAAACGGGCCGTTCTTCCATTCCCGTTTTCGAATGGGTGAATCCAAACGAAACGATGATGAAATTGGGCAGCTTTTATAAGGTCATATTTTGGTGCATGGTCCGTATTCATAAAGGTGATCAGCTCTTTCATCAGTGGTATTATTTCCCATGGGGGCGGAGGAAGATGAGAGGAATGGCCAATGCCCACTTCTTCCTGTCGGAATTTCCCTGGTCTATGGTCGCCGTCCCCGGCAGGTGGAGGAAGAAGGTCTTCCATGATCAGCCTGTGTACTTCTGAGATAAAATCCGGGTCGACAGCCTGTCCGTTTATAACCTGATCGATAAATACCAGGGCCTTTTCCATATTCCTGATTTCTTTCACGCCTTGAGGGATCCTTGACTCCGGACTTTGATCTGCATCCATCAACTCGAGTAGTTGAGTTGAATTTCCTTCGATCCTGGCTGAGCCGACAGCCTCAATGGTATGAAATAGAGAAAGCAGGTCCTGGAAAACATGGGGGTGGGTCCTGGTGTGAATCTCTTTTTTCCTGAGATGGTCCAGATCAATTACAAGGTCAGCGATTTCTGAATCAAAATCTGGTACGATTAATTCCAGAG
>RCNF010003035.1_pt1 | contig 10838 bp, 10 predicted proteins | sample 2041311 | NCBI WGS metagenome assembly RCNF01 (sample SAMN09708228, study PRJNA481090) | Marine sediment metagenome, whole genome shotgun sequencing project. | biome: marine sediment; feature: ocean; material: sediment; isolation source: Sewage treatment plant 2 marine sediment (STP2) ... | reverse complement strand
GAGTTTTTTGTTAACGGACTTACGAGAATTGTATCTAATGATAAAAAAACAAATGCTATATCGAGATATGTCTGTAAATGTATAATGATACGCAGGGCTCCGTTAATTAATCTGTTATGTGTCAAAAAAGTGAGCAGCACGTTTCAGGTTTGATGTGTATAATCATTGAAGAGTTTTAAGGAAGCACCAGAACGAAGTAAGTTAATCCAGTTATATATATCGAGGAAAATTTGGCATGAGTACAGGCACAGTAAAGTGGTTCAATTCGGATAAAGGTTTTGGTTTCATAACCCCGGACGATGGAGGAAAGGATCTATTTGTTCACCATTCTGAAATCCAAAGTGGGGGTGATTATGCATCACTCAAAGACGATCAGAAAGTAGAATATGAAGTTGGGCAGGGCCAGAAAGGACCTTGTGCAAATAAAGTTAAACCTCTCTAGCTCCATCAATTAAATAGGCTTGGTTAAGTAGTTACACATAACAAGGTCTGTTGCTGGCCGATTTTGCTGAGTCACTCTTAGTCTCTTAGCGTCAGCTAAATGATAGTTTTGAGACCTTCATCTTCATGCTAATTTGTAAGATTTAGTACGGAACTATTTTATAATCTGTCAGATCAAGTCACTACACATTAAGGTAATTCATCATGTAGATCGAGGCAAATTAGATACCAGCCGATGATCGTGTAGCTGATACGATCTTACTCACCCAATTCCCAATTTCATGAGTGAATTTATCAGCCTCTAATTGTCCACTTGCGACTTGTTCTAATCGCATTTCCCATAGTGCCGTGGTACCAGGTGAGCTTATTTGTTTAGGTAGTATAGAGATCAACTCCTGCCCCTTATCTGTTGAGAATATTCTTTTACGATGGGTTTCCCGTTGTAGATAACCACGCGTTATCGCTGTTTCTATAATATCCGCACGGGTAGCAGCGGTGCCAATTCCTGCGGATTCATCTAATGTTTTCTTGAGTTGTTCATCATCAATGTACTTGCCAATATGTTTCATCGCAGCAATAAGTGTAGATTCTGTGAATGGATCAGGTGCGGTGGTCATGTGATCTTCTGTAATAACCTGAGTAATGGTTACACTGTCGCCATAGATCAAAGTCGGCAGAGGTTGTGCCTGGGTTTTATCTTTATGCCCAGCATCCTTAATCATCGCCAGATTTTTTCCTAACACGGCTTTCCAGCCCATGACTAATGTTCTTGAGCCTGATGCACCAAATACACTATTGCCCGATTCAAGTAAGGTGGATACTTTCTCTATGATATTTTTTTGATAGAACTGAGCAACATAATAGCGACAAATTACATGATATAAGCGCGACTCAAGTTTATTAAGATATTCTTCACGAATAACTTTTGTTGTTGGGACGATGGCATGGTGAGATGAATCAACTTTTTCATCATCAAAAACACGAGCTGTATCAATATTAATATCAACTACGCCACTGACTATGAGTTCACCTGTTTTTCCACTGTGGCTAATTGTATCCAGCGTATCACGAACGAGGTGAACGAAGCGGCTGGGTAGATATCGGCTTTCAGTACGCGGGTAGGTAATGGCTTTGTGTTTCTCATACAAAGACTGTAGACCTTTCAAAACTTCCTTACTGGTATATCGCCAACGATCTGATGCAAATTGTTGCAATGTATTTAGATCAAACGGTAACGGTGCGCTACTTTTATGTTCTTTCAATTCATATTTAATAATTTGTGCTGCACTTCCCCGGACATCTACAGCTATGTCGTCACGCAATAATTTATTAACACAATGTTTATCATTATTCGATTGATCATTATCAGGTATCCACTTAGCCTCGAAGGGCTCACTCACAACCTAGCTTTAGGGAATAATAAGGCGTTGCTTTATGTTGTCTTATGGCATTATCGCGATGACACACCAGGGCAATGGTTGGGATAGCTACTCTCCCTACATGAAATGTTTCTTTTACGCCCATATGTTGTGCAAGGAGCGAATACAAGCGGGTTAAATTCATTCCCACTAACCAATCAGCTTGTTGCCGGGCAGTCGCAGCCTCTGCAAGATTTCGTGTTTCGGATTCATCTCGTGCATCACTAAGCGCATGTACGATACTGTCTTTATCTAGAGCGGTGATACGAATTCTTTTTAATGGAACAGTTACTTTGCATTGTTCCAGTATTTCACGGGCAATGGATTCACCTTCTCGATCTATGTCAGTCGCAATATAGATGATTGATGCTTTTGATAATAATTCACTAACAATAAAGAATTGATTTTTTGTCGCGTGTTTAAGTTTTTTCTTCCAATGCTGGGGTTGGATCGGTAGGTCGGTAAAATTCCATTTTTTATATTTTGAGCTGTAGTCCTCTGGGGAAAACATTTCCATCAAATGTCCTTTCGCCCAGGTGACTACAATATCAGGGCCAACTTGAAAATAACCATTGGCTTTAGTGGGTTGGCCTATTGCGTTTGCAATGTCTTCAGCTTGTAGTGGTTTTTCACAAAGGTAGAGTTCCATGACGCGAGCTGGCAATTCATCGATATGATTTACAGGTTGTTTTTGGAGAGATGGTCTGTGATCGAATGATCTTGAATTCTTCAGTCTCCTCGCCTGGACAATCAGCATCCCATGCTTTGATGTAGTCTTGTCGAGTATAAGTAGGCTCTGTGCATTCACCGCTAAGTGACTCCGGCAAGTTTTCTCGACCTTGTTTGGCAACAAAAGCCCAGTCGTGTTCATCCATATCACCGTGACCACAGAAACGTTCCCATCGGCTCATTTCATAAATAGAATAAGACTTTGTATTGAGTTTTTGAACTAATCTTGTGGCATCAATAGCGGGTTTTTCAGAACTGACCAGGGACAGGTTATTTGCAACTTCATCGGCTGATGTTGAATGTACGGGATTATCTATGAGTTCGTCTGTTGCTCTTTCAGTGACAACAACTAAGGAATAACTGGATGTGGTTATAGCCCCACCAGCTCTTGCTCGTTCAAATAAAGCTACCGTACTTTCTTTTACAGGGTTGTGAATATTTGAGTATTGACGTGTTGTAGGGGCATTGTTTTGAGTATGAGGAATTGCCTCATTATTTGAGCATCCGGTAGTCGCAAGGATAGCTAGTCCAATGGTTAAAAGTCGCATGTCAGTGATGCCTTATATTATAAGATTATTGAAATTAACTGTAGTGTACTTTACGGAAGCAAAAAACATACTCTTTAGAAAGCACCTAAAAGGTAAGATCTGCGAGACAGACAAACTTCAACCTTGTGGCAATATATTCTCAAATTAATCATCAAATTTGAGTAATGCGTGTTATTAAAAGTGTTGAACAAGTTTTTTCCAGGGAACAAAGGCCATGAAAGCCTAGCTTTGGTACCTGAGCAAGAGGATATTCCTCGATATCCACCCTTTGCGAAAGGGCTTCCAGCGGCCGATACAAAACGCATACTTGAAACTCAATCCGAGCTAATTACCCGTATTAAAGGGATATTACGCTTCACAGCTGAAGATTTTGCTGAAATCGTTAATCCAGTTATTGAAAATTATGCTGCCTATGTCCATTTGTTACCGGCATCAGAGGCCCATCATCATAGGGGTGCGGGCGGCTTATTCCGGCATGGTCTGGAAGTGGGATTTTGGGCGGCACAACAAGCAGAGGCACACCAGTTTTGCATTGATGAAACACCATGCAATAAGCGGGACAACGAACCAAGGTGGCAATTTGCGGCCTTTTTAGGTGGCTTATTACACGATGTGGGTAAACCTTTATCGGATGTGGCAGTAACCAACTTAGACGGTTCACAAGAATGGAACCCCTATGAATCCAGTTTAGCTACCTGGACGATGACAGAAGAGGTGGATCATTATTTTCTACGATGGCGCGATAAACGCAATAAGCGTCATGAAAAATTCTCCATGATGAATCTGGATCAGATCCTCACCCAGAAAGCCAAGTCCTATCTAAATAAGCCGGGTCCGAATATCATGGAATCACTTTTAGAATCCATTGTCGGCACCAGTGCACAAGAAACATTAACGCAGTTGGTTTTGTGGGCAGATCAGGAGAGTGTAAGGCGAGATCTTGTTAATCAACGTATGGATGTTGATGAGTACTCTTACGGTGTACCCGTAGAACGGTTTGTGTTTGATGCGTTAAGACGATTAGCAATTATTTCTAAAGTGAATGAGCCAGGTGCAATGATATGGCGTACTGAGCATGCCGTTTTTCTGGCATGGAAGAGCATTGTTACTGAAGTACATAACCTAATTGAGAAAGATAAAATACCGGGCATTCCAAGAAATCACGATACCTTAGCCGATATCTTGGTAGAGCGTGGCTTTGCAATACCGTACCAGGAAACAGCGGAATCAAAACCCGTGCGTTATTGGAATATTTACCCTGAATGTCTGGAAGGCATTGGCCTGATGTGTTTGCGGATCGATGACATTGAATTGATCTTTTCAAATGAGCCACCACCACCTATCAAGGCTTCTCTAAGTAAGCCACTAGAAAAAAGGGTAGCTAGAAAAGAAAGTAACGTTGTTCTAATAGCCCCAAAAGAGCCAGAGAAAGTACAAGAAAACGTTGCAGCTGATGAACATCAAAACATGGATGATATGGATGAGTACATTAGGTGTATCCATGAACCTTCATTTATGGAGCATCCACCAACAGATTATCAACCATCAAGCGTACCCGATACAGCAGAGGTGAAAAGTTCTATTGCGGAAAACAAACAGAGCAAGGATCCCGTTAGGACACAAGAAAAAACATGGATTACAAAACTGGCATCTGTTGCAGAAGAAGTGGAAATCGAAATGGGTGAAGTGGTGCAAAATGTAAAAGCAAATAACAAAAAGCCATCTGACAAGCCAAAACCAACAGAAAAGAAAAAAATATTATTTAAAGATATACAGGATGAAGTAAAGCCGATAGAAAAATCAGAAGGGAACACAAAAAATAATAAAAAACCAGATAATCAAAATCATGGACCGGCTTGGGAAATTATTAATAAGGCCATTGAAATTACAGGTGCAGGTAAGAAGAAACCCATTTTAATTAAATTAAATTCCGGTAATTACGGTATTCCATATCCCAATGCCGCCCGACAACTGGGTGAGCCAAGAGAAATTATGAATATCCTGTCAGATGATGGTCTGTTAAGCATATCACCAATAGCGGTCACAAAAACAACCACCATCGATGGTGAGAAATATTTGGTTATTGAATCAAAAGCTACCAATTACATTAATGGGAAATTATCGAACATTAATGTAAGAAAAACAAAACCCGATAAAGTAAACAATAAAATGGGGAAAACCAATAATGATAAGAAAGAACTAATAAAATTTGATAGTAAACAGTTTCAGAAAGACTTCATTGAGCAAATTGTTTCAGGATTTGGTTGTTATATTGAAGGTGATGTAGAGGTTAAAAATATTGATGGTAAAACACGATACAGTATTAAAACCAGGCCTATTCTAGAAAGAATACGTGATTACTATAATTGGGATACTACGGATGCAGTAATCTTACATCTTCAAACAATACATAGGTTAGATATAGAAGGTGACAATATAACATTCTGGGATGAAGTATTATGAAAAATGATTCGATGGAATATGAGAATCCCTGGCGACCTAATTATGAAGTTAGAGCTACTGCGCTCTGGTTCATGTCTGCAGTTGTGGCCTTTGGTGTTAATCAGTTAACCGATCTACCTAATGAGCCATTCTATTGGATGTTTGGTATTGCTGTGTTTATGGCCGCGCTTAAGATGCCCCGTGCTATAAGTGTTGCCAATCTACAGAGGCACTTAAAGGGTCGGCCATTGGAATTTATAAAAGTTAGTGATGTTAAAAAACTTATTGCTAAGAAAAAAGGCACGATGTGGCTAGGGCATGGATTCATATGGGAAAATCGCCATGCACAACGAGTATTTGAAATATTAAAACGTGATTGGTCACAGGTAGTTGATCATAATGAAAAGAAACTCGAAGAAGAGTCAATAGGACAGGCATGGATACATGGTGTTGAACCAAAAGAAAAAGAGTTATATCAGTTGCTGGAACATTCAGAAGGCCAGAATTTAATACTGGGTACGACCGGTGCAGGGAAAACGAGACTATTTGATTTATTAATTACTCAGGCAGTTTTACGTGGTGAATGTTGCATAATCATCGACCCAAAAGGGGATAAAGAATTGTGTGAAAATGCAAGACGAGCCACTATTGCTGATAATCATCCAGAACGGTTTGTATATTTCCATCCAGCGCATCCAGAAAAAAGCACTCGTTTTGATTCTTTAAGAAATTATACCCGTGTTACTGAAATAGCGAGTCGTTTAGCCGCGTTAATACAATCAGAAGAAACGGATAATCCATTTACTAATTTCAGTTGGCAAGCTGTTAATAATGTTGCACAAGCAATGGTAATGACACTAAAGCGACCAAGTATTGTTGCATTGAAACGTTATCTTGAGTCAGGTCCTCAGGAAATGGTAGTGCAAGCAGTAAAGATGTATGCAGAACGCAATATTGTGAACGGAAAGGATTTAGTTGACCGTTACATAAATGATACCAGTGCTGGATCAATTGATAAGCAAGCCAGAGCTATGCTTAATTTCTATGAAACGATTATTCAGCAAGAAGCACCAAGTCCTGAACTTGAGGGTTTGCTGTCTATGTTCCGTCATGACCGTAGCCATTTTAGCAAAATGGTGTCCAGTCTTTTACCTATTATGAATATGCTTACGGCGGGTGAAGTAGGAAAATTACTAAGTCCTAATTACAATGATTTCGATGATAAAAGACCTATTACCGATTCCAAAAAGATTGTTGATAATGCCCAAGTATTCTATATGGGACTAGATTCATTAACAGACGGTACGGTGGCGGGTGCAGTAGGTTCTTTGGCCTTGGCCGATATCGTCGCAGTTGCAGGTGACCGATATAACTTTGGTGATAGATTAAAGACCGTGAATATATTTGTGGATGAAGGAAGCGAAGTTATTAATGATGCCACAATAAGATTATTGAACAAAGGTCGTGGAGCTAAGATAAAAATGTTTGTCGCAACTCAAACGATTGCCGATTTCACGGTACGTCTTGGTAGTAAAGATAAAGCCTACCAGGTGTTAGGTAACATAAATAATCTAATTGCTCTACGTGTGTTAGATAAAGAAACACAAGAATATATTACAGATAACTTGCCTAAGACACGTATTAAACTCGTGATGCGAACACAGGGAATGAACTCAAACAGTGATGCACCTTTGATGTTTTCTTCCAATACAGGAGAAAGATTAATGGAAGAGGAGGGTGATTTGTTTCCACCTCAATTATTAGGGATGCTTAAGAACCTTGAATATATCGCAAAGATCAGTGGCGGAATGATAGTCAAGGGACGTCTTCCTATATTGACAGAATGAAGATATTAACAATTATGAATACATGGTCAATACAAGTTAAAAATACCTATTATCTACAAACGCCAGATAAAGCGTCTATTTGTGGAGAAGACGCCGAGCTACGTTATGCCTATGACCATTTGTTATTTCAATGGACATCAGTAGATGCGTTTTTTAGAGAAATTACACACTTTTTAACCGACTTTATATTTTATGATAAAGAGCCTGTCGTTAATATCATTCTTAAAAATGGACTCATGGCCTACCGGGAGCTATTAGATTTAGATGATAGTGCATTGCGCCCACATGACAGAGTAATGAGATTCTTTATTGTGGTTATATCTACAGCAAAGATTGTTTGTACATTTACTGTAAAAGATATTAATAGTGATGAAACGTGGAACGTATTAGATGACACGCCATTAACTATTTGGCGCTTTAACAGAAATAACCTATTAATTGAGAAAAATGATTTAGCTGAACTGGATATAGCAAAATCAATATATCAAAAAACGCTACCTTCGAATATTAAATTGGCAATGAGGAGGCATCGGCATGAAGACACCATTCTGGCTGGCGATCTGGCTTGTCATAGTTGAAGCACTGGTTGTTACGGCATTAGTTCCAGGTGATTGGACAAAGCACGTCATAGAAGAAGAATCTCAATTACTGGAACAGCGTTTGGGACCCCAGGAGCATCGGTGGGTACATGATAGAGCGAGGAGATGGTACAACACATCGTTAATTGAATCTGGTGTTTATTCTGCGGCACACAATCACATTATTCCAACGCAAGAGGAAATTGAAAAGTCTCGCGGTATGAGTAATTTAGGTCGTGCATGGTTTATTTGGGCAGAAGATCGGTTACAGGCTATAGTGAATGCTTATTATCATATCTTGTCCAGGTTTGCGTTAATGTTGACCTGGGCACCGTATTTTTTAATTTTATTAGTGCCTGCTATTTATGATGGTGTGATTACCTGGCGTATAAAGCGAACAAACTTTTCTTATCCGTCACCCTTGATACATCAATACAGCACTATAGGTCTGTTTTATCTGTTTATTACGCTAGTGGCACTGTTCTTAGCCCCAGTTGTTCTCGATCCGGCAATAATACCTGCGGCCATCATGATGGCATGTGTGATGTCAGGATTAATGATAGGCAACTTCCAAAAGAGAATGTAGAGATAGAACAAATCAGTCTTGTGAATTGATATCTATCTCTACCCCCCCTCAAATCAAATTATTATTTTCATTTCTCTTCAAAAGAATTTCAAAAAGCACCTTTTTGGTACCTGCTGCATAACATGAAAATAACTATCGTGCGTCAGAATACATGTTAGTTAATGAAGTAATGGGGCAACAAATGACACCACTAAAAATACCAGGCCGTATAGATGAGCCGCCACATTTAATCTTGTGGAGTGCTGATGAATTAGCACCAATGTTACTCGGATTAACATTCGGAATGTTTATTGGTGAAGCATTTATTTGTACCGCAGTAGGTTTTTTCATTACCTCACTATATCGTAAATTCAGAGATAACAATCCTGATGGTTATCTGCTTCATATGCTTTATCACGCGGGGGTTTTACCTCCCAAAGGAAAATCAATGATTAATCCGTACATCCGGAGATTATTTCCATGAAATATGCTGACTTCTTTAAAACGTGGGATGGAGCGCAAGCAGAAAACAAACTTCATCGATTAAGTAATGTGTCATTGATTTTAATTGTTGCATTGCTAGTTGGTCTGCTAATGAGCAAGGAAGAAACCGTCATTCTTCAGCCTGTTACTTTAGGTTCTGATGCCTGGATTACAAAAAGTAAATCCAGTGAGTCATATAAGGAAGCATGGGGTCTGTTCTTCGCGCAAATGACAGGAAATATTACGCCTGACAATGTGGGGTTTTTTAAAGAACGTTTAAAGCCAATGCTATCTCCTCAAATATACGGTGAAGTTATAGACACAATAGAAATGCAGGCCAAGGACATTGAGGATGATCGTATCACGATGCGCTTCGAGCCAAGACTTGTCGAGTATGAAGATTCTTCGGACAAAGTGTTTGTTTATGGGTATTCCTTTGTTAAAGGCTCTGATGGTGTAGAAGATCGAAAAGAAAGAACCTATGAGTACATTTTAAAAATTGATAACTACGCGCCAATGATTGTTGACCTCAACACCTATGAAGGTAAACCACGAAGTGAGCGTGTTTTACTTCAAATTGAAAAACTAGAGCAGAACAGGAGAAAGAAGAATGCGTAAGCATAAATTGCTAAAGATTATTTCTGTCCTGCTATTTAGCATGAATACATATGCAGAAACGCCTGTAATACCCGTAATACCAGTTGTGCCAGCTGCGAAAGCAAAGGCTAATCTAGCACCTGTTTTACCGGTAGATAAAAAACAGGCTGCGAAACTTAACAAAAAATTTAAGGGACAGAGCGTCAATATTGATCGTAGTAAGTTAATGATGCAACCAGGCGTGAATGAGATTGTTCAAGTGGCACAAGGTCATCTTAATAGAATTGTTACTCCTTTTGAAAACCCTAAGGTAACCAGTACGTCACCTGCGACTACAGAGGCAAGAGACAACGTTATCTATATTGGTACATCCGGCACTTCGCCAGTAACGATTTTCATTACCGAAAAAGGTAGTGAAGATCTGGCGTTATCATTAACCTTGATTCCAAAGCAAATTCCACCTCGTGAAATATTTCTTTCATTAGGCGACCAACTAAATGGTGCTGTTGTAACAACAAGAGCGAAAAAATGGGAAGAATCTCAGCCTTATATCGCATCTCTGGAAAGTCTATTTAAATCATTGGCCTTAAGCCAGTTACCGAAGGGCTATCAGTTTACGGAAGATACCTCTGACATATTACCATTTTGTAGACAAGCTGGACTCAAGTTCAATTTCAAAGATGGCCAGACTGTACTGGGTCATCATTTCATCGTGCATATTGGTGTAGCAGAAAATAAGTCAACAACACCGATAGAGTTTATTGAAAGCACATGCGGTGATTGGGACATTGCAGCTGTTTCAGCTTTCCCAAGAGTGGCATTGAATCCTGGTGAACGTACAGAAATATATGTTATTCAAAAGCGCAATTATAAGCGCGAAATCAAAGTTACAAGACCTTCGTTGTTAATGGGAGGCCTGTAACATGGCTGAAAAAAAAGTTTCATCACTTACGCTTTTTTGGGATGAATTGAATCCTAATCAAAGAAGAATGGCAGCAATAGTTGGTATCTTGGCCGTGATCTTTATATTTATGGCTATGTTAACTGGCGGTGAAGAGGAGCTTGTCAAAAAGAAACCAGAATCCATGAAGCGATCTGTTCTATCTGATGTTAATACTCGTTCAATTGGTATTGACGCACTTAATGCTAATGTTAAAGCAGTCGTTAAGGAAAATACGGATCTTAAGAAT
>RCNF010002024.1_pt1 | contig 10838 bp, 10 predicted proteins | sample 2041311 | NCBI WGS metagenome assembly RCNF01 (sample SAMN09708228, study PRJNA481090) | Marine sediment metagenome, whole genome shotgun sequencing project. | biome: marine sediment; feature: ocean; material: sediment; isolation source: Sewage treatment plant 2 marine sediment (STP2) ... | reverse complement strand
GCTCGTGAGGTCTCCCTCTTTGAGTCGTATCTCGGCGGCCCCGCGAAGGTCTCCGCGAGTGATGAGCGTCCTGACGAGTCGCTGCTGGGGTGTAGCGGTCAGGAAGAGCTGCACCAGACCGAGGACAATCAATGCCCCGGCCACCGCGTTGGCCACCACCAAGACGGTCGAGTTTGAAACCAGCTGCAGCAGTGAAGTCTGTGCCAGAACATCGAAGTGCAATCGGTCAGCGACCCATGAGAAGTTGAAGACTGCTGCGATCACCAGACCCGCCGCGAACAGACCCAGCGACCGTGCGGTTCGGGTCGGCACGGCCACCAGGAGAAGACAAAGGCAGATCAGCGAGTCCATACCGACCATTTTAGCCCGCCTCTCGCACACGGTGTCATCGACATTCGAGATTTTATGAGATGTGAGGAGAAGCCCGGATGCTGAGCGGAGAATTGACGAATAGCGGGGCCCCGGTTTTCGCGGCCAGAAGAGGCCGGCCCGGTCGTCGTTGTTCCCGTCATCGAGGTTTCTGTGGTTGATATTTTATGAGAACTCGCTCATATTTTGGGAACGTTGGGCGGCCGCAGCTGGCGGCAACGGCATTGGAGGCGACGTGGCGGTCGATTATTACAGTGTCCTCGGAATTGGTCGGTCGGCGGATGCTGCCGAGATCAAAAAGGCGTATCGCAAGCTGGCGCGCAAGTTTCACCCCGATGTGAATCCTGACAACCCGGATGCGGAAAAGAAATTCAAAGAGATTCAAGAGGCGTATTCAGTGCTGTCCGACGCCGACAAGCGGAAGCAGTATGACACCTATGGCCGGGTGGAAGGCGGTGCCGACCCGGGTGGTGATCCGTTCCGTCGCGCGGGCTCGTCGTGGCGGGATGCCGGAGGTTTTCGGGTCGATTTCGGAGATGGCGGGTCAGGGGCCGGCGGGTTCCAGGATCTCGGGGATCTGTTTGGCGACCTTTTTGGCGGTCGCCGGTCAGGAACGACCCGGAGGCGGCCTCAGAAGGGTGGCAACCAGGAGCTCGAAGTCGACATCGATTTTGCCGATGCGGTTCAGGGAACAAGCGTGACCATTCCCGTGCAACGCCAGATCCGTTGCACCGAGTGTGGTGGCAACGGAAACACCGGGGGACAGATGTGCCCGAAGTGCCACGGGTCGGGGGTCCTGGTGTCCACCGAGCGGCTACGGGTCAAAATTCCGGAAGGGGTGGCGGATGGCCAGCGCGTCCGGGTGCCGGGCAAAGGCGCAGAGGGGCTCAATGGCGGCAAACCGGGTGATCTCTTCGTTCGTGCGAGGGTTCGCCAAGACCGATTCTTCAAAAGGGAAGGCGATGACATTCACACGACTGTGCCCGTGACCTTTTCCGAGGCCTACCGGGGGAGCGAGATCGAGATCGGGACCATCCACGGACCGGTCCGGGCGAAGGTCCCGCCGGGGACCAATTCCGGTCAGACCTTTCGCCTCCGCGGCAAAGGGGCCAAAAACACCAAGACGCGGGCATTTGGCGACCACCTTTATACCGTCCAGATCGTGGTGCCCAAAGTGATGTCACCGGCCGGCGAGAAGACCGCCCAAGCGGTGGCCGATTTGTATCAAGACAACCCGCGCGAGAGCCTGCCGACCGAACTCTAGAATGAGGAATCAGGAATCAGGAATTAGGAATGGCACACGCCGTTCCGTGGTCTCATTCCTACGGGGGAGGGTGGTCCGAAACTCCTCATTCCTCATTCCTAATTCAGCAATCTACGCGGTGGCTTGCCAGATGCCGAGCTTTCGCATTTTCTCGACCCGACGCATGAAGAGTTTCTTCTTCATGCCTCGAAGGTGGTTCGTGAGCAGAACCCCGTCGAGATGGTCGACCTCGTGACACACCGCCTGCGCCAACAGGCCGTCGGCTTCGATTTCCCGCCACGTGCCGTTCTCGTCCTGGGCACGGACGGTGAGCGCCGTTGGCCTCTGGATGGTTGTAAAAAGGCCCGGAAAGGAAAGACATCCCTCTTCCAGGCTGGTGCGGCCCTGTCGGTGAGTGATTTCTGGATTGGCGAGCACGATCTTGGACCCCGGGTCTCGCCCCACCGACAAATCGATGGTTGCAAGCCGGACATTGGCGCTGATCTGCGGGGCCGCCACCCCGAGACCCGGCGCCTTCCAGCCGGTCTCGAAGAGGTCCAGAATCAGCGTCTGCAAACCACTTCCAAAATCTTCCACCGGGAGGTTCGTGAACTCCAGGCGGGGATCTCCAAACACCAGAATCGGCCGAACGCTCATTCTGGTTGCGGCGCTTCCCTGCCCGAGGAGTTACGACCCCGTAGACCCTGAATCACCGCTTCCACGGTCTTTTCAGCCCGGAGATTGTAGAAATTTTCGAGGGTTGTTCTCGCCTCGGGGTGGTTTTCAACGATGGCTTCGAAGTTCGTGCGGTCCAGTTCGATAGCCGTGACGTCGGTGTGGGCGGTGATCGTCGCGGTTCGCGGTTTGCCCGTCAACAACGAGACTTCGCCAAAGAAATCACCGAGACCGAGTTCGGCCAATTGGAGATTTACCCCGTCCTCTGTTTTGGTGAAGACTTTGACCACGCCGCTGACGATCAAAAAGAGGCTCGACCCCGACTCGCCCTCGGTCACGATGATGTCGCCGGTGTCGTAGGACCGTAACTCGGTCGAGGCGAGAACCTCGACCAGAGCTTCGCGTTTGAACGACGCAAACAACGAGGAGGCCGCCAGCTCCTTGAGCTCCTGGGTGTTTTCGGACGCCCGTTCGCCGAGGGCGGCCTCGGTCTTTCGCCGTCGGTGATCCGCGGTCTTCGATGCGCGGTCGTCCTCAATCAACTGGGCCAGCTGGGAGTGCACGTCCTGTTCGGGATCGAGACGGAGGATTTTTTTGTAGATCGCGATGGCACGGGCATAAAAGCCGTCCCTGGCCTGGGTCTCGGCGACGTTGTGGAGGATGAAGATCGCACGTTTGCGATCGCCGCTGAGATCGAGAATCTCGGCCTGCCGCAATCGCAGGTTGAGCTGATCCGGGTTTTTTGCAAGTTCGCTTTCGATGGCCCTGAGGGCTTTGCCATAGTCTTTGGCGGCCAGATGTTCATACAGATAGTCGATGGCGGCTCGTGTTGGACCGATCTTCATGACGTTGACTCCATTCGATGCCGCGTTGAATCCCAGGCTTCGGCAACTCGTAGTCTGATGGCCTCGGGGTCGCCCGTGACCAGCCGGCCGTTGATGACCACGGGTCGCCCGGCAACCACCACGTGGCGGACCATCTGTGCGCTGGCCCCAAAAACAATCTGTGATGCCGGGTCGCCGCCGGGCAACATCGACCAGTCCTCCGTCTCGAGCACCACGATATCCGCGCTCTTTCCCGCTTCGAGAGTGCCGATCTCGCTCTCCAGGTGCAGGGCGGCGGCGCCCTCCCGGGTGGCCATCGCGAGCACGGCCCAGGCTCCCAACGCCGCGGGGCCCTGGCGCAGACCGGGGAGAGTCCCGGCGAGGCTCATTTCATGGAAGACCGACAAGCGGTTGTTGCACGGCGGACCATCAGCGCCGAGAGCGACCCGGACGCCGGCTTCAAGAAGTCCCGGCACATCGGCGACGCCCGAACCGAGCTTGAGATTGGCCCCGGGACAGTGGCAGATGGTGGTTCGGGTGTCGGCCAGACGCTCAATCTCGTGAGGCAGGAGATGAACGCCGTGGGCGAGAACAACATCCGGCCCGACCAGCCCCCGGTCTGCTAGGTAGTCGATGGTATCGAGCCCGGTGATGCGGCGGACCTCCTCGACCTCCATGCGATTCTCACAGGCGTGGGTCTGCAGCAACCAGCCGTTTTCCCGGGCGAGGTCTGAACATCCCTTGAGCAGCTCAGGGGAACACGACAGCGCAAAGCGCGGCGCGACCGCGTACCGCAATCGTCCCTCGGCCGCGCCGTTCCATTTTGCCCCCAGCTCTGCAGCTTCGACGAGCGAGCGCTCCGGGTCCTCCAACAGCGCCGCCGGTACATCTTCGCCCATGTCCATGTGGGTCTTCCCGGACACCAGCCGGATGCCGAGGCGTTGGGCGGCTTCGAACACGCGTCCGTGGTCGTGGGTGGTTCCGAAGTCGAGAGCGGTCGTGGTCCCGCCGCACAGGAGTTCGGCGATGCCAAGCTCGGCCGCTGTCTCGACCCCGTCCCCATCGAGGGCCGCCTCGTAGGGCCAGGTTCGGCGACGCAACCAATCGAGAAGTTCAAGGCCATCGGCCTGGTGTCGTAGCAAAGACTGCACGACGTGGACGTGCGCTTGGACGAATCCCGGGAGGATCGCTGCACCGCGGGCATCGAGAGTGAGGGAGTCGTCGTTCGGGGTGTGAGACTCTCCAACGGAGGTGATCCGCCCACCGCTGACGGTGACGTCGCCCTCAAGCCACTCGTGATCCCGGACCATGGGAATCACCAAGCCGTTCGTGATGACGATCTCAGGGCTGTTCGTGCTGCTCATCATGATTTGTTGGAGATTGTACCGTTGCCCGCTGGATCGGCTCATTTCGGTCGAACACAGCTTTGGTCTCTTCGATCAGCCTCACTGTTTCGTCGACCGTGCCCACCAGGATCGGCAGGTCGGCATCCGCCCGGCTGATATAGCCCCGGCGGAGCGACTCATTCTCGATCCAGCTCAGAAGACCACGCCAATGATCGCCAAAGAGAAGAAACGGAATCGGTGGGAGGTGTTTCACCTGAAGAAGCTGCCATACCATCATGGCTTCGAGCGTCGATCCGATGCCCCCCGGAAGGACAATGAAGGCCGACGACAGCCTGACAAAGTGGTGAAGGCGCGAAAAAAAAGTGCGGTGTCTATAGACCCGCTCGACAAAGGGCGAATCGTCACTGTCCGTCACCAGTCGTACGGGAAGATCGCCTTCGGCGGGGTCGGAAAGTTTGCCGCGAGAGGCGCCCCGGTCGACCGCGTGCATGAGTCCGCCACCACCACCCGTGACGATGTCGCACCCGGTCTCGGCGAGGCGGAGGCCGAGGTCCTCAGCCTCGGTAAAGAGGGGGTCTGATTCGGCGATTCGGCCCGATCCGAATATCGAGACCCTGAATCGCTCGAGGTTTCGCGGTTGCAGTCGTTCCAGACTCTCGATGGTTTCCCATAACTGGGCCACCGATCCGTCGATGATCTCGACCAGGTCGACCGCCGTTTCATCGACCCAGCCGTGGGCGGTATCGTCGCGGGGACTCATGGCCCTTCTTCCTCGGAGAACAACGGTAGGGTTGGTTCGAGCCTCGGCAGCAGGTGTTCGATGATCGCCTCGCACCACCCCCCTCGCGAAGCAGCGGAGAGCCGGAACGGCTTGAGACCGCGCGCGGCCACCATGCCCTCGAGGAGAGTATCGATGGTTTCCTGAAAGCCCGGGTCGACCGCACGAACACCGTCGTACGACGGGCGCTCGGAGATCGGTACGTGGACCAGGACGTCGTACGTCGGCATCCAGTGATCGAAGTACTGCTCCCACGAGCGAATCGCCCCCGCCGCGTGGACGAGATAGCAGTAGTTATCGAGCACCGATCGATCACAGAGCACGGTGTCGCGGCTCGAACTGGCCTCGATTTCCCAGGCAACCTGGGTGTGGAGGATCCACTCTTGGGCCGCCACGGTCGTCTCCTGGTTGATCGGGAGAGGACACCGCCGGGCAACCTCGCGGACCATCTCGAGGTCGATATTGCGGCGTTTGAGCGCCGCCGCCAGTTCGAAGCAGAGGGTCGTCTTGCCGACGCCGTGGCTCCCGATCAGTGCAATTTTCATAGGCGGACCATTGTAGACGGAGTCGAGTCAATTTTGAATTTTGAATTCTCAATTGTGAATTCCCCGCCGCCCTCCCCAGGATCAGGTTGGGTGGGCGGAAATTCAAAATTCAAAATTAAGAACTAAAAATGGTCCGTCAGCGGCCCGCGGGTGCTCCTGTGGGCCTCAAAGCTCCAGGGAGCTCCGCGGCGGCCGCGAGCATGGCGGTGTGAATTTCCTGCGCCGAATCAGCATCAGTCAGCCGCGCCAGCCGACTCGGGCTGCGGACGATCCACGCCAGGCGCGAGAGCCAGCGCAGATGGAGTGCGTCATTTCGCAGGGCGAGCAGAAAGAAAATGTTCGTTTTGCCCATATCGGGAGAGCCGAACACGACGCCTTTCGGCGAGCGTCCCATCGCAATGAACTGTTGCGGGAATTTATCGGCCGCGCGACGGCGGGCGTGGAGGAAGGCGACCCCTTCTGGAACCGCAGTCGGGACCAGGCGTTCACGAGCGGCCAGCGCCGCCTCCAGCCAACCCTGATCCTCCACCAAACCGAGACCGGTCACGTGCTCTGCCATCGCGTGAATGACCTCGGGCCGATTCCCGGCTTCGAGCGTCGGGATGATCTGATCCATGGTGAAGATCTCTGCCATGGGTGCGTCGATCACCTGATTGGGCACAGTTCCGGAGGTTGCTACCGACTCGGAGGCCAGCGTGTCCAGGTACTCGTCGAGAAGGGCGCGACGGAAGCGCCACTGCCCACCGATCTTGACGCCAGGGATTTTCCCCTCGTGAGCGAGGCGAACCAACGTGCGCTCGGCCAGTTTGAGGTACTCCGCGGCTTCCTTGGCAGTGAGATACGATTCCATCGGGCTCTCCTTCCGACGACCGAATGCGGTCGTATCTGGCTGAATACTCCTTTTTGCGATTGATGTCAAGGAATACTCTGGCTCTTGCGTGGTTTTCGACTGTGTGCTATCACGTACAGCGTCCAAGCTTGCGGTTGGAGCCGCGTCACGAGCTTGGGTGAAAGTTGATGGGCGCTCGGTTCAGCGCGCACGGTCTTCTGGATCCGGAAAAGCCGGAAAACGCATCGCGCGTTGGGCAATCACCATTTCATACGACGGCGGCTCGATACTGCCAAGAAAACAACTGAGGAGGGGCGGAGCATGGATGTTGAAGTCAAAGTGAAAGAGATTATCGTTCAGCAGCTCGGCGTGGACGCCGAAAAGGTGACCGCGGAAGCGTCATTCGTGGACGATCTCGGGGCGGACTCGCTCGATGTAGTCGAGCTCGTCATGGCCTTTGAAGAAGAATTTGGGGTCGAGATCCCTGACGAGGCGGCCGAGAAAATCGGTACCGTCAAGAACGCGGTCGAGTTCCTGAAGCAGAACCTGGACAGCTGATGTCCCGCCGGGTGGTGGTCACAGGGATTGGCCTGGTCTCTCCCCTGGGGATCGGGACCGAGCCGACCTGGGATGCGCTCGTCGCAGGCAGGAGCGGCGTGTCCACCATTACTCGATTCGACACCTCGAACTTCCCGGTGCACATTGCAGCGGAGGTCAAGGGTTTCAACCCTGAAGATTGGATCGAACCGAAAGAGGTCAAGAAATTCGACCTCTTTGTGCACTATGCACTTGCGGCGTCCCAAATGGCCCTCGACAATTCGGGCCTCGAGATCACCGACGCCAACGCCACCCGTGTCGGGGTTGTGATCGGTTCCGGGATCGGTGGCTTTCCGCTGATCGAACGGCAGCGGGATGCTGTCCGCGATCGTGGGCCGAGACGCGTGTCGCCGTTCTTCATTCCCGGCGCGATCATAAATATGTGTTCGGGTCTGGTCAGTATCCGGACCGGTGCCAAGGGCCCGAACATGGCAACCTGTACGGCCTGCTCGACGTCGGCGCACGCGATCGGTGACGCGTTGCTCTACATTCGCCACGGCTACGCCGACGCGATCATCGCCGGTGGTTCCGAGGCGGTGATTTCCCCCTTGCCGGTCGCCGGTTTCGCTTCGATGCGGGCCCTGTCGACCCGTAACGACGAACCGGAACGAGCGTCGCGGCCCTGGGACAAGGACCGCGATGGCTTCGTGATCGGTGAAGGGGCGGGGATCGTGATGCTCGAGGAGTACGAGCACGCCAAACGCCGCGGGGCGCCGATCCTCGCCGAGGTTCTTGGTTTTGGCATGACCTCGGACGCCTGCCATATTTCGGCGCCATCCGAGGACGGCGACGGGGCCAAACGGGTGATTCGCTGCGCGCTTGACGACGCCGGTCTGAATTCGGAAGACGTCGACTACATCAACGCCCACGGCACGTCGACGCCCGCAGGCGACGTCGTGGAAACTCGCGCGATTAAGGGCGTTTTCGGTGATGGCGCCTACGACGTCATGGTGTCTTCAACCAAGTCCATGACCGGCCACCTTCTCGGCGCGTCCGGGGGTCTGGAGTTCGGGGTCATTGTGTTGTCGTTGGTGAACGGCATCGTACCTCCCACAATCAACCTGGACCAACCGGACCCAGAGGACGACCTCGACTACGTTCCCCACACCGCGCGCGAGGCCAAGATCAACGTCGCGCTGACCAATTCGTTCGGTTTCGGCGGCACCAACGCCTGCCTGGCAATCGGCCGGGTGGACTGACGGCGGGTGACGCGGTGATTCGTTCTCGCATGACGTCCTGAGCTCGCGGTCGGGAGCCCCCATGTCCACTGGAGTCCAGTCGTGGCTCGCACGAGCCGCCCGCTTTGCGAGCCGGGTCGATCTCTTCAATTTCGGGCGCTGGATGGTACTCGCATCGCTGGTGGGTGTGGTCGCCGGTCTCGGCGGAGCGCTCCTGACCTGGGGCGTCGACGGGATCAACTCGGTTCTTCTCGGCGAGGTCGTCAACTTCAACGCCCCCGGTCACGGCGAGGCCGCCGCCCGCGAATGGAGCATGCCGTCGCGGCCCTGGATGCTTTTGATCGTGCTGCCGCTCGCGGGTCTGTTGGTGGGGTGGATCGTCAATACCTTCGCCCCCGAGGCCGAGGGGCACGGCACCGATGCGGTGATCAGCGCCTACCACCGCGGTCGCGCCGTGATTCGCCGACGGGTGGTGCCGGTCAAGCTCATCACCTCGATGTTGACGATCGGTTCAGGGGGCTCTGCGGGGCGTGAGGGCCCCGTTGCTCAGGTGGGTGCCGGTTTTGGCTCCTATCTGGCGGACCTCCTCCACCTCGGCTATCACGACCGCCGGGTGCTGGTGGTCTCGGGTGTGGCCGCCGGTATCGGCGGTATGTTCAGAGCGCCGCTCGGCGCCGCGCTGTTCGCGGTCGAGGTGCTGTACTCCGACCCCGATTTTGAATCGGAAGCTCTGATCCCGGCCATCATCTCGTCCATCGTTTCGTATGTTGTCGTGGCTTCCCTGACCGGATGGGATTCGATCTTCGAGACCGACGTCATCCAGTTTGCGAGGCCCCACGAACTGCTGGCCTATCTGGTGCTGGGGATGATTGTCGCGGTTGTCGGCGTCATCTACGTCAAGGTCTTCTACGGCATGCGGGACGGCGTATTTGCCAGGATGCCGATTCCGAATTGGACCAAACCGGCGGTCGGTGGTCTCCTCCTGGCCCTGCTCGCGATGGCAGTGCCACAGGTGCTCGGCGGCGGCTATGGTTGGCTGCAGCTGACAATCGACGAGGAGCTGCCGCTGAAGGTGCTGCTACTGCTGGTGCCGGCGAAGATCCTGGCCACCTCCTTTACGATCTCTTCGGGCGGTTCGGGCGGCGTCTTCGCTCCGTCGTTGGTGATTGGCGGCGTCACCGGGGCGGTTTTTGCCGATCTCGCCCAGCGAGTTGCGCCGCAGTTCGCACCACCGACCGCGGCCTGTGTCCTGGTCGGGATGGGTGGTTTCTTTGCCGGGGTAGCCAAGGTGCCCATCGCCTCCCTCATCATGGTGGCCGAGATGAGCGGCTCCTACGGGCTGTTGGTGCCGATGATGCTGGTGTCGTCTGTCGCCTATCTCCTGATGCGCGGCGTCAGTATCTACGAGGCGCAGGTCCCCGGCCGGGTCGACTCGCCTGCCCATATCGGCGAGTTCCAGATCGACATCCTCGAGCGCCTGACCGTTTCCGATGTCATGGACCCCGACCAGCAGATCATCACGGTGCCGCCGGGCGCTTCCTTCGATGCCGTCCTCGATCTCGTGGCCGACACCGATCAGTACGCCTTCCCGGTTGTGGATGCGACGGGAGAGGTCGAGGGGATGTTCAGCATCAACGACGTCCGCCGCGTGATGGCGACACCGGAGGTGTGGCCCTTGCTCGTGGCTTCCGATCTCGGCGTCACCGCGCGCGGCATCGCCTATCTCGAACCGGACGATGATCTCCATACCGCGGTGCAGCGTTTTACCGCCTTCCGGCGGGAGATCCTGCCGGTCCTGGAGGGGCTGCCGCCGGCGCCTGTCATCGGTCTTCTGCGCCACCACCAGGTGATGGAGGCCTATGACCGCGAGATCCACCGCCTCCGCGAAGAACAGGCGGATTGAGTCCCCTGAAAAAACCGCCTTTCAGGTTTTCCTCCCCCAACGTCGTCATTTCGACCGAGCGATTTGTCCCGGCGTAGCCCGAAGGGCGGAGCCGGAAGCGAGTGGAGAAATCTCTTGTAGGGGGATGCTCTCATATACGTGAACAGCATCGCGCCGATACCTGCCTCTGCCTGGATGTTGCACTCCGACGACTTCCATCCAGGGTGAACATCCCGATGCTCTCGGCTGCATTGCCCGTGAGTGCCCCCTTCGAGGTTTTGCGACCCAAAGACTCGCTCGTGTCGAGGCGGGGAGATCGCAAAACCATCGAAGACGGCACGTCCGGTGGGCACGGGCGGTGAGGCGTTTTCGAGCGTTCGAGCGATCCCGCCTTTCAGCGCTTCTTCCCCGGGAGGAGCCACCTTTAGCATTGTTTGCCCGAGACGTCCCGCGAGTCTGCTGGCTATTGACGAGTCAAACAATGCAAAAAATGGCACCTCCGCCGCACGAGGGCTCCCCCTTTCGCCCTTTCTCCCTTTCTCCCGCGCCTTCCCGCCCAGCCGCATGGCGGC
>RCNF010002023.1_pt1 | contig 10840 bp, 8 predicted proteins | sample 2041311 | NCBI WGS metagenome assembly RCNF01 (sample SAMN09708228, study PRJNA481090) | Marine sediment metagenome, whole genome shotgun sequencing project. | biome: marine sediment; feature: ocean; material: sediment; isolation source: Sewage treatment plant 2 marine sediment (STP2) ... | reverse complement strand
CCAACCTCGCATCCGCGATGGAACTCATGGCCCAGAATAGCACCGCCAATGCGAATACAGCGCTGTTGGAACGGGTAGCTGCTGGACAAGAAGCGTTGATTCAAAAATTGGATGACAACGGGATGGAAGGCATCGATGCCGAAAGCCGGATGCGTTTGCGGTCAATCGACGTGCAACTGCTGCGAATACTCGAGGAAATGTCAGCCGGTCGGCAAGAAAGCATCGGTGATCTGCGCGGTGACATCTTCAATTTGACCAACGCGATCAAGGGCAGAGGCTGATCCATGGCGCTAAGCCGCAGATCATCAAACCGCTTTCAAAACGCGATCTGGCCGGGTTTTGTCGATGCGATGACAGGACTGCTGCTCGTTTTGATGTTCGTTCTAACCATATTCATGGTCATCCAATTCGTTTTGCGGCAGCAAATCACCGGTCAGGAAAACGAACTCAACGTGCTGAGCAGTGAAGTTGCAGCACTAACCGCGACGCTTGGTCTGGAACAAGATCGCACAGCGGCACTTTCCTCAAATCTTGAAGCAGCAAACACCGAAGCAACCCTTCAAGCGGGGCGCATCGCGGCATTGATCGCCGAACGCGAGGCACAAAATCAAGTCTTGGCCCAAGCCCAAAGCGACATAACCCAATTCGAGGCACAAGTCGCAGGGCTACTGAGTGAACGCAGCCAAGCGTTGGATAACATTGCCGGATTAGAAGCCGAACAGGCTCAGCTTTTGTCCCAACAAGACGCGCTAAATCTTGCTTTGGCACAGTCACGGTCTGAGATCGACGAAGGGGTTGAAGCCGCACGACTGGCCGCTGCACGCCGCGAAGCACTCGAGGCCTTGATTGCTGATTTGGAAACAGAAAGCGCCACCAAAACCGAGGCAATTACAGCACTTGAAGCAGAAGCCCTGACCGACCTAGCCGCGGCAGAAGCGTTGCGTGACCGCTTGGTTAATGCCGATACCGAACTCACAGCGATGACCCTAAACCTTGAACAGCAACGCCTTGAAGCCGAACAGACTTTGACCCTGTTAGCTGCGGCGCGCGCAGCACAGGAAGAATTGGACAACCTACGCGGATCACTCGCTGGCGAAAACGAAACGCTGGCGTTTGAGTTGGCGCAGGTCCGCGCACGGCTAGCACTGCTTGAAAATAGCGAGAACCTACAAGCAACCGAAGCGCAGCGTCAGGCCGAATTGCTGGCGATGGCGAACGATCAATTGGCCCAAGAAGAAGCCCTTTCTGCTGAAAGCTTGCGTCAGGTGGCACTGTTGAATGAACAGATCACGCAATTGCGAACACAAGTCGGAAACCTGCAGTCATTGCTCAATCTTGCAGAAGACGCCGATATTGAAGCGCAGGTGCAGATTGAAACGCTTGGCTCACAACTTAACACTGCCCTCGCTCGTGTAGTCTCCGAAGAACGGCAGCGTCGCATCTTGGAAGAAGCCGAACGCATCCGGCTAGAGGCGGAAAAGGCACGCCTTGAGGAAGAAGCAGAAAGACTGACGGCAGAAGCCGAAAACCTTGCGCGGTTCAAATCAAACTTCTTTGGCGAATTGCGTGAAATCCTCGAAGGCCAAGACCGCATTCGTATCGAAGGTGACCGCTTTATTTTCGCGTCCGAGGTTCTGTTCGAACCCGGCAGCGCCACACTCGCGCTCGCTGGTGAAGCCGAGATCGCCAATATCGCAGACATCTTGCGCAGCATCGCCGATGATATTCCCGCCGGTATAGATTGGGTGATCCGCGTCGATGGGCACACAGACAATACCCAAGTTGGCAGCAACAGTCGTTTCGCCGACAATTGGGAATTGAGCCAAGCACGCGCATTGTCGGTCGTGCGGTTTATGTCCGAAGACTTAGGCATCGACCCGCGACGCCTAGCGGCCAATGGCTTTGGGGAATTCCAACCTTTGAACCCGCTTGATTCTCCAGAGGCGCGCGCGCAGAACCGCCGGATTGAACTGAAACTAACCGAACGATAGATTTGCAATCGCACATGAAAAAGGCCCGCAGTTAACGTAACTGCGGGCCTAAATATTGTTCTGTGATCGCGCCTAGTCTGCGGTCAAGAGCGGTGGTTTATCACCACTATTTGATATCCGGCCCTGCGCTGGTTCTTCGTAAGTAAGATCAAGCGCGCCCTTTTTGACGCCGACTTTTACAATACCACCTTTGACCAACTTGCCGAACAGCAGCTCTTCGGCGAGTGGTTTTTTGATGTATTCCTGAATGACGCGACCCAAGGGGCGCGCACCCATTTTAATATCATAGCCTTTGTCGGCCAACCATTCAGCTGCACCCTGTGTTAGTTCAATATGCACGTTGCGGTCGATCAATTGGGCCTCAAGCTGAAGCACAAATTTTTCAACAACCTGCATAATGACCGGCTTAGGCAAAGCACCAAAGCTGATGATCGCATCCAGACGGTTGCGGAATTCAGGCGTAAACGTCCGTTCAATCGCAGCTGTATCTTCGCCCTCACGCGTTTCACGGCCAAAGCCCAGCGCGTTTTTCGACATCTCTGTTGCGCCTGCATTTGTCGTCATAATGATGATAACATTGCGGAAATCAGTCGTGCGCCCGTTGTGGTCCGTTAGCTTACCGTGATCCATGACCTGCAACAGAATGTTGTAGACGTCAGGGTGTGCCTTTTCCATTTCGTCTAGCAAAAGAACGCAATGAGGGTTCTGATCGACACCGTCGGTCAGCATGCCACCTTGATCAAAGCCAACATAACCGGGAGGCGCACCAATCAGACGCGAAATTGCGTGCTTTTCCATGTATTCAGACATGTCAAAGCGCATCAATTCGACACCCAAAGTATCGGCCAATTGCTTAGCGACCTCGGTTTTACCCACGCCGGTTGGACCTGCGAACAGGTAGTTACCAATCGGCTTTTCAGGTTCGCGCAGACCCGCACGGGCCAATTTGATCGCAGACGATAGCGCCTCGATTGCAGCGTCTTGACCAAAGACCACCCGCTTGAGCGACTTTTCAAGATCGCGCAGCACCTCTGCATCGTCCTTGGACACGTTCTTGGCGGGAATACGCGCAATCTTGGCGACGACATTCTCGATCTCTTTGGTGCCAATGGTCTTGCGACGCTTGGATTCAGCGACAAGATGCTGTGCTGCACCCGCCTCGTCGATCACATCGATGGCTTTGTCGGGCAATTTGCGATCGTTGATATAACGCGCAGACAGTTCGACCGCCGTTTTAATCGCATCAGCCGTGTATTTAATGCTGTGATGCTCTTCGAAATAAGGCTTAAGACCCTGCAAAATCTTGATCGCGTCAGGGATCGAAGGCTCTGTCACGTCGATCTTTTGGAAACGGCGCGCGAGCGCACGATCCTTTTCAAAGTGCTGGCGGAACTCTTTGTAAGTGGTCGAGCCCATGCAGCGTAGCTTGCCACCCTGCAACGCAGGTTTCAGCAAGTTGGACGCATCCATTGCACCGCCAGAGGTCGCGCCAGCACCAATAATCGTGTGAATTTCATCGATGAACAGCACCGCATCAGGATGCTCTTCCATTTCAGTCATCACTGCCTTCAAGCGTTCTTCGAAATCACCGCGGTAGCGTGTACCTGCCAGTAACGCGCCCATATCAAGCGAGTAAATCGTCGCTTTGGACAGCACTTCTGGCGTTTCACCGTTTACGATTTTGAAGGCCAGACCTTCAGCGATCGCAGTTTTACCCACACCAGGATCACCCACCAAAAGCGGGTTATTTTTGCGGCGGCGGCAAAGTACTTGAATGCAACGCTCAACCTCGTGGGCGCGGCCAATCAAAGGATCAACTTCGCCTTTCGTGGCCTTCGCATTCAGATCAACACAGTATTTCGCAAGCGCGCTTTCTTTCGCATCACCTTCACCGGGCGCGATTGTCTCGCTTTCCTCGGGTGAGCCGCTGACAGGTCGCGCCTCGCCAAAGGCGGGATCTTTGGCAACACCGTGCGCAATAAAGTTCACGGCGTCGTAACGGGTCATATCCTGCTCTTGCAAGAAATAGGCCGCATTGCTTTCACGCTCTGCAAAGATCGCAACCAGCACATTGGCGCCGGTCACTTCGTTGCGACCAGACGATTGCACATGGATTGCGGCGCGCTGGATCACGCGCTGGAAGGCAGCCGTTGGCACGGCCTCGGACCCTTCGACATCTGTGATCAACGTTGAAAGATCATCGCCGATGAAATCCTCGAGGTCTTTGCGCAGATCATCCAAGTTCACCGAACATGCGCGCATCACGCGGGCAGCGTCGGGTTCATCAATTAACGCCAAAAGCAAATGCTCTAGCGTGGCAAGTTCGTGTTTGCGTTCATTGGCCAGCGCAAGTGCGCCATGAATGGACTGCTCTAATGTGGTCGAAAATGATGGCACGTCAGTGCTCCTTCATATCGGGGGTCGGGCCGTGTCATACACGTACCAACCGTGGCCTGTTAGTCTTAAGGTTTGGTTTTATTCCCCAACCTTCAAGGACTTTTTTTCATTTCAGCATCACAAAACACGTGATGTCCAAGTTTTCTTCACTTTTTCGCCGTGACCTGTGGTGATCACGGCTAAAAACTGTTTTTCAGGGCACGCACTTTCGTAAACACATCCACATCGGATGCGTCGGCCATGCCCATGACAGATTTGAATTCTGGAAGATCAGCGCGCAAAAACGGGTTTGTGCGCATTTCTAGGGTTAGCGTTGATGGGACCGTTGGCTGGCCAGCTGCACGTGCCACTGCGATCCCCTTGATACGAGAGATAAGGTCGGGATTGTCTGGGTCAAGGGATGCCGCGAAACGCGCGTTGTTTTCCGTGTATTCATGCCCCGAACAAATCAGTGTGTCATCGGGCAGCGCACGCAACTTTTGCATGCTGCCCCACATTTGTGCAGGCGTGCCTTCAAACAACCGACCACAGCCGAACGCCATCAGACTATCTGCAGTAAACGCCAGCCCCGCTTGCGGCATATGAAAGGCAATATGCCCGACAGTATGGCCGGAGACGTCAATCACATTGGTGTGCTGTCCACAAACAGTGATCTCGTCGCCTTCTTGCACAGCAAGGTCGAGGTCAGGCAATCGGTGCGCGTCCGCTTTCGCCCCAATGACACGCGCACCTTTGCGCAACGCGTCCACACCATCAATGTGATCATCGTGATGATGTGTGATCAGGATATCTGTCAACGTCCACCCACGGGCGTCAAGCACCGCTTGAATAGGCGCCGATTCAGGCGCGTCGATCAGCGCCGTTTGCTGCGTGGCGCTGTTGTGGACAAGGAACGCATAGTTATCGCGCAAGCACGGTACCACAACCATTTCGACCGCTGCTGTCTTTGTCATGGAATTACCGCTCCGCGTTGTTATGGTCTTAACATAGCTTTGCTGAAGGGGCCGTAAACCGCAATGCATCTAGACGTTTTGGATTTACGAAATTTTTATTACCGCAGCGCCTTGGGGCGAGCGGCGCAAAAGGTGATCCGTGACGAATTGACGACCATGTGGCCTGAAGCAAAGGGACAGATGGTCGTGGGTTTTGGTTTTGCGCTACCACTGCTGCGCCCATTCCTAAAAGATGCGCGCCGCGTCATTGGCCTAATGCCCGGTCCACAAGGGGTGATGCCATGGCCTGCGGACGGAAAAAACGTCAGTGTGCTGTGCGAAGATACGCTTTGGCCCATTGAAACAGGCAAAGTCGACAAGCTGGTGATGCTGCACGGGCTTGAGACGACCGAACAGCCATCAATGATCTTGGACGAAGCTTGGCGCGTCCTTGGCCCCGGCGGAAAGGCCGTGATTATCGTGCCGAACCGTGCCGGGCTCTGGTCGCGGTCGGACGTGACCCCTTTTGGTTTTGGCAGGCCTTACTCGCTGAGCCAACTTGAGGCGCAGTTGCGCAAACACCAATTTGTAACCGAACGCACGATGTCAGCACTTTATCAGCCACCTTCTGACCGCAAAATCTGGCGCAAGTCTGCGGACTTCCTTGAAAGAGTTGGCCACAAGATACCGATTGTGGCGGCAGGTGGGGTGTTAATCATCGAAGTCAGTAAGCAATCGGTTGCCCCCACTAGACCGGGATTGTCCGAGGCCGTGCGCCGCCCCCTTAAAGCGCTCGAAGGTATCACCAAGCCCAAACCAAAACCCGAAGGCGCACCCACCCGCGAGATCGCGCGCGATATACCATCGTAAGTCGGTGCTTGGATCACCCTTCATTCGCCACTATGCAGGCGGCATGGATGAAACCTTTGAAATCTTTATGGTCGCCACTCCGGGGTTCGAGGACGCTTTGCTGTCCGAGGCCCTCGCAAATGGCTTTACCGGCGCAGTGCGTACGCAGGGCGGCATTACAACCATCGGCAACTGGGAAGACGTCTGGCGCGCCAATCTGGTAATGCGCGGGGCAAGCCGCATTCTGGCACGCGTGGGCAGCTTTATGGCGTTCCATCTGGCGCAGCTTGATAAACGCGCGCGCAAATTTCCGTGGGGCGATATTCTGCGCGCTGACATTCCTGTGCGGGTAGAGGTTACGACCTCGAAGAAATCAAAAATATATCATGCGGGTGCAGCGACCCAGCGGATCGAAACAGCACTCAAAGACAGTCATGGCATGACGATCAGCGCCGATGCCCCGCTGACGGTCAAAGTGCGTATCGACGACAATCGCGTGACCATCAGTATCGATACATCAGGTGAAAGCCTGCACAAACGCGGCCATAAAGAAGCAGTCGGCAAAGCGCCGATGCGTGAAACGCTGGCGTCTTTGATGTTGCGCGAATGTGGTTATGACGGGATGGAACCTGTGCTGGACCCCATGTGCGGATCTGGCACGTTTTTGATCGAAGCGGCCGAGATGGCCGCAGGACTACTGCCGGGCCGCAGCCGTGATTTCGCGTTCATGCAGTTGGCCAGTTTTGATGCAGGCCGTTGGGAGTTTCTGCGCAAGATTGGCGAAGATGTGAAACCTGTCACCCAACATTTCTACGGCAGCGACCGTGATGCTGGTGCAGTCCGGATGAGCCGCGCAAACGCCGAACGCGCAGGTGTCGCAGACCACATCAGCTTTGAAAATCTCAGCGCCTCGGATGTCACCCGACCCGAAGGCCCTGCCGGTCTGATCATCTGCAATCCGCCCTACGGTGGCCGGATCGGCAATCCAAAATTGCTTTATGGGCTTTACGCATCACTGGGCGAAACCCTGCGCGAACGCTTTAGCGGTTGGCGCGTTGGAATCGTGACCAGTGAAACAGGATTGGCCAAAGCCACAGGCCTACCGTTCAAACCCAAAGGCGCTGCCATCCCGCATGGTGGCATCAAAGTCTGGCTCTTCCAAACAGGCCCTCTGTAACGCATCTGAAAGGAACGCATATGTCCCTATTCAACGGCCTCTCTGCCTTTCCGATCACACCCTGCGACGAGGCGGGCCAAGTCGATATTGATGGCGTAAGCCGGTTGATTGCGCGATTGGAAACGGCAAATGTCGCGTCCATCGGTTTACTAGGCAGCACTGGAACATACGCCTACCTTAGTCGGTCCGAACGACTGCGCGCGGTCAAGGCCGCAGCGGCGACCATCAAGAGCACACCACTAATTGTTGGCGTGGGTACATTGCGCACCAGTGATGCGGTGGCCTTGGCTGAAGATGCGCAAATGGGGGGTGCAAATGCACTTTTGCTCGCTCCCGTATCCTACACGCCACTGACCCAAGACGAGGTGTTTGAACACTTCCGCGCAGTCGCGGCAGCGACAGACTTGCCAATTTGCATCTACAACAACCCTGGCACGACGCATTTCAACTTTGGCCTGCCTTTGCTGCAAAACCTTGCGGATTTGCCGAATATCGCGGCTGTGAAAATGTCGTTGCCTGCCAGCATATCCATCAGCGAAGAGCTGGCACAACTACGCGCGAGCCTGCCCACAGATTTCGCAATTGGATACAGCGGCGACTGGGGCTGCGCAGAGGCGCTGCTTGCTGGGGCCGACACATGGTACAGCGTACTTGGCGGAACGTTGCCAAAGATCGCACAGGACCTGACGATCGCTGCCCAATCTGGCAATAAGGCTGCGGCAAACGCCCAAGATGCAGCGCTACAACCGCTTTGGGACCTGTTCAAAGAGTTCGGCAGCCTGCGCGTTGTCTACACAATCGCAAAGCATCTTGGGTTAACCGACGCCGTCCCGCCAAGGCCAATTTTGCCACTCGGACCAGACGCCGAGCAGCGCATTGTTGCGGTCCTAAATAGCAGCAAGCTGCTTTAGCGGCTGGTTTCAACACCCTGCTTGACCACAGATACGGCTAAAGCGCCAGGCACTGATAAGATGACCTTCGTCGCTTGCGCCCAATCACATTGCGCACTCAGATTGTCAGTCCAGCCTTACACCGGTTACGACTGACGTTATGAATGGTCGGCGCGTAGACGGGGATTTGATGTCTGCAAAGCCCGCCGCGCTCAGAAGTCCCATAATTTCGACAGAAGACCGCGCACGACCCGTGCGCATCGCCATGCAATAAAGGGCAAAATAGGCATCGCCGACGCGCTGCGGCACAACGCCGCCTGTCATCGGTTCTGAAATAACAATGCGCCCGCCAGGTGGAAGGGCGTCATAAACAGAGCGTAGCAAATCAGTCACGATTTCATCGCTATGGTCGCAAAGAACCCGCATCAACGAGATAAGATCGGCGCCATCAGGCAGCCCCTCGTCACGGAAAGAGCCTGCGATAATCTCTGCCCGATTCTGGAGTCCTGCCGCTTCAAATCTGTCGCGCGCTGCCGGAACGACAGCGGGCAAATCAAACAACGTCAGTGAAAGATCAGGATAGGCCATCCCAATCGCCGTCAAAAAAGCACCCGTGCCACCGCCGATATCCATCACACGGTGCGCATTGCCAAAACCTACGGCATCAAGCGTGTCTTCGGCGACCAGAGCCACACTATCGGCCATAAGTTGGGAATATTGCGCAACTGCTGACGGATCAGTCGCACGCCTTGCGCCGAAAACATAAGGCCAGAATTCAGCAAGTTCTGTTTCAACATGGCCGCGAAAGAACGCGACGGGATCCGCCAAATCAAGATATAAAATTTCGTTGTGATCGATCATGCCCGCCAAGCCTGGCATCCCCGCCAGAGACGCACCACGGGTCGTCAGTGCGTACCGGCCTGCACGCCGCCGCTTGATTAGCCCAAGTGCTGTGCAACCCGCCAAAAGAACATGTAACCGGTCAAGCGGGACATCGATTTCTTCTGCAATCGCTTCTGCAGTCATCTCTTGTTTAAGCAGTAATTGCGGCATCTTAAGTCGTACAAACGCCTGCAAAAGCTGGCTGTGACAAAAGCCCGCCACAAGATCGAACATCGCCTCGCCTTCGGACCGGACCATGCGCCGCGTGAACGGAAAACGTGCCGCCCAGCGTTGAAACCCGCGCGACGCAACAAGCCGCGTAAAGCGGCGTGACGTTTTAACCGCACCCCGAGGGAGCGGTTCAGGCAGGTCTGTCATATGCTGTTCTGTCATTATTCGCTGGGCACTACCGATCTGTCGCTTGCGTCCGCGGGCAACAATTTGTCCGCGTTTGCAGGTACCATCAGTGCCAGAGCCCTCTCGCTGGGGCAAGCTGAAATCCCATCGCTGCCAAAGACTGGTTCTAGCGCAATTCGATAATCACGCCACCTGCGGCCTGCGCATCATCGGCGTCATGGGTGACCATCAATACGGGCAATCCACGCGCCTTTGCGCGATCAAACACCATATCGCGAACTTGGGCGCGCAACGCTGCATCAAGCCGCGAAAACGGCTCGTCTAGAAGCAAGGCGCAAGGTTCTGACAACAACATTCGCATGAGCGCGATTCTTGCTTTTTGGCCGCCCGAAAGAGTTGCAGGATCGCGGTCCGCAAATCCTTCGAGACCAACTTCGCTCAGCGCTTCCTCTACCTTTTCCTTACGCGCGGCGGCAGTACCGCCCGCAAGCAGACCAAAGGCTAGGTTCGCGCCAACCGATAGATGCGGGAACAGTAGGTCATCTTGAAATAGGATTCCGACACGGCGCTGGTGCGGCGGTGCATTCGTAATGTCTTGCCCATCCAGCAAAACCCGTCCTGTTGCGGTGAAATCCGCAGCCAACGTTCCGGTCACAAATGCCAGCAAAGTTGATTTTCCAACACCTGATGGCCCCATGACGGTCAGAATCTCGCCGGATGCGATATCATGAGACACGGATAACAAAGGTGCACCGCCCTTGGTAATCGTCACATCTTGCAGGGATAGACCCTTATCCATGAAGCAACCCTCTTCTGTTTCGCCAGGCCAATGCAGGGATCAGCAACGCCAACGCGAATGGGATCAAGGCGGCACCTGTCTGCATCAAACCGTACACCCCAATCGCACGGCGGTCACCGCCTGATGCTAGGGCAACAGCTTCGGTCGTGAGGGTCGCGACACGGCCACCACCGATCAATAGCGTCGGCAGGTATTGCCCGACGGACACCGCTAGTCCGACCGCCAAAGCCGTCAGCACAGGGCGTAGCAACATGGGCAAACGTACGCGCCACAACACGCCATTAGGGCTGGCCCCAAGCGCCGATGCAATCACACCCATCCGTCCGTCCCACGCCCGAAATGGATCAGCCAAGGATAGGAAAACATAAGGCAGCACGAACACTAAATGCGCCATCATCACCGGAACCCGCCCAACATCTGCGCCAATATTAAGCATCAATGTTTGCAAGCCCGGTAAGAATGCTGTCTGCGGAATCAACAGCGGCAAATACAGCAACCAGACCGCGCGGGCGCTGAATGACAGGCCATAGCGGTATTCCGCCTCAAGGCAGCCGACAGTCAGGATC
>RCNF010002021.1_pt1 | contig 10842 bp, 10 predicted proteins | sample 2041311 | NCBI WGS metagenome assembly RCNF01 (sample SAMN09708228, study PRJNA481090) | Marine sediment metagenome, whole genome shotgun sequencing project. | biome: marine sediment; feature: ocean; material: sediment; isolation source: Sewage treatment plant 2 marine sediment (STP2) ... | reverse complement strand
TGCGGTTCCTTGTCTTCAATCTACAATGTAGCGCTTATGCAACGAGAATGCAACCCATAAGTCACCAAATGCGGGTGCCGGATGCCCAATTCGCTTCGGGCCCTTGGATCCGTGCCTGATTATTACCTCATATTTCGGGTCCGCATGCGCCTACCTCGTCGACCCTGGATAATCCTCGGTCATCACATCGGTTGGGCGTGGAGACCCTGCGGAATCGGGGGCAGGTCACCTGGGCCCAGCCTCTCATTGTGCCTGGACCAGTTTCCGGGGGGCACGTCAGCATGGGTGCCATGGATGCCGCGCATCACTTTTTGACTTTGCGTTTCCCAGTGTGACAATCTGATACGTAAGCCTCTTCCAAAACTCTGAATCTCGACGCATTCGGAAAATAGGTGAATCCAAAGGGAGGGGATAAACCCTCCCCTACGACTTTCACGGCGACCTGACGACCCGTTTCTGGGCATCGTGGAGGCGGGTTTTTTCCCCGCCCGCTTTCGGCGAATTTTGCAAGAGGCTCACGTGGCACCCTTTGTGAGTGCATGGCGTTCCATTGCAAGGTGCTGCACTTGTGCTACACTGCGGCGGGAGGTCTCCATGCCGGCCAAAAACCCGAGGATCAGCGCAGTGGTCGATCTGGGGCTGCTGAAGTGGCTACGCTCGATGTCGAAACGTGAGGGAATCTCCGTGTCGCTGATCGTACGCGACATTCTGATGCGCGTACGCGACGAGGAAGAGGAGCGGTACTGGGCCGCGGCGGGTGAGGAGCGCATCGAGAGCTTCTCCCGGGATGAGGCGGTGGAGCACGAGGACGTGTGGAATTGAGCGGTGTCAACCTACCGCTTGCTGTACCACCCGCTGGTGCTCTCTCGGGACATCCCCCGGCTCGACCCGCCGACACGAAAGCGCATTCGGGCCGCCGTCGAACGCAAGCTGACAGTGCACCCCGAGGTTGCGGCGAAACCCCTGGCACACACGACACAACGACTGTGGTCGCTCCGGGTGGGTGACTGGCGGGTGATCTTCGCCCTTCGCGATGAGGAGATCTGGGTCCTCAAGATCGGTCACCGCCGGGATGTGTACGCGGATCGTGAGTATCGGGATGTGCCGGGGGACTACTCGGTGTCGGAACCTTGATCCCGCCTCACGGGTGGATGCCACTCATGACTGGTGCACCGTTCGCATTGACCCATTAATCGGGGCTGGCGGGGGTCCCGCTTCGTCTCCGACTACGCCGTGACGAGTAAACCCCGCCGGCTTTCTGCGATTTCTGCATGAGGCTCACGTGGCACCGTGCCAGCGCTGGCCGAGGTTCGAAAGGCGAGTCAAGCTCTCTCGTACCAGGTCCCCCTACCCTGGCCGCAGCGTTTGAGCTGACGGCCCGCGACCAGCCGTTTGAGGTGATCCTTGATGGTGTTGCGGTTGGCGCCGGTCAGTGTCGCGGCCTCGCGAACCGTCACCCTTCCGCGCTCGAGGGCAATGTCCAGCAGCATTTCGGAGAGAGGCGGGAGCGGCGGTACGCGCTTTTCTCTTTCGATCTTTTGCTCGAGCACCTCTTTTTGCCGTATCAGGCACCGGATGAAAAACACGAGCCACTCGATCAGCAGATGACGCCGTCAGACAAAAGGGTTTTCTACCGTGACCCCGTTGAAGTCCTGCCGGGCCTGGAGGTCTTCACTCAGAATGCTTTTGCAGCCGGCTGCTCGGGCTGCTTCGATGATCAGCGCGTCCCAGATAGCGATATTGAATCGGCGTCCGGTATCGACAGCCTGTTTGACGAGCTGTGGGTCGGTCGAAACTACCGGCAACTCGGTCAGCCGATTGATGACTTCGGCTGCCTCGGATTCGTCGAGGGGTTCGGCGAGCCTCCGGGTCAGCACCCACCATGTTTCGAGCAGGACCTGTGTGCTGAGCACGAGGCGGTCAGTGCCTTCCAGTATCTCGATGGCGGTCCGCTGCTTGCTCGGATCGGCCTGGTCGAACGCGTAGACCACGATGTTGGTATCGACGAAATAGTTCATTCTGATTCGTGGACTGATTGATGACGATCCAGCCGGTCGGCATAGATGTCGTCTCGAGTCCATGTCCTGCCGCCGGGGTCGCTCGACGCGGTCGATGCGCGCGCCAGCGTTACCAGCCCCCTGCGCGCGTCCGCCTCGATGTCCGACCCGGCGTAGCTTTCGAGAAAATCTCGAAGCAATGCGTTGACCGACGTCCCTTGATGCAGGGCTCGAATCCTCGCTCGCCGAAGGACCTCGTCGTCAATCGTTATGGTGAGATTCATGATCCGTGCTCCACGGAATCAGTGTAGCACGGGTAACGAATCGATGACGGTAGGAGTGAGCGAGGTGCCGCATGGGTGCCACGTTCACACTTGTTGCATTGTGAGGTAGTGATCAGTGGCACTTCTCTATTAATTGTCAAATGTCGTTGAGGCGGTTCGTAGGGCGACTGTCGACTGTGAACTGTCGACTTCTTTTCGCGATTGACGCAACGCCGGAAAGAGCAGGTTACTCAGTAAGGGACGACAACGCTCCAAGCCGACGTGGTGCCGCTTTCGAAGCCGTCCATGAAGATCAAGTATTGGAACTCATAGGCACCGATATCGCACTCTGCAGTGGTGTTGCCGTCACCGTCGAACGGCCGCGGCAGGCCGCGCTGATCGGTCGTCACCGTACCGCAGGATACGCCACCGGCATCGACGGCAGAGCTGGTCGATGGTATGGCCATGGTATCGGTCGGTCCGCCATTGGCCTGTAAAGCGCCGAGCAGCGGATTGGTGTTGATCAGATCTTTCAGCCCGACATTGAAGCCGCAGGTGTTGCCGGTATCCAGGTTGTAGCCCTGAGTCGTCAGCGATGCGCCGCTGCCGTCATCCGCGCAGATGTCAGTAATGATCGAATGGGTAATGTCGGCATTGGTGCCGGCATCCTCCAGGTAGATACCACTGTCGATCGTGGTGGCGGTGTTGCCGGCCATGGTGACGAATGACAGGCTCGCAGAGACGCCAAATTCGAGAGAGAGGGCGCCGCCACGCTGCTCTGCGGTGTTGCCGGCGAAGGTGCAGTTGGTGAAATCGACCGCTGAAAACGATCCCCCGGCCCTCACAGCGCCACCCGTGCCGGTATACACACTCCCCCCGGCGGACGAGTTGCCGGTGAACGTGCAGCCGGTCGCATCGAGGGTGGATCCGGCGAAATCGATGGCGCCGCCGCCGTTGGATTCGTTGTCGATAAAGGTCGTCGACTCGAGGGTGACTGTCCCGGAGCTGGATATTGCACCGCCGTAAAATGCCTTGTTCCGCCTGAGCCGGCTGTTGGTTATCAGCAGCTGGCCGGTGACCCAGCTGACCACCGCGGAGCCATCGCAGTTACTCACCGTGACTGCGTCAAGAGTCAGAAAACCGGTGGTGATGGTGAATGCCCTGACACCTCCCAATCCGGCCCGCCCCATGCCACCGTCGATGATCGTTCGTTCCCAGCCTTTGCCGAGGATGCTGATTTCGGTGGCGATGTCGGGCAGGGTGCTGTCAAGCACGATCGTGTAGTCGGCATCAAAGGTAATCTCGTCGGCGACACCGGTTGCCTCGGCCTGGGTGATGGCATCGCGCAGCGAACCGGGACCGCTGTCGTTAGCGTTGGTGACCTCAATGGTGGCGGCCAGGCCCGGTGTTGCACCCACGGCGATCATGACGACGGCGATTGCCAGCGTTTCAATCCGGTGGTCTCTTGACATGATCACTCCTTCGCAGCGATGAGAAGATGCCTACCTGTTGATTAGTTGTTTTGCGAACGACATGATTGCCAACTCAACAATCATACAATGATCCGGAGGAGAATTTGTTCACCTTGTGTTCACCTTGAGCTCGAGGTGCTGAGCGTGGCTCCTTCTGCAACCGTAACCTCGACAAACCGATCCTGTGCCATACGCCGGAGAATCGGCTCACGACAGCTGAAGACCTGTTGCTTCCGAGCACGCTCCAACAGCCCGCCGTGGCCGAGATCAAAGAGATAGATCGTGGCCCAATCCGGCGGCGGTGGGGTCTCACCACCGAGGATCTGGTCGTCGCGGATAATGGTCCCGAGAAACTCACGCCTGGCCTGCTCCAGATCGAGGAAAGAAACAAGGGTTCGATCGGCAACGATCACCGAACCGCTGGCTCGGGCTCGGCTCAAGGCGTGGGCCACGGCCGCCGGTGCCGGCCCGGGCTGGTTCCGGTACTGCGGCAGAATCGGCAGCACTTGCCAACAGCTCAGGGCGACGGCACCTGCAACGATCGGTAGCACCCAGCGTTTGCCGAGTCGCGCTATCGCGACAATGACAAGACCGGAGGAGAAGGCCAGCAACGGCACCGAGTAACGCATGTGGTGAGGATTCGAGAGGAGGTATATCAGCACCAACAAGGGCCCGAGAACCACCGCCAAAAGGGGCAGCAACGAGTCCAGCCGGGGACGGCGCAGCAGGACCAGAGTACCGAGCACGGCCAGGGTGATCCACAACGCGGCCGCTACCGGTGAGATCAGGGCCTGGGCCAAACCGGACCGGGAAAATGAGGGGGAGAAACCGGCCCGGGCCCCGAAGTGAATGCTCGAATGGAGTTGCACCGAGGCGAGCAGAGGTCGTATCCCTCCGGCGGCCACGACCACCCAACCGTAGCCGGCAGCCAGAAGCGCCAGCATCGGCGCCACCAGGAGCCATCGATTGCTCCGCGAACGGCGCCGCCACATCACGATGAGCAGGGGCACCACCACAACGGCAAAATGGGCGCGAATCAGCAGACAGGCACCGGCGGACAGCGAACCGATCAGGATCGACCTCCTGTCACCCGGCCCAAGCCAGCAGGCCAGGGTGGCGGCCAGGAGCGCCGTGGCGGCAGTTCCGGTGTACGCCCGGCCGGCCAACAGCCACACACCGGGGACGGCGAAAAAAAGCAGTGTTGCCGCTACCGCCAGCTCGCGTCGCAGCAGCCTCGACCAGAACGCGGTGAGCGGAAAGATCATCCATACCGAGAAGAGCAGGCTCAACCACTGCAGGCTCGCAGCCGGCTCCGCACCGGCCAGGCAGCCCAGCTTGCCGAGCACAATCCACAGCGGAAACCACGGCGGGTGGGGGTGGTTGTCGAGCGGAGCGAATTCGATCACACCGGTGGAAAAGTACGCCTCGTCCTGATCCCAGATCGAGGCCGGCAGAGCCAGGAGGCGTGACAGCGCAACCAGGATGATGAGCAACATCGTGACCACAAAGTCCAACCGGCGGTTCTGCAATCCGAAAAGGAAGGGGGTGAGCATTCGGCCCGGCGCTTCACCATCGGGTCGCAACCACCACCGGGATGGTGGGTTGGGGGGCTTGTGTTGTTTCTTCCTCATGAGACCGTTCCGACCATGCCGAAGCCCGCAACATACCACGCCCCTCCGAGTCATTTCGAGCTCTTCAGGGCCCCGGGGCGGGCCGACAAAACTGGAAATGACAGCACGTGTGTACCTGCCACGTCGTTCCAAACTGCCGTAGGCGGGTCCTTTTAGGGCCCGCGCTCAGATGCCCACGTGCTCATCGATGATCTCGCTAGATTGAACGCCCTCGTTGCAGGCCCTAAAGGACCTGCCCACACCCTTTTCTCGTCTTCGATCTGGGTCAGCGTGGTTCATGTCATTGGAAGGCCGGTGCCGATCTTTCAGATTACGGCTGAACTGCCTCCACCCAGTTGTCCATTACCCCGTTGCTGCACCCGAACTTCTGGTGCCCCTGGCCGAGGTGGAGTGCTTCGATGATTTGTTCACACGAGCAGCCCGCGGTATCTCCGACCGAGTACGACCGGTCGGGCCCCTTTCCGTTGCCCTTCGGTGGTTTTGTATCGAAGTGGCCGTCGCCGTCCACAAGCGCCCAGCGATTGGTGCCGAGCCGCACTGTCGGAACCGATTCCGGGATGACGGTGCCGGGACAGTAATCGAGATCGTCGGGAACCCCGTCCGCGTCCTCATCCTTGAGGAGGTAGAGCACCAGCCCATCGTGATCCGAAGCACGAAGCGGAACGACCCCGGGGGTCGTGCCGTCGTTGAGATACTCGAACGCCGCGTCGGCGTTGCCACGCCCAAAGGCGAGGGCGGTCACCTCGGGACCGAGCCCGACGCTGGTGAGCACGTGGTCGAGAACCTGGGCGTTGCCGCGGAAGATGAACGAGTACCTTTCATCCGTCAGCAGGTTGAGGACCTGATTGGTGAGGTTCGGATCCACCAGATCGGCGCACGGCTCGGTCGCGCAGATCAGGTTCTCGGCGGGTAGGAAATCACCCTTGATGATGCCTACCCCATCGACGTAGCCGTCGGTGAACTCGAAGGCGTTGAAGTCGCCGACCACCGCCAAACGAATGTCGGGGTCGGTGATCTGGAGATCCTGCACCATCATCGCGATCGATTCCGCCTGTGTGTATCGCTTCAGCCGGACCCGTTCACCGCTGCTTGAACTTTCGATTCCACTCAGCGACCGGTTGTGAACCGTCAAGACGGCGATCGGTGAGGCGCCGAACTCGAGCTGGCATCTGCCTTCGAGGAGCAGCGGCGGTCGGTCGTGGAGAAGGGAATCGTCATAGCTGAAGATTTCGTCCTTGCCGAGCTGGGTGATCGAGTCCACTTCGACACGGCTGCGGACCAGGAATCCAACATCGATGGTGCCGATGTCGTTACCCTCGAGGAGATAGGCGGTGTAGGAGATGCTCGGGTCGTCAAGTGCGATCTGGTCTGCCAGATCCTCGAGGACGCCGAGCTTCTCGGCCTCCTGGACCGCCAGCACATCCGGTGCATCGAGCACCTCTCGGATGTGGGCCGAGAATTTGACCAGTCGCGTCATGTACTCGGTGGTCGAAACCACGAAGTCGTCGCGCCCCCCGTCCGGCGGATCGTCGATATCATCGAAGAGCCGGAACAGATTGAGGGTCCCTACGGTGAACTCGCCCGGCTCACGCGGCCAGACCGCCCTCGGCAGGTCGACCGGATCCACGGTGAGCCCGGTGGGCCACAGCTCGTAGCCGCCGAACTCGAAGCCGAGCACACCGCTGGCCGAAAAGGTCGATCCTGCCGGCAGGATTTGGTTGGGCAGACCGAGCCGGTCCGGATCGAGCTCGAAGACCTCCGGGTTGCCGTCCCAGGTTGGAATCGATGGAATCCCGAGCCCCGGAAACTCGACACCCGGCTCGCGGAAGGCGCGCTCCGAGTAGCTCACGATGTGGGCTTCGGCAAACAGGTCGGTGCTGAATCGCTGGTTGGGACCGGTGACTGTACCGTCGAAGACCTGAACCAGCATGCCCTCGTAACATTCGAACTCGATCGCACACGACGGGAACGCAGGGTCAGGAGATGGCGTCGCGGCGTTGAACGCAACGGACGACGGCACCGAACCGACGCCCGCGACTGTCACGGTCGGCGAGTTGAGCTCGGTGAAGAAGAAGAACTCGGCCACCACACCGGTGACATCGACCCTGTCGCCAACTGCTACCGGCGGGGCGCTGCCGGTGAAGACGAAGACCCCGTCGGAGGTGTCGATGTCGTTGTCGCTTCGATCGGCGGGTGTCTGCATGAAGAAACCGTCGGTTGATAGGGCCGTGACCGAGTTGTCCTCTGTCAGTACCGTTTGCCCCACAAACGGAGAGGTCAGACCGCTGCCTTGGATCTCGAAGATCTCGCGCAGCTCGACCACCACCACCGGGCAACCGCCAAACTGAGAGCCGTCGATCAGAGTTCCGGGAGAAAAGAGTGAACCGCCGGAGCCCGCCGCCGCGCTGTGTTTGGTCCATGGTATGCCGGCGAGATCGGGATCGAGGGTCAGCGACTGGTTGTCGCTCCCTTCACTGCCGTAGGAGGCGACCGCCACATCGAACGATCCGTTGTTGAGAGTGACGCTGTCGCCCGAGTTGTTGAGGCCCAAAGCGCCGGTTGAGGCGGTCTGTACAACCACCCCGCCGAAGGGGCCGGTAGGGGTGCCGCCGCCAAATACCACGACCCCGCACTGGTCCTCGATCGTTGACCCGGCTGGGAATGTGTGGCGGACACCGAAGCCGTCGGAGAGTGTCCAGCCCGAGATGTCGACAGCTCCGCCGCTGATGTTGATGATCTCGACGAACTCGTCGTCGCCGGAGTCGCGAACGCCGTCGTTGTTGGCGTCACCTGCGCTGCCGGAGGCCGGATCCGCGAGGATTTCGTTGATCACCCACACACTCGGCGGCGTAGGCGGCACGTAGGCGCCACCAGGGGTTGGAGCGGCATCGCTCGCCCAAGTCACCGAAAGGTCTTCGGAGGTCTCGTCGGAACCCGTGATGCCGTTGCCGCCAGTCTGGGTCTCGGAACCCTCGACGAGATCGGACCGCTGGAAAGAATTTTCATTGCTATGGGAACCTGAGCTCACCACATCCTGTGATGCAATCGCCGTGTCGGGGAGATAGGCCGACGCCGAGCCATCCGAATCCGGACCGTCGATGGTCACGCCAGTTTTGTCGACCGCCTCAGCCTTGTCGCCCCAGACCGCATAGTCGATGTCGCCCACCAGATCCGATGCGCCGTCCCAGGTGTAGAGGATGACCACCTCGCCGCTGTTGGAGAGCCCGCCCTGGAGGTTGATCGAACCCGGCAGGGCTTCGCGCATGTCGGGGATGGCGTCGGTGGCCAACCCATCCTCGTAGAGCTCGTAATCGGGATTGATTCCGTACTCGGCAAAGAAGTCATCCGAACCCGGCAGAGACACTGTCTGGTAGGCGCCGGCTGCGATCGACGCGCCGTCGGGGAAACGAGCGTGGAAGTCGCCGAAGCCGCCGCCTCCGGCATTGCTGCCGTTAACAATGTTGTAGTAGTAAGTATTACCCCCGGCAAAGGTGGCATCGGTCAGATAGACATCCGAGAGATCGATGGTCTGCCCGGTCGGGTTGTGGATTTCGATGAACTCGCCTGCCGTGGGTGTGACCACGATCTCGGTCAGAAGCAGATCGGGCGGTGGAGGAGGCGGCGGAGTGCAACCCCCGTAGAACCCAATCGGAAACGGAACCGCCGCCGTCGAGTTGCTGGTCTCTCCATCAAGGGCGTTCGGCCCGCTGAAATACCAGTTGCCGATTACGAATGTCGACCCGTCGGGTCCGGTGCCCTGTGTGCGGTAAGCCCAACCGTCCGTGTACTCCCACGGCTCCCCGGTTCCGTCGACGCCGACTTCCCCGAAGACGTCGATCACCGCTCCGTTTTGGAAAAGTTCGATGGCGTCGTCTCCGTTGATGCTGGCAGCGTTGCTGGTCCAGTCTGGAGCGAACCCGAAGAAGCTGGTGAACCCGGACGCCTCGCTGGCCACATAGAGACAGGTACCGGCGGGCACACTGACAGCCGGGAAGGTGAACTCCTCGCCGTTGCTCGGGTTGCCGTTGTTGGCCGAACCGAAACCGTAGATCGAGAGGTCAGCGATGGCGTCTGAGGCGTAGAACTCTAAGGCTTTCGGCACGCCCCCACTGAGAGGTCCGTCGACGACCCCGGTGATCATCAAGTCCTGGGCCTCCAGCCCGGGCGCAGCCGCAACCAGGGTCAGCATCGCGAAAACGACGACACATCGCTGTTTCGACATTCGATTTCTCCTTCTGCCGGACCCTCCCCGGCACCTTATATATTGATAGCGGTTTTGACACTGCGGCACGAATTCTACCATCCCCCGTGGAGGTGTGACGGCCCAGTTCTATTCCTCAAACCGAACATTGTTCCCACTAGCTTCGGCGGGTTGACCGAGGAGAAGACCGAGCTAAAAGGCGAAAGCCACCGAGAATGAAATCTCCTTGCGGCTGAAGGTCGCGTTGAGTCGGGTCTTCGAGTCGGCGGGCAGGAAGGCATCGTGAACGAATACGGAAACGAAGTTCCCGAGTGCCGCGCCAAAAAGCGCGTCCGATGGGTAGTGCTTGCCGCCCTCCACGCGGGCCCAGGCGGTGCCGGCCGCGATCACCCTGAAGGAGGTCTTGAAGGTGACCCGCCACCCGTGCGACAGGCTCGGAATCTGGTCCACGTTTCTGCAAGCGAGGGTCGCTCTCGTAGACGCCTGCGACGCGGATGGGTGCCACGCACACATTTGTTGATGGGTGCCAGATGGGTGCCACGTACACATTTGTTGAATTGTGGATGATGGGATGGGTGCCACGTACACATTTACACGATTGTTGGTTGTGCGAAATCCGCCCTTTAAGCACGCCACATCGGTGCCGACGTACACAACCTCACAACCTCGGCGGCAATGAGAACCGGTTGCTCGCCCGTGGGCGATTTGGTCAACTAGCGCGCGGAATAGGCCGCGACTCGCGAGTCATTGGCAATGCGATCGCGGTGTTCTGCCAGAGATGGTGCGAGCTTTTCGACGACGTCGGTCGGGACGTGGTCCAATACACCTTTGGCCAGAGCCCGGGTCTGGACGAATATCTTGAGGTCGGCGACGGTCATGCACCCGTCCGCAAAGTACTGGCCGCCACCGCGGGCGAGCAGGCCGTCGAGGCCTTTGATGAAAGTCGTGAGTGGGCCTTGGACGAGGTCCTCGCGTGCCTGTTTCAGTTCGTCGTCCTTCAGCCCGAATGTTTTGCCGATGGCATGACTCAGATCCTCGCAAGCATCCATCGCCTCGTCGCAGAAGAGGGCCTGCAGATCATCGGTGGGGTAGAGACCCACAAGCTTGCCCACGTAGCGAGTGAGGGGGGTCGATTGGGTGACGGGCCGGCCGTCGATTTCAAGCACCGGCAGCGCGTGGAATCGGAAGGTCTGACGAGCCTCGCGAAACTCGGAGAACGTCAGCCGGACGTCCTAAAATTCGATGCCCCCGATATGAAGAGCGAGCCGGATCGGCTCC
>RCNF010002020.1_pt1 | contig 10843 bp, 12 predicted proteins | sample 2041311 | NCBI WGS metagenome assembly RCNF01 (sample SAMN09708228, study PRJNA481090) | Marine sediment metagenome, whole genome shotgun sequencing project. | biome: marine sediment; feature: ocean; material: sediment; isolation source: Sewage treatment plant 2 marine sediment (STP2) ... | reverse complement strand
GCGGCAAAGGTGGCAGGGGTGGAAAGGGTGGATTCGGCGGATTCCCATCAGGAAATGGCGGTGACGTTACGAGGGTTGTCGATAAGATGCCGCTTAACTACAATCACCTGGGGCTGACGATGTGCAACGGTTTTCGTATCGAACTCGAAGGGCAGTGCAAAATCGCGGCGGGCTACACGAGCCGACACAGCTACAATCTCGCAGATTACGGGCTGAGCACCGACGACCTTCGCAGGCGCATGCCGGAAGTATTCGCCGCCTATCACATAGACGAATAGTCGACAGATCCGCGGGTTGCTAGACTATCGATATGCCTCAACAATCCGCCTCATCTAAGCGCTCCTTCACTGTGCTCCTTGCGAGCGCCCTTTTTCTCGGTGAAATACTATTCGATATCCTCCACCACGACAGCCGTTCCGTAGGCCAGAAGTTCGGCCGCGTGTTCCATCATCTCGCTGGTCGCGAACCGCACACCGACCACCGCATTGGCCCCGTTTTCGGCGGCCTGGGCAATCATGCGGTCCAGGGCTTCCTCGCGGCATTCGGCGATCATCTTGGTGTATTCGCTGATCTCACCGCCGATCATGTTCTTGATGCCCGCCATGAGATCCTTGCCCACGTGCCGGGCCCTGATGGTGTTGCCACGCACCAGGCCGATCGTCTTGATGATACGTTTGCCCGCGATATCGTGGGTCGTTGTTATCAGAATCGATCCGTTCATGATCTTCCCCTTCAGCCCGTTAGCGGATGACGTCCTTGTAGCGGGTTCGATTCCGTTTGTAGATCCGTTCGCGCACCGCCGAAATCATCAGTACCAGGGCGCCGGCCGCCAAGACCAGTACACTTCCCCGAACCAGGAATGGCAACTGGTCGATCTTCAGAAGGGCGGTCAACCCTTCGGTCAGGCCCCAGGCTCCGATCACCACCAGGCCGAGGCACAGCAGGATCCAGCCGAACGATCGCTCGGCCCGGTTGTAGACGCTCTTCCAGAATTGTTCCCACTCTTCGGGCGGGGGATCTTTCAGGCACAGGGCGCCGGTAACATCCTTGAGCCGGCGCAGCTTTGCAACCTCGCGCCGGGTTTCTTGGTTTTCCTCCAAATGGGCCTCGATGCGCGACACCTCGTCGGGGTCCAGTTCTCCGTCGACGTAGGCGCTGAGCAGGGGGGCTTCCTTCCGGGGGTCAAAGGGCCCTTTCCCGTTCACAATAATTCCTCCAGACCGGCGGCTTGACGCAGCTTCAACCGGGCCGCGTGTAGCCGCGACATCACCGTTCCGATGGGCACGCCCTGCAGATCGGCGATCTCACGATATTTGAGTCCCTCGAAATGATAGAGGTGAAAAACCTCGCGCATTTCCTCGGGCATTTCCTGAAGACCGTGCCAGATCCGCTCGCGCAGATCGTCGGCCACGGTTTCGGATAGTGGGTCCGGTCGGCCGTCGGGCTTGGTGACCCACTCCAGAGGCACTTCCCCCTTGTGCCTTTTTTCATCTCGCCGTTGGTTGTGGGCGGCGTTGCGGACGATCCGGTAGAGCCAGGGAAAAAAGGGTTCGTCGATACGGAACTTAGGCAAAGACCGGTGGACTCGGATGAAAGCCTTTTGCATGGCGTCCATGGCGTCGTCGTGATTGCCCGTCAAACTGAGGGCGATCCCGTAGGCTCTGTGCCTATACCGCGTCATGAGATCCTCGAACCCTTCTTCATTGCCGGCCAGAAAGCGCTCGATATCCGCACGATCCTGCCGGCGTTGGGCGCCGAAAGGGTCTCCGGTTGTTTCCCGGGACCCGTTCGACGGGGTACCTACACCCCCCACCGGGGTATTATTCGAAGAATCTCCAGAAAAAAGACCCAGAAAAAACACTCAACCGTCTCCCTTGGCCGCGGTCCAGGTTATATCGGCCACTGCGGCGGCGGCGTTGGCCGCCCTGGCGGCCGTGAACAGGAAATCGCTCAATCGGTTGAGGTAGGTGATCACTTCGCTGGGAACAGGTTCTACGGTGGCCAGGGCCACGGTCTTCCGTTCGACCCTGCGGCAGACCGTCCGGGCCACGTGTATCGTGGCTGCGGGGGCGGACCCTCCGGGCAGAATAAAGTTTTTCAGCGGCGGGAGCAGAGCCTCCATGGCATCGATCAGGCTTTCCAGGTCCTGCGCGCCGAAAGGCTGGTCCTCCGGTGGCAAGGTGGCCATTTCGGTCGAGCGAACGGGATTGGCCAGGACCGCGCCCAGGTCGAACAGCCGGTTCTGGATGAGTTGGATGTCCTGGGTGGATATTCCGGGCACTGATACCCCCAGATCATTCAGGGCCACGGCGCACAATCCCAGCCAGCTGTTCAGTTCGTCAACCTCACCGTAAAGGGCCACCCGGGGTCCTGATTTGGGAATTCTGGATCCGTCACCGAGGGAGGTGTCGCCCCCGTCACCTGTCCTGGTATAGATGCGAACCATGGCCTGTTCTCCTTTGAATTGAAGGGGTGGCAAAATTGTGGGACAAAATGGTGTTCAGGAAAAGACATTTCCGCTGCTCCGACCGGAGGAAGTGCGGTCTGGCGATTCTGTAATTACCCTTTTTGATGACCGATCGAAGGCGGGACCTGACCTGCAGGCCGCTGGGATAGATCATTTTGCCGACCCGGGGAGCCAACCATATGATCAAGCCTCATTACGACGATAAGCTGGATTTGACCACCTATATCTGCACAGGGCCGGTGACCGCGCCTGAAATTGAAAAGGAGGTACGGAAGCTATATCAAGGGACTCCCAGCATCCACTCCATGTGGGACTATACCGAAGCCGACCTGTCCCTCCTGTCGCCAGATGACATCCGCCACATCGCTGGAATCGTCAAGGACACCTCCCATTCACGCGCCGGTGGCCGAACCGCCCTGGTGTTTTCCAACGCCATGCTGACCGGAATGGGCCCACTGCTGGTCAGCCTTTCCGAGATCGAGGTTCCCGACGCCAAAATTAAAGTCTTCAATGACCTTACCGCCGCCTTGGCCTGGATCAGCGGCTGATTCACGGAGGCGGTCTACTTCAATAGGGTCACGGTCCTGGCCGCAAAGCCCGTTTCATCCTGGACGACCACCCGGTAGATACCTGCGGGTAGAGTCCTCCCCTTCTGATCCCGACCGTCAAAGCGGTACCTGGCCCTGCCGGCATTGTCCGCCAGCAGATTTCCATCCTTCAGGCGGCGGCCCGCCAGATCATAGACCCCCACCCGGATCCCGGATCCCGGCCGTCCTGTGACCAGAAGATCGGCCGCCGGATTGCAAGGATTCGGGAAGGGCCGTGACAGCTCCAACCCATTTATTATTGGCGGCAGTACTGCCGAAATCTCCCCCGTATCCGGCAGCACGAACTGGAAGGGTTTAAGTCCGGTCGGGATCGGACCGGCAGTCAACTCGGCGCCGCTGGTTTCGTCGAATACCCGCAGACCGGCCGCGCCCAGGGTCCGGTCGGCCAGGTACAACTGGAAGTCCCCGTCCCAGGCCAGGTCCGAGTAATAGTAACCGACGGCGGTGGCCAGGACCGACACCGTTCGGTCCGCGGGGTCAAAACGACGCAGGCTCGTAATGCCGTCGAGGTTGCTGACCAGCACGTGGAGATCATCTCCAGTGCTGGTGAAGGTGATGATATCCCCACCCAGTTCCTGTTCGGTCGCCAGGTAGCCGCCGCTGGTCCCGCTGACGGGGTCCACCTCCTCGACGCCTCCATCGTTCTGCCCGTAGAACCCGACACAGCCAACCCGGAGGTTGCCTTCCTGGGCCTCGATCCGGGTATAGGGATTCCCCCCGGTCAGAACGATGGGCTGGATTCCGAAAGTGGCCGGGTCCATGTCCACCCAGGTTTCGGCCGCCATGTCGAAAACCAGCAGGGCGCCCGGTCCGCTGGGAACGTGCCCCTGGAGCCTGTCCAATTTCTGGCAGCTGATGTAAAGAAGATCGCCCTGGGCGACCATCCAGGCGGTTTCGGGTAAACCGTCGGCATCGGCAAAAATCGAAGTGTCAAAGGTTTCCAGGACCGTGCCCGCGCCGACATCGATCCGCAACAGAACCGCCTGGTCATAACAACTGACGTAAGCCTCCCCGGCGGGGTCGAAGGCGATGTCCTGCGGATTTCGGCCGGCCCCAATGCTGAATTCCCGGACCAGGGAGAAACCGGCCTCGGGATCGTAGATCTGGACGAGATTCGCTCCGCCTCGCCCCACGATGTAGACCTTTCCGTCATGGTGGCGGCCGGCGGGATCACCGGGGATGGTGGCCAGGTCACCCGAAACGGTCCACGGGTCGTCCAGGTCAAAACTCCGCACCCGGCCGAAAGTGGAATAATCCGTGGTCAGGACCCAGCCCGAAGTTTCCGCATTCAAAGCCGGACACACGGTGATCAACATCAGCAACAAGAGCAGGGTTTTCATGTTCATATCCTCACGCGAACCGCCAGGTGCCAGGAGCGACCGGGCAGCGGAAAGCCTTCAACGTCGTAGACGGCGTTGTCGGTCAAGTTGACTACTTCGGCAATCGCCGACACCACGCCCGCGGATCCCAGCCAAGGGGCACGCCAATCCCTGGCCACCCCCAGGTTCAGCAGCGTTCGGGCAGGCGCCTTGTTCAGTTCGGTGTTGGACCGGTCGCGATAGTTGGCTCCCATATGGGCCACCTCCGCCCACAGGGTCCAGTGTGTCGGGCGCCATTTCAGGTTGGCCTGCATTTCGACATCCGGCAGGAAGGGGAGTTTGTTTCCCTGGTAGGTGGTGTCCAGACCACCAAGATCCTCGGCGTCCTGAATGGTGATGTTGCCGGTCAGGGTCATCTTCACCGGCAGTCGGGCTGTTACCTCGCCCTCCACACCCCTGGTTCGGGTCCTGCCGGCGTTGATGGCCCGGCTGGTCCGCTGGCTGTTCTGGATGAAGATGATCTTGTCGTCCGTCTCGGCATAAAAGCAGGCAACCCGGCCCGAAAACAAACCTCGGCCCGATCGATAACTGAAGGCCACGTCTGCCGAGGCCATGTCCTCGGGCGTAAGATCCTGGTTTCCGTCGATCCCGCCCCGATGACCGAACAGTTCCACCCAGCTGGGCTGGCGCACGGTGCGAGCCGCGTGGCTTTCCAGAAACAGCTTTTCCGGGACCACGGCCCAAACCAGCCCGAGCGAAGGAGACACATCGTCTCGCGTTTGGAAATCCGCATCCTTCTGGGGCGACCAGGGAAACCGCGGCACCGGGGGAAACTCGTCGCGACCCCGTTGCCAACGCCAGCCCGGGGCCACCTGAACCCGGCCTTGTGCCAGGACCAGGGTGGCGGTGGCAAACGCGCTCGAGGTCCTACGCTTGCGAAGGGGCTCCTGGTGGCCGCGGATCCAGTCCTGATGACGCTGGTCGCGGCATTCAACCCCTGTTTGCAATGAGAGCAGCCCGTCCACCAGATCAGGGGCCCAGATCAGGCGGCCGGTGACCTCGCGACTCGCCGAGCGATCATCACCCGGCGGCATGAAGCCGATCTCACCTTCCGGATCGTACAGAAAATCCTCGTTGCGGCCGCCGGCCAGGTTCAGCCGCAGCAGGCCCTCGTCCAGGTCCAGATGCAACTGGCCATCGGTGCGTTCATACCGAACCGAAGCATGAGGACTGAGATAGCCAAGGGGGCCTGGACGCCCGCCATCCCGACGGTCATGACCGGCGGTCAGGCGGCTGACCAGGTGTCCGGTCTCCCATGAGCCCGCCGCCCACGCGCCCCACTGGTTGATCCAGGCGTTTTCACGGGTGCGGACCGTATCGTCGGCGGCGTTGAAAAAAGTCTGGTTGTGGTCGGAGTAGGAAAAATCGTTGTCCGCGCGTCGGCTGTGGACCAAAAGGACTCCGGATCTGGTGCCGCCAGCATTGGCCAGACCCGCGGCCACCCTGCCAGCGAGTTCCCCGAACGACCCGGTGTGGGCCAGGAAATCGAGACCTTCGTCTTCGGTCTGAGTCAAAAAATTGACGGCGCCGGAGCCGCCGATTCCCCCCAGGCCCGTGGGCACCACCCCCCGATGGATTTCGATCGCTTCCAGCCTGTCCAGGGGGATCCGGTCCAGCCCGAAGACCCCGTTCTGGGCGTCGTTCAACGGCATTCCGTCCAGGAAAAAGCGGACCTGCGCGCCCGTGGAGCCTCGCAACGACGGCACCGCCGCCGCCCCCACCGCCCCATAGCGCCGGACCTGGAAACCGGCAGCCCGGGCCAGGAGATCGCCCGCCTCGCGCCACTCCGGTTCACCGGCCAGGTCGATCCGCGTGACCAGCCCGGATACGCTCGGATTTATCGGTTCGACCAGGGAACGTGAGTGGACAACCAGGGTATCGCTGAAGGCCACGCCGGCGGGCAGAGGAAGAGTTTCGGCGGCCCCAGCCGGGCCAGCCGTCGACGCCAGATACCACCAAGCCAGACACCACCAAGCCAACGGTGGAAGCGGACCCAAGGGAGTTTGTTTTGAACCGGGAATGATCGCCAAAGCCGTACCTCGCCCGCGAAGGTGGTGGCAGGCCGAGAACCGGTCTCCTGGCTTGCGGGTCGATCTACTCCCTGCGCCTTCCCGAATCCTACGCCATACTCTTGGACGTATCCGGACTCAGTGGCTTCATGCAGGTTTCGTCACCGCTTACAGTGGCGGGGCCGCGCCGGATTTTCACCGGACTTCCGCTGGTTCTACGGCCGAGGTTATTGAGTTGTCGGGCCCTATTGGACCGATTGCCGTTTAGCTACCCTAGACGGCGGGGTAGTCCCTGTCAAGAACACGCATCCAGATGAGCTGGTGATCGGCCTCGTCATCACTGGCCAGCAGCACCAGATCAGGCGTCCCGGTGACCCGGGGATTGCGGGCCTGAATCAACGAATCGGGAAAATGTTCGACGTACTCCGCTTCCGTCCAGGGGCGGAAGCGATGCCAGAATTTCCAGTGCCAAAGGAAGAACTGGCGAGCCCTTGCGGTCCCCTTGTCGTCGTCGCCGAAATGTTCCAGGGCCAGGTCGCAGTAGCGGCGCAGGATGGACCATCGTTCGGCCACCGAAGGGTTGCAAGGCTGTCCGGTGGCCAGTTCCCGGAAGATCCAGGGTTTGATCAGGGCGCCACGGGCCACCAGGAAACTGGTGATGGTGGTCTCGGTGCGCCGCCGCTCCAGGTCCCAGGGGGTCAGCAGGTCCCCGTTTCCGAGGATGGGAATGGAGACCGAACGAGCCACCTCGTCGATCAATTCCCAGCGGGCATTCAAGCGGTAGCGCTGGTTCCTGGTCCGGCCGTGGATACCCAGGGCGTCGGCCCCGGCCTCCTGGGCACGGAGGGCGAGATCGACCACGTTGAGTTTCTTTTCCGAATAACCCAGCCGGAGTTTGGCTGAAAGGGGAACCTCGACGGCGGCGCGGACGGCCGCGACGATCTCCGCCAACCGGCCGGGGCGTTTCAGGAGCGCGGCCCCGGCACCGCGTTTGACGATCAGATCGATGGGACAGCCGAAATTGAGATCGATAAAACTGGCCCCGCCGTCGACGGCCATCCGCGCGGCCTCGGCCATCACCTCGGGGCGCTTGCCGGCCAGCTGCACCCCGAAGTCGGTTTCGTTTTCATGGTGCCGGACCAGGGGCCGGTCTCCGCCCTTGACGAACTTGTCGGCCAGGACCATTTCACTGCAGGTGCGCACGGCCCCGTATTCGCGGCACAGGCGCCGATAGGGCAGGTTCCCCCCCAGGGCCATGGGAGCCATGGCGACAACGTCCCGAAAAAAATCCCGGGCCCCCGAACGATCCACGGGCTAGCCGCCGTCGAGCATCGCGTTGCCGTCGAACCCGTCGAAACCCTCGGGGTCGGCCATGAAGTCGTAGGTATTCTTCAGCAGGGTGAAGTGGTTCTGTTCCTCGGCGGCGAGGTGCTCGAACACTTCCTTGGCCCTGGGGGATTCGACTTCCACCGCCGCCTTGGCGTACATGTGGTAACCCCGTCGTTCGACATCCATGGCCCCCTTCAGGATCTCGAGCTCTTCGAGCTGGAAATCGTAGGGATCGTGGGCCCCTTCCAGGGCGCCGTCGAAGATGGAGCGGACATTCATGACATGGTCTTCGGAAACATCGGGAAGCACTTCCAGGGAATTTTCCCGCAGAACGTCGTCCCGCATCTTGACCAGGTGGGCCTTGTGCCCGGCTTCGTCCTTGGCCAGGGAATTGAAGAGATTTCGCTCCAAGGACGAGGGAGCATTCTCGGCGCGGTCCTGGAAAAAGGCCATGCCTTCCTCTTCGAAAACAATGGCTTTCTCCAGGATTTCCAGGCAGTACTTCACAGCGCTCATGTTGTCCTCCAGGGACGGGTCCGATTGGGGATTGAACCCTCCAATGTTAACTCCCTGAACTTGATTTTCCATAAAAATTACTTGGGGCACTAGGACCGGGTTGATCTCGGCCGAAACACCTGTTAAGTTTTGCACAGATCATATTCCCGTCGCTCCAAGTGCAAATCCCTCCTGTTTTTATGGGGCTTGTTCCGGAGGCGGCGGGTACTGCGGTAAACCGCCGAAACCCGGATGGATGACCCTGGTTCTTTTCCAGGCGGGGTTTCGGGAACCAAGGCAAGGAGAGCGACATGGCCAAGCTCCAGAATGCACTCGACAAGAAGATACCCGTCTGGCGAAGGGAGATTCGCAACCTGGTCAAGAAGCACGGCGCTAAAAAGATCAGCGACGTTTCCATCCTTCAGGCATACGGCGGTATGCGGGGTGTAAAGGGAATGGTCTGCGACACCTCCGAAGTTCCCCCCGAAAAAGGCCTGATGATCCGCGGCACTCCCGCCGGCAAGCTGGTCGACAAGACACCCGAGGACATCTTCTATCTCCTGTGCACGGGCGAGCTGCCCAATGCCCGGGACCGCAGGGCCCTGACCGAGGAATGGAACAAGCGCGCCTCGGTTCCTTCCTACGTGTGGAAGGTCCTCGAGGCCATGCCCAAGAACTCCCACCCCATGTGCATGCTCGACACGGCCATCCTGTGCATGCAGCGGGAAAGCAAGTTCGTCCAGGCCTACAACGCCGGCATTAGCAAGATGGACTACTGGAAACCCACCATGGAAGACAGCCTGGACCTGATGGCCAAGCTGCCGGCCATCGCCGCGGGCGTTTACCGGATGCGCTTCAACAAGGGAAAGAGAATCAGTCCCAAGAAGGGTCTGACCTGGGCGGAGAACTTCGCCCACATGCTCGGGATCAAGGACAAAACCGGTGAGTTCGCCGACTGCATGCGCCTGTACCTGGTGCTGCACTGCGACCATGAAGGCGGCAACGTTTCGGCCCATACCTGCCACCTGGTGGGTTCGGCCCTGAGCGACACCTACTACAGCGTCTCCGCGGGCCTGAACGGTCTGGCCGGCCCCCTGCACGGCCTGGCCAACCAGGAATGCCTGAACTGGGTGATCCAGCTGAAGAAGAAGTTCCGGGGGGTTCCTTCGGACGCAGAGCTCAAGCAGTTCGCCTGGGATACACTCAACAGCGGCAAGGTGATTCCGGGTTACGGCCACGCGGTGCTTCGCGTCACCGATCCGCGCTTCACTGCCTTCAAGGCCTTCGGCATGAAGCACTTCCCGGATGATCCGATCATGCAGCTGGTGGACAAGATCTACAACATCGTGCCGGGTGTGTTGAAGGAACATGGCAAGGCCAAAAACCCTTGGCCCAACGTGGATGCCGGCAGCGGCGCCCTGTTGTACCACTACGGCATGAAGGAGTTCTCGTACTACACGGTGCTGTTCTCCATCAGCCGTGCCATGGGCATGACCTCGCAGCTGATCATCAACCGGGCCATGGGCTCGCCGATCGAACGGCCGAAGAGCGTCACTACCAAGTGGCTGAAGAAGCAGGTCAAAAAGTAGGCGGACCACCGCCGAAAACCATTCCGGACGGGTCGCGGCTTTTGCTGCCGACCCGTCCGGTTTTTTGGTCCCCTGCTCGTGGCTTGATTTCCCGTTTGGGTTTAAATTTCAGACAGGTCTTTTTCCAGGAGGGGAATCATGCCCACGTACGTTTTGATGACCAAACTCGCCCCCGACTGCCTCGGGGATGCCAACGACCGCCGGGGCAAAGGCAAGGACTGGCTGGCCCGGGTCAACAAGGCCTGCCCCCAGGTGAAATGGCTTTCCCACTACGCCCTGCTCGGGCGGTACGATTTCATGGACATTTACGAGGCACCCGACGACGCCACGGCCCACAAGGTCAGCATGATTTCGCGGGAGGAGGGCGCCATCAGCGCCGAAAGCTGGCCCGCCCTGCCGTACGACAAGCATCTGGAGCTGATGGAAGAAGTGGCCCGAGGCTAACGGATCAGAATGATATTGGTCCTTTGTTCAACCCCGAGTGCTTTGAGAACAAAAATATATTTTCCAGAAGGAGCCGAGCGGCCCAGGTGATCGGACCCGTCCCAGGTGAAATGGTTTTCACCAGCAGCACCAGTCATGCTGCCCAGGTCCTGGACACGCTGGCCGCGGATGTCGAATATCTGGCCCGTGACGGTGGCCTGCCCACCCAGCGTGTATCGGATTTCTGTTTCCGGAACGGCCTGGCTGCCGAAGGGGTTCGGCACTACCCCGGTGAGACTGGGCAGGTTGGATGAAACGGAAACCGAAACGGGTCGCGACGTGCTGCCGGCCCCGTTAGCGGTGTTGGTGATCAACAAAGTGGACTGGTGCCTGCCCACGGCCAGGTTATCCGCCGCTGAGTTAAAACTCACTTCGACTTCGACGGTACCGCCGATGGCGATCGACCCACCGGCAGGTGTGACCGTCAACCAACCATTGGCAACCTCGGCTGTGAACTGGGCGGTTTCATCGCCGGTGTTGGTCA
>RCNF010002019.1_pt1 | contig 10845 bp, 15 predicted proteins | sample 2041311 | NCBI WGS metagenome assembly RCNF01 (sample SAMN09708228, study PRJNA481090) | Marine sediment metagenome, whole genome shotgun sequencing project. | biome: marine sediment; feature: ocean; material: sediment; isolation source: Sewage treatment plant 2 marine sediment (STP2) ... | reverse complement strand
CAGTAGAAGTATAGGAAATATAAACACCCTTTCTAAACCAAGTCAAACCAAAAAATCCTAAAGATAACCACTACCCTTTCCCTCTGCTTGGTACTGTCAACTTAAGTAGATTAATAGTAATTTTAATTAAAAATAAACCGGTAACATATTGATTCGTAGTTTAGATGAGCCAGAATTTTCAAGAAAATCGCTGTGATTTAAGTTAAGTTGACAGTACCAAAAAAGTTAAGTTGACAGTGCCCTACCGGACACTTATATCGTTCCTGGAAGATCGTCATGAAAGCCTTCTCCTGCATTGATTAATGTGGGTTTGAGTAGTGTTAATTATTTTTTAACGCGAGAATCGTATTGAAACAGTGTTATATTAGAAGTTTCTACTTCCATAAAATCTGGGTGACTCGGGTTTATCAGGTAATTTATTTCGCCTTCAATAACAACGGAGGGCACTTGTAATACCAGCGATTCTTGTTTTTCAATCCAGTCATCACCAATAAGTTGAGTAGTAGGTTCCATGGATGGCGCTTCCCAGTCGTCGGGTAGATCCTTTGGGTCGATTTGAAGAATATGCTTTTCCTTAAAGCTTACTTCCATTTTTAAATAAGTATTTAATACGGAAACAGAGTCTAGGTGTACTAGGAGTTCCATTGATGCAGTCGCTAGATTACCGCCTAGATAGACGACGCGGTGCCCTTTCGTGTTCCAGCGACCACCAAATAAGAATGCTCCTGCACCAGAGAGCATCTCTTGGGGTGTTTTAGCAAATTCTGGATCACATATGCGCCAGCCAGAAGGCATTAACTAAATACACCATGACGAACACGGCCAATAAGATCCTCTACTTCACGAGCACCGACTTCTGTCATGGCGTGTTGCAGAGGTGTTTCACCACCAAAGATATCCATCGGTGTTTTAAACCAGGTGGCAGCACGACTTGAGTTTTGTTGCATCATTTCAGTGGCTAATGTCATTAGTTCAGCATAACGATATACCCGGTCAGATTCTTCGGGTAATAACTTGCCCTCTTTTATTCGTCTTCTTAATGTCGACTGGGGAATGCGCATAATTTTGTACCCCTCAGACATCGGAATACCGTAGGCTTCAGTGACCATTTCAAAAGAAGAGGCTTTTATGCCTTCTTTAATGCGATCGATAAGCACCTGGTGCATGTAGTGGCTGCGCTCAGAACGGTGTTTGAAGCCTCTCGCTCTCTTAGCATCCTGTGCCCGATAAATCACGCGCCCTTTTAGCGTTTCAGTCATGGCGTCGATAGCGTCATTGTTTTCTGCTTGCTGTAGCAATGCCTTTATATCTTTCTTTTGTCTAACGCCACCGCGTTGATTGGTCTTGCGCTTAGTCACGCCTTGTTTAGTTATTTGGCTTTTTTCAGTAGTCATATGGTTATATTAGCAAATTTCTAAAAAATAATAAAGTTTTATCCCAGATTAGATATAACGGTACTTTTCATAGGATGGGTGAGTATTAATTTTCCCATAAGTACCGCTCTAGCGTTGATTTTTTACATTAAAGTGGTTCACCGTCAATATGTGGGAAAACTTTTGATAATGGGTATTTTCCTATAATGATTTCAGGTAATTTTGAACTTCTTATAGACCCCGACCAGGAGAATGCAGCGGTATTAATGCTTGATGAATTTAATAGGCTGTTGTGCGAGTCCACATTTGGCCGTAATGGGCATTGAAATCTAGCAATAATATGGATGTCTTTTGGTAGTGCGTTACGGGTAACCGAAATAGCAAACCTGAAAGTAAAGGACGTAATAGATGGACAATATGATAAGTGTGCAGATATTGGAAATCCGAAGATTGAGAAAGCGCTAGAGGCAATATCATTAACTCAGAGGCGAAAACAATAAATTAAAGTGCTGGTTAAGCTCTATACCTCAATAATGGAAGGGGTGATTTTTTTCTTTTTCAACGTAATCTTTGGCCTATCTTTTTTAGTAACATTTTTTATCGTTTCAGTACGAATATTCTTTTCTCTTGATATGACAGCATCGTTTGACGAGTTTATAGAAATTCGCGCTTGATTGCCTTCAATGCCTAAAACGGTCACTTTAATGTCATCTCCAATGGCTAATGATTCTTCAGGTTTTCTTGTGAGTATTAACATGATAATGTTTTCTTTTGGTGTGGTAATTCATTATTCCGATTAAAATGCTGTTTTTTGAGAGTTTCATCTTTTTTAAGTTCTGTTCTGAGAATATGTATATTACGCGGGGCATCAATAACCAGTGTAGTAACGTTTCCCCGGATTGCTTTCAGAGTAAGTTTAACGTCCTTTGTAATCTCAATTGGATCATTTAAGTCAATTATTATTGTTGTCATATTTCTGCCTCTCATTATTTATTATGATTATAACGAGACAGTCTGTGTGTAACAGAGGAAAAGATGCTAATTGTGTACCACTATTCCAATATAAGTAATCAAGAAGCCGTTGTAACAGCATAACAATTCTTTTAAAAATTAAATTTCAGTCCTACTGATAATGCCGATAAATCAACTTCTGACTTATCTAAATATTGCATATATTCAATATTGAACTGCACTTTATTAGTAATGCTGATATTAGTGCCTATGCCATAGGAAAAACCGCTCTCAGAATCAGTAGTTGACTGAAGGCCAGGTATTGATATGGTTGCTTCTACTTGTGTTATACCCAGAACAGCATAAATAGAAGATGACTGCATTATATTAATATGCCCGATTCCATATAATCCAAAAATATAATCAAGATCTACAGTGACATCAGTTAAATCGATCTGATGCGTATCCTCCGATAAGACAGTACCAAGACGACCCTCAAAAGAAAAATATTTAGTAGTATTTACACCATATCGACCTATAAGCGCGGTCGGATGGTATTCTTGGGCCATACTGTTCTCGTTATAAGATATATTTGCATAATTAATACCTAAGTATCTAATGCCAGGTGTAACGGCAAATACAGAGTTTGATATTACTGTCGTTAATAGCAACAAAACAATAAGTATATTTTTCATTGAAAGTCCATGAAGCGGAATAATATGAAAGTTCTTACATTTTTGGAAACAACGTATCCAGATGGTAAATATGTCTGTGTGAACATTTAAAAATAATTATTATCTTGTAGTGTTGCCATACTAAAAAACGTTGCAAGCATGATGAAAGCATAAGTAATTGTCGCGAATGTGATGCTTAAATTTTTAAGTCTAAATGCAAAACGATGTAGTCGATGCATCGCAAATACTTTAATCAATAATGAGATCATTAGCGGCATAACTGAAATTGGGTCTAGAAAGATAAACATGATGCACGCAAGCATGTTACCTATTGTTGATATGCCTAAAAATGTACTGGCTGATTGTTGTAGCCGGTACTCCATTTTTTTACATATTAAAAATACGTCAACCCAGACCAACGATACAGTCAGCAACATTAAGTAATATAAGTTATAGCCTGAGATGAAGCCGAGTGCAATTTCAGTTAAATAGGCACAGATAAAAGCCAGCAATGCGTATTTAATCTGGTTGGGAAATTCAGATGGCCTCTTTTCAAGTGTCAAAACTTGTAAAGAGAATCTGAAGATGTGTGCAATTGCCTCCATGTGATTTAGTTGTTTTTATATGGTATTACCGTTACCAGTCTCAGGCAGTGTGTGTCTTGAATAAATCGAAAGCCCCACTGCTTATGTACCCATAATAGTGAATCTTTCCCGTGTTTCATTCTTGCTTTGTGCTTTACTTTGTCGGTTTCAATTATTTGGGTTAATTTACCTGATATCAGTATACGTTTAATATTACGCCATGCATTTGTTTTTGATGTAGTATCAGATCGCTCCATGTAGCGCTCAATAACATGATGGCGTATGTTAATACAACCAAGCTGAGTGGTATTCAATATATCCTCTAATGGCCCATCCAGAGTAATTGTCTCTGTATGCATCGGTAACTCATTATCGCTAATTGCTTTTTTTACCACGCTAATGTTAGCAGCAACAAACCGTGATCGTAAGAACTGAGCATATGGAATAAGTGATGTCTTTCCTGATTTGCCTCGACTGAGTTTTTTGATTGCACCGTGCTGACATTGTAGCTTTAAACCATTACCGCTTCGATTGTTACCTGCCACCTCTTTTACCGTTAATAAATGGTGTATCGCGGCTAGTTCGCTGATTATTGCACCATCTACACGTGTATTATTGAGTTCCACGCTTAAATGACCTGGTTGTGCGTTATTAACACGCCACAGCACGTCAAAGATGCTGGGCGAGTTAGTTGCATTAACTTTTGTTGTTATTGTCGTCATTGTTTTATGTCATTTTTGTCAGTATGACGCGAAGTGAAGTTAGTATTTCACCGGGTATCATCCATGGCTGCATTAGTTGTAATTGGCGTAAAAATAGATTGCCAACATAGTAGGTATCACTGGCTGTCATAGGAACAGAATGAGCGTTTTTACCTTTCGACATTACGTTAATAAATATCTTGTTGCCTTGATGTTCAAATTTAAATCCTTTGTCATGTTGTGGACCATGTTGTGAATATTCACATTTTGTTATAATTCCAAAAATAACACCTGCCACATGCACCATCTCTTCTTTTGTTAATTGAATGCATATTTTATCTGCCCAATTAACGGTGCGTCCTGCTTGCATCGCAGCTGCATCAATTGATACAGTTGCTATATTTTTTCTATTCTTTGTTGCTTTAAAATCTAAGGCGAATTTTCCACCATAGACGTGATACGAACAATATTCGTTGTCGGTGTTACTTTCTGCTTGCCGATCGATTCCATTGCTTTCTGCTGCGTCCTGGGACGTGTGAGAGGTATAATTGGTCTTATTAGCATCCTGATTTGTGTCGTTTGCCGCGTTAACATTATCCATAACTTTGTTAATTACATTTTTTAAATACGTCAGCGCGTTTGCATTTGTTCCAGCTTCTCTCAAAGCTTTAAATAATCGTTCTTTTGGTTCAGTTTCCTTAATTGATTTCAACTGATTAACATTAATCGCTGGTAAATTAATCCCGGTTAAATGTTGGTTAAATTCACCTAAAGTGGTTGGCTCTATAAAAGCTTGTGAAGTCATTTTTTATCTCCAGATATGTAGCCAAGGCGTGGCCACTTATTGTTTGCCTCAACTATATAATGTGCTACTTTTCCTTGTACGCAACCCCTTAAATGACCCCTCCTAAGAGGGGTCTTATTTTTAAGTTTTGATACCGTAAATGATTAAGTGCACATTGAATTCAACATTCTGTTCGCTATATCTTTGAACGGTCCGAAGAATACAACATTCTTTTCATTAAGCCTTTGTCTCGCCGCGACATAGATTTGTTGTGAGTAACAACTGTCTCTATTTCGGGATCGTAAAAGCGTTATATAATCATCTTTGGTGCCTGTCCAACCAGCCGGTGGTGAAAATGGATTCTCGTTTCCCGGTGTGGTGTCCATATCTTTTAAATTAACAACACCCATGTCTTATATCCTCCATATCTGCAGGAGGATTGAGTTTGTCTGACTCAAGAACATCAAAGTTATTAGGTAAAGAAGCGGTGCAAAATTCATCAAAAAATGATTCAGCGCCAAATCGATTAAGCATATCTAACCAATCAATACCTTTACTATCGCCATAGTCACCGTGAGGTATCATGACGAACACGGTAAAGCCTTCTTCTCTTAAGCGTTTTGCTAATATGTTGGCTGAAGATTGCCCTGCTCCAGAGCGGTCTTTATCAGCGAAAATAAAAACAAACTTTACATGCTTAGGTATTATTACCTGTTCAAGTAATATATTGCTAATACATGCCCATGTAGGTATATCTAATACTTGATTTACCGCTAGTGCATTTTCAATGCCTTCGGATAAACCAAGAACTTCACCTGCCTCAAACAGTTTAATTGCTGAGCCTTGAAGACTAATATCTGGGGCAGTAGCCATCAGTTTTTTAGCTTTCTTGACATCGGCTTTTATACCGTTAAACGTTAAGTATGTTCGATGAATTGCAATAGTTCGGCCTTGCTCATTTTGAACCTTTGCAATTAGTGTTGGATGTTTGCCTGTTATTTTTTTCAGCTCCTTATCGTAATAAGGAAGTGACAGGTGCATACGCAACACTTTTGTATCAAACTTTTTCTTCAGCCCTCGTTTTGTAAAATATTCAAATACAGGACGAAAACGCCAATGTGAGGCATCGTAACTTTCATTCCAGACTTGAAGTAGACGCTGAAATACTTTTCGTCTTTCAGCTTTTACCTTATCTGGATCAACTTTCGGCTTAGGAACAACGCGTAATTTAACGGTTGAATAACCATTATTGTTCATTCCTAAAACATCAGCCACATCGGTAATTGCTTGATCTAAAGTGAGATTATTAACGTCACACAGTAAATCAAACCCATCTTTTCTTACACCGCATGAGCATACAGCACCACCAGTCTGATCGTAGTCCTTAAAAAAGCGAAAATCATCTTTCCCGCCATGTATTGGACAGTTAACATGATGACCAGGTTTGGATAGTGCGTCATTTAGATCAGGACAAAGTGCTGACAAAATATCATGCCAGCGTCCTTGCGCCTTTTGTTTAACATCTTTTATATTGTGATGTTTCATGGTTTTCTCCGTGGTTACGCCCCAACACTGAGGCTTCCTTAAATTCCCGCGCGGAAACTTAAAGAAGCCCCAGCGCTGGGAGGTCTTTGATAACTCCTAGAGCAAACCTTTTTGTCCCTACTGGGAATAAGATCGCCCAGGAGGGTTTGTGAAACTGCATCGATAGATGCAGCTCTATTATTGCTGATTATTTTTGGTGACCAACTATCACACATAAACTCAACTGCTAAAAAAGCAATAGAGTATAAAATTTGGTGTTCAGGTGAAAATCGTAAGGATATAAACAGCCCTCAATGTTTTAATAAGCATCAAGGGGCTATCTATAATTTGTGTATGTGTGAAGATCTGCAGTGCAGAAAATCACTCTTATTTATGTTCTTATCAGCCCTGTGTATTGCTGGAACATGATTCATAATGTTCGTTGGCTTTCGCCGTGTGCGTCCGGTACATGGAGCTAGTATGAGACACTATGGATAACTCAAATCATACCTGAACAGCACCGATTATGCACTTAACCACTCAATATAATATGCATTTATTTACTCCTTTTTTGGCTTAAACATGATCATCTCCTCTTTGTAGTGTTAATAATAAGGCTTTGACGAAAACCTCTTTATTTAACCCGTCGCCAGGCTAAATAAAGAGGCCCCTGAAAATTCAGGGACACTCTGTTTAAAAGAACCAGGCTTGATTGTTGGGATTGTCCTCAACCATCGCGCTCCAATTAATTGGTGCAATGCAGAGATTTAACATTTCACCAATATCTTTAATATCGTTAGTGATATCAAAAGGTAGTAATGCCTCCGAGCTAATTAAATCGGGTTCAATTTCCACACCGAGTGATGTGGCGAGCGAAACAACACCTGGATGTAATTTCGCCAAATAAAGCATGAGTAAAAATGCGGCAGTTGGGTCGTCAGTTTTAAGATCTCCCCCACCATGACCATGTGCTGGTAATGTGTTTAATACTGCATCAGTCGTACCAATACTCCAGATTGCTTTGTTACACTCAATCACTATTTCAGTTGGTTCATCATCACTATTACATGTGAATGTAGATTTACAGAGTTCGCTATCGTGTAACACGATAGCAGCATGCTGTGCCTCATTCATTAGAGTAGTAAGTAATTCATCAACATTAACGCTACTATCAATAGATAGCGCCCAATTAATAGTTACCTCGCCTTTGACCATTGGATAAGGGTTGTCTTCAGATACGTCAACGCTTTGTAGATAGTTAAAACCATCTTTAACAAAACCTTTGGTAATATCGTCAACCTTTTCTCTTAAATCGTCTATTGTTGCGATTGGAATCACTGTTGCCTTTTTTAATTTTGCTTTGGCACGTCCTTTACGAACGATGATCCCATTTTTATCGCTTCCAATAGCAATGTCCTGGTCATCTTTACGATAGACCTTCATTTTCATTGTAGTGCTCCTTTATAATTTGGCGGGTTCACCAAAAATACGTTGAGCGATTTCATGAAGACCTTGCTTCGCTTCAGGGTGAGCACGATTCGCTAGTGCCCTATCTAGTGCAAAATGCACTGGACTTTTCCCTATGTTGCGAACACCTGCAAACATTTCAATCATACGGCCCCACCTGACTAATGAGCGTGTACTAAACGTTACATTAACGGATGGTAATTTTTGCAAGTTATCGCCACTGCCTTTGTTATTGAAAATATCTCTTATAACGTTAGCGTATTCAACCATTCGTTGATTCGTTTTATCGTCAAGTGAAGGCGCTGCCTTCTTGAGTATTTCAACTTCAATTTCTGGTGAGTTATAGTCCATTTCGTTTACCCAGAAACGATCCATGTAAGCAATACTTTGCTGTTTTGGATTTTGATACAGTCCTGTTTGGTCGCCACTACCTGCAGTGTTACCCGTTGTGACAATACCAAAACCTTGTGCAGCTTTAATGGCAATGCCACCCATTTGTGAAAGAATCAGTGGTGCGCCTTCTAAAATAGCGTGTAAGCCAGAGTTTATTGAAGGATCAACACTGTCATTCTCATCTAACAGTAAGACATGACCATATTTCATAGCATTAGTTAATGGTCCTTCTTGAAAAACGAAGTCGCCATCAATAACAGTATAAAAACCGATAAGGTCCGCCCAGGTAACCTCCTCATGCATTGGCGGCCGCTCAACATTAATGTTTAAACGAGCACAAACTTCCAATACAAAAGAAGACTTACCCGATCCTGTTGGTCCAAAAATATGTAGTCCTTCAGGACGACCATGGTTATACCATGTTAAGAAATCAGATAAATATGACTGATTAATAACATAATCTGGATGACCATCGGGTGTTCTAATGCCAGGGTCTTTATAGCCAGTTTGCATGATTTCTTTAGGCACCTTCACGTTAAATGTGTCAGCGATACAGAAATCTTTTATTTCACGTTGTTGCATTTGTTTCTCTCCAATTGAAGAGGAAAACTAATATTTCCCTAACGGGAAAACTGGTTTCCCATTAAGTTAAAATATATTTAGAACGTTCTTCTAGGCACGTTTGCATTTGTTCATGGTCAAGTCCTGCGACTTGGCAACACAATTGAAATGAAAACGCATACTTATATGCATATCGAAAGGGTACGGTTGGAACATTAATCCATTCAAGGATCTCACGTTTTACCTTAACGCTAACACGAGGATTTTTTAAATCATTTAGCGCGTTTTCGAGTATTCCAATATGCAAATCTTTTATAGCCTGTTCAGACCAGTAAAAGACTTCTTCCTCATCTTGCGATTTATTCGCGGATAGCTCTTCCGGAACAATAATGTCCAGAGGAACATAGAGCGGTAAGAGTAATTGTGATGGGTTAAACCCAATTTGAAACTCTCGCATAATCTCCTCCAGTAAAAATGGAGGAGATTCCCCATAAGGGAAATTCTCCCCCATGGGTTAGTAAAATCAGTATTGTCAAAAATACTGGGATAATGCTGATTGTTTTGAGTAGACAGCTACTACTATAAAAGATCGATAAACGATCAAATAATTCCTGGTTTCTCTAGTACACCCGAGACGGATGCATTAGAGAAACCCCGGATTACTCCGGGGGATCTGATTAAGCAGCTTTTATAACAAGCTGTTGTTTGAATATCTCGAACATCGCATTTGTCAGTTCTTCAATATTGTTAATGGTTCTCCAAATCGGGAATTTATCTGCAATGACCAGGGAACCAATCCCCAGGCCTATACATTCAATTCCGGAATGACTACATAAATTAATCAATTCTTCAATTGAATCTTCTGTACCACGATCGGGATCACCATCGGTTACCACTAACATGATTCTACGGGGTTCATTACACGCTGCGAGTTGTGTCGCTGCCCACCACATCGCTTCACCCATTGGAGTGAGGCCATGTACAGAAACATCAAAGGCGTTTGTGTTGCTTGTAACGGTTTCCCCAAGTAGGCTCATGATGTTTACATCATTTTTGCCATAACCAGGAAAAGCCGCTGCACCAACAGAGACACCTTGAAGCATGTCGAGGGCATACGCTGTTGCTAAAGCAGAAACTTTAGCTGTGTGTATGTCGTTTCCCATTGAACCAGAGCAATCAAGCAATATTTGTACAGCTGTATTTACTGTTTTCTTGTTCTTCTTACCAAGAAAAATATCAGTATCCATTGTGGCAATACGATGCAACTGATTTGTTGCAATCTGCTGACCAGTAGGCTGTAGTCGAATACGCTTTTTTTGCGTGCTTTGAACCAGTCCACGTAAACGTGTTTGTAAACCACTGGTTTTTAAGCGTGCTTCTTGTAGCAAGTCGTTACCATTGCTAGTTAGAGTTTTATGACGATCAGCAGAGCCAACTGTAATTGGAACGCTTGTTTTACTTGATGAATTACCAAGTCCACGTTCTAATATAGTCGAAATGTCATCTGGCATATCGCTATTTGCTGCATCCAGTGTTTTATCAATGGCCGCTGCTTTCTTAGCATCAGCCTGTGATTGCTGGCCATCGACGCTTTGCGCTGAGTCATCATCATTACTACTATCAGCTGCCATACTGCCGGCCTGAGAGTTGTTATCTGAAGTATCATCAATACTGTCATCTGTTTTTGCTGTGTTGCCTGTTGAGTCGTTAGCTTGATCACCAGCATCGTCACTGTCATCTGCAGATTGACTGTCACTGTTTGCGGCTGCATCATTTGATGATTGTTGATCTTGCTTTTGGTTTTCTTTCTCCTTTTCAGATTCGTCCTTCAGG
>RCNF010002018.1_pt1 | contig 10848 bp, 6 predicted proteins | sample 2041311 | NCBI WGS metagenome assembly RCNF01 (sample SAMN09708228, study PRJNA481090) | Marine sediment metagenome, whole genome shotgun sequencing project. | biome: marine sediment; feature: ocean; material: sediment; isolation source: Sewage treatment plant 2 marine sediment (STP2) ... | reverse complement strand
GCAATACTGATTGTGGCTCTCGGCTATGCCATCGGGGCCGGGACACTGCTGGTGTTTGGTTCCCCAGACCGACGGCCCAAAGGTTCGCAAGTGGCCGCGGCTCTGACGAGCCATGGATTTGATGTCGCTCATGTTGCTTCCGCTGGGGACGATGCAACCAGCACGCGGCGATTGACGGTTCGAACCAGAGACGGACAGCAGATGTTTGTCAAGGTCAGAACCTCGGAGGAACGGGCAGCTGAAATCCTGTTTCGCATGTGGCGCGTGCTCCGGCTGAAAGGAGGTGGCGACGAGAGGCCCCTTGCGTCCCTCCACCGTGAGGTAGAGCACGAGGCTGCGCTTTCGCTGACCGCCTCGGCCACTGGGGTGCGCACCCCGCAGATGCTCAGGGTCGCCGATGTGACAGCCGGATCGATGCTGATTGCCTACGACCACATCGGCGCCGTCACCTTGGCCGAGGCTGACCCAGATCTCATCACCGACGAGGTACTGCGGTCAACCTGGGCGCAAGTGAAGACGCTGCATACGGCGCGGATTGCTCACCGCCACCTGAGCCCAGCCAATGTTCTCCTGGCCTCCCCGGGCAAGCCTTGGTTGATTGACTTCGCATTCGCCGAGATCTCGGCATCGGACGGGGACATCAACGGTGACGTGGCCCAGTTGATGGCAACTCTGGCGCTGCTCGTAGGCGCACGGCGAACCGTGACAACTGCGGTGGATGAGCTGGGCCGAGACGCAGTAGCCGCAGCGGCCCCCCGGCTGCAGCCAACTGCGCTGAGTTCGACAACCCGCAATGCAATCAAGAAGCAGAAGGGTCTCCTCGATGAACTGCAGGCACAGGTAAGACAGGCTACGGGACTCGAGGAATTCGAACTCGAGAAACTGCAGCGGGTCAGCTCGAGCACCGTCTTCACCACCGTCATGCTCGGTTTTGCGTTCTACTTCCTCATTCCACAGCTTGCGGAGGTCGACTTTGGTGAGGTAATCGGTGCTGACTGGCAATGGTTCCCTCTTGTCGTTCTCTTCTCGCTGCTGACATACGCTGGCGCAGCGATTGCCCTCATGGGGGCGATGCCGGAGCGGCTGCGTTTCCTGCCCACAATTTTGGCTCAGGTGGCTGCGTCGTTCTTCAACCGCATCGCACCGGCAAAGGTGGGCGGCATCGCCGCCAACATCCGATACCTGCAAAAGAGCGGCATCGAACCTGCCGTTGCGATCGCCGGTGTTGGCCTCAACAACATCGCCGGGATCGTCGTCCACGTCATGTTGCTGGTCATCTTTGTGACCACAGCAGGCCGGTCTGCAACCGACGTCATCTCCCTCCCCTCTGGCGGAACTGTCCTCATGGGATTGGTCGCGGTGCTGACCGTCGCCGGTGGGGTGATGCTGTTGCCGTTTGGGCGCAAGCTGTGGCTGCGGCGGGTATGGCCGATCGCCAAAAAGTCAGTTTCCGGAATCGCAACCGTCGCCACCAACCCCCTGAAGATCCTGTTCCTGTTCGGCGGGTCGCTTCTCATCACGATGTCGTATGTGTTCGCTCTCTGGTACAGCATCGCCGCCTTTGGTGGCGGCATCGGTTTTGTGGCAGTGACTGCGGTGTATCTGGCGGGCTCGGCTCTTGCCCAGGTGGCCCCGACACCCGGCGGAATCGGCGCCGCTGAAGCAGCCCTCATCGCTGGCTTGACCGCTTTCGGACTCGATACTGCCGTCGCGGTACCAGCGGTCTTCCTTTTCAGGATCGGCACCTTCTGGTTCCCGATTCTTCCTGGCTACCTAGCGTACAAACGACTCGACTCCCAGGGTGCCCTGTAGGCGACGAGGCAACTCAGAACTCCAGGCCGTCACGCCGAGCTTCTTCGACTACTACCGAGGCTGGGTAGAAGCCAAGGGCGTCTTCGGCATCAGCGGCGACGGTTTCGGCAAGACGCCCCTTTGCATTGAAGTCGTAGGTGATGCAGCCGCCTTCGAATGTGAAATACCAGTTACCGCGGTAGAACACATCGGGCACAGAATCGTCAATCAATCCGAGTGCTTCGGCGGTTTTGACGCCGCGGCCGAGACCAGTGAGGCCGGGGTCGTTGCTGCGCAGCTCGACTGTTCCCTCTTCGGCACCGAGTTCACTGATCACCCATACAAACTGATTGCTGAGGAGAGCCTGGTTCACCCGCGGACCGACCTGGTGCTCGATATTGTCATCGAGCGTAAAGACAACCGGCCTGTCGTCGACCTCGGTCCCCTCCAGCTCCTCGAGGAGCAAGCGCGACGAAAGCAGCGGGCGCTCCCCCGAAGGGACGATCGTGATTCCGATCTCGGTCGCCTGCGACTCGATAGCCTCGTATCTCTCGATGTCGGGAAACCCCGAGTCGACTCTGACGGCGTCTGAGACATCGCAAGATGGCGTCACCGTTGCTATTAGGAACGGACTAACCGAGTTCGTGATCTTGATTCCGGCCTGACCATCCTCAGCAAACCATTCGACCGACTCCCACCCAAGCCTCAGCTCATCGAGACACGGCGTGTACTTGGCACTAGGTACGGACTGGATAGTCAGGATATTGGCGGACGATATTCCGCGGTCTGGAGGAAGGCAGCTGGCTTCGCCCAAGCCAAGATTGCTACAACCGGCGACGACAAGGGTCATGGCGACAACTGTCAGGGGAGCTCGTCGCATCACAGGATCCCACCCCCGGTGAATTCCGAGACCGTCATCGCTAATGCGAAGAGTGCCAGCAGCAACGCGCCAGCCGCAAGGCGCAGCCGGCGGGGACTCCACCGCTGAATCGAGATCGGTTCGGTCGGTGGTGCCAGGCTGCGAAACTCATCGACCAGATCGATCCCTTGTTCCTTCTTGATCAACGCCAACGAGCTGCGCGACTGTGATGGCAGAGTGACGCTTCTAGTTGCGGCAAACGCCTCGGCTAAATCCTCGGGAGCGAACTGCAGCAGGGCACGTTGGTAGACGCGGTGCGCATCTGTACGCAGTGCAAGAATCACCATCATGTTCGCCAAGTCGACAGCTTGGCGCCACGGACTCGGCCGAACCGTACCGAACGCCACATCGATGAGAACCACCCTGCCTTCGTTCAGCATCACGTTTGCCGGTTTGATGTCGCGATGCGCCAAACCGGCATCCCACATGGACCGAATAACCCTGAGGGCATGGTCGATAATCTCGTCATCGATTTCGGCGTCGGTGAGCTCTTCGGAGCCCTCGAGGAACTCGCTCACCATGAGATATTCACGCTCGGGAGCCAACTCGACGATCCCGAGCGGTTCGGCGCTGGGCACACCGGCGGCGCTCATCAACCGCTGGATGTAGTCCTCGTACTCGACAAGGTGGCGAACAGAGCTGAAGCGCACTTCGTCTTCGAGTGATCCATACAGGATGGTCCTACCCACTTTGTACCAGCGGTCGGAACGAAGGTGGGTATGGCTGTACAGCTTGGCAAACACGTATTGCTCTGGGTCGCCCGCCACCTTGAGGCGTAGCGGTGTTGAGCCACCAGATCCCTCCAGCCCAAATGGCTTGATCTCAAGAACCTCGAGGCCAAGTTGCTCTCCGACGGCGCGCTTTATCGCTTCGCCGCGGTCGCCGGTTACGTCTAGATGGGCAGCAACGCCACGTGTCCACGTCACAGGAAAGGCGTGCTCCGGCGCAAACCAGCGGAAGAGCACAACTGTGACTGCCAGAGAGAAGATGGCAGACACTATGGCGTCACTCGGATGGTCCACCCCCAGGTACATCTGGGCGATGATCAGGAAGGTAACCAACACTCCAGACACAATCAGTGCGATACGGCGCCGCCTCCCCGTGGCTGTGATCACATAGGCCATTGATGCCAAGGTCACGCCGAGCCCGGCAACCGGTGCAGACGGATGCGACGGTCCGTTCCAACTGCCGATGATCTCCACAAACGGCCGCGGCCTACCGACAACGTAACCGATGAATTCCACGGCTCCCTGAACCAGGAGTATGGCCAGCACCATGGCAAAGAAATGTCGCCAGCGATGAACAAATATGAGCGCCAGCAAGGTGCCGATTCGAAGAATTCTCAGGAACCAGGACGAGCCCAGCACTGCAACCGCGTCGGCGATCGACGTTAAAGCGCTAGACCGAATATCGACAATCTTCTGGAGCAATGATGTGTCCTGTCGGGTCCACCAGTCGGACGTGGCGGGGAACGCAAACAGCGAAATCCAGAGCATGATCATGATGATCCCGCCCAACAGCCACACCCTGCCGCTGGTTTGCAGGTCCCCACGCAACGCTGCCTTCTCACCACTGGGACGACGGCGACGTCCAGCTACACGGATCCCGGCGACACGAACCTCGCGACGGACACCCACCTCCGGAAGCCCTGGTGCAATGGGCTCGCTCTTCTCAACTTGGGTGTCCGGTGGTCTGTCGATGATTACTCGATCTCCCTCTCTTTGCCTGGCAAACTCGGGGGTGACCCCTCACCGAGGGGTCACCGTAGTCCGGTTGGCAGCTATTCGGCGCCCTGAAGCGCGGTTTCCCGATCATGCGGCTCGTAAGCCCATTCGCCTCGGGTGAGTTCCCACTCGAGCTGTTCACGTTCCTCGCCCTGCAAGGATGGGGTGACCAGCAGCAGCATGCTCGGCAACACCAGCAGCGTCACCAGCACGGCCAGGGCGATCATCACTGCGGTGAGCACCCCGTACACGGCGAATATGGGCATCGGCGCCGCGGCGAGGACCGCAAACCCGGCGATCGAGGTGAGCGCCGATAGCGTCAATGCGCCACCGGTTCCCTCGCCTGCCCGGCGTAAGGCCGGGAACCGACTGGGTTCTCCCGCAAGTTCCTCACGGAACCGCACCGTGAAGTGGGTAGCGAAGTCGATACCCACGCCGATGGCGATCGCAGCAATGGTCGCTGTAATCGGATTGATGGTGTATTCGGCTAGGTACATGAAGCCATAGAGCCAAGCCACCACCAACAGAATCGGCATCACGGAGACCAGCGCATATTTCACGGAACGCAGCATGAACCCGACGAGCAGCAGCGTTAGGAGCAGCGCGACGGGCAGCGATATCAGCATTGACTTGGTGAACGCGTCCAGCGTGTTGCGGTTCGTAATCGGCTCGCCGGACACCGCAATGGTGTCGATGTCGGCTTCGGCCGTGGCCGTCCGCAGGTTTGCTGCGGCATCTTCGAGGGCGGATTGGGCGGCATCGATCTTGGGGCCGTCGGTAAACGTTCCGATGACTACCGCTATGCGCGTGGCCTGCGTGTCACCATCGATGGAGATGATCTTGCCCACCGTGTCGGCCGAGAAGACCACCTGACCGGAGTCATCGCGGAGCCCGTCACTACTCGCGGCCGAATAGATGGCGGCTACTTGGGCGGCGGTGTCGGGAAGTCCGTCTCCGTCTGCGTCGGTGATCGCTACTCCGGCGCTGGTTGCCACGTCGTCGCGGGCGGCAGTCGACGCCATGGCGAATTGGACCAGCGTCGCCGCGTTGGGGCTGACCTCGATTTCGCCGTCGAAGTCGCGTGCCAGGTCGACGCCTGAGTCCTTCACCTCGTCGATAGCCGTCTGCATCGCCTGCAAGGTCGCCGGCGCCGTGAGGTCGCCCTCGAGGTAGATGTACCCCGAACCGGCGCCAAGGTCGCCGTAGAGGAACTCCTGGCGTTCGATGCTGCGAATTGCGTCGGAGTCACTCGAGAAGAAGTCGGTGAACGCGAAGTCCGATCGGACCTGTAGCGCCCCCCAAACTCCTACTACGGCCAACCCGACCACTATTGGGAGCGTTACAACTCGCCAACGGGCCATGAAGTGCACCACGTGACCGGCAGATTTCAGGCCATGGCCAGCTCCTCGGATCCTTTCGTCGAGTTCTTTGCCGTCCGCCGCAGCGCGGGCATTACGGCGCTTGACCAGCCGGAAGGGCACGTAGATGTGAGCCAGCACGTACCAAAGGCCCAACGCCAAGGCGATTGCAGGAGCCCCGACCGCGGTCATGACCACAATGCTCGCCCAGGCCACCGTCAGGAAGAATCCCAGCTTGGTCAGCAGGCGGGGGCCGCGATACATCCGTGGCGGGCCGAGCGCATCTTCCGTGATCAACAACAACTTGGGCGCCAGGAGTCCCAGGATGGCGAATGCCACCAGCAGGGCGATTGCAGAACCGATTCCGAACTGGACAATCATTTCGATGCCCGACACGGCGTTCGAGAGGAAGGCGACCGCCGACGACAGCGCCGCCAGTGTCAACGCCAGGAAAACGGCACTTAGGCCGAGTGGGTAGGCCTGCTCACGGTTGTGTCCCTCCACCTGGGCTTCTCGAGCCCGGCCCAAGGCATGTATGAAGAAGTCGACTCCGAAGCTGATAATCGACACCGGCACGATGAAGCCGAGAAGCAAACCGGCCTTGAGACCGATCAGGGCGAAAATGCCCTTGTAGATGATCGTCGAAATGACAAGACCGAGACCAACGTAAGCCGCCGCCCAATAGGACCGCAGCAGAACGCCAACGACCAGCAGGATGATGAGGACGGCCCCAAGAATGAATGGGGCAGCAGCTTCTTGCTGCTCGGTGCCTTCGAGACCGAAGTCGATAGCCAGTCCAATTGCGGAGAAGTTGGTTTGGTCACCGCGCAGTGTCGTCTGCACCTCGCGTAGCCAGCGTTCTGCCTCCAGAGACCGTTCATTTTCAATGACGTCGGAATCCGTCGAGGTTGTCGCCACCTCAAACGTGTCGATGTCGAACACCACGAGCGCCTGGAAGGCTGGGCTTTCCCAAACCTCGATACTTTGACCAGAGACGGTGCCCGGCGTCACGGTGGCGAGGCGCGACATCGTCGCCCGCAGCGCCGCAGTGGGCGAGTCGGCTGCGAGGACCGCATCGATGGCCACTTTGACGTCGCCGTCGGTGGCACTCTCAAGGCCCCCGGCGAGTTGAGCGTCGACGGCGTCGGCAATTGAGTACACATTGTCGATTTCGGCGTTGAAGTCAGTGTTGAACGTGGTGACTAGGTGTGAGTTCAGCGGATCGCCCAAAACATCTCGGGTCGAGGTTCGCAACGATTCGGAATTCGTCTTCCACTCCAGCAACGCGTCACGGGTGAGTACGTCGATCCCGGCTGGATCCTCGACGATGAAGACTGCCGGTTGGATTCCCGTAGTCGACGTGGCAAATACGTCGTCGGCGCGTTCTGCCGTCTCGTAGATCTCACCAGACGGATCGGCCGACGGCTCCTCCGTTGATCCGAGCGCTTGGCCGACCCCGGCCAGCACCACTGTCAAGACCACAACCCCCACCGCAATGCGGACGAATCGCTGGTTGACCCACTCAAAGAATTTCACTCCCATGCCACTCTCAACCTTCTTCTCTATACGTTTCAAATCCACGGTTCTTGTTCGGGCAATTGGAACAGCTGCCTTCGGCTCCGGCCGCTGGGCACGAGGTCGCCGCAGGACAAGGAACCCGCCGAACAGCAGCGAAAGGAGGCCAAATACGAAGACGGCCCATGCCACCACGGTGAAGTTCGACAGCTTGAGACCACTCGACACGTTGGCGTCGACGCCTGGCGATCCATCAGCGTTCATGACCACCACGGACCACTCGCCTTGTTCTATGGACCAGTCCACAGTCTGTAGCCCGGCACCCTCGGCCGAAGCCACCCAGATCGTCTGGCTGCCAGGGGTGTCTGGAACTGAGTCTCCGGGCCTTCGCGAATAGTCGATAGCCGAGCCCTCAAAACGGATGCCATCAACCTCATCGAATGAAACGCCGGCCAGATAGGCGGCAACATCGTCCGAATCTGCGATACCGACAAATAGAGCGGAGCCGCCATTTGAGGAGGCGTTGACACGCAGGTCCACTGCATCCGTCAGCGCATCCGCTACCCAGCCAGGTGTGATCGTGAGAACGTCGACCGCCTCAGAGGTTATGGCGAACGACGATCGATCGAGCCGGTGTACGTCTGAAGTAAAGAAGTCGTCAGGGCCGCGATCCTCGTTGACGCCAACCACTGACACCGCCATGGCGGCGATACCCACCAAGAGTCCCAGTACTCCGAATATGACTCGTGCAGATCTCATGCGCTCTCCCTTGCAAAACTGATCAATCCGTCGACCTGTGCTTGAAACAGCCGCTTCCACCTTCTGGTGACGAGCGGCTTCATGACCCCGATGAAGGACCCGTGAAAAACCTCGACATTCGTGATGCGGACGCCGCCTGCCTCGAGAGGCTCAAAGCGCCACAAATGAACCGTCCGTAGCCCCTGGCTATCGCTGGCCCATTCGGCCGCCACTCCGGGCTCGACAGATGCGACCCGCTCGGCCCAGGTCGTTCTCCGATACGGGAAGCCGAGCCTCAGCTCTTGTGTGAACTCAGACCCCACTCTCCATGGCTGGCCCCTTGTCCACCGGGCCTTGGACACCATTGACGACATCGAAGGCCAGTCCTCAATATTTGTCCATGTGTGCCAGATCAGGTCCGGAGTGAGATCTGTCTCGGCGGAAGCAAGCACTAGGTGCGTCTTCCACGCGGGCGCCTCGACGGCGATACGGCTGAGTGCCTCTGCGGCCACGAGGTTGGTCATAGCCGACCAGGTCGTCGCAGGCTCAGCTGCGATATCGAAGGCGCGCACAGCATCGGCGTGCTGATCGTTGTGACTCGTCGATGTCGCATGTGCCTCCCGTTCGCAATGTGTTCACAACGTATGGGAGCGCGAGCACAGTGTCGTCCCGCCTGGTGGGGTTATCGCCACAACCGACGGGGGTATTCGGAGGTCGTCCCCGGTCGTCCCGGCGGGGGAGACGCGATCCACCCTGAGGGGGACGACACGTCGTCCCCGGTTCCTCTACGGTGGCAGAATGCCGCAGTTAATACAGTCGGGCGACGGTGTCGCGGATCCTTTGATCTCGGTGGTGATCGTTGACGACGACGAGATCGTTCGGGTTGGGCTCCGTTTGATCCTCAGCCGCGCCGCGGACATCGATGTTGTCGCCGAGGCCACTGATGGTGGCGACGCGGTCGAGCTCGCCGCTGAATTGGATCCCGACGTCATCCTTATGGTTATCCGGATGGAAGACATGGACGGGATTGAAGCCACCCGGCGCATCGTCGACGGGCCGTCTAGATCAAAGGTCGTGATTCTCACGACTTTTGACATTCGAGAGCACGTGTACGAGGCGTTGCGAGCCGGGGCAAGTGGCTTCCTGCTCAAACGAACCGCTCCAGATCAGCTCCTCCACGCGGTCCGCTCGGCTGCCGCCGGCGATGCACTGCTGTCTCCGTCGATCACGCGGATGATGCTCGACGAATTCACGGCCCCGCCGGATGTCTCTTCATCCGAGCTCGAACGACTCACGCCACGGGAACGGGAGGTGCTGGTGGAAATCGGTCTCGGCTACTCAAACACGGAGATTGCAGAGCGCCTCTTTGTGGCCGACAGCACTGTCAAGACACACGTCAAACGGTTACTGGTCAAGCTGAACTTGCGTGACCGCGTCCACGCAGTCGTGTTCGCATACGACCACGGCCTGGTTCGTCCGGGAGAGTCCAACGCCGAGAACACCGAATGAGGGCGGATGACCGTTCCACATGGCGGCAAGGCTTCTGGCTGGACATGTTGCTGGCCGGGACATATAGCGCTCTCGCCATGCTCCAACTCGGATTGAGCGCTTCATTCGAGGGGATCGTCGACCCGTCACTGGTCATATTTGTCCTCATGCAAACGGCGTTCCTCGGCCTGCGGCGTAGGTATCCCCTCCTAGTACACCTGATCGCCAGCCTCGGCCTCGCCCTCCAAGCGAACAGCTACCCGCTCGGTGTCAGCACAGACGCAACTCTCATAACCATGTACAGCGTCGCCGCATATTGCAGCTGGCGGAGTGTCAGTGTTGGAGCGGCGGCGACATTCTTAGATGTCTACTGGGTGATCTCTCGCCAACCAGAGTGGGATTGGTGGAGCCTGATCACCACCTATGTTCTGTGGTTCGCTGTTGGAGGCCTAGGGGTCTTTTCCCGCCTTCAACAAGTCGAGGCTGCTCGGCGAACGCGAAGACTCACCGAACTCGAGCAAGAACGCAAGCACCTTCGCCAAGACGCCGTCGCCGAGGAGCGGGCGCGGATGGCTCGCGAGCTCCACGACTCTGTCGGACACTCGGTCACGGGGATAGTCCTTCTGGCCGGTGCCGTCCGCGACGTTGAAGAACAGCCCGCAGTCGTACAAGAGGCAGTCGGCACCATCGAGAGATCCGGTTTGGAGGCTATGGACGAACTCCAAGCGCTAGTCGGCCTATTGCGCAATGAAGACGGCGAGGAGCTCGCCCGCCAACCCGGTTTGCGCAATCTCGATCGCCTCGTAGCACGCGCTTCGGCCGTTGGTCTTGAGGTCAACACCGAGATTCCCCAGAGCCAGCAACTCCCTCCGAGCGTCGATCGGGCCGCTTTTCGGATCATCCAGGAGGCCCTGACCAATGCCGCAAAATACGCCAACCCCGCCCGCGTTTCGGTCACAGTCCGACCGAACGACGACTGCATCGAGATAGAAATCGTCAATCCCGTCATGATCGACGCTAAGTCAATCGACGTCGGCGGCGGACGAGGCCTGATCGGCATGGAGGAACGAGTCTCCATCCTCGGAGGTACGTTCGTCGCGGGTCCCACAGGCCGCGGCGAATTCCGCGTGCGAGCCGAACTCCCGATTGGCGGAAACCTCTAGACGGCACCTTCGGCTGGGGCCGTGACCCGATTCGGGTTCATGCGGCTGCGCCGAGCATGCCTTGGAGAATCCGGAGGATTCTCAAAGGAACCGAGCCCTCGAGGTTCCCGTGGGCCCGGCGGGACTCGAACCCGAGCGAGCGTCGACAACGA
>RCNF010002017.1_pt1 | contig 10848 bp, 12 predicted proteins | sample 2041311 | NCBI WGS metagenome assembly RCNF01 (sample SAMN09708228, study PRJNA481090) | Marine sediment metagenome, whole genome shotgun sequencing project. | biome: marine sediment; feature: ocean; material: sediment; isolation source: Sewage treatment plant 2 marine sediment (STP2) ... | reverse complement strand
CCTACTCCATTAACCTTAATCAACTCTTTAAATAGGAAAACTTCTTCTTGGTCCTGAAATCCGAAGAGAGTGAGCGAATCTTCCCGCACAACAAGATGAGTGAATAAGGAGATTTTTTCACCTCGACGTAAAGTTGTTGTCAAAATATCAGGTACATAAACAAGGTATCCAATGCCGCCGACATCAACCACAAGATTATCGTCTCCCGAAAACAATATGATTCCCTGAATACTCGCTATCATTAATTCCCTCAGAAAATAAAAATGAATACTAAACCAATCACCAGCATAATAACCATAACCGGCCAGATATATTTACGAAGTGATCGTGAACCAAGTGAAAAGACCAGGATCCCTTTTGCAGCAGTGTTAGATATAGTCGCTAATACGATCAAAATTCTACCAGTTTGCAAGGCTATTCCCTGTCCAGATTTAGTCAAGCCAGCGATAGAGAGGGTAATCGCGTCAACATCTGCCAGTCCTGCCAAAAAGCTCGTTATATACAACCCACTATCACCGATATACACTTCAGCTGCTTTAGTAACTAATAAAACCAGGGCAAAAATTAATCCAAATTTGATTGCCGGCCCAAGTTCAAAAGGGTTTGAGAGATCCAATTCTTCTTCATTGACTGCAGTTTGTGAAAAATAGAGGTACAAGGCATACAGCAAACCTGAAATACCCATCGCGGTCATCACTGGCCAGATTTCAGGCAGAAGTTTATTGTTCACAACAGCTACCTCAACAATCACCCGGAAAAACATCACGACCCACCCGGCAATGATTGCTACTGCAAACGGTTTATCAAGACCCTCCTGAGTTTGACTCCGTTGCGAAAAACTTAATGTGGTTGCCGTACTGGAAGCGAGACCTCCTAATAAACCACTGAGCCCGATTCCTTTTTTGGGACCAACAACTTTAACAAGGATATAACCCAGGAAATTGATCCCGGAAATGAATACAACCATTTTCCAGACCTGATAGGGATTGAGCACATTCAGGGGAGGTGGACCAAAAGCTTTATCTGGCAAGATAGGCAGCACAATCGCGGTAATTACAGCGAACTGCAGTGTGGCGAAGACATCGTCCTGGGTGATAACTTTTACAAATTGGCGAAGTTCCCATTTCACCGCCAGGAGAACTGTAGTTACAACACCCAGTGCAACCGCAAATTCTACGGAATGCAAATAACAGATCCCACCAATCAAGATTGTGATCAGAGCCGCTACCTCAGATGTTAGACCGATTTCGTCACGTTCAGTAGCCGTAACGAAATAAGCCACGATCACCATAACACCCAGGAGGCATATCAAACCAATGAACACCCAAGGGGCTTGGAAAAGATCCGCCAACAATGCTGCTGATGCCCCAAATAAACTCATCAAGGCAAATGTCCTGGCACCGGCAAATAATCCGCCTGCACCTCTATTACTATAGGCATATTCTCTCTGCATACCAATCAATATGCCAATCAATAAGGCAGCCCCAAAACGAAGAAACAAATCTTGATTAATCATATTGATTTCTGGTTGAATGTAAGTGACAAATCGCTACAGCTAAGGCATCAGCCGCGTCGTCAGGTTGTGGAATTTCCTTCAAATTTAGGAGTACTTTAACCATCTTTTGTACTTGTTGTTTATCAGCGGCCCCGTATCCCACTACTGCCTGTTTTATCTCTAAAGGTGTATACTCGCCGACCGATAGTTTTGCTTCAGCAGCCGCGATTAATGCCGCGCCTCGACCCTGTCCCACTAGAATCGCAGTTTTGACGTTTTTCTGAAAGAATAGTTTTTCCACTGCACAGCAATCAGGTTTATATGAGGCAAATATATCATTCAGCTGATGGTAAAGCTCAAGCAACCGTTGGGGCTCATCCCAATTACTGGGAGTTTTTACTACTCCATGGGAAACCCATTCCAAATCTCCATTCTCTTGCTCTCGGATAATGCCGTATCCGGTGATGGCAGTTCCGGGATCAATCCCGACTACAACCCTCGCATTCGCCATCAACTATCTAAGTCCTTCCAGCGCTTCATCAGGAATTTTCAGGTTTGAATATACTTCCTGGATATCATCCAATTCTTCCAATAGATCAATAACCTTCATAACCTGAAGAGTCTCTTCTAAAGACAGTTCCATTTCCTGGTTTGGATCCATACTTAGGTCAGCAGATTCAGGAACAATTTCAGCTTCTTTAAGTTGATCATGTAGATTCTTAAAGATCTCGACCGGACCGATAATCTCAAAATATTCCTCCTCTTCAATGACATCATCAGCTCCGGTCTCAATTGCGATCTCGAATAATTCATCAAATGTATGGTCCCCGCGGGGGATGTTAAAATGGGATTTCCGGGTGAATTGCCAGGAGACTGATCCCTCTTGCCCCATACTACCCCCATGTTTTGCAAGCAAGTGCCTTATATCCGCCACCGTACGATTCCGGTTGTCAGTGATACAGTTCAGGATCACAGCAACACCATGAGGAGCATAACCCTCATAGTGTATTTTTTCCATAGTTGCCGCATCCTTATCTTCGCCTGTACCGCGTTTAAGTGCCCGATCAATATTCGAACTGGGCATATTGGCTTCTTTCGCGCGATCAATCGCTAACCTTAAACCAAAATTGACATCCGGGTCACCACCACTTTCCCGGGCGGCAATCTGGATTTCCCTGGCAAGTTTTGTATAAACTGCGCCACGCCGTGCATCCGTCTGGGCTTTTTTATGTTTAATGGTTGACCATTTTGAATGTCCTGACATTGTGATCCTCCAAATAGGGAGTTTTTATACAAGTATTTTCTATAAAGATTGGACAATTCCTATCCCATTTATTACTGATTGTACTATAACATCAGGGTTGATATTAACTGTTATTTCAGACCCTTTCCATCATATGGTCATCTCCTGAAGATGTTGGATAATTTAACGCTTATCCAACCTCATTATGCCTAATCTCAGTGCAGTATCTAGAGCTGTTTTATACTCATCAACAGTAATACGGCGAGACAATCCAGCATGGGCACCAGCTTGGTATGATGGCCGATATTGGTCCATAATATTTAAATATGTTCTAGTTGAGATTTCTCCGGCCAGGAAATCTAAAATAACCTCAGATCCAGCCAGGTTACCCGGTAAAACCAGATGGCGTACAAGCAGTCCTCGCTCTGCAATACCCCGGGAAGAAAGTTGTAAATCTCCTACCTGGCGGAACATTTCTTTAACAGCAACCTGATTATGATAAGGATAATCAGGAACCCCTGATAATTCCTCGCCGATTTCTGGCTGGCTGTACTTCATATCTGGCATGTAGATATCAACTATCCCATCCAGGCTTTTCAGCGTTTGAACGGAATCATAGCCGCCCGAGTTATACACAATCGGAATATTTAAACCTCGTTGAGCTGCGATATTCAAAGCCTGAACTATTTGTGAGCAGACATGGGTTGGAGAAACCAGATTTATATTATGAGATCCTCTGCTCTGTAACTCCAGCATAATCTCCGCTAATACCTCTTCAGAAACTTCTTCACCGCTTACATTCTGACTGATATTAGAATTTTGACAATAGAGACAATTAAGGTTGCAGCCGCTAAAAAAGATTGTCCCTGATCCCTGCCACCCCCTCAGCGGATCCTCTTCCCCAAAATGAGGTCCATAACTGCTTACCCAGGCATTTTTTCCAACCCCGCAGACTCCGACCTCACCCTCGATCCGATTTACTCCACAATTTCTGGGACAGAGATTACAGGCATATAACTGGTTCTGAAGAAATTCAGCTCTCTTTTTCAAATCCCCAGTTCTTAGTAATCGAAGATATGTTGGTTGAAAATCCATAATTCCTCATGGTTATACTATTATTATACCGAGTTCAATCTAACAGAAGGTTATTGTAGAGACTAACTTTTTGCAAATTTCAGAACTTGTTTTATTTTGTTTTATTCGATAGAATTTTCTAGGGAGGCATGCTGTTGAATATCATCTCTAGGAAAGGATTTCTTAAAATTACTCTCTTGGGTCTACTTGGAGCCGGTTTTTCTCCCGGATTTCAAACCAAACAATCCAGGAGAATTCAAGGTATCATCGGCAGGATAGCTGCTGATGATAAAATTACACCGATCTATAAAGAACCCAGTTATGACAGTGACGTAATTCGCGAAACTGTATTTGATGAATTGCTCCACCTCTATTATCAACAGGAAATTATCCCTGAAGATTCAACTCCTCAGCTGTGGTACCGGGTCTGGGGCGGATTCATGCCCGGAGTATACGTCCAACAAACCAGATATCGCCTTAACCAATTAATAGATTCAGTAACAGAATGCGGTAGATTGACGGAAATCACCGTACCTTACACCGAAGCTTATACTTTCAGTGAATTTGATGGATGGAAAAAGAAGTACAGGCTTTATTACGAAACCACACATTGGTTAACTGGGTTTAAGAAAGGACCTGATGGGAAGGATTGGTATGAACTTACTTCTCAGTTATCCGAATCCCTTGTTTATTATGTTCGTGGAGAACACCTCCGTCCTGTCCAGGATCTTGAATATTTACCAACAAGTATCCATGTTCCACCGGAACAGAAACAAATCAAGGTTTCCCTGGTCGATCAGTCTCTCTCTGCCTTTGAAGGGGAAAAACGTGTCTTTCACACTAAAATTTCCTCGGGCCTTGGTTTTAAGGAAGTAACGTTTAAGAATCCCAACGCTACCGCGACTCCCCGGGGTACTTTTCATGTCACTTCAAAATATCCCTCTAAACACATGGGGGGAGTTATAGCAACTGGAGCACCGGGCAGTTATACTCTTCCCGGCGTTCCCTGGACAACATTTTTTATTTATGATACGGGAGTTGCATTTCATGGTACATATTGGCACAACAACTTTGGAAATAAAATGAGCCATGGTTGTGTCAACATGCGAAATAGCGATGCGAAGTGGATTTTTCGCTGGGTGAATCCTGCCTATGATCCCCCTTACAAAACCCACTGTGATTGGCATAATACAGGGCATGGAACCAGAATAGATATTGCCTAAACGCCGAGTTGAAATCCATTCTGTGTTAAAATTCAACTCATGAGCGGCAAGACATTTACTAAGAATAAAAAAGCATATTTTAATTACGAGATTCTGGATACATTAGAAGCCGGTATTGTTCTACAGGGATCTGAAATTAAGTCTATACGCAATCATCAGATCAGCATTGATCAGGCTTATATTCACGTAGATGGGGAAGAAGCCTGGCTGGTAAATTCCTATATCAATCCCTACGAACAGGCTAATATCTATAATCACAATCCCCGCAGACGCCGGAAGCTCCTCCTTCATAAAAAGGAAATCCTGGAACTCTGGGATAAAGTTAGAATTAAAGGCCATACAATTGTGCCATTAAGGGTTTATCTCGTCCACGGAAAGGCCAAGGTGGAAATCGCGGTTGCGAGAGGAAAAAAGCTGAGGGATAAACGAAAGAAAATTGCTGAACGTGATGCTGAACGCGATGCTGAACGCGATCTCAGGCGCATCGGATTGTAACCTCAAATTCAATCCCAATCCCCGGATATAAAATGAGTTTTCCATCTACTATCGCCGGATTGAACCAGCTTCCAGACGATCTAAAAAGAGACACTTATCAAAAGATCATTCCTGTTGAACTATTGGAAATGTTCAACATTCGGGATGATTTCCGGGATACTCAAGGGAATAATCTCCTTAAACTACTCTGCCCCCCTGGTTCATCAGATGCTGAAATTGCCCTGTATCCCAACTCAAAGGCACAGGATCCAATCCTGTTTGGCCATATCACGGATACTGTACACGGGCAGCTGCATATCCTTTTGTACGGGATGAATGATGTTAACTCAACTCGGTATAATGTAGATCGGCTTGATGATGGATCAAAAACCGGTTTTGGGATAAACCAGCGCAATTTGGAAGCAGAATTCTTAGCATTTCAAGCAGGCCTAGCTCCAGGGCAGATCTATCGTGGACCTCATCTATTTAAAGAATCCCTCCGGGATTTTGAATGTTTTGCTACTGGCATGGGTCAGGAATTATTCTTCGTAGAACCCCTTTATTATCACGTTGCACTCGTTTTTAAGAAATATGGATTTTCTTTTCAATCTGGAAAAAAATTTATGGACCGAATCGAACAGGGATTTGCGCAAGATGGAGAACTTATACCCCTTCTTGATGGCAGCACGCCTTTCCGGAAACCAGCTGCAGCTCACAAAATCAGACTCCGATCCTGGGCTATCCACGACAATATCCTTGGCAAACCTTTCACAAATGTCACAATGTACAAATATATCGACCAACAGCCAGATCGTTCCTGTGAAGTATCAATTCCCTGGTAATAAGGAATCCAAAAATATTCTATTCTAACTACAAGTGAGGCCAATTTTCATGATCCAGATTGATGGAAAATCACTTTCAATACAAGACATCAGGCAGGTGGCAATTAATCATAAAAAAACTTCTCTCTCCAAGGAAGCTGCAAAAAAAATCCGTCAATCCCGTGGCTGGGTTGAAGAAATTATCAAACAAGGCGAACCTGTTTATGGTATAAATACCGGTTTTGGAATTTTTGCTGATCGGCAGATTTCCAGCACTGAAATCCGACTTCTAAATCGAAACTTAATTCTAAGTCATGCTGTTGGGACTGGAGATCCTTTGCCAATAGAAGTTGTCCGGGCAGCAATCTTAATCCGGGCAAATACTTTGGCAAAAGGATATTCCGGAGTACGACTTATAGTAGTTGAAACACTGCTCAAGATGTTAAACCTGGGAGTCCATCCAATCATTCCATCCCAGGGTTCACTTGGATCTTCAGGAGACCTCGCACCATTATCACACCTCGCTCTGGTCCTATCCACTGATGAAGATGATCTGGACGAAATGTCCGGTCAGGCTGAATTTAATGGAAACATTATTAGCGGTAAAAAAGCCATGGAAAAAGCCGGCATTTCACGCATTATCCTTGAAGCAAAGGAAGGAATCGCACTGAATAATGGCGCTACATTCTCTGCAGCTATTGCTGCACTAGCTTGCAGTGACGCAGAAAACTTGCTCTCTGTGGCGGAAATTGCCCTTTCAATGAGCCTGGAAGCCCTACTGGGGATTTCCAGTGCATTTGATCCTCGTATTCACGAGTCTCGTCCACATCCTGGCCAAATCACAGTTGCGGAAAGAGTCCGAAAACTCACCAGCGGAAGCACTCTCCTGGATTCTACTGACAGAATTCAGGATGCCTATTCATTACGCTGCAGCCCCCAGGTACAGGGACCTGCCCACGAAACCCTTTCCTTTGCTTCTGAAGTCATCAGCCGCGAGATAAACGCAGCTACTGATAATCCCCTACTATTTGCTGAAGGGGAAGCGATCTCCGGAGGAAATTTCCACGGCGAACCGGTGGGGATGGTAATGGACTACCTCGGTATAGCCATGACAGAAATATCTGGTATTTCCGAGCGGCGAGTATTCCGATTGACAGACGGGCGGTTAAACGAAAACCTTCCCTCGATGCTGGTAGATCAACACGAGGATGCCGGATTGAACTCTGGGATGATGATGCCCCAATATACTGCAGCGTCTCTTGTATTGGAGAATCGTTCTCTGGCTACTCCAGATTCAACTGGCTCTCTTCCTACTTCAGCGGCCCAGGAAGATCATAATGCAAATTCCATGACAGCTGCCAGACACACTCGCGAGATTATCAAGAATTCAGCCCATGTGCTGGCAATTGAGCTTTATGTAGCCTCCCGGGCGTTGGATATTCGGATACGGGAAATTCCCCAGACCAAACTAGGTAGAGGCACAGAAGCAGCTTTTCAATGCATCAGAGATGCCGTTCCCTATCAAGCTGGGGATGCTTTATGGGGTCCAGAAATTGATTCTGTCCGGGAGTTAATACTGAGCAGAATGATCATCTCAGCAGTAGATAAAGCTGATTGATCACTTGAAAGTTCTGATTTGATAAACAAAATTGGGTAAAAATCTAACCCAGCCGTGGATGATATTATCAAGGGGATCAAGGAGATCCAGGTGGAAAATTGTCCGTTTTGTAAAATTTTGTCTGGTGAATTGCCTGGTACTTTGGTTTATACCGATGAAATTTGCACTGTACTGATGGACATCCAACCCATCAATCCGGGTCATTTACTGGTTCTCCCAAATGAACATCACCAGGAATTGAACGATCTACCTCAAGAAAGTGGAAAACACATCTTTGGCATAGCCCAAAAATTAGCCCTCGCTGTGAGAAAGAGTGGAATCCGTTGTGAAGGGATCAATTTATTTTTAGCTGATGGCAAAGTCGCCCTGCAGGAAGTCCCCCATTTTCACCTTCATATCATTCCTCGTTTTGAGGGGGATGGTTTTGGATTACAATTCAGCCCTCGCTATGCGGAACTACCGACCAGGGATGAATTGGACAAAAATGCTATCCATATCCAAAAAGCGTTAGATGAACTATAAACCTAACTACAATATATCAAAAACCAGATTCAACTTGACACAAATATCATATGGCGAAAGAACAAAAGCGTGACCACCTGACAATTGCTCTCCTGGTATCCGTACTATATGTAGCTGCGCAAATGATGTCGGACATCGCCAGTTTACGAATAGTGATGATTGCTGGTTATTCAATTGATGCAGGGACATTTATTTATCCCCTTACATTTACATTACGGGATATGGTCCATAAGGTCGCCGGTATTAAAGCCGCCAGAATGCTCATCCTTGCTGCGGCAGGGATTAATCTATTCATGGCTCTAATTTTCCGGGTTGTTGCGCTGATGCCCCCTGATTTATCCGTCGGTCCCCAGGAAGAGTTTGGCCTGGTGCTCTCGCCAATCTGGCGAATTGTTGCAGCCTCAATTATCGCTGAAGTGATATCTGAATTAATTGACACCGAAGGGTATAGATTCTGGGTTGAAAAAGTGACTCAAAAATTCCATTGGGCCCGGGTTTTATTCAGCAATCTCATCAGCATTCCTGTGGATAGTTTCTTGTTTAGTTTCCTGGCATTCTGGGGAATTTTTCCAGCCGCAGTTGTCATTTCTATTTTTGTTAGCAATATGATCATAAAGGGAATAACAACCCTGGTAAGTATTCCAGGGATATATCTAGTTCCCGATAAAAAATATTAAAGATATTCTTTGGAAGAATTCAACAAGAAAAAAGATGCGTCATAATCTGGGTTCTATAGAATCATAATTAAATGCTTCCCCTGGATTTACTCTCTTAATTTTCGGTAATACCACTTTATTGCAGAGTACAAAAAAACAGGCTACAATTGAAATACAACAAAATTAATAAACTCATTGGAAAAACTCAATCAAAATATCATCCCCTGAGGAAGGTGCTATCTTGTTACGGAAAAATAAATCAATATTGATATTTCTACTGCTGCTCTCACTGCTGATCAGCTCCTGTAATATGCCCCAGAATGCAATTTCTCCAGCGGAGCAAACCGCGATCATCGACGCAAGAGTTGCTGAAACTGTTGCTGCGGGAGAGGGAGATTCTGACCCATCAATTCCCACTGGCACTCCTGATCCATTGATAGCTACCAACACGCCTGATCCCAATCCAGTACTAACTGATACACCTGAGTCCTCAGACACACCAGAACCTGATACACCAACCCCGTCGGATACACCAATCCCTTGCAACCTGGCAAAATTTGATTCAGATGTATCCATCCCTGACGGCACAACATTTCAACCTGGTGACACATTTACGAAAACGTGGCGCCTTCAAAATGTTGGTTCCTGCGCCTGGACATCCGGTTACAATATCGTCTTCTCCGGTGGTGATGCGATGGATGCTCCTGCTTCAGTTCAACTTACCGCAGGAACGGTTAATCCAGGTCAAAAAGTGAATGTTTCAGTTGATATGACAGCTCCCGCTTCTAATGGGACTTATCGTGGGAACTGGAAATTAAGAGAGCCTGGTGATGAGCTTTTTGGCGTTGAAAATAGTACCAGTGGTTTTTTCTGGGTAGAAATTAAAGTAATTGTGCCAACGGATACACCTGAGCCAACGGATACACCTGAACCTCAATCTGTCACGCTACACCGGCATCCAACCCGCAGCAAGACGGTCAGCGTCGGCGGCGAAAGCAGTGATACCCGTCTCGGGATTGCACCTAATGGTGATGCGCTGCGGGCTTTCATCGATTTTGATTTAGACAGTTTAGCCGGTTTATCCACAACCTCTACAATTCAGTCCGCCACTCTAACTTTGAGTAATTTTTCAGGGAATAGCTGTTTTGAATTTCTGCATCCGTTAAAAGCGCTGCAAATTAACTATGGATCACATCCTGATTATCCGGGAGATTTTAATGCAGTTCCAATAGCCACACTGCTTTCTGTACCATCCGGGGGAGAAATCTCATCCCCAATTAATATAACAAGTACTGTTCAGGATTATGTGGATTCAAACGGGGCTGGTCATTTCCAAATTCGGATGGAATTGGAACACGATGATGCAGGGTCTTCCTTAAAATGTATTATGGAGTGGCCTGATCCGTTATTAAACATCACTTATCTACCATAATGTTTAATTGGTACCAGATAACAGGGAGAGTTTAAAATTCTCCCAGATTTCTTCAATGATCCAGGCGATGTAGTTAGAAAAAAAAACATCCTCATATATACTTTGTGAGGATGTTTTTTTACCCTGGATTTCAATACTATTTTCATCATCCGACATTAATCAAACAAATCATACTTTATCATATCTGGATCAGGTTCAGGAAAAGCTTGCATAAATTGATCTTCCGGTTTAACCCTCAGCAACCAGGTTAACCAGCGGATAAATCCCCGTGTCAAACCTTCCCCACCCTG
>RCNF010002014.1_pt1 | contig 10854 bp, 22 predicted proteins | sample 2041311 | NCBI WGS metagenome assembly RCNF01 (sample SAMN09708228, study PRJNA481090) | Marine sediment metagenome, whole genome shotgun sequencing project. | biome: marine sediment; feature: ocean; material: sediment; isolation source: Sewage treatment plant 2 marine sediment (STP2) ... | reverse complement strand
CGATCGCCTCCCCCACCCTGCCTGCGCCAAGCACAATGACCTTCATGCATACCTCCGGATGGGAGGGTACAACAGCCGCCCGCCACATCAGACACAAGATGCAGGATGCAAGATGCAGGACCACCTGCTGGAATCCGGGAGCCGGATACTGGATAGTAGCTATTGGATTCTGAACGCCCGAAAACCTATGAGTGACAAGGAGGGCAGCCGATGAGCAACGCACTGTCCGAGGAATCGGTGGCGAAACTTGACGCGATTGCCAGCATTCTCCTGAGATGCTTCGTCATCACCGTCGGAGCAATGCTCTTTACCTGGTTGGTAGTGTTCATGCTCGGTGATGTCATCTACTCCATTTACAGCCAGTTGATGGAAATTACCAGGAAGGAATTCGACCTGTTCTTCCTCTACACGATGACGTTCTTGAAGGCCTTGAATATCCTGTTTTTTGGCATTCCTTTCGTTGCCATCAAGTGGTATCTCCGAGGCAACAGGTGATACCCGGAGGATCATCGAATTTCAAGGGGTCTGCAGATGGATAAAGTCAACATCAGCGAAAAACTCTCCCATTTTTCTGATCACTGGAATCCGCGAGTCGTCGGAAAGCTCAACGGCCAGCATGTTCGGTTGGCCAAGTTCCAAGGCGAGTTCGTCTGGCACCTACACGATCAGGAGGACGAGTTTTTCCTGGTCATTCGGGGTTCGTTCGAAATGCAGTTCAGGGACCGCGTCGAGACGCTGAACGAGGGAGAGTTCATCATCGTGCCCCGCGGGGTCGAGCATTGTCCGCGAGCCGAGAACGAGGTGCACGTGCTTCTCTTCGAGCCTGCCTCGACTCTGAACACAGGTGAGGCACAGAGCGAGCTGACCGTTCGCGAGCTCGAAGAACTGTAGGCATTATCGCGATGAGGATATTCGTAATCCACTTTGCAGCCGCTGGAGGACTGACTGAAGATGCCAAGTGAACTGAGCCGGATTGTCATTGTCACCGGCGCGACGCGCGGGATAGGACGCGCGCTTACGGACCGGCTGGTCGAGCTGGGACACACGGTGATCGGTTGCGGTCGGTCGCAAGCCGGAGTCGACGAACTCAAGGGGGAGCACGACCACCCCCATCATTTCACTACCATTGATGTCGCGGATTGGTCCGAGGTTGAGGCGTGGGCGACGGCTGTCCTATCGGCCTACCCGCCGCCGGATCTTGTGATCAACAACGCTGGCGTCATTAATAGCAACGCACCGCTGTGGGAGGTCTCGGCCGAGGAGTTCTCGACCGTCATGGACACCAATGTTGATGGCACCGTCAACGTCATCCGGGCCTTTCTGCCTGCAATGATCGACAGTGGGCGAGGCATCGTCGTCAACATGAGCTCTGGCTGGGGCCGAGTCACCTCGCCCGATGTCGCCCCGTATTGCGCCAGCAAATGGGCCGTCGAAGGTCTGACCCAGGCCCTCTCCCAGGAGCTGCCGCCAGGTCTGGCTGCGGTTGCGGTGAGCCCTGGGGTGGTCGACACCGACATGCTTCGAAGCTGCTGGGGAGAATCAGCGGCTGCCAGCCCTTCACCGGAAGCATGGGCGATTGGTGCCACGGATTTCCTCCTGTCTCTCAATACCGGGCACAACGGAGAGTCTCTTTCGGTATAAACTGGTAGAGATGATTCATGTGCTCAAAGTGACGGCCAACGCCCTCGAGGCCGACGGTGTCGACGCGGAGACTCGCCACTCTCTGATCGTCTTCGTGAACTGTGAGGACGAGGGCGGAGCCTACGCCCCGGCCGATGCCCACCTCCGGCAGACCGGTTGGCAGAATGTCGAGCTGGTCAACTGCAAGGCGGTTCCACCGGAGGCCGTTGAAAAGCTCGACGAATCGCTTCAGAACGCATATCGGGAGGCGGAATCCCACAATGTCGCGGCGGTTCTCCTGAAATCGTCCTAACCTTGTCATCCCGATGACCAACCCCCCAGAAAGTCCACGAACGTGAAGAGACAACAGCACTGGGAGAAGGTCTGGTCCAGGGACAACCCTCGAGAGGTGGGTTGGTATCAGGAGTCGCCAGAAACTTCGCTCAGCCTCGTCGAAAAGACAGGAATCGACCTCGACGTTCGAATCCTGGACGTCGGGGGTGGAGCGTCAACCCTGGTCGATGGCCTCCTGGATCGAGGATTCGAAAATATCGAGGTCCTCGATCTGACCGATTCGGCATTCGGTCACTCCAGGTCCCGTCTCGGCACGCGGGCCGAACGCGTGACGTGGACAACCGAAGACGTGACGACTTTTCGCACGGACCAGCCGGTCGATCTTTGGCATGACCGGGCAGTGCTGCATTTTCTAACCCAGGAACGGGACCGCGAGCTCTACGTCCGATCTTTGACCGAATCTCTGGCTCCTGCAGGGCACGTCATCATCGCGACCTTCGCCCTCGACGGGCCGAGGAAGTGCAGCGGGCTCAAGGTTGTGCGATACGGTCCTCGGGAAATCACGGGGTTGCTCGGTGGGAGTTACCAGCTTCTGGAAATCGTGCACGAAACCCACCTCACGCCCGGTGATATCAAGCAGCGGTTCTCCTACTTCCGATTCCAGCGCCAGGGCTGAATAGCTCATAAAGCCGTCACTCCGGAAAACTGGAGGGGCACACCTCCGTACTACATGGAGACCGGTGGAAGGAGCGCATGATGCTTCCTGAAAAACAGGACAGGGCCTTTGGTGAGTTCTATAAATCCGCCCGATACAACAAGATCCTTGATCAGAAGACCACCCTTTTGATCCACCTCGCAACCGCGATGGCGGCAGCGTGTTATCCGTGAATGGAGTCCTATCTTGGCGTCGCCAAGAAGAAAGGCATCACGGATGAGGAGATCGGCGCCGTGCAGTCGATCGTGATGGCGGTCGAAGCCGGCAGGGTCCGCGCACAGTTCCGAGAGGTCCGGGATCGATAACCGAGCCCAGAGTATTGAAATTGGCGGTTCCAGATTGAGATAGCGCGGCCAATATCTGCGATAATCTTCTGCCGAGGGAATTGGAGAATCCGGTTTTCGTATGAACTGTCCGGGCTGTACCAACGAGATGAGCGAAGAAAGCCGCGGCGGCGTCCGGCTGGATCTCTGCGGGGTGTGCTTCGGAGTCTGGTTTGACGGCGGCGAGCTCGAAGATTTTCAGACCGGCGAGGGGTCCTCGCGCCTCAGCGGAATCCCCGGGCCCGACACCCGCTACGAACCGACCGGCGGCTCGGCACACGTCAAATGCCCGCGCTGCGAGCGTGACATCTTGCGCACCGGGAGGATTTCAAAGCACGAGGTGATGCGGTGCACATCCTGCCGGGGGCTCTTTCTCCCAAAGATCAACTCTCGCTTCAAGACATCCGAGGACAGTATTCTCGACTCGGCCATCGGCGCCCTCGAGGAAATTGTCGGCGCGCTGTTCTAACGCCGAGCCTCAAGTACATCTCGGAGAAGGACGCGCAGCCGTTCAGAGTCAATTTGATCCGGGCGTCGAAATCTCAGACAGCTCTTGCCGCAATCGGCACCCGAAAAATTCTCGCGGTGCTCGGCCAAGACCGCCGGTATGACATACAACGCCACGTAATGCTTCTGGGCCGCGAGGTTTGCCAGACCTGGGTAACCCAGCATTCCGTGCTCGATGATCTCCGCGGAATCCGGCGCCACCGAGAGGATCGCGTTGCGAATCGTCTCCAGCATTTCACTCTGCTCTCCGGTGACGTCGTTTCGATAGGCCAGGGGAGATCTGGAGTCCCGCTTCATTGCTTGCGTTCCTTTCCGTTACTGCGCACTTCGAAACCGGAAAGCCAACCTCATCGGTCTATTGTCTTCTCCAGATGACGCTCCGCTACTATGCGCAGGTCCCTATCATGCCATGGTGAGGAGGCGGATACATGAAAAATGGAGTGCGATTCAACCACATAGGTCCTCAGTTTGCGGTCGACGATGTCGAAAAGGCGGTTGGCTTTTACGCCGCAGCGCTCGGTTTTGGGCTGGACTACCTCGACGGCGAACCGCCGCACTACGCCGTCGTGTTCCGAGATGAAGTCTATATCCACCTCACCCAGCCGGAACCACAAGGCGTCCAACCCGGGGCCGGGCGCGCCTTCGTTGCAGTTTCTGGAGTTGACGCGGTCTGGCAACGAGCGCGATCACAAGCGCCCGATTCGATCGTCCAACCGCTCGAGGACCTCGACTACGGTCAGCAGGTGAGATTCAAGGTTTTCTCCATCTCCGATCCAGCAGGAAACACGCTTCGAATCGGCGAACCGCTCGTGGACACGACGAGCTGACCCCGATCGACAACGGCGAATGCGTCGATGGGCCGCCTCGGTTGTGATTGAATAGAGCCGAGGGGGGCATGATGGAACCAGCTGTTCTCGACGAGATCCAACGCATCTTCCGCGCCGCCCGCTTTATCTCCGATCTCGGCATCGACCTCGAATCAGTCGGCGATGGCGAGTGCGTGACCACGCTCGATCTCAAAGACCGGCACCTGCAACAGGACGGCTACGTTCATGCCGGAGTTCACGCCACCATTGCGGACCACACCGCCGGTGTCGCCGCAGCAACGATGTTGCGTGAACGCCAGATGGTGCTGTCTGTGGAGTTCAAGATCAACCTACTGCGTGTGGCGAAAGGCGAACGGCTCATCTGCAGGGCCAAGGTCCTGAAGCCCGGTCGACGGTTCTCGGTCGTCGAGTCAGAGGTCTTTTGTGTGGATGGCGGAGAAGAACGACTGGTTTCCAAGATGACCGCCACCATGGCCTACGTCGACGCGTAAGATGACCGATCTGGAGAGAACCTGGTGATCAGCAGATCCGCGATCGGCGTCCGACCACATCTCAAGGTGTGCTGCATTGCCACAATCGAAGAGGCGGAGCTCGCCATCCGCTACGGCGCGAACGCCGTTGGCCTGGTTTCAGAAATGCCCAGCGGTCCAGGTGTCATAACGGACGATCGTATTGAGGAGATCGCCGCCCGCATCCCACCGGGAGTGTCCACATTCCTACTCACCAGCAGCCGCGAGGTCGATGCCATCGTTGACCAGCAACAGAGGTTCCGGGTGGACACCATCCAGCTCTGCGACGATTTGCCGCCTGAGAAAATCCTCGAATTACGTTCACTCATGCGTGGGGTCTCTGTCATCAAGGTCATCCACGTTGCCGGCGACAAAGCGATCGATCAGGCCAGGACGGCGGCCCAGGCGGCCCACGCGCTACTCCTCGACTCCGGCGACCCTTCGAAGGCAGTCAAGGAGCTGGGAGGTACTGGTCGGATTCACGACTGGGCCCTCAGCCGGAAAATCTGTGACGAGGTAGAGGTCCCGGTCTGGCTTGCCGGAGGGCTGACACCAGAAAACGTTGCCGAGGCTGTCCGCAAAGTGCGGCCATTCGGTGTCGATGTCTGCTCAGGTCTGCGGACCGACGGACTCCTGAACGAAGAGAAACTGAGCCGTTTTATCCAGAATCTCGGCACCAGCTCGAGCTCTCCGACGCCTTGAGGCAAGTGGAGATCGAAGAAATGTCTCCACCAGATATTTCTCTGAAGAGATTCAAATGGCCCGTTTCGGCCAGCCGGACGATTGCAGTGCCTGCATCCAAAATCTGGGAACTGATCTCCAGCCCTGGATCCCTTCCTCTCTACCACCCTTTCTGCGAGAAAAACCCGGTCTTCGAGTGGCCCGGGGCCGACTCGCACGACGAGATCCACTATTTCAACGGCGTCGTCCTCGCCCGGCGCTTCAGCGCCTGGTACGACGACGTCGGCTACGATCTGGAAATCGGCAGGGCCGGTGGCCGATCATCCGTCGTTTCGTGGCGGATCGCAGCTGTCAAGGAGCAAAGAAGCTCGATCAAGATCACGGTCTATCCGCATGCCCTCCAGCGCGTCCCGCCTGTTGTCCGGTGGCTGCCCCACCTCGTCCGGCTCCGTCCCCAGCTCGGGCGCTACCTGCAGTCGGTCGTCAAAGGTCTCGACTGGTTCATCACCCAGGGCAAGCCGGTGCGGAGAAATCAGTTCGGGGCGCACAACTGGTTTTCGTCCGAAGTGCCAAACACCTGATTGGTCGTCTTCCTCATTTTCCTTGGAACCGAAGCGGAAGAGAACAACCTCGCAGCCGGTTGCGGATGAAAAGTGAATATCACTCACGGAGGTCGATGATGGCCTATGACGAAAAGCTTGACGCCCGGGTCCGCGAGATTGTCGCCAAGTGGGGCGCAACAACAAAGAAAATGTTTGGCGGCACCTGTCACCTGCTCCAGGGCAACATGCTGTGCGGGGTGAACACCGATCAATTGATCGTAAGACTCGGTGAAGAGGCCGGCGCCGTCGCCCTCAAGGAACCGAACACCAGGCCAATGGACATCACAGGACGCCCAATGAAGGGCTGGGTCATCGTGTCGCCAAAGGGGTATGCAGGCGAGGCCCTCGGCGACTGGCTGGAAAGGGCACGTCAGTTCGTCTCAACCCTTCCTCCCAAATAAGTCGATGCACGGGAAAATCGTTGAGGAGACGCCATGAACCCAGTGTTGCTGGTCGCCGGATTGCTGTCAGCTCTGATCGGAATTGTGCACTCTGTGCTCGGAGAAAAGCTGGTGCTCCGTCCGCTCTTCGCACGCGGCGAGGTGCCGAAGCTGCTCGGGAGCACGGTCTTCGCCCATCGTACTTTGAGATTCACCTGGCACCTTACGACGGTGCTCCTGCTGGGGATCGGTGCGGTTGTGGTGGATCTTTCGCTGTCTGCTCCCAACTCGACTTCAACCTGCATCATCCAGGTACTGGCGGCCACCTTTGCGGTGTGCTCCCTTCTTTCGCTGATCGGCGCCCGGGGCAAGCATTTTTCGTGGTGGGTCTTCCTCATCATCGCGGTGCTCCTGTGGTTGGGTGCCTGAAAAGGAAACTGACGATGAAACCGGCACCTATCAAACCTGAAATCTCGATCGGAGATCTCGAGAAGCTCGATATCCGGGTCGGCACCATTGAAACGGTCACCGATGTGCCCAACTCGAAAAAGCTGATGAAGCTCACGGTCGATTTTGGCGATCACTCGCGGACTATCCTGGCCGGCATCAAATCGGAGCGGGAAAATCCGCAGGAGATCGCCGGCCTGCAAGCACTCTTCGTAGTCAACCTGCCGCCGCGGAAAATGGCGGGTGAGCAGTCGGAGGGCATGCTCTTCGATATCGGGTATCCAGACGGCGTAACCCCGGTCCTCGCCGTCACCGAGCGATCGGTGCCGAACGGATCCAGGGCCGGATAGCTGATAACGTCTGCGAAAAAACCGAGGAAATTCCCATACAATGGCGCCCATGTTGATGACTATTCTGAAAATTGTTGCCGGGTTGGCCGTGCTGGGAATTATTACGATGCTCCTGATCGCTGTCGTCTCCGGCCTGCGCAGCTCCGCGAGCGCACTTGGACACCGCGAGGACAACGATGACAACTCAGGCGTCGGTTGAAGATTTTCTCGCCCAAAAAACACTGGCGATCGCCGGCGTATCACGCAGCGGCAAGGGCTTCGGAAATTCGGTGATCAAGGACCTGTCCGGCAAAGGCTACGAGGTCCTACCAGTCCACCCGGAGGTCGATGAGGTCGCTGGCTTCCACTGTTATCGATCGATTGCCGATCTCCCGAAGGAAGTCGGCGGATTGGTGCTGGTCGTGCCACCGGATCAGACCAAAAAGCTGGTTCGCGAGGCGAAGGACGCCGGAATCCAACGCGTGTGGATGCAGCAGGGAGCGGAGTCGGCGGAAGCGATCCGTTACTGCGAAGAGAACGGCATCGACGCTGTGCACGGTGAATGCGTGATGATGTTCGCCCAGCCTGCCGGAGTGCATCGATTCCACCGTTGGGTCAACGGCGTGTTCGGAAAGCTGCCGTCAGAAAATTAATATTTCCGGAAGGGAGCGAGGATGGCCGAAGCGACGCTGAAAGGATCGTGCCTGTGCGGAGGAGTGGCCTACGAAATGAGCCCGCCTTTTATCTTCTTCCACCACTGCCTCTGCAGCCGCTGCCAGAAGAGTTCTGGAACCGCATTTGGAGCCAATATCCTGGTCAAGGCCGCCCAGTTCCAGTGGATCCGTGGTGAGGAATTGGTCGGGCACTGGGAACTGCCTTCGGCGCAGTACTTCTGCACCGGCTGGTGCACGGTCTGCGGCTCGAAACTGCCGTGGGAGTCGCGAAACAAAAAGGGCTTTCTCGTGCCGGTCGGCACCCTGGACGATGACCCCGGGAGTCAGCCGGAGAAGAACATCTACTGGGCATCGCGCGCCCCTTGGTATGCCAACCCCGCGGACCTGCCGACCTATGACGAGAATCGATGAGGGAATAGTCTTCGCAGCCAGTCGTAGATTCAAGCAAGGAGGCGAATCATGAGCCAGGATTCGGAACACCTCAAGCTGCTTGCGATCTTCCACTACGTGGTGGCCGGGATGACCGCGCTCTTCGCCTGTATCCCGTTCCTCCACTTCTTCATGGGTCTCGCCCTCACAACGGGGGCCTTCCCGGACACCGATCCCGAAGCGCAGACGGTCGGCATTTTCATCATGGTCTTTGCCGGACTCTTCATCGTCGCCGGGTGGACGCTGGCGGCGTTTATTGCCTTTGCAGGGCGCAGCCTGCAGAAAAGGACTCGTTACATCTACTGTCTCGTGATGGCCGGCGTCGAGTGTATTTTCATGCCCTTCGGCACAGTCCTCGGAGTCTTCACCATCATCGTCCTGATGCGGGATTCGGTGAAGGAGCTGTTTGGGCGGCCTGTCGAAGCGCTTCCGATTCCGGACGAGTGACGGCTCGTTCCAGCCATGCTGTTGCGCCCAACCGGGGCTTGCTGAAGGGCGCTCCCAGATTTCCTGGGGCTGACGCCCCAGGCTAACCATCTGCCGCCCCTCTGGGGCTCGCGGTCCCCCAAGGTACACTCTTCCCATGTTTTCGTTGGCGGGCCGTAAACGATCCGCCTACAGGGGTGTTTGGAATACCACACGAATCGCCTGCACCCGGAAAGGGAGCCGTCATGAGCATCCTCAATCGACTTCTCCGCCAGTGCAAACGGCCGAGGGGATCTTTCGGACGTTTGCTCGCGCGAGGGATGAATTCCTCACATTCACCTCTGACGATGTGGGCCATGGGCCACATCGAGGTGACGGCGGATGCGGCCGTACTCGACGTCGGGTGCGGCGGTGGCAAGACCGTCGACCGACTGGCGAAGATGGCGGCGGACGGATGGGTCGTGGGGCTCGACTATTCGGAGGACTCCGTGATCGTTTCGCGGCGGAAGAACGCGAAACACATCCACGACGGCAGGGTGGAGATCTGCCACGCATCGGTTTCGGCGATTCCCTACGAGGACAACACCTTTGATCTGGTCACCGCGATGGAGACCTTTTATTTCTGGCCGGCACCGGATACCGACCTGCGAGAGGTGAGGCGAGTCCTGAAACCTGGTGGCGAGCTGCTCATCGCCTGCACCATGTACAAGGGTGGCAAATACGACGCGCGCAATCGGAGGTTCGTCGACGAGATCGACATGACCTATCTGAGTGTTGACGAGTTTCGCGACCTCCTGGAAGGTTCGGGATTCGACGAAGCCCAGGTCATCGTCGAGTACGCCAAGGGATGGATTTGCACGGTCGCTCGCATGGCGCCGTGACGGCCGAGAATAGACCGGGATAGCGATCGGTTACATCTTTCCGATGTGGAACAAAAGATTCTCTGAGCCTGGCTACGCCTACGGTACGGATCCAAACGGTTTTCTGACATCGGTGGCCGACCGCATCCCCCACGGGAACGTCCTGTGCCTTGCTGAAGGTGAAGGGCGCAACGCCGTCTATCTGGCCGGACTCGGCTACGAGGTCACCGCGGTCGACACCTCGACCGTTGGTATGGCAAAGGCCAAAGCGCTGGCGAGTGATCGTGGGGTCACAATCGAAACAGTGCTCGCCGACCTCGGTGACTATTCGATTGAGCCCGGCGCCTGGCAGGGCATCGTCTCGATCTATTGTCATTTGCCGCCAGTTGTTCGGGCAGCCCTCCATGAGCGGTGCCTGCGGGGTCTGGCGCCAGACGGTGTCTTCGTCCTCGAGGGGTTTACGCCACGTCAGCTCGAGCTCGGCACTGGCGGCCCCAAAAACCGAGAGCTGCTGATGGAGCTCGAGATCATCCGTCAGGAGCTGCCGGGGCTGCGGCTCGAGATCGGGCGGGAGGTCGAACGCGACGTGGCCGAGGGCAAGTACCACGGGGGAACAGCGTCCGTGGTGCAGATCCTCGCCGTCAAGTAGAGCGGATAACCTGCCGCCCCCTCCCGGGGGCTTTCATTCTTTTTTTTTGCCGTCCGTCCCCTGGGGCTCACGCCCCAGGCTAATCATCTGTCGCGCCTCCGGCGCTCATCACCACGCCTCACTGATATTCGGCAGCTGGCGGGATATTTCATGCGCGTTTGTGGTGCGGCCGTCCCGGCCGCACTTCATCGACGAGGGTGAAATCGTGCGGGCGGGACGCCCGCACCACAAAGGCGTCGGTGCATTGAACAAACAAGGGCGGGATATATCCCGCCCCTACAGGGGAAAAGACCAGGGTTTGTCCTGGTGGAACCTCTCAGGCAGAGCGCTGGGATGGAGCCGCAGAGCGGCGAAAGATGTTGAGCCTGGGGCGTGAGCCCCAGGAACCAGCGAACAAAAAACGAATGAGCCCCTGGAGGGGGCGACAGATACCGGGGGCGGCACATATGCCGCCCGAAAATCGATTCAGTTGGGCTTGTTGTCGGCCAACAGCGTCTGCAGCACCGCCAGGAGGCTCTCCCGATCGACCGGTTTTCCGAGCACACCATCGGGCCCGCGCACTCCTTCGAAGGCACCGAGGTA
>RCNF010002013.1_pt1 | contig 10857 bp, 14 predicted proteins | sample 2041311 | NCBI WGS metagenome assembly RCNF01 (sample SAMN09708228, study PRJNA481090) | Marine sediment metagenome, whole genome shotgun sequencing project. | biome: marine sediment; feature: ocean; material: sediment; isolation source: Sewage treatment plant 2 marine sediment (STP2) ... | reverse complement strand
GGTATAACGCGAGGATAGTGCCCTATGGCAACTTTTCTGTTGAGCCTGCCTCAGCGTGCCTGCATTATGGCCAGGCCATATTTGAAGGACTCAAGGCCTACCGTGGGAAGGACGACAAAATCAGGCTATTCAGGCCAGGGGAAAATATGGACCGCCTGAATCATTCTGCCTGGCGCATGTGCATGCCTCAAGTAGACAAGAATGAGCTTCTTCAAGCCATCAAGGCCCTCATTCGGATAGAGCAACGCTGGGTGCCCGAGGCCAATGGTACATCTCTTTATGTGCGCCCGTTCATGATCGCTACCGAGGCCTTTTTGGGAGTGCGTCCTGCCAAAGAATATTTACTATCAGTAATATTAAGCCCGGTAGGGGCTTACTATGCCGAGGGTTTTAGTCCTGTAAAGATCTTTGTGACAGACAAGTACGTGAGGGCAGTATCAGGGGGCGTGGGAGAGGCCAAGACAGGCCTGCCCCTGGCCGGCGCTGACCTCGCTCGACGTGTCGAACCGTGGCGAGCGGACAGCGCCGGCGACCATCCGGTTCGGTTGCCCGCGCTACGCTCGATGCCGTGGCAACGCTCTTCACCAAGATCATCGACGGAGAGATCCCTGGCCGGTTCGTTTGGCGAGACGACCAGGTTGTCGCCTTCCTCACCGTCGCCCCACTCAAGCCGGGCCATGTGTTGGTCGTGCCGATCGAAGAGGTCGACCACTGGCTCGACCTTGAGACCGACCTGCTCGATCATGTCATGTCGGTGGCGCAGACCGTCGGGCGCGCCGTCGACCGGGCGTTTGCTCCGCAGAAGGTCGGCCTGATTATCGCGGGACTCGAGGTTCCCCACACCCACGTCCACGTGGTCCCCATCGCGGGGGAAGGCGACCTCAACTTCGCGAACGCCGACGGCAACGCCTCAGCCGAAACTCTCGACACTGCCGCTGCCCAGATTCGACAGGCACTCGAGGATCTCGGTCACGACATCGGCCCCGTCTGAGCGACGTCACGTCGCTATTGTCACGCCATGCCATCAGCAACCTTCTCCGAATCCGTCACGATCGACGCCGAACTCACCGACGTGTGGGACCGGCTTCAAGAACCCGACATATGGGCCACCCTCGGGCCCGTCCAGAAGGTGTGGAATCCCACCGTTGAAGACGGCGTGCTGCAAGGCTTCGATTGGTCCACCGACATCGGTGGAAAGGTGTACGAGGGAACCGGAAAGGCCATCGACCACCAGCAGCCCGACCTCTACAAGATCGTGCTCGATACCTCGGAGATGGCAGGGACTATCACCGCCACGCTCTCCGCTGCGAACCCCAACGGCACCGTCGCTGTCGTGGAGATCGAAATCCGCTCGAAGGGCTTGCTGTCGTCGATGTTCTTCCCAGCCATCAAGAACGCCATCGGCTCTGGATTCCCGGACCAGGTCGCCGACATGGGCGCCACCATCTCGTCGTCGGAGACCTAGAAGCGCCTACGGGCGCGCAGCCGGCCCATCTTCAGGTTCGGGCTCCCAGGCCGCCCCCTCCGACCCTCGCTCCGCTCGGGCCACCTCCCCCTCCCTTCGGTCGGTGGAGGACAAGACCGCGCCCCCTCCAAACCGCATTCCGCTCGGGCCACCTCCCCCTGAGGAGGAGGACACAACGCCCCATCGACCGCAACCCTCCGGCATCCGGGAAATCAGGTGCGAACTCATACTCCCAAGACCGTCCGGGTGACTAGTCCGTTTCTTCACGCTGCAATGTCTCTTGCCAGCGTCGAGCAGCTCGGATACCTTCGCCTCAGCAATGCGACGGAGAACCATGACAGACGGGCAATTCGATCTGCGCCCCATCTTGGCGGTGCTGGTGATCCTCGTGGTCCTTCTGGCTATCGCTCAGGCTGCGGTCGCCAAGCCGGATCCTGACGAGAGCTTGACCGTCGTTTCGTCGACCGTGCTCGGCGAAAACACGTTCACGATGACGGCCTGGAACGTGAGCATCGAACCGATCGACGTCGACCTCGAGCCGCCGGGCGCCGTATCAGCCGTCTCTGTGGACACCGGAGTCTTCGACGGGGTCTGGACGATCCAGGGACTCGATGCGGGCGCGACCGGCACCATGATCGGCATCATCGAGTCGTAGCCACATCCCGGAGTCGCCGCCCCATCCGACTTGGCCACTAGGCCGATGCCGGCGCCGGCTCCTCTGCTACTCGTTGCACGGACGACCGATACTCGCTGCGATGTCGGCGGTGATAGTCCAGCGTCGCAAGCCACAGGCCGAAGCCGGCCACGCCGGTTGTGTACACGACTGGCGAGTAGGCGAAGAGCAGAACGGGCACGATCGATACGAACACGGCCGCGGCCCGCACCGACGTCGACAGCGCGACGACTCCGAGCAGCACGAGCCACAGCGTGAAGAGCACGCCGAATGGCACGCCATACTCCGCCGCCACCAGCACCGGGACGTTGTGGACGATTTCCCAGTCGGTGGACGTCAGCCCGATTTCTGCCAGCGTCGGACCGAATCTCCCGGGACCGACTCCGAACACCGGGTTGGCCTCGATGATCGTGAACGCTCGGCCGAGTGGGCCGCCTCGACCGCTCGCGGATCCAGAAGCGGTCTGATAGGCGCGGACTTGCCAGCCGGTCCAGGAGATCGCGATACCAATGACCATCGGCACGAAAGCGGCGATAGAACTCGCGAGGTAACCACGCTTCCGCTGCACCATCCAGGCGACTCCGTAGACACCACCGATCGCGAGCACTGCCAGAGCCGGCGTCCGTCCGAACGAGGTCGCGACCGACGCGGAACCGAGAATGACAGACAGCCACATGAGCGGGTGCAACCGTGTGAACGCGCCGGCAGAAAGGATGATGGCGATGCCGACGACCGTGAACGCAGCAAGGCTGTAGGGGCTGTCCATCGTGCCGTATCCGCGCGTCCATGGCAGTACAACCCCGATGGCGGTTCGTGCCGGGGCACCGCTATCGAAGACGAACGTCTGGGCCAGAGCCAACGATGACTGGAAGACAACCGCAAGCGTCACCGGCCATATGAACATGGTCCGAAGCGTTGTGGGTGACATCCATCGGATCGTCACGATCGCCCCCGAAATCCCAGCCAAGCGGACAAATCGCGCAAATCCTTCGGGTGATGGGTCAGTGAGGACGAACGCCAGCGTGACGACCGACAAGGTCACTGCGCCCAGAAGGCCAACGGGCCATCCCTTGTATGTAACTCTGCGCAGCAGCAGTGGTATCGCCAGGATCGCGAGGATCAGGAATACGACGTCGAGCGGCCCGAGCACCGTCGCCTTCATGATGTAGCGCTTCAGGTGCGGGCTGTGGATATCGATCGGGACCGGGTACCGCGAGTTGAACATGATCCATATGACGAGCGCGGCGACTGCGGCATTCCTCGCCGCATCGAGGCTGAATACGGCGACACCGTCATCAGCGCCATCGACCTTCAGTCGCGACATCAGGGTGTGCCCACAGGAAGCATTCGACAGTATCGGGCAATCAACAAGATGCCTGAAGCACGATCTCGGATGGCGGACGGCCTCAAGGCTTCGCCAGCTTCGGGGATCCGCGTCAGCGCCCATCCGCCCAGATCACCAGGAGTCGGGCTGAGGGTCGAAGCTAGGACGCCGCCGTGTCTTCGTCCCGGAGCGCTGCAGCGGCGTCACGGGCTTCTTCGAGGCCGCCTTCGGTGAGTTGCGCCCAGTCGGTTAGCAGTGTGACTTCGTTGCGGAAGATCTGGAGGAACCCGCCGTGGACCCCGGCCGACGTGACGCCACCGTCGTGGTGGATCACCACCGCACCGGTGGCGAGCGCCGCCATCGTCGGCTCATGATCCGCGAGGATGCCGATGTCGCCCTCGGTCGTCCGGGCCGTGAGCATCTCTGCCTCACCGGACCAGATCACCGCCTCGGGTGTCACGACGTCAACGCGGAAGGGCTTTCCCATTAGGCAGAGACCTCGAATTCCTTCGCCTTCGCCTTCACGTCCTCGGCGCCGCCGACCATGTAGAAGGCCTGCTCCGGGTATTGATCCATCTCGCCGTCGATGATGGCCTTGAACGAGGCAATCGTTTCGTCCATCGGCGTGTAGACCCCGGCCTGGCCCGTGAACTGCTCAGCCACGAACATCGGCTGCGACAGGAACTTCTGGATGCGCCGGGCCCGGGCGACGATCAGCTTGTCCTCCTCGGACAGCTCGTCGATTCCGAGGATGGCGATGATGTCCTGGAGGTCGGTGTAGCGCTGCAGGATCTGCTGCACACCGGTGGCGACCGCATAGTGCTCGGCGCCGACGATTTGCGGATCGAGAGCACGGCTCGACGAGTCGAGCGGATCGACCGCCGGGTAGATGCCGAGCGCCGTCAACGGGCGAGACAGCACCGTCGTGGCATCGAGGTGAGCGAACGCCGTGTGCGGCGCCGGGTCGGTGATGTCGTCCGCCGGCACGTAGATTGCCTGGAGCGACGTGATCGACCGGCCCTTCAACGATGTGATGCGCTCCTGGAGGGCGCCCATCTCGCCGGCCAGCGTCGGCTGGTAGCCCACGGCAGACGGCATGCGCCCGAGCAGGGTCGACACTTCGGCGCCGGCCTGTGTGAAGCGGAAGATGTTGTCGATGAACAGCAGCACGTCCTGGCGCTGAACGTCGCGGAAGTACTCGGCCATCGTGAGCGCCGAAAGCGCGACGCGAAGGCGCACGCCGGGCGGCTCGTCCATCTGACCGAACGTGAGCGCCGCCTTCTCGAGCACGCCGGACTCCGACATCTCGAGGAACAGGTCGTTGCCCTCACGGGTGCGCTCGCCGACCCCGGCGAACACCGAGACGCCGCCGTGCTGGGTGGCGACGCGGTTGATCATCTCCTGGATGAGCACCGTCTTGCCGACGCCTGCGCCGCCGAACAGACCGATCTTGCCGCCCTCGAGGTATGGGCCGAGGAGGTCGATGACCTTGATGCCGGTCTCGAAGATCTTCTTCTGCGGCTCGACCTCATCGAATGGAGGCGGTTCGCGGTGGATCGGCCACCACGGCCCGTCGAAGACGTGATCGGGATCGTCGAGCGCAACACCCCACGCGTTGAAGATGTGTCCAAGCGTCTGATCGCCGACGGGGACCATGATCGGCGACCCGGTGTTGAGCACCTCGGCGCCGCGCACGAGACCGTCGGTAGGCGCCAGCGCAACGGCTCGCACCTTGTTCTGGCCCAGCTGTTGGGCGACCTCGCACTTGATCGTCCGCGTGTCTTTGCCGATTGTCAGATCAACCTCGAGGGCGAAGTTGATCTCCGGCAGGCCGTCGGGCGGGAACTCGACGTCCACGACCGGCCCGGCCACCTTCACAATCCGGCCGGAGGGAAGTGTGCTCTCGCTCATTGGTGCTCCATCCTTGGTTTCTCAATCCTCGGCGAGCGCCGTAGCGCCGCCAACGATCTCTGAGATCTCGGTCGTGATCTCTGCCTGCCTGGCCTGGTTGGCCCCGCGGGTCAGGATCCTGGTCAATTCATCTGCGTTCTCGGTCGCGGCCTTCATCGCCCGCCGCCTCGCCGCATGCTCCGACGCCGAGGCATCGAGGAGGATTCCGAAGATCGAGCCCTCCAGGTAGCGGGGCAGCAACCGGTTCAGGATGTCCTCGGGCGACGGTTCGAACGAGTAGCCGATCGGAACTGCGCCCTCGCCCTCCGCCATGTCCGGAGCCACAATCGGCAGCAAGGCGCGGTGGATCGGATTCTGGGTGAGCGCCGAGATGTACTCGGTGGTGAATACGTCGACCGAATCGACCGTGCCCTCGGCGTAGTCGTTGAGGATCACGTTGGCGATCATGCGCGCATCGGCATAGATCGGGAGGTCGGTGACGTTCAGCCACGCGTGCTCGATCGCGTGCTTGCGGTAGGAGAAGTAGGACTGCGCCTTCTTGCCAACGACGTAGAGCACTACGCGGCGCCGCTGGCGGGCGTGCTCGCGGATCGCGTGTTCGGCGGTACGGATGACGGCGTGGTTGTAGCCGCCGGCAAGACCTCGATCCGAAGAGACGATGACGACACCGGCCGTCTCGATCTCGCGTTGCTCGAGGAGCGGATGGTTCGTTCCGCCGGCTGCGCCGACGTTGCGGATGACCTCGTCGAGCTTGGCGGCATAGGGGCGGGCAGCAACGAGGCGGCCTTGTGCCTTGCCGATACGCGCGGTCGAGATGAGCTCCATGGCGCGCGTGATCTTCATCGTCGACTCGACGCTGCGGATCCTACGGCGGATCAGTCGGAGCTCAGCCGAAGCCATTGGTGGCTACGCCTCCCCGACCGGTCGACTGTGCTCGCCCTCGCGCATGGCCCTTGCGTCGGCGTCCTCCGAGCGGCGTGCCTCGAACTCCTCGGTGATCGTGTGGCCCGAGCCGCCCCAGGTCGAGGCGAATCCCTCGATGGCGCTGCGCATCGCATCGTCGTCCATCTCGCCCGTCTCGGCGATCTGGTCGAGGAGATGCGGGTAGCGGGTGCGAACGAACTCACGGAGCTCGGCCTCGAAGGTATGGACCTCAGCAGCGTCGACATCGTCCATGAAGCCTTCGGTCACGGCGAAGATGGCGACGACCTGCTCGGAGACAGGAAGCGGATCGAACTGCTTCTGCTTCAAGACCTCGACGACCCGGCGGCCTCGGTCGAGCTGTGCAAGCGACGTGGCGTCGAGCTCGGAGCCGAACTCGGCGAACGCTTCGAGTTCGCGGAACTGGGCCAGGTTGAGCCGCAACGGACCCGCGATCTTGCGCATCGCCTTGATCTGCGCGGCGCCACCGACGCGAGACACCGAGATACCGGCGTTGATCGCCGGGCGAATCCCGGAGAAGAACAGGTCGGTCTCGAGGAAGATCTGGCCGTCGGTGATCGAGATCACGTTGGTCGGGATGTAGGCGGAAACGTCATTCGCCTTTGTCTCGATGATCGGGAGCGCCGTGAGCGATCCGGCACCGAGCTCGTCGGACAGCTTGGCGGCACGCTCGAGGAGACGGCTGTGCAGATAGAAGACGTCACCGGGATAGGCCTCACGACCCGGCGGGCGACGCAGCAGAAGCGAAAGCTCGCGATAGGCAACAGCCTGCTTGGACAGGTCATCGAAGACCACCAGCGCATGCTCACCGTTGTACATCCAGTGCTGACCGATGGCTGAGCCGGCATACGGCGCATACATCTGGAGGGCGGCAGCGTCCGAGGCGGAGGCGTTGACGATGACTGTGTAGTCCATCGCACCGCTCTTCTCGAACGTGTCGGCGACCTCGGCGACGGTGGAGTTCTTCTGTCCGATGGCGACGTAGATGCACTTCACGCCGAGACCGCGCTGGTTCAGGATGGTGTCGACGACAACGGCCGTCTTGCCGGTCTGGCGGTCGCCAATAATGAGCTGTCGCTGGCCGCGGCCGATCGGCGTCATCGCGTCGATGGCCTTGATGCCGGTCTGGAGCGGCTGACTCACCGGCTGGCGCTCGACGACCGACGGAGCCTGCGTCTCGAGGAGGCGAGTTTCGGTGGCATCGATGGGGCCCTTGCCGTCGATCGGGTTGCCGAGCGGATCGACCACACGGCCGAGCAAGGCATCGCCGACGGGGACCGAGAGGACCCGGCCGGTGGAGCGAACTTCGTCGCCCTCTTCAACGTGGGACGCGTCACCGAGGAGCACAGCGCCGATCGACTTCTCGTCGAGATTCAACGCGACGCCGATGAGCCCACCAGGGAACTCGAGGAGCTCGGACGCCATGGCGCCGGGGAGGCCGGAGACGTGGGCGACGCCGTCACCGATCGAGGTGACGTAGCCGATGGTCTCCGCTTCGACGGAAGGTGACCAACCATCCAGGTTCTTGTGGAGTGCGGCGGTGATTTCCGCCGGATCCAGTGTCAGTTCAGCCATCTTCCTAACCCCACTGCTCTCGTACATCTCGGAAACGGCTCTTCACCGAACCGTCGAATATCGTGTCTCCGATTTTGGCGACCAGACCACCCATCAAGGATGGGTCGGTCACGACCTTGGCCTGCACCCGCTTGCCCGTCGCCTTCGACAGCGCCGCTTCGAGGCGTGCGATCTGGTCGGCGTCGAGCGCAATGGCGCTCTGCACCTCGGCAACGACGCTGCCTTCCTCCTCGGCGGCGACCTTCGCGAGGCGGGACGCGAGGTCTTCGAGGTGCCTCGCCTCTCCGACGGCCACCACGAAGTTGAGGGCGGCCACGACCACCTCGTTCACCTGCACACCGAGCACGTCGGTGACGACGCCCTGTTTGCGGGCGACCGGGATCTGTTGGTCGGTGAGCGTGGAGCGCAGCTCCGCGTTGGCGCTGATCGTCTTCGCCGCGGCGTAGAACTCGTCGACGAACACGTCGACGTCTCCCTCGGCACGAGCGATGTCCATCAACGCCGAGGCGTATCCGTCGAGGCGGTCGGAGTGTGCGGTGAGCTCCATCGGCTAGCGCACTCCTCCGAGGTCGTCGATGTAGCGATCGACAAGTTCGCGCTGGGCATCGGTGTCGAGGCTCGAACCGACGACCTTCTCGGCGACATCGATCGACAGGTCGGCGACCTGACGGCGCAACTCGCCTGCGACGCGTTCGCGCTCGCCGGCGATCTCGCCGTCGGCCCGCGACTTGATCTGGTCAGCCTCGGTCTCGGCCCTCGCTACGACGTCGGCCCTCACCTGTTCGCCCTGAGTGCGAGCGTCGTCCACGATCTGGGTCGCTTCTGTCTTCGCTCCCGCAAGCTGGCTCTGGTAATCGTCGCGGAGGCTCTGGGCCTCGACCTTGGCGGACTCGGCGGATTCAAGTTCGGCGCGGATTGCCTGCTGACGGGCTTCCAGCGACTTGTTCAGCGCAGGAATCGCCCACTTCCACACAAAGAAGAACACGATGGCGAACGCAATGACGCCCGCGATCGCCTCGTTTGTGTCGGGTATCAGCAGCGCGATACCACCGGTCTCTTCCTCGGCAGCGGGCGTCTCGTCTTGCAAGAGGAGAAACGCCTGGGTCATGAACGACAACATGCTCAGTTCCTCCTAAGCGATGAAGAACAGCACGAAGCCGATCAGAGCAAGCGCCTCGGTGAACGCGATCCCCAGGAACATCGTGGTTCTCACCATGCCGGCGGCTTCGGGCTGACGTGCCATGGCGCTGATGGCCGCAGCGACCACGAGGCCGATACCGATACCCGGGCCGATTGCGGCCAGGCCGTAGCCGATCAGGGCAATCGCACCTTTGAGTTCTTCCATTGTGTGCCTTTCCTTCTTCTCAGTGCTCAGGGTGAACAGATGACTGGACGTAAACCGCGGACAACAGCGTGAAGATGTAGGCCTGCAGAATGATGACGACGACCTCGAACATGTAGATGCCGAGACCGAACACGAACCACGGAATGCCGATGAGGGCACGCGCTCCAATGGAGGTGACGCTCGACATGAAGACCCATCCTGAACCGAGCAGGAGGGTCAGCATGAGGTGGCCGGCTACGAGGTTGGCGAAGAGTCGGACGGCCAGCGTGATCGGGCGCAGGACGAAGGTCGATACCACTTCGATCAAGCCGACGAGCGGTCGCAGAGCGAGCGGCACCGACTTCGGCCATGCCAGATCGGTGACGTAGCGGAACCCGTTCTTCTTGAAGCCAACGAATACGAAGATCACCCAGGTCAGCAAAGAGAGACCCAGAGGCACAAACATCCGCGAGGTGATCGGGAAGTTGATGAGCGGCACAACCTCGAATGTGTTGCCGATCAGAATGAAGAGGAAGATCGACAACAGCCAGGGGTAGTACTTGATGCCTTCGGGTCCGATGATGCCAATCGCAATCTCGTCGCGGACGAACACCACGAGACTCTCGATCGCCACACCGAACTTCGAAGGAACGAGGTCCTTGCCCCGGAGCCCGAAGAACAGCAGAGCGAGCACCACGGCCATGACGAGGAAGGTGAGGACGACGGTGCGGGTGATGTCCCATGGCCCGATGGAAAACAGTGGACCACTGAACTCGAACAGATCAACCACGTTCTCCGGCCGACAGATGATGTCAGCGGAGGGATCGCACTCCCCGCTGGCCAGGATCAGTTGCTCCACTCAAGGTCCCTTTCCGCGCCGTTCATGACTGCTACCGCCTCCCAGGACAGCAGCACCATATAGCTCACCACTACTGAAATACCCATCGCCATCCGGTCGAGGTTGGTCACGTTGGCGATGAACAGCATCGTCACCGTGATGAGTCCCAACCGGATGAGAAATCCGAACAAGGCGGCGGCATGATACATGTTCATGGATACACGCGCCGCTCGGGACATGATCCAGCCGCCGAGGAGGAAATTCCCGACCACGATGGCGACACCGACGAGCGACGCTACGACGCCCAGCCACCCTTCCAAGATGCCAAAAATGAGGGCGAGAACCGGCGCAACGAGGAGGCTGCGTTTCGCGATGTTCTTCCCAATGATGGCCTCGATCGGCCGCTCATCTGGGACGGGCCCGTAGCGAACGAGTGGGTCGACGTCAGACGCCATGGCTGATCCCCTCGGCGTCCTCTTCGATCGAGGCCGAACGGAGCCACATGCGCCACGATCCCACGCCGATTCCGAGGAGCGACCAAAGAATGGTGAGGACGGGACTCCAGCCGGTAAGCCAGTCGAGGAAGAGGCCGATGAGGAGACCCGTGAGGATGTAGGTGAAGAGGTCGGCCCCGTCCGAAAAGCCGCCCGTAATGGCTTCTTTCGGCGGGATGCCTCGACTGCTCGCCCCATCCATCTGCTGGTGACTCCCAGGTTGCCGGGGGCCACGCACGACGACCCCTCTTGCTCCCTCAGAGGCTACCGCCCGTCCCCTCCGTATCGAAACTTGGCTGTGTGAGCGAAGA
>RCNF010002012.1_pt1 | contig 10858 bp, 8 predicted proteins | sample 2041311 | NCBI WGS metagenome assembly RCNF01 (sample SAMN09708228, study PRJNA481090) | Marine sediment metagenome, whole genome shotgun sequencing project. | biome: marine sediment; feature: ocean; material: sediment; isolation source: Sewage treatment plant 2 marine sediment (STP2) ... | reverse complement strand
TGTCGCGACTTAGTTCAACAGACATTTATACGCCATGCTGGACTGCGCACAGCGTATAAATGCTAAGTAGTTAGGCATATAACATCTAATAGGAACTTTAAAAATGAGTAATACAAAGGATTTGAGACGTGGTGATAATGATAACAAAAAAATATGGGGTGGAAGTAAGCAAGCAACAGCGCCGGTCTATACCGTAAAACAGTTGCAAACTAAAACAGTTGCAAACTGACTTGCAGGCTGTAGGTGTATATTCCGATGCCATTGATGGTGATTTTGGAAGAAATACTGAACGAGCTATTAAAATCTACCAATGGTGTTCGCGAAACTCTATAAAAGTAATTCAAAATAAGATATTAAACGCATACACACCAAAATCAGATTTAAAAGTATCTGGGAAGCTTGATACTTCAACACATACAATACTGACTAGCTGGGTAACCTATAAATATGTAGTTACTGGGGATCTAATACGCGTTTCATGCAGTAATTTATCGAATATAGAACTTGGCCCTGGCTTTAAACACATTGGGAAACCAATTGTAGATGTCACAGAGTTTGTCGTATCAAAAGCTGCATTTAATATGATAAAACTAATGAATGAAACGGCTAAAAATCTTAAAATTACGATAATAATAAATCAGGCTTTACGAATACATGGCGTAAAAGTTACTGGTTCAGTTGTTCCTCCCGCAACATAATCTCAACATTTAATTGGCCATGCGATAGACTGTAATATTGTTGATGGTAGTAGCTGGAATACATCAACTGATTTTAAGAAGAAGAAACAGACAGCAAACGCCGATAAATTTATTAAAAAAATGAAAGCAGGACTTTTTAGATGGGGTGGGAATTTCTCAAACGTTGATACACCTCATTTTGATAAACAGCTAAGTGCTAATTCGTTTGATTATGATGCAAAATTCTTTATAAATCAGAAACAAATTTCCTCAGGTGACCTAATTGAAAAACAACTTGTTCCTTAAAAAACCTTTTCTATTTTTAATTTTAGTTATTATTCCTGGTTGTGGTTATACAGACTCGCCCGAAACCTCAATCGATAACACAAGCGATGCTCTTCTACGTAATATAGAAAAAGATTTAGGTAATGGAAAAGGTATTATTGTTTATCAAATGACTAACAATGATAGATCAAGTGAGCAATATGCGGATTGGTCCTCATATCTAAATGAATTTACTTCTTCGAAAACACCTGATTATGTGGCTTATGCATCAAGTGAAAAATTGAATGCCAAGCTTTTAAATAAACAGGCTAATGTAGCTGGAAGTTACACGTTATTTTTCAAAAAAGGAAAACCTACATATTTTTATGAAGGTGTTATTGTTGAAGCGATGGTTTATATGGCCGTTGATAACATTTATTCAAATGGTACGCCCTCGCCCATGTTTCAGGCGTTTTTGCCTGATGTATTGGAAGTTAATCTTCAATAGTTTAAATATAAACTATATATCACCCCGCGAAGTGCCAACGGGGTCAAGTCTTGCCTTCTGCCTAAAGTGCCGATGCGCTCGAATTTAATTATTTCTCATCTACAGCAATCTGTACCTCGGTGTTAAACCAATATTTGGCGCAGTGCGGTGAAGTCCGAGCTCGGTTAGGGTTCTTTGAATTATTGAAGACCTACAGGATCAACAATGCCTTTATTGCAGCCTGCATTATTTGCATCAGGCGCTGCTAACATCGCATTGCCCATTGTTAACTCATCAAGATTGCCTTCAAGAGCGATAGTTATTTCAGTAATTAACAGGCGATTTCCATCATTCTTACAGGCAATTTTAATTTTATCACCCACCCCATCACCAAAATGGTCATCAAAAGCTTCACGGATTTGAGTTGATGTGATTTCTTCGCCGATATTATTAGCGAACAGATTACGTACCGCGGAACCATTTAGCTCACTCATCAGTTTAATTGAGTCTTTATAATATTCTTCTGCTGGTTCGCCGTTATAACACGTACCATGTTTAATCCATTCATGGCGATGCAGATTTGATTGGCTACCCGGCATAACTTTATTTAACTCTGTACGTGTTCCTCCTTCAAGTACGAGAGCGGGTAGATCACCCCATTTACTATTTTTATCTATTGCAACGACATCAGGAGCAACATTACAATAAATATTGGTACGAGGCTGGGGCCATAGTCCGTGAAGCGTAAAATTGGATGCATCAAAGCGGCTCTCGGTTTGACTTTCACATTCCGGTTTTGAAGGTCGCGTTTCACAGAAACCCGGCTGCCAGCTTACTGCCAGAATATAACGTTCTCCTGTAGAACCCGTTGGAGGTTCAACAGGTGTTGTACTGCCATCAACTGGCACCACATGTTCACCACAACTTACGGCAACCCAACGCCGATTTGGTACAGCATCCATTTTAATCAGATAATGTGTTGCCGATGGTTTGTTTTTCGCAACTAAATCATAGGCCAGATTAACTTTAGTTGTAATTTCGCCAGGATTGGTTTGACGCCGGATAGATTGATATGCCGGACATTCCGAGCGTGCAATAAAATAACCGGAAAGTTTCACTTCAGCAGAAACGTTAGTTACCGCACTCATGATAATTATGGTAAGACAACTACTAAGAATAGTTTTCATGACAACCTCCTTGAATACTCGTGAAATAAATTATACATCCAAACTAATCCAGATCGAATCATATTCACTTCTATAGATAAAAATAACAGGTCTCTATTTTTTTGAGGCAAACACGGGGTCTTGTCTTTTGCCTAAAGCACCAATGGACTGGGATTTAATCACTTCGGCAACTGCTCCATGCGTTGCTCTCGGTCTCTATTCCTGACTCGACTCTACCGATTCCTTCCTTGGAATCGTACTACCTACTTCCATGTAGGCATCTCCCCCACTGCAATTAATACTTTAGTATTAAACCAAACACCGTCATTACCGAACACATCAGAAATCTCTTTAATGTGCTCTTTTTCAAACTGCTTTTGTTCTTCTTCAGGCATTTGATTACAAATTACGTCCATGTAATTTGCCCTATGGGCCGCACTTACGCGTTCAATTTTACTCCCGGTAAAATTAGTCAACAAACTTCTCCAACCTGCATTCCAGATCACATCCCACCACATTTGCGGATCAGTCATCTGGTAACCCAGCGGTTCATGGTGAATATCGACTTTTTTTATACCCACTGCATTGAACTGTTCTTTTATTAATTCTTCTGTTGCCAGACGTTTCCATGACAGTGGCGGCACTTCCCTGCCGGTAGACTCATAACGTTTGATGAAAATATCTGCCATAGGTGAGAAAGCTTCACCGGTGAAGCTGGTGATGGCAATCCTTCCTTCCGGCCTAACTACTCTGCTTATGTTGTTTAATGCATGAGTCATGTCTTCTAAAAAGAACAATCCAAAACTGCTGGTGGCGACATCGAATGTACCGTCCTCAAACTCTAAGTGTTCGAGATCCATCTGTTTGAATTCGGTGTTGTTCAGGTTCTGTTCTGCCGCTTTGTTTTTTGCCTGCTGCAGCATGCCGGATGAAAGATCGATTTTGCTATATCTAGTCCTATTGTTGTAATCTTCATGTTAGATCTGCTCCGCCTTTGTTAAATGGTTTTATCGAAACTCCATTATGGCCCATTACGAGGCTGGTTATAAGGTGGAGTGGGTGCATACCATTATCCATGTAAGCGTCCTGCGTTGTTCTCGGTCTCCGTTCCAGACTCGACTCTACCGGTTCCATCCATGCAACAGTAATAACCTGCACTGACCTCTATGGATGGAGGAAATGCATAAAGATTGTTGGGAAAGCTTCCGCATCCTCGGCAACTGCGTCCTGCGTTGCCCTAATACCGTCCATCCATGGACATATGCTCACGCCCCTTACCTCCATGTAGGCAACAATCTATGCCATGTAGGGTTCGCAATGACGATTATCTCTATTAGCTGTGTCCAGTTTGGGGTCGCAATGGCGGCGTTATAAACAGGATGATGGTTAAATCAGGTGTGATTTAACTTTATGTTAATTATCGATATGTAAGTTTATATTTTTGTTATTTTAGATCGTTATCTTCTAAACCCTGCTTCTGTTTATCCTGGCGCAGACGTTCACGGTATTTTCCTTTAGCCAGTTCCTGCATATCTTCGACGACATCGCTCTCATCGACGATTTCACGGCCCAGTAAGGTTTCTATCGCATCTTCCAGTGTTACTACTCCGGTTGTCTGGCCAAACTCGTCCTCGACCAGGAACAGGTGTGCATGATGCTTGATGAACATATCCAGCAGCTGCTGTACCGGCAGTTTTTCTGATATGCGGACGATCATCCTGGCATATTTACTGATGGGGTCTGAGCCGTGCCCGGCTCTTTCGGCCTCGAACAGGTCACGCTTGATTACCTTGCCGGTAATATTATCGCTGCCCTCACCATAGACAGGGATACGGGTGAAATGTGCACTTTTTGGGTGGTCCAGTGCTTCGGTTACCGTTGTGTTCTCGTCTAGCATATGTACCACGCTGCGAGGTGTCAGTACCTGTTCAGTCTGAATTTCACGCAACCCGAGCAGGTTTGTGAGGTACTGGTTTTCCTGTGTGAACAGGGCGCCGTCTTTATGGCCAAGCGATGCCAGTGCGATGATCTCTTCTCGTGTAATCTCGTTTCCTTTATTTCTGCTGAACAGCCGGGTTAAACGCGTTGACAACCAGACCAGCGGATACACCAGTTTCACTAACCAGGAAATGATATAAACCGAAGGAACTGCCAGCGTTCGCCAGAATGTTGCTCCAACGGTTTTTGGAATGATTTCGGAGAAATACAGGATGGCCAGGGTCAGCAATACCGCGATCAATGTTTCCCATTTGTCACCAAAGATGCGAACTGCCTGAGAGCCAACACCTGCAGCGCCCATGGTATGGGCAAAGGTGTTTAGTATTAATATGCTTGAAAGTGACTGGTCGAGTTTTTCTTTTGACTTCGCCAGTACGAGACCTGACTTTGGGTTGACTGTACTTACCTGTTCGACATATCCCGGGGTGATGGATAGCAGCACCGCTTCGAGGATGGAACACAAAAAGGAAACACCGATGGCGATGGCAAGATAAACAAAAAGCAGTGTCATGTTTTAAACCGAGAATAAGGTAAAACTAGAAACATAACATGATGGGTGAAATATGACTATAAGTATCTAGTGACATGTCTCTTTATATACACCGTCATTGCGAGCCGTTTTTTTTCGTGGCAATCTCACTCAGACGGCACGGTTGCTTCTGGAGATTATAACAATGCGGGTCAGAGAGCACGCACTCTAATTATGTATTAGAAATCCAATATTACACATTTCAAAATGGATCTAAATTTTATCTGACAATTAACACCACATAGCGGACCTCTAGGAAAAATGCCTGACAGGGCAAAACCGACCCATTATAGCCGGTCGATGTGCGGTTGTCGGATGCTATTCCACTAGGTAAAGCAGATATTTTGAGTATAGGCCTGACAGAGAAAAAATAACCCAAAGTGCAATGAGGTATGCTGTCACCTGAACTGCTGAACTGGATTTGCAGTAACAATGACTGATAGTTATTTCACTTCACTGTGTGTATTCTAAAGAACCGTATGTGAATAAAGCATGGAACCAAAGGGAATTGTCATGCACACAGCAAGGAATGCTGCTAGACAGGCTGATGTCAGATATAAACGCTATCAACCGGAGCTGCCTATACTTCCGCACTAAAGAAAATCACTGACAGTGCTTAATCTACAAAGTGAGAAGTTCGGGACAGCGCTGTTCATGACACCCTGGTTCATCCGTAAATTATTACGATTATTTGTCCGCTAACAGCCAGGAACGCCCATACAGAATAGATGCAGTTTTTATCGCAGAGGCGCAAAGAAAAACAAACAATTTTATTGTCATCCTTCGGTTGCGCTCAGGCCTGAAATAATAAACGCTTTGTCTTTGCGTCTTTGCGAGAGTATATTTTAAAGTTTTTAAGCTTACGAAAAGAGTAAGCGGACATCACAAGCATCATTAATCCCAGGCATTGCCTTCCTATAAATATCACCTCTAATAAAGATGTCGCGACAAGACAACAGTGTGGCGATTTCAGTCAAGCTAATGTCGTTAAAACTATTTAAAATTATTACGATTTCATTACAGTATTATTTTGAAAAATTGATATCTATCAATAATTGTTAACTATCAAAGTAGTAAATTTTTTTGTTGAGATGGAATCTTTTTAATCACGTTTAGTGGTTGGTTTCCATTCTAACTACTGGTTTCCATTCTAACTAACTATATGTTAATTAACACGGAGCTCTTATGAACAATTCAATCGAAAGAAACAGCGTTTCGAGAAGCGCAAATAAAATGATTAAATGTTCCTTAATTAAGGCATTAGTCGTAGCCGGTTTTGGCGCAAGTGCACTAGTTTCAGTTGCTGCTTATGCTGCCGTTACCGTACCAGATGTTCCTGCCATTGTGCAAAGCGCAACGCTTCCTGCCGACATGACAGAATGGATGGCTAATGGCGGAACGAATTATAGCTGGAACCCTGAGAACGTAAGACTGGGCCAGCATCCTGATCGCTCTCTCGGTGTGGTTTATATATTCCCAGACAAAGTGACTGCTGATGCCTGGTGGGATGGTGTTACTCCTGAAACACCTCCAGCGGGTATTCCTAACGATGCAGTGGCTTATATACACTGGAAGCTGGATAATAACAGCGGTGAATTCCCGGGCATCATGGCCAAAACCGATGACAAAAATTTTAAAACCAACAACTGCCTGATGTCTTCCGGCACCACTATTCCAGAAGATGGCGGTCAGGTTAAAACATGTAGCAATCCGCAAGGCTCTTCCAAGCGTTTCAAGCTGGTCGTATTAAAAGCAGATGAGCCGATTGATCTGATGTTCAACACCACGACGAAAGAACTCGTTTATAGTAACTATGAGGAACCACCTCTGACTGGTGATCTTACCGTATTAGATGATGTCTTCCGTAACTATCGTTACATCATGAAATTCGGCAATGGCACGGGTACAGACTCTGACACTGAAGTTCGTGATGGCACACGCCTGGTAGGTTTCAAGCTGGAACTGGGGACTGGTGGCGTAGGTGGTGATTTCGCAAAAACAACGGATGAAACGACTGATGGACTCGCTTACGAACTCGCGCTTTGTATTGCTGATAGATATTTCGATGAGAAATCTAGTCAGCCTTCGGATGGCACCAGTGATTGTCCTGCAGGCGAAACCGAAGTCTGGCTGGAAAATGAGTACGCTACTTTTTCACCCAGCATGTATTCATTGATTACCGATAAACGTACCACACCGGTCGGTGGTTACTGGGACAAAAACCCTGCGGGTATCTTCGCACCACAGATTCAGGCCGAAAATGAATTTGATAGTGGTGATGGTGCTTATGTTCCCAATGTAGACTCTTCCGGTGCGCTTTATGACCCGTACACTGCGTTCGGTCAAATCGGTCAGATTACCTCTAACTATTTCGATGTCGCTTCAGCACAGGGTACTTTTGGTTCCGGAGTAACATTTCCAGAAAACATGTTCGGCTACCTGATGTTCTATGGTGTATTTGCCAACGGTGATCCTGGAAACATCTCCAGCGGTATCTACATCGATGACGATGGCGACCCTGCAACTGAAGGCGGTCTTTATGCGTGGTGGGATGCCAGTAGCCCTACCTGCTGTTTCCGCTGGGGCATTGATCCTGACCTGGATGGAAATCCCGGTCCTGATGCCTTTGGTATCGTCAGCGATGCAGACCTGGCGTATGTCGCCTCCCGTCCGATGGGTGAAACTGTACAGCTTGATCCTCCGTATTTTGAAATTGGCTACATGGATGATCTTGGTGGCTTGAACAGCGACACTTTTATCAAGATGACAAAGACCTTTACTGGTAATAGTTTTACAATTCGTATGACAGCACAGTCAACCGCCACTGCAGGTCTGACTACTGTTGATGAAGGCGTTGCTGATAGCCCCTGGGTAGCAAATCCGATACCTGCTGCCGAAGACTTCTTCGGTACTGCTGGCGTCCTTCAGTTTAACCCTGTGAGTTACACTGTTGCAGAAAATGACGGCAGTGCAGTGGTTACTGTTGAGCGAGTCGGCGGTACTGTAGGTATTATCAGCGTGGGGTACACCACTAAATCCGGCACCGCTATCGATAGTGAAGATTTTGTGCCTGACACCGCCACTCTGTCCTTTGCTGACGGCGAAACCAGTAAGACTATTACAGTTGCGCTAGTAAATGACACAGCCGTGGAAAGTGATGAAACCTTCGAGATTCTGCTGAGTAATGCTCAGGGTGGTGCAATACTTGGCACTAGTACTGCTACGGTAACCATTACCGATACAGATACGGATACAGATACGGATACAGTTACGGATACAGTTACGGACACTCCAGTTTCCTCAGATGGTGACAGTAATAACGGTCTGTTCAGTTTAGGCTGGATTACTTTTGGTCTAGTTTTCATCGGGCTGTTAGGTAGATTAAGACGCAAGAAATCATAACGATTAAATGTTAATCAATAGCGGCTCCTTCGGGAGCCGTTTTTGTTTGTACTGTATGGCCGCTCATGGCCGGTTTTGCTATGTCACTCTAGATCTCTGAGTGTCGGCTTCTGTTTTAAGACATGGATCGCCATACTAAATTGTAAGATATAGTATGAAGCTATATTGTAAATTGTCAGATCAAGTTTGAGCCACTACATCTGTAGTGTGTTAACACCAAGCGACTTTGTCGTACCTTAACTACCAAGCGATTTTGTCGCATTTAATTACCAAGGGAAATTGACGGATCTACTTAATCAGTGATTCTCTGAATATTCCATACTGAATATTTGGGGAACGCAGAGGATGATTATTATGGATTCCAAGGCTCAACTTTCCGTTGACATTATTGCTAAAGTTGCAGAGCGTAAAATCAGTATTGTTAATGCCGCCAAGTTACTCAATAAATCCCGCAGAACCATTGAACGATACCTTCAAAAATATCAAAAAGTCGGGATTCAATTTATTGTTCATCAAAACAGTGGTAAATCTCCAGTCAACAAGATCTCTGATGCGGTTAAACGGGCTGTGCAGGCACTTATCAAGGAAAAGTATTTCGATGTGAACCTTGCCCACCTCAGGGAGCTGCTAGATGACAATGAGCAGATCCAGATCAAACGAGAAACACTAAGAAGCTGGGCTCATGAAATCCATCATGTTAAACGCGCCAAACGAAGACGAACACAGGCCAGAAAAAGAAGAGAAAGAATGGAGTCACCCGGCTTGCTGCTGCAAATGGATGGTAGCCCACATCGCTGGTTTGGTGATAAAAAATCCTGTCTGATAGCGATTATTGATGACGCGACCAGCGAGATACACGCAGAGTTCTTTAAGTCAGAAACCACCCTTGGATGCTGAAGGTACTGCGTGATTACATTGACCAAAAAGGTCTGTTTAAAGCGCTCTACGTAGATAGAGCTGGCATATTTGGTGGGCCTAAACGGTGTAACTTCTCTCAGATGCAACGCGCCTGTAACGAGCTAGGCATCGAAATTATCTTTGCTAATTCGCCGCAAGGAAAAGGGCGGATCGAGCGTTCATTTGACACCTTCCAGGACAGACTTATTCCTGAACTAAGACTCAATAAAGTCAAAGATATGGATAGCGCTAATCGATACCTTCAGGATGTTTTTATCCCGACGTTTTGGCACAAACACATTGAAGTTTTGTCTCGAAATGATATCTCTGAATTTACCACCGTGCCAGAGCATATCAACCTGGATGATGTATGCGTTATAAAGGAATATCGCAAAATTCGCAATGACCACACGTTTAGTTATGGCAATAAGTTTTATCTTATCGAGTCGCCGCTCAAACACTCCATAGCTAAACAAAAAATTGAAATCAGAAAGTGTCGTGACGATGGCTTTATCGCCTATTTCGCGGGCAGGCATCTGGCAGTATCAGAAGTCATTGAACCGACCAAACCCTCTATGCTGGACCTGGAAATACAGAAGAAAATCGATGCCATAGAACTTGCTGAAAAGCTTCAAAATGTGACTGAAGCTGCTCGCATTAGTGGTTGCTCCCGCGAGACCATATACAAGAATCGCAGGCTATTAAAAGAAAAAGGCCCTCAGGCTCTGAAACGCACGTTTCGCCAAGATCATCATCATAAAAATCGTACTGACAAAGAAATCGAAGACGTGGTGATTGCGTTCTCACTTGAAAACCCTCACCTGGGTCAGGTCCAGATCTCCGCCCAGCTCAAGACCAGCTATCAAATAGAGTTGAGTCCTAACGGCGTGAGATACGTGTGGTTGCGAGAGAATATGAATACCAGTGCACTGAGAGTTCAGAGATCTAGATCACCGCTAGAGGTAACGTAGCGATGATCTATTCGATGATCTATTCGTTGCCAGTTTAGTGACTTACTGATATGGTATTACGACAAAGTCCCTTGGTAATTAGTCCGCCAGTTTCCCTTGGTAATGACACCACTACATCTAATATTAGAAACAATTGCTCTCTGACCCCTGTTTTTTGTTTAATGCATGGGGCATATCTTCTAAAAAGAACAGACCAAGGCTACTTGTTGCTACGTCGAATGTACCGTCCTCAAATGCTAAGTGTTCGAGATCCATCTGTTTAAATTCAATATGACAGGTCATTTCACTGCCACACCGCTTCGCTGCTCCTCGGCAACTGCGTCCTACGTTGTCCTAATAACCTACATCCATGTCACACCGTTATACATAACTTTGGTTGTAAACAGATGCCTTCTTGTATCCGTTAATAGCTAATGTAAAATCTCGCATTCGCTGTATGCCAATCCAGATTGTTTTTGCGCCCGGAG
>RCNF010002010.1_pt1 | contig 10858 bp, 8 predicted proteins | sample 2041311 | NCBI WGS metagenome assembly RCNF01 (sample SAMN09708228, study PRJNA481090) | Marine sediment metagenome, whole genome shotgun sequencing project. | biome: marine sediment; feature: ocean; material: sediment; isolation source: Sewage treatment plant 2 marine sediment (STP2) ... | reverse complement strand
AAAAAGCAGCCTATTTCTATTAGGTTTTGAGTTGCTTTTTTTATTTTTGTCCTTAATTAGAATAAATAAGAATAAGAAGATGAAAAAGATATTCGGAGGTTTAGTTTTTCTATCCCTAATTTGGGCCTGTTCTTCAGATAATAATGGTGACGACCCTATTGTAGATGCTGTGCCTGAAGTAAGTTTTGAGAGAAGCGCCATGTTGACTAATTGGGCGGATAATATTATAATTCCGTCTTATGATGCGTTTTCTTTAGAATTGGATGCGCTCAACGCGTCTTTTGAGGCTTTTAAAACAGATGCGAGTACGGCAAATCTTGTCGCGTTTAGAGCGTCATGGGTGTCGGCTTATAAAATGTGGCAACGGGTTTCTATGTTCGAGATTGGGCCAGCAGAAGCCCTAGGGCTTCGATTAAATATGAATATTTACCCAACGGACAGTCAAAAGATAGCTAGTTATATTGCATCAGGGACCTATGATCTTTCATTGTCTTCTAATAGGGATGTAAAAGGATTTCCTGCGTTGGACTACTTGATTAACGGTTTAGGAGCGGACGATACTGCTATTGTTGCCAAATATAACGATGCTAATAATGAAGCTACTTTTGCCTATATCGAAGTTGTACTCGCTGATATGACCGCCCTTACCAATGATGTTGTAGCGGAGTGGAAAGCGTCTTACCGTGATGTATTTGTAGCAAATGACGGTGCCTCTGCCACGGCTTCTGTCGATAGGTTCGCAAATGATTTTATTTTCTACTACGAGAAATTTTTAAGAGCTGGAAAAATGGGAATTCCCTTAGGCGTATTTACCGGCACCACGCTTCCCCAAAACGTAGAAGCCTTTTATGAACAAGAAATTTCAAACACACTTTTTTTGGAAGGGCTTAGCGCTGTTCAGGAATTTTTCAATGGTAAACATTATGGTAGCAATACAACGGGAGAGAGCTTGGCATCTTACTTAGATGCGTTGAATACGGTCAAAAATGGAGAGGATCTCAATGCAATTATCAATAATCAATTTAATACGGCACGGTCAATGGTTACTGGCTTGGCACCTTTTAAGTTGGAAATAGAAGATAATACAACGCCAACAGATATGCTATTGGCTTATGATGAGGTACAAAAAATAGTTCCGTTGTTAAAAGTGGATATGGTTTCTGCCATGAGCATAAGTATCGATTTTGTTGATGCAGATGGCGACTAATTTATGAACACATTCTTAAAAAAGTATATAAACGCTCCTATGGAGGCCGCCCCTTTGGCGGTCTTTCGCATTTTATTTGGTGCGATGATGTTCGTGAGCATTATCCGGTTTTGGAGCTATGGCTGGATAGATAAATTATATATCCAGCCCACCTACTTTTTTTCCTATTACGGCTTTCAATGGGTAAAGCCCATTGGTGAGTATACCTATCTTATTTTTGCTGTTTGTGCAGTCGCCGCGGTCTGCGTAGCCATTGGTTATCGGTATACTATTGCTATTGTTGTCTTCTTTCTGAGTTTTACCTATATAGAACTCATGGACAAGACCACCTATTTGAATCATTATTACTTTATAAGTGTACTGAGCTTTTTGATGATTTTTCTCCCTGCAAGCGGGTATTTTTCGGTTGATGCAGTACGAAATCCTGAAAAAGCGTATCAATACATTCCTGCTTGGACCATTAACTGTATTAAGTTATTGCTGGGTGTTGTTTATTTTTATGCCGGTTTGGCGAAGCTAAATTCTGATTGGTTGATCAAGGCTATGCCGCTAAAAATATGGTTACCTTCTAAGTTCGATATTCCCTTATTGGGAGATTTAGTAAGTCAGGAATGGGTGCAATATGCCTTTAGCTGGTCAGGTGCTTTGTACGATTTGGCAATTCCCTTTCTTTTGTTATATCGGAAAACCAGACCCTACGCATTTCTGCTTGTTGTTATTTTTCATGTGCTAACGCGCGTGCTATTCCCAATCGGAATGTTTCCGTATATCATGATTGTTTCTACCCTCATATTCTTTGATGCTCGCTTGCATCATAAAATAGCGGCTAGTATTGCCAAAGTTTTTCTCATCACTAAAAATCGATTTGATAATCAGAGACAATTCTGTTACGGTGAAGGGCTACTTCCTAAGTTAAAATATGCAGTCGTGAGCTTATTTTTTGTGCTTCAGTTGGCGCTGCCTTTTAGATATCTTTTATATCCTGGAGAACTTTTTTGGACAGAGGAAGGGTATCGGTTTTCATGGCGCGTAATGTTGATGGAGAAGTCTGGCTATGCGCAATTTAAGGTGGTGAACGGAGAAACTGGAAGGTGGTTCTATGTGGATAACACAGATTTTTTAACGCCGATTCAAGAAAAGCAGATGGCATTTCAACCTGATTTTATTCTGGAATATGCACATATATTAAAGAATCATTTTGAAGCTGATGGGCATAAAAAAGTTGAAGTTTATGTGGATTGTCAGGTGACACTCAATGGAAGATTGAGCACTACTTTTGTAGACCCCAAGGTGGATTTAGCACAAGAAACGGAATCATTTGAACACAAAAATTGGATCACTCCATTTAAAGATGAGATTAAAGGAATTTAGTGGTATCGTACTATTGCTTTTTACTTTTCCGTTATGGAGTCAGATCACCATTTCTGGAACCGTTACCGATACTCAAGGAAAGCCGATACCTTTTGCTGAAGTATATTTGAAACAGGTACAGCGTTTAGAAACTACGGACGATGACGGCCGGTTTGCCTTTGATAATGTACCTGGAGGTAAATACACCGTGGTAGCTTTCGCCTATGAATATGAAGTTTTGGAAAAGGAGCTTTTGTTCGATACTGCCTTTACGTTTACTATTGAACTAGAAAAATTACAGGCAGAAAAGCTGTCCGAGGTTGTAATGACCCAAAAAAGGCAGGAAGTCTTCGCTTTAAAACAATTAAAAAAGGTGGAAGGGACTGCTATTTATGCAGGAAAAAAGACCGAGGTGGTCCTTTTGGATGGTATTACAGGAAATCTGGCGGCCAATAATCCTAGACAGATTTACAGTCAGGTTGTTGGGCTCAATATTTATGATAGCGGTGATGCAGGATTACAATTAAATATTGGAGGTAGAGGGCTTGATCCCAACCGAACGGCCAATTTTAATACACGCCAAAACGGCTATGATATAAGTGCAGATGTGTTGGGCTATCCAGAAAGCTATTATACACCACCAGCAGAGGCTTTGGAAGAAATTCAGGTCATTCGAGGAGCCGCATCTTTGCAGTACGGAACACAGTTTGGTGGTTTGGTTAATTTTAAGTTCAAAAAGCCCGAAACGGATAAAAAAATAGCATGGGTTAGCAGGCAGTCACTAGGTTCTTTTGATTTACGTACTAGTTTTAATAGCCTTAGCGGAACGGTTGGGAAAGTCAGTTACTACACCTATTTGAATTATAAAGAGGGAAACGGATTTAGGCCTAATTCTAATTTTAATAGCAGAAATTACTTTGCCCATGTGGGGTATCAGCTAAGCGATAAAACAAAGCTCACACTTGAAACTACGTTTTTGAATTATTTGGCCAAGCAATCGGGCGGACTTACGGATGCACAATTCATAGAAGACCCAAGTTTTAGTAACCGAGAGCGGAATTGGTTTGATGTGGATTGGAAATTGTATTCTCTGAGATTAGATCATCAATTTTCACCCAAAACAGATTTTAGCCTTAATATCTTTGGTTTAGATGCATCAAGAAGCGCGGTGGGTTTTAGAACTAATCGAGTTTCGCAACCAGACGATATTTCGGAACCACGGGAACTATTGGTGGATAATTTTCAAAACTGGGGAGCGGAGGCTCGGGTATTAACGCGATATACGTTATGGGATAGCGAATCCGCATTATTGTTAGGTTCAAAAATATATAAGACGAGCAATGATCAGCGGCAAGGACCTGGGTCTGTTTCGGACAATGCGGACTTTGACTTTGCAGATGGGGATTTTCCTAATTACGAGCGCCAGTCACAGTTCGATTTTCCAAATTTTAATTTGGCATTTTTTGGAGAAAATATTTTTAATATCACACCAAAATTCACCCTTACACCTGGCTTTCGGCTAGAGCATATAAAAACCGAAAGTATAGGAAGTTATAAAAATATTGTGCTGGACCTAGCAGGGAATCCATTATTGAATGAAGATATAGCCGATAATAGAACCTTTGATCGTACATTTTTATTGATGGGCTTGGGGGCTACGTATAAATTTGCACCAAGTGTAGAGCTCTATGGTAATTTTTCACAAAACTATAGGTCAGTTACGTTTAGTGATATTAGAGTAGTGAACCCTTCTTTTCAGGTAGACGAGAATATTTCTGATGAAGATGGTTTTACCGCAGACATTGGCGCAAGGGGAAGGCTTAATGATGTCCTTTCTTATGATGTTAGCGTATTTGGTTTGCTATACGACAACCGCTTAGGAGAGGTTTTAAAAACCGAAACCCGAACCAATGCCGCAGGCGAACTGGTAGAAACGGGTCGGATTGTACGTTTTCGAGGTAATATAGGAACGGCCTTTATGTACGGTTTAGAAAGTTTTGGAAACTGGAGCATTAAAGAAACCTTCTTTCCGGCGATAGAGAAACTAAAAATAAATTATTTTATGAATTTGGCATTGACCCAATCGGAATATATTTCATCAGAGGAGGTTGGTGTAGAAGGAAATCAAGTGGAGTTTATCCCTGATGTAAACCTAAAAACAGGGATGAATTTTGGATATGGGAATCTATTGGGGAGTTTACAATATACGTACCTCTCCTCACAGTTTACAGATGCTACCAATGCACCACAGGATGTAAATGACAACCAAAGAGGCATAGAAGGGACAATACCAGCCTATGATATTTTGGACTTTTCCCTATCCTATTCCTATAAAAGATGGAAGTTAGAAGCAGGTATTAACAACCTTTTGGATGCTAGTTATTTTACCCGAAGGGCTACAGGATATCCTGGACCAGGTATTATCCCAGCTGAACCCAGAACATTTTATACGACACTTCAGTTTAAGCTATAAACTTCCTTCTTAGATTTTTAATCACGGTCTAAAACTAGGTAAGCATCATATGATATGTGTATACTTTAAAATGTGGTGCCCTGTATTGTGTGGTTCATGGCTAAATAGCTCCGAGTGCCAAGGGACGTCTCATGTCTTTGCAGTGTAAACCAATAATAATCACTATATTTGCACGCAATTAAATCCTTAATTGCATGGAAGCCCACCTAAACAAAATTCTCGGAGAAGGTCTTACGTACGACGACGTACTTTTAGTCCCCGCTTATTCAGAAGTTCTACCCAGAGACGTCAGTATAAAAGCCAAATTCACACGTAATATTACCATCAATGTTCCTATCGTTTCGGCGGCCATGGATACAGTTACTGAAAGTAGGATGGCCATAGCCATTGCTCAGGAAGGTGGTATTGGTGTACTTCATAAGAACATGACCATTGAGCAACAAGCCATTAAGGTCAGAAAAGTAAAACGTGCAGAAAGCGGAATGATTTTGGATCCCGTGACCATGCCGTTGGATTCTAAAGTAAGTGATGCCAAAGCGAATATGAAGGAGCATGGTATTGGTGGAATCCCGATTGTAGATGCTTCCGGAAAACTTATTGGTATCGTTACGAACAGGGATTTACGTTTTGAAAAGAATAATGACAGGCCTATCTCTGAAGTTATGACTTCGGAAAATTTGGTCACCGCAGCAGTAGGAACCTCACTCGCTGAAGCTGAGGATATTCTTCAGGAGCATAAGATTGAAAAACTACCCGTTGTTGATGGTGAAAATAAGCTCGTTGGGCTTATTACCTTCAGGGATATTACCAAATTGACCCAAAAGCCGAGCGCTAACAAAGATCAGTATGGTCGGTTGCGTGTTGCTGCAGCAATAGGTGTTACGCCCGATGCCGTAGACAGAGCTGCTGCTTTAGTAAATGCTGGTGTTGATGCTGTGGTAATTGATACGGCACATGGCCATACCAAAGGTGTGGTTACTGTTTTGAAAGAAGTAAAAAAACGCTTTCCTAATTTAGATGTTGTCGTTGGTAATATAGCTACGGGCGAAGCGGCAAAATATTTAGTAGAAGCAGGAGCGGATGCCGTAAAGGTGGGTATTGGTCCAGGTTCTATTTGTACGACTCGTGTAGTAGCCGGAGTAGGTTTCCCTCAATTTTCGGCGGTTTTGGAAGTCGCTGCAGCTATAAAAGGTTCTGGAGTTCCGGTTATTGCAGACGGAGGGATAAGATATACTGGCGATATTCCTAAAGCTATTGCCGCTGGTGCGGATACGGTGATGTTAGGTTCTCTTTTAGCGGGAACAAAAGAATCTCCAGGTGAGACAATTATTTACGAAGGAAGAAAATTTAAGTCTTACCGAGGTATGGGATCCGTTGAAGCCATGAAACAAGGTTCAAAAGATCGATATTTCCAAGATGTCGAGGACGATATTAAAAAACTGGTACCCGAGGGTATTGTTGGTCGAGTTCCTTATAAAGGAGATTTGTTTGAGAGCATCCATCAATTTGTAGGAGGTATCAGAGCAGGAATGGGGTATTGTGGTGCTAAGGATATTGATACCTTAAAGGAAACCGGTCGGTTCGTTAAGATTACTGCTAGTGGTATCAATGAAAGTCATCCGCATGATGTTACAATAACAAAGGAGTCGCCTAACTATAGTAGGTAACATATAGAATAATAAAGGTATCATATAAAAAATCCTAGTAATATAAAGTTGCTAGGATTTTTTATTTGTTGTGTTTTACGCTTAAAAGCTATGTTACTTGGCGCCAGCGTACGTTTTCCAATCCTTGTCTTTATAAATGTCGTCTCCAAAATACCTGGCGATATTTAAAAAAGGTTCAGGTTTTTGATAACCCGGAACCGGAGAAAGCATGTTCATTTCTTCATCAAGAAAAATAGTAGTGGGATAACTCAGTTTACCCTGCATTAGCGCTGCAGCAAGTTCATGATACCCTTTTCTGCCAGATGCTATAAATTTATAGGTCTTTCCTTTAAAATCAATCGGGTCTTTTCCTTCCCCGTCCATTTTTACCATATAAAAATTGTCTTCCATATATTGTGCAACCGCTGTGTTTTGAAAGGTATCCTTATCCATTTTCTTGCACCACCCGCACCAATCTGTATAGACGTCAATAAATACTTTTTTAGGGTTTTCATCAGTGGCAGCCAATTCAACGGCTTCTGAAAAGGAAACCCATTGTACTTCTTGGGCAAAGCTTACTATTGTAAAAAGTGCCAGGATACCTGTTAGGTATATATTTTTAAGGGAAGAGGTGTTCGTTTTCATGGTATGCTTTGCATGATTAGTCCAAATAGTATACCAAAGCTAACGAATTTTCCCCGAGTTTATTTTACGTTCGCTGTTTCCTTTATTTCAAAAAGGCCTTTGGTGTCCACTTGGTTTTTGACCAAATCATCAAACGTCTCGCGTTCTCTTATGAGAATAGCTTTCCCTTCGTGCCAAAGTACTTCTGGTGGTCTAAATCTAGAATTGTAATTACTAGCCATAGTAAAGCAGTAGGCGCCAGCGTTCTTAAAGCTTAGAATATCACCTTCTGTAATTTCGTTTATTCTTCGATTACTAGCAAAGGTATCTGTCTCGCAGATATAGCCCACTACAGAGTAATAACGTTCGCGACCTTCAGGGTTGGAAATATTCTCAATTTCATGACTAGAGCCGTATAGCATAGGGCGTATCAAATGGTTGAAACCGGAGTCGATACTCGCAAATACCGTAGATGTTGTTTGTTTTACAACGTTCACTTTAGCCAAGAAAAAACCGGCTTCACTCACTAGAAATTTACCTGGTTCAAAGGCTAATGTCAATTCCTTACCATAATCTGCGCAAAATTCATTAAACCGGGTACTTAATTTTTTTCCTAGTTCTTCTATATTGGTTTCAATATCTCCTGCTTTGTAAGGGACTTTAAATCCGCTACCAAAATCAATAAAATCTAAATTCTTGAAATTTTTGGCCGTTTCGAATAGTATTTCGGATGCATATAAGAATACATCAATGTCTAAAATATCACTACCCGTATGCATGTGAATACCGTTGATATTCATATGGGTAAGCTCTACAATACGCAATAAATGTGGTATTTGATGAATGCTGATACCAAATTTTGAATCGATATGGCCTACGGAAATATTAGAATTTCCACCTGCCATCACATGAGGATTGATGCGGATGCATACCGGAATATTCGGATGCTTGCTACCAAATTGCTCCAAAATAGAAAGGTTATCGATATTTATGCGAACACCCAATTTTGCGGCTTCTTCTATTTCCTCTAAAGAGACTCCATTAGGGGTAAAAATGATAGATTCTGGACTAAAGCCTGCCAAAAGTCCAAGTTGTACCTCTTGTATAGAAACGGTATCCAAGCCGCTTCCCAAGCTATTCATGAGCTTCAAAATAGTTATGTTAGAAAGTGCTTTGGCTGCGTAATTTAATTTAAGGCTTTTTACGGAGCTGAATGCTTTGGTAAGTCTATTAAACTGGGAAATTATGGTAGCGGAATCATAAACATAAACGGGGTCTCCATATGTTTTTGCTATTTTTAATAAATCCGTGTTCCTCATATTCGTGTGCTTTTCAGCAAATCTAGAGTACTATGCTGGTTTGTACAAAAAAAATACATTAAAATTACAAATATAACAAAAAGTGATATTTATAACAATTTATAAATTCCACTTTTCTTGTGTTGCAGTACTGCCGGTTGTAACTTTAAATGATGAAAATCTCAAAATAGCGCACTAGGTCAAACACAGTACGCGCCATTTTAAACAGCTGCTTGTTAATCAATTAATTACACAAATTTATTTAAATGAAATTACCTTTATTTCCATTACAGTCCATATTTTTTCCTGGTGAAACCGTGCCTCTTCATATTTTTGAACCACGTTACAAGCAATTAATTAATGATTGTAAGGATGAGGCCATAACCTTTGGAATCCCCGTTTATATTAATGATGGAATGCAATATGGCGTGGAGGTGCAGCTCGTAGAGGTAGTAACCAGTTATGAAAGTGGCGAGATGGATGTGGTTTGTGTGGCACGACAGGTCTTTAAATTGGTGTCCTTTGAAAAGCAATTGGTAGATAAGTTATATTCTGGGGGTGTTGTGGAGTTGTTAGCTTACGATTATAAGGCAGATGAAGCCTTCAAAGCTAAGGTTTTAAGTAAGTTAAGAGATCTTTACTCTATTATGGAGGTTCCCTTTTCTGAAGCGAGTGTGGCGAAGTTCAATAGCTTTACATTGGCACATAAAATGGGATTGTCTTTTGAGCAGGAATATGCCTTGTTGCAAATTCCTAAAGAAATGGATCGTCTCTCTTTTATTAATGACCATTTAACAACTACAATTGGCGTATTGAGCGAGGTGGAAAGAACGAGAAGAACCATAGAGCTAAACGGCCATTTTAAGAATTTTGACCCATTAGATTTTAAAGATATTGAAATAGAGTAGGAATACAGCCTACCTATTATTCGGAAACCAGTAATTATTCTTTTTAATTTTTCGATTATTACCCCTCGTTTCCTATTTTTGTAGAACTAATAAAATCACAATAACATATGAACCTTCACGAATATCAAGGAAAAGAGATATTGGCCAGTTTTGGCGTACGCATACAAAGAGGTATCGTAGCACACAGCCCAAAAGAAGCTGTTGATGCGGCAAAAAAGTTAACGGAAGAAACCGGAACCGGATGGCACGTTATCAAGGCACAGGTTCACGCCGGTGGTCGCGGAAAAGGTGGCGGTGTTAAGTTGGCAAAAAACCTTAAAGAGGTTGAAGAGCTAGCAGGAAATATTATTGGGATGGATTTGGTTACGCCCCAAACGTCTGCAGAAGGAAAGAGAGTGCATCAAGTATTAGTTTGCGAGGACGTTTATTATCCAGGAGATAGTGAAACAAGTGAATTTTACATGTCCGTTCTTTTAAATAGAGGAACAGGGAAAAATATGATTATGTATTCTACCGAAGGTGGAATGGATATAGAAGAGGTTGCTGAGAATACACCTCATTTAATATTTACGGAAGAAATAGATCCAGGAACGGGGCTCTTAGGTTTTCAGGCACGTAAAATTGCCTTTAACCTTGGACTTTCTGGAATGGCGTTTAAGGAAATGACAAAGTTTGTTGCTTCGTTGTATAAGGCTTACGTGGAAAGTGATTCCAGTATGTTTGAAATCAATCCTGTATTGAAAACATCCGATGATAAGATTATGGCTGTGGATGCTAAAGTCTCCATTGACGATAATGCCTTGTACCGCAGAAAACAATATGCAGAAATGCGCGATTTGCGTGAAGAAAATCCAATTGAAGTAGAAGCAAGCGCATTAGGTTTAAATTATGTTGATTTAGACGGGAATGTAGGTTGCATGGTAAATGGTGCTGGTCTTGCTATGGCAACGATGGATTTGATTAAGATGGCTGGTGGAGAGCCTGCCAATTTCTTGGATGTGGGTGGTACTGCAGATGCTAAAAGGGTTGAAGAGGCTTTTCGTATCATCTTAAAGGATAAAGGAGTTAAAGCGATTCTAGTTAATATTTTTGGTGGTATCGTGCGTTGTGACCGCGTAGCAAATGGTATTGTGGAAGCCTATAAGAATATGGGAGACGCTATGAATGTTCCAATTATCGTTCGCCTGCAAGGTACCAATGCAATTATTGCAAAAGAGATTATAGATAATTCTGGACTTGCGGTACATTCTGCCGTACAGTTTCAAGAAGCAGCTGACAAGGTTAAGGAAGTTTTAGCCTAAGAATAAAGCTTTAGTAGAATAGAAAAAGGGTAGCGTTTTAAAACGCTACCC
>RCNF010002137.1_pt1 | contig 10860 bp, 14 predicted proteins | sample 2041311 | NCBI WGS metagenome assembly RCNF01 (sample SAMN09708228, study PRJNA481090) | Marine sediment metagenome, whole genome shotgun sequencing project. | biome: marine sediment; feature: ocean; material: sediment; isolation source: Sewage treatment plant 2 marine sediment (STP2) ... | reverse complement strand
GGGTATTGCTCTGCTTGCGCTGGTGATCTGCGTAGTTGCCGCAATCTATGGCTATCGCGCCTATGACTCATCCCGGGATATTCAATATGCCTATAATCAATCGTTTGACCAATTGCAGCAAAAAGTCTCCCGGATCGACGCCCAGCTTAGGCAACTCAGCGATAAACTTGCGGCCGCACAGGATCAAACGGATGGGACTGTTGCTGAGCTTGATTCCAAAAAATTGAAAACTCGCGGGCCGCAACCATCTGCCCCGCAGCTTCAGTCCCTCCGGCAAATGGAGAACATCCTGGACTCAACTGGCGCAGCTGGCGGAGAACGAGAATGTTGACCCGGGTATTCTGCAGCAGATGTATGAGGAATATGCCCAACGCAATGAAATCGCTATCTACCGCCAACAGCTGCTGCAAAAGGATGGTGAGCGCCTCGGTGTCGACAGCAAAAATTACGATGCGGAACTGATGTCGCTGTATGAACTCGCCCGGCGTCGCAGGGGATCGGATACAGACCGAGAAACCCGCGAACGGGCCTTTGAAGAAATGCTTGAAAAATACCCCGATGCCTATGCAACGGCCAAGGTCATCGGCGCGCGCGCGCTGCGATCAGCCTTCAGACGCAACGCAGCCGCTGCGGAAGAATACTACCATCTGTTGCGCCAAAATGATAAATTCTCTACTGTTGCAACCGACCGGGGAATGGAAGTAATGCCGAATATGGAGCATTATCTGGCACAGCAGTATCTGCGGGATGGGCGAATTGAAGATGCCCGGGTATTACGGGACTCACTTGAATTAAATTTTTCCGATAGTTACATCCTTATACGGGAGCCGGGCTCCGGCTGGAGGTGGCAGCCGGTCTCGCAGGTCGTGTCAAAATTGGATCAGCAGATAAAATAATTCCCGTAGTTTATATATCGGCCGCCTGTTCAGAGGCAGAGGTTTTGCCGGCTTCCTTTTTCATAACAGGCGTCATGATTCTTTCGGCATCAATCCACAGTCCCTCCAGGTCATAGAATTCGCGCATCGGTTCGTAAAATACATGGATGATCACATGCCCGTAATCGAGTAGTATCCAGTGACCGTCTTTAGAGCCTTCCACGCTGAGCGGCTTTATTTTATGCTTTTTTAAGTCCGTTTTAATATAGTCGGCAATGGCGCCTACCTGCCGGTTCGATCGTCCACTGCAAATGATAAAGACATCTGCGAATGAGGTCAGTTCGGCCACGTCCAGGGCGACCACATTCAAGGCTTTTTTACCCAGTACCGCCTTGACATAAAGATCCAGGGTGGGATCCGTTTTTTTTGTCATAAATAAATTCCTTTTGAGCGAATGAATTCTACTACCTTCTGCGGAACCAAATATTCAATCGATCTTCCCTGATTGATCTGCCGGCGTATCCGGGTTGAAGAAATATCCAAAGCAGTTACCTCAAAAACATAAACCGGCTGTTTGTGTTTGGCAAGGTAACAGGACCGGGACGAAGAATAGGCATAGTCCGCTGACAATTTGGATGTTATGTATTCGTCCATGATTTTCCAGCGACCTTCGCCCAAACTGCTGCCCGCTTTGGGGCGATTGATGACAATCAAGGGAATCTGAGCCAGCAATTCCTCATAGGATTTCCAGGTATTAATCTCAAGAAAGGCATCCAGACCCATAATCAGATGCAACCGGGTTTTATCGGGCAGCTTAGCTTTGAAGTGGTGCACGGTATCGATGGTGTACGACGGGCCGGATCGATTCAATTCCACGTCGGAGACTTCAAGACCGGAGATATCCTCAAGCGCCAGATTGAGCATGTGCAACCGGTCGGCAGCGGGCACCACCTCGCCGGGCATTTTGTGAGGTGGCAGTGCCGCAGGAATCAAAAAAACCTCATCCAGCTCAAACCCCTCCCGGACTTCCACCGCCGCCCGCAGATGCCCCAGATGAATGGGATTAAATGTCCCGCCAAAAAGGCCAATTCGCATAATCTGAATACCTGCTATTAGATACTTGTTGTTATTTATAAAAAAGTGACTCCATACGGGCTAAACTAATTGGCCTTAAATTTCAAATTTGTATGCAGCAAAAAATCATCAAACAAGCTACATCTAACATTATTGTGCTATTCACGTATTTGTCCACTACCGAGCACTACAAATTTGGTCGTGGTTAATTCCTCCACCCCCATGGGCCCGAAAGCATGCAGTTTGGAAGTGCTGATGCCGATTTCGGCACCGAGTCCCAGCTGCCCGCCGTCATTAAACCGCGTTGAGGCGTTCACCAGCACCACGGATGAATCCGCTTCACGCACAAAACGTTTGGCACGTTCATAGTTGCCGGTAACGATGGCCTCTGAATGGTTGGAACTGTTATCGGCGATGTGGGCCAGGGCCTCATCCATGTCTTTAACCACCTTGACGGCCAGAATTAAATCCAGATATTCCGCCGGCCAGTCGGATTCCTGCGCTTTTTTGGCAGCGGGCAATATGCGGCAGGTCTCGGCACAACCTCTGAGTTCCACACCCGCCTCACCAAACCGACCGGCCATGTCCACCAGGAACGCTTCGGCCACCGACCGGTGCACAAGCATTGTCTCCATGGCATTGCAAACGCCGGGACGCTGGACCTTGGCATTAAAACAAATATTTTGGGCCATAGCCAGATCGGCATCGACATCAACATAAATATGACAAACCCCTTTATAATGCTTTAAGACGGGAATTTTTGAGTTCTCCACCACCGAACGGATCAGCCCTTCGCCGCCCCGGGGAATGATAAGATCAATAAACGCTTCTTGATTTATTAGGGCAACCACCGCCTCGCGCTCCCGAACCGGCACCACCTGGACCGATTTGTCCGGCAGTCCTGAATTTTCCAGCCCCCGTCGGATGATAGCCGCCAGGGCCTGGTTGGAATAAAAGGCCTCTGATCCGCCGCGTAAAATGACGGCGTTGCCGGCCTTCAGACACAACCCGGCGGCATCGACAGTCACATTGGGCCTTGATTCGTAGATAATACCGATAACCCCCAGCGGAATCCGCATGCGCGCTATCTGCAAACCGTTGGGCCGAATCCTTGTCGGACCCATGGTGCCGACCGGATCATTTAACTGCGCGACTTCTTTGAGCCCATTAACCATGGCATGGATGGTCTCATCTTTAATGGTCAGCCGGTCGATCATGGCACCGGAAAGCCCCATTTCTTCTGCCCTTGAAAGATCCTTTTGATTTTCGGCTTTAATGAAATCGGCTTCTTCTTCAAGCCCGTCAGCAATGGCAAATAAAGTTGCATTTTTTTGTTCGCTGGAAACACGGGCCAGTTTATTGGCCGCCTCCCTGGCCGCCTTGGCCATTGTTGTGATGGTTGCCTGTAGTGTCATTGATTATTTCCACTGTTTACACTTTATTAGTCTCAATTCATCATATGAGGAGTTAACTAAAAATGAACATCGAACATCGAACATCGAACATTGAACGTCCAACATCGAATAATGAATTCTGTCAATTTAAAAAAAGGCTGGGAAAAGCGAATCTACCCTCGACGCTGAATTCTCGATACTCGATGAAAGGCACACGGCTCAAGGCGCACGGCTCAGGGTTTAAAAAAGATATAATCATTGGCCTTAGGCCTTGCGCCGTAAGCCCTTCACCCAGACCTTATAGCTTATCTATACCATAAATTTCCAACGACCAACAACCAGTGACCAGGAACCAGCCGCCAGAGACCAGTACCAGTATTCATACATCAATCACCGCCGTAATGGCAAGATTGTCCCGGTGAATGATCTCATCATAAGATTGGTGCCCCAGCACCTGTTTGATGCGATTGGATTTCAGGCCCATGATTTTTTTGATTTCGGAAGAACTGTAATTGACCAGGCCGATTCCCAGGACTTCATTGTGCCGGTCTACAAATTCTACCGGCGCACCTACTCCAAAATCATCTGTCACTTCCAGGATACCGCTGGGCAACAGGCTTTTGCCGTTTTTTAAAAGTGCTGTCGCGGCACCTTCGTCAATTTTGATCACTCCCTGGGGTTTTAACGAAAAGGCGATCCAGCACTTGCGACTGGCCAGCCTTTGCGTTTGGGGCACAAAAAAGGTTCCGTGTTTTTGTCCGGCAAACAGTTTGAGCAGAATATTCGGTTTATCACCCCGTGCAATCACCATGGGCACACCGGCCGAATTGACCTTTCGGGCGGCTTTAATCTTGCTGATCATGCCGCCGGTGCCCAGCGCACCGGGAATATCACCGGCATAGCGCTCGGTATCTTTAGTGATGCGGGTAACCCTGGTGATCAATTCGGCTTGCGGATACACCCGCGGATCCTGGGTATACAGTCCGTCGATATCCGTCAGGTTGATCAGAACATCGGCATCCATCAGGAGGGTGATCATCGCGGCCAGATTATCGTTGTCGCCCAGTTTGATCTCCTCGACCCACACGGTATCGTTTTCATTAACAATGGGTACCACCTTCCATGACAACAGGGTGTTGAGGGTGTTGCGGGCGTTTAAATAGCGCTTGCGGCTGGAGAGATCTTCGCTGGTCAGCAAAATCTGGGCGACTTTCTGACGGTAACGACCAAAGGCCTTCTCGTATTCCATCATCAGGCCGGCCTGACCGATGGCAGCCACCGCCTGGCGTTTAGGAAGCGCATCCGGTCTTTTGGCAAGACCGATTTTTTTAACACCTGAGGCCATAGCTCCGGAGGACACCAGGATCACTTCCAGGCCGTTGTCAATTAATTTACAGATTTGTCGGGCAATAGACCGCATGGCTTTTAGATTTAAACCATTGTCTTGGGTCAACACATTACTGCCCACTTTAACCACGGCTCGTTTGGCCCGCTCAAAACTCAATTTATGGTTCGTTGTCACTACCCTGGTCCTTGGTTGTAAAACGTTCAAGAGATTCAACCATCATTGAGGTCAGCTTATCAACCCCTTTATGGGTAACAGCCGATATCTGAAGCACCTCCCGGTCTTTGACGGCAGCCTGAAAAGCCTTGGCCGCCTCTTTTGTACCGGGCAAATCCATTTTGTTTAAGGCCACTATCTGGGGCTTTTCCATCAGCTGCGAGCTGTAATTGGCCAGTTCCCGATTGATGGTTTCGTATTCTGCCAGGGGATTTTGCGGATCGATAAGGGAGATGTCGATAAGATGGACCAGGACTCGGGTGCGTTCAATGTGGCGCAGGAAGTGAGTGCCGAGTCCCACCCCTTTGTGAGCACCTTCAATTAATCCCGGTATATCGGCCACCACAAACGGCTCTCCCCACCCGGCCTGAACCACCCCCAGAGTCGGAGTCAGGGTGGTAAAAGGGTAGTCCGCAATTTTGGGGGTTGCAGAAGATATGACACTGATGAGGGTCGATTTTCCGGCGTTGGGCAGGCCGATGAGCCCCACATCGGCCAGAAGTTTGAGATCGAGTTTGAGCTTTAGAAAGTGACCGGGTTCACCGGGTTGGGCAAATCGCGGCGCACGGTGGGTGGAGGATTTAAAACGGATGTTGCCTTGGCCGCCCCTCCCGCCTTCAGCAATGATATAGACTTCGTCGGGTTGGGTAAAATCTTTTATGAGTTCATTGGTTTCTTCATCTATGATGAGCGTTCCCGGCGGAATTTCGATGATGAGATCATCACCTTTTTTGCCGGTCTTTCGCTTTCCCTGGCCGTGGGAACCGTTTGGGGCCTTAAACTGCCGTTTGAATCGAAACGGATATAAGGTACGTCGGTGCGATGTGCTTTTTAAAATTACATCACCGCCTTTGCCCCCATCACCACCGTCAGGACCACCGCGGGGAATAAATTTTTCACGCCGGAAACTCACACACCCGCGGCCGCCGTCACCGGACTGAACGGTGATGAACACTTCATCAAAGAATTTCACTCTGCATAAACACTGATTTTTTTGCGCGAGCGTCCCTGCCTTTCAAAGGCAACCCGGCCGTCTATCTTGGCAAACAGGGTATAGTCTTTGCCCATTCCGACGTTTTCACCGGGATGAAATTGAGTTCCCAGCTGTCGCACCAGAATATTGCCGGCCCTTACCGGCTGTCCACCATAGCGTTTGACGCCGCGTCGTTGTGCATTGCTATCGCGACCGTTTTTGGAACTGCCGCCTGCTTTTTTATGAGCCATCGTTGGACTCCTTTTTACGATTTGAATCTATTTGATTGCTTCAAACAAAAATTATTGATGAAAAATCAGATTATTATTCTGCATCCTCTTTTGGGCCTGCTGCCTTTTCAGCATCTGATTTCTTGGCTGTCTCTTTCTTGGGCGCCGATTTCTTGGCCTCGGGTTGCTTGGCTTCTACCTTGGCCTCGGGTTGCTTGGCTTCAACCTTGGCATCGGGTTGCTTGGCTTCAACCTTGGCATCGGATTCAGGTTCGGCGGCTTTTTCAGCAGTGGACCCTTTGGCTTTGATGCTATCTATCTGCACCGCGGTAAATTCCTGGCGATGTCCATTTTTGCGGCGAAAGCGTTTCCGTCGTTTGTATTTAAAGACAATGATCTTTTTGGCTTTACCCTGCTCCACGATGTGACCCTCTACCGAAATACCATCAAGCACCGGCTGACCGATGCTGACGTTATCTCCGTCAGCAAACATCAATACCCGGTCAAAGGTCACGGGACTGCCAACATCCCCGGAAATTTTTTCAACCCTTAATACTTCGCCCTGCTGGACTTTATATTGTTTACCGCCTGAATTCAATACCGCGTACATCGGTTCGGCCTCCTGTGACCTGTATTTTAATATATAGTTTAAAACTCGTGAATATTAATCTTTACAGCGTGTTTGTCAAGAAAAATTTGTATTTTATTGCAACCAGATCTTGAAATTTACGATAGAAATTGACATATAATCTATCATTAGGCATTTTTCCGGTTTATCCGGATATAGCCGCTTTAACTATTCAACTAATCAACCAAACACCGGAGGCGTTTTGAACACCACTTTCAAACACCACCTCATCCACTGGGACACGGCCTCCAATAAAAAAAAAGATAAGGCTCTTCTCGGCGAAGAACCGCTTTCGATTCGTGTACAGGGAAATCCATACTCGGTTATCATGCGCACACCGGGAGACGAAATCGCCCTGGTGGCAGGGTTCTGTTTGACCGAGGGCATCATAGATACAGCCGATGATTATACCTCGCTGGCATTCTGTGACGGAGAGGACACCAATGTCATCGCCGTGACGTTAAAGCCTGCGCGACGGGATAAAATATCTGAGATCCTGAACCGCAGGGGTTTTATCAGCCAGACAAGTTGCGGTCTGTGCGGTAAGGAAATCGTAGAGGATCTTTTCCAGATCATCCAGCCCCTCGAGGATGATGCCCGCATTGACGGCAAAAAGGCTCTTTCCTGCCTCGAAAATATTAATCAACACCAACCCCTGCGTAGACAGACCCGTGCTGCCCATGCCGCTGTTTTGTACAGCTCGCAATTTGAGTTTCTGGCGGCCGCAGAAGATGTCGGGCGCCACAATGCGCTCGATAAAGTCATCGGTCAAGTCGTGTTAGACCACAGGCTGGAGCAGGCGAGGCTGTTGACCCTGTCATCTCGCATCAGTTATGAGCTGGTCCAAAAAGCAGCCCGGGCCCGCATCCCCATCATCCTTGCCATATCGCGTCCCACAGCTCTGGCGGTACAACTGGCTTCCAAACTCAACATCACCCTGGCATCACTGGCCGACGGCCCCGGATTATATATTTTCTGCGGTGCGCAACGCCTCATCGCAGGTTAGCCAGTTTGCTTGTTTATCCCTTTTGGAATGACGAACGACGAATGAGGATCGCCTGATCCTTACGAACACTCTCATGTCGGGCCACAGCTGGATGATGAAGACAGTGGCAAAAATTCCGGCTTGGCGGTGTCTGTTTGCGGCAGTTTGGGGGGTTTTTTTTCTGCGCGTTTTAGGCGTGACGACACTAAATTAAATACCGGTTTGATTGACAGCAACACCACCACCAGCGCCCCTGCCCATTGCAACCAGAGCGGAACCACTTCAGAGGCCTGTCCCACGATGGCCTGAGCTGAAAAACCCCAGTACCCATAAATTTGATCGACCACCAGTCCAAAAATCACACTGCAGACAGCAATCGACGACAGATAAATAGCCGTAGCCCGTTTGCCCAAAGTACCGACCAGCACCGTCAGGGAGGCCAGGTTGGTCGCCGGACCGGCCAGCAAGAACACCAGGGCCGCACCGGGACTGACGCCTTTTAAAATCAGCGCGGCCGCAATGGGAGTCGAAGCCGTGGCGCATATATATAAAGGAATACCCACAGCCAGCATGAGAAGCATGGCCGGAAGGCCCGATCCGAGATATTGGCTGAAAATGTCATCCGGAATGAGGACGGTGATGATTCCCGCCAGCAGCAATCCAAAAAGAAACCAGGTTGCCATATCGTTCCAGAGATCCTTAAAGGCATATCCGAATCCGGCCCTCAACTTTTCAAAAAAGGTGTGGTGCTGACTATGTTCCCGGGGGTCACAATTGACGCCATCACAGCAGCCGTCCACCGGACATCTGAGATCCGGCATGATTTCACGTTCTTCTTTGTGGTAGCTGAAGAGATTTTCGGATAGACCGGCAACAAAGGCCGTAACAAATGCGACAACCGGCCGCGCCACCGTCATGATGGGATCCAGCAAGGCGTAAGTAATCGAAATGGAATCCACACCGGATTCCGGAGTTGAAATTAGAAAGGCGGTCGTAGCGCCCCTGCTGGCACCCTGTTTCCGCAGCGACACGGCTGCCGGTAACACGCCGCAGGATCACAATGGGATGGGAATGCCCAGAAAAGCGGCCTTGAAGACAGATGCAAATCGCCCGCGACCGAGGTGTTTGACAACCGTATTGGGATTGAGAAATACCCGCAACAACCCGCTGACAATCAATCCAAACAAAATGTAAATCGAGGCATCGAGCAGCAAATGCCATGATGTGAAAAATACTTCAGCGATGAAATTCAAAACTTTATTTTACACTCCTATTTTTTTTATTGGGTTTATTGAGTTGACTGAGTTGATTAGATTCATTCCGCATTCCGCCTTCCATTTACTCCCTGACATGCTCCAGACCGACCTCCAACAGCCCCGACACATGTTCATCATCCAGGGCATAATAAATAATTTGGCCGTCACGGCGGCTTTTAACCAGAGCCAGGTCTTTCAGGCGGCGCAGTTGATGGGATACCGCCGATTCGCTCAATCCGGTGAAAGCCGCCATATCACACACGCACATCTCAACATTTTTTAGCGCCATGACTATTTTGAGTCGGTTGGGGTCTCCCAGCACTTTATAGGTTAGTGACAGTCGATCCAGCTCGCGTTCAGAAATGATTTCCCTGCGCGCTTTTTCCACCCGGTCAAGGTGAACAACCCTCACCAGGCAACCATCTTCTTCTAAAAATTTAGCTCTGGCGGTCCCCATAGATCCTCCTGACTATATGAACATATGTTCATATACTATAACACCAGACAAACCAAGTCAAGCAATTTATTGCATCAAAAAAGCACTCTACCAGTTGTAATTTTTCTTCATTTTTCAGAGGCACTCGAATTTTCTGGGATAGCGGTGGAATTTAGAGGGGCAAGGCATGGAAATGAAAATAATCCTAACGCTTTTCTAATACTTACCGATACTTTTATTGGAACGTTCCGACAAAGCCTGTTAAGGGCAAACCACCCGAAAAGGTGGGGCGCAAAACTTCCGGCCTATTTCGCAATTTGCGGAAAAGGTAGCGGGGTTGCCAGGGTAAGTTGGAGGGGAAAACCCGTCTCTTTAACCGGAGACGGGTTTTTACTTTTGGAATCCCCAATTTAAAATTTAGGGGACGTCCGTGGCATTTGGACATTTGAATGTTATTTATAATTTGGAATAATTTTTGAGCTAAATGCCAAGTATATCCTTCTGAATTTCATTTCGACCAGCTGCCACCTGCCCTTTGATGACGGCTTTGCTCACAGTTGACGGACTAATTTTTAGCGCACGGGCAACCTCGGCACAACTAATCGCCAATTTCCGGACAGCTAAATAGCATGTCATCTTTCGCGCGCGGCTGATTTTTCTTTGCTTGCTGACAGTTTTCAAATCTTCAATATCAACTTTAAAGTAAGCCGCAACTTTATAGAAGGAGAGATAATCAGGCACGGTCCTCCTAACCAGGATTAATAAAAATGATTGACATACAAACCGGAATGTGCACATACACCCATCATGGATAATAAAGACATAGAAAAATTAAAGGGAATCTGTGGCAAGGTGGCTGAAAGCTGCATGGGCATGCGGGTGCGCAGAGCAGCCCGGGTGGTCGCCAATCATTATGATAAGCACCTGAAGCCGACCGGGTTAAAGGGGACCCAGTTTACACTGCTGAACACCATTTTTATGAACCCGGCTGCCACCATTGGTCAACTATCGGATATCCTGGGGCTGGACCGCACCACCCTGAACCGCAACCTGAAGCCGTTGGAAGGCAAAGGGCTGATCCGTTCCGGTTCCGGTAAGGACCCCCGAACCCGAACCCTTCAAATGACCAAAGAAGGCACGAAGTTACTGCAAAGCGCGCTTCCGTTGTGGCTGGAAGCCCAGACAGGGGTCATGGAAATTGTGGACAACCGCATCAAGCGGCTGATGGATGATTTAGGCGAGCTTGAAAAATTGGGGAATCTCTCCCAACCCGGTCAAGCCGGAATTGAAAATTGAATATTTGTGTAAGTCGCTTCGCTCCGTCATTTTTTTGTTAGGTCTTTTTAAAATTGATCTGCCGCAGGCGGACCTTAAATATTCAATATTCAATCGACAATATTCAATCATTTGAAGATAGGGAAAATAGCCTAATAAATTCTTTTTGCCAC
>RCNF010002009.1_pt1 | contig 10860 bp, 11 predicted proteins | sample 2041311 | NCBI WGS metagenome assembly RCNF01 (sample SAMN09708228, study PRJNA481090) | Marine sediment metagenome, whole genome shotgun sequencing project. | biome: marine sediment; feature: ocean; material: sediment; isolation source: Sewage treatment plant 2 marine sediment (STP2) ... | reverse complement strand
ATGACCAATGTACATATCAATATAAGTCCTTTTAATTTACGCATTTTTCCTCTCTCTTAATTCCGCCCGTGATTTAAGTGCTGTTTTTTGTTTTATGATCACAGTCACTATGGGTTTAACAACTTAATTAACAAACAATTAATACTTCTTAGTCTCAAATACAAGAGAGGGTCGTTTACCGACCCTCTCCTTCACACATTATAACAATTACTACTATTGTGTAGTCTCTGGATCAACTATCGGCGGTAGTGGAGGAACAGGTCCCTCGCTACCCAGCCTGAGTGTACCTCTATGCTGGAAAGTACCGCCATAGTTGGCAAGTACACTATTACCTTCACCCAGGAAACTGTTGACGAAACCCATAACTGCGAAACCAGCTACTGGTAAACCCTGGAGGTTACCCAGTGCACCGCGAGATCTACATTCCAGGCCTAAACCCGTGAGTGGATCACAGTCAACAACACCGTCTTCATTAAAGTCCCAGTCGTAATCGTCCAGTTCCAGACGTGCCCAACCGTTATCTGATGTGAAGAAATCAGTATCATTATCAAGGGTATGCAGGTTGCTTGAACCCAGGATACCGCCACCATCTGCACCAAATGCAATTACATTTGTTTCATAGCACAGTGTAAAGGGTATGACCGGATCAACCGGGCCCTGAACCGGTGGTGGTGCCGGAGATACGATAGGCGGAATCGGAGTACCTTCAGGAATATCTTCACCAGGGAAAGTTTCCTCACGATCCCAGATAGTTTCCAGCAGAATTACTTCACATGCTGTATTGGGAAGATCTGCATCACCTTGCCAAAGTTCGGTAAACGGAGCTAATACAACTAGCGAATTACTGGTTTCAGGATACACATAAAAATGCTTTGTCGGGAAGGTTACAACCCACTCGGTTTCAGCACCCAGAGCATCATTTGTGGTGTATTCATTCATAATGGTGTCATGCATGAACACATAGGATACCGCATCAACACCACGAACGAAGTCAAACTCAGTACTGACACCATCATCCAGGAACGAATAACCAGTTGTGAGATTACCACTGTTCAGGTTTGGCGTAGTAAAGCCAGGCTCGGAATGCAGGATATCATTCGCAACAATACTATCAGCGTAACCGTTGATGGCCGTGGCATCATAGCTGTACATGGTGCCTTGATTTACATTGATGATAGCCGCTCCACCGAACAGACCGCCCGAAGGATTGGTCATATCTTGCAAAGGGTTCTGCAACCAGTAACCTCTGGTATCAGGATCAAGATCGTTGGCCCATGTCCATGCTTCAACCAGTTTATCGCAACCTTCCGCATTAGAACCACCAGGAATACCACCAACGTGAGTGATGTAACCTTCAGAGTTGCTTTCATCAATTACCGTGCCCATTTCGATCATTTCAAAATGACCTTCAGATCCACGGCTTATGTCACCCAGTGTGGTGATGTCTTCGGGATCGTAGCCAAGTTCATCGGTCAGTGCAAAAGGCACAAACACTTGCGTTCCGGTACCACCAAAGAAGTAGGGAACCGTACATGACGCGTCATTGGTTTCCAAAAAAGGTGTGCCATTCGAATTCATACCCAAAGCTGCAACCCACACATCAAATGCTGACAGGTAGAGGTTGAAATCGAGAACTTCACGGGAATTCTTGCCTTCCAGGAAACGGACCTTAACGGCCTTGGCGCTTTCGCTGGTGTTAACCACTGACAAAACGGTGTTGTTACCGGCATTGACAGTGTAGTAAGGGTAAATCAAAACCTGGCCGAGGCCATCGGGATTAATGTTGACTGCTTGAGCTGAGCCTACAATACCGGCGACGCCCGCCAGTCCTGCAAGTACTGCTGCTGTTAGATTCTTTCTGTTCATTACAACACTCCTATTGTGTACACAGGGCTTATACATAGTTAATTTCGTATGCAACAACCGTCTAACTGACGGCTAATACATACAGTTTACGCAAAATTGCACCGCAATGTTACGTTATATCCGGCATCATGGCAATAAGATAACCATCATTAGTTTGATTACCCGAACTTGGTTAAGCGGGTACAAAATACCATTGGCCGTCGATCAGCACCCATGACTCTTCTATGATCTGGGTACTCTTGAAGGAGTTTACACCAGGAATTGCTCCGGAGACAGTAAAACTCACGTCAAACTTAACCTTGCATAATGATTCTTCGCACGCGCTGTCAATGTACTTTGAGCTGGTCCAGGCGACTCGCTTGAGCAAGACCGACCGTTGATACTGTAATGAAGAAACACTCGTACGATAAGCCGGTGTCAGATATTCATAAGCACCTGCAAGATCACCACTAAATAAAGCCTCCCAGCGCGCAGTTGCCCGTTCTTCAACCAGGCTCTCCGGACTCACACTGGTGCTGGTTGCACAGGCTGACAGCAACATAAGACCGCAGGCCACAACCATAAGACGTACGCGCCCTGTATCGGGAAATATATTCATTCCTTATTATCCTCGGCGTGCAAAGTGGCATGTTGGATGGGGGGAACCTTCATGAACTCAACACGAATGTCGTCGCTGACGGTTTTTAGGTCATTTGTATTTTCAATTACGGTCGGGGTAATCATTACGATGGTTTCACTGCGGAACGTATTTGTTTTCGTACTCCCGAACAAGGCACCAATACCCGGGATTCGATTCAGGTAAGGCACACCCGTGCGGCCCTTGCTCGATTGCTCGGATATCAGCCCACCCAGAAATATGGTTTGACCGGACTGGACCGCCACCTGGCTCGTGACCGATTTATTATTGATCGGTGGGTTGCCACTCTCTGAAATAGCGGGATCGCGCGCACCCGGACGGCTAACTTCCTGAGTCACATCCATGTAAACCAGCCCACCCGGGTTGATCCTTGGAGTCACGGTCAGGGTTACACCCGTAGACACATATTGTGCGCTGCTAACAACGTTGCCAGTACCACCAGTGGAGATGCTGGAAGACTGGACCGGCACCTGTGTACCAACAGTAATGGTTGCGGTGGCATTATTACGGACCAGCAATGAAGGCGCCCCTAGCGAACGGACATCTGTAACTGCATCCAGAGCCTCAATGGTGGCCTGTATGAAGCCTCTTCCGAGGGGTGCGATGATATTCGACAGAAAGTTGGGGGCTCCACCCATCGTCAAATTATCAAAACCGTCGCCAAGGGGATTGTCACCGCCAATCGCGTTGGGATTATTGGTCAGGTACCAGTTAACACCAAACTCCAGGTCTTCGGTCAGTTCAACATCCAGGATCTGTGACTCGATCAGAACCTGCAATGGTTCCTGGTCAATACGTTCAATGGCCGCCTGGATAGATGAATACTGATTCTGGGTCGCCTGGATCAACAGTGAGTTGGTCTCAATGACAGAGGTAATACGAATCTCGCCCTCTTCGGTTGAAACCACGCTGCCGGTGCCCCGGTTACTTTGCAGTCCACGATCATTTGCCGACTGGCGATTTGAATTGAAGTCGCTGATTGAACTTCTTTGAGCTTCCTGCAACCCGGGTGACAGGGTGCCGCGACTGGTGTTCTGTCTCGGTGATGATGTCTGACCACCAAATAATTGTGACAGGTAATCTGCCAGCACCTGTGCCTCGAGGTTTTTGACACGATAGACATATAACTGAACACCGGAACCGGCAGCGCCGCGATCAAGTGTCTCAATCCATTTACGGGCTTTCTCAAGATAAGCTTCCTGCGGGGTGATTACCATGACCGATGCCAGGCGCTCCAAGGGTACAAAGCGAAACATACCGGCAAGCGGTGATTCAGCTTCCATACCGAATATGGTCGTCAATTCTGCAGTGATAGATTCCACATCAACGGTTCGCAAGGGATAGATTCCGACCGACATGCCCGCCAGCCAATCCACATCAAAAATGTCAACTGTCTGCTGGTAGTTACGTAACTCTTCCTGGGTACCGGCGAGAAACATCATGCTTCTTAGGGGGTCAACTCTCACGATGGCGCCCTCACGCACATAGGGCTCGAGTATCTTGACCATTTCAAGCGCCCCGATAAACTCTAACGGCATCACCCTGACCTCATAACCCATGGCCAGGTGTTCATCGCTGAGCACAGGCACGAGGGTGCCGCGGATAGCCTCTGAAATCGGCAAAATGTGATAGCGGCCCTCGGTAAAAACCATTGCCGCCCCGTTCCAGCGCAACAGCAGCTCAAGAATAGGCATCAACTGGTCACGGGACACGGGTTTGGAAGTTGAAAACGTCACCTGCCCACTGACACCCGGGCCTATGACAAAGGTTTCCTGCAGAACTTCACCGAGGATGGTATGAACTACCGATTGCACTGATTCACCTTCAAAATTCAGTACAATCTCACCATCTTCAGAAACCGCGCTAAGCTTACGCCTGGCCGCTTCCTCATTAATAAATGGGGTTTCGCCCACTTTTATTTCGATGTCCTCGACGCCGCCCGCCTGATAAGCATTTGTTGCGCTGGTGAAGATCGGCGCCTCATGCTCTTTCAGCTCCGCCTTGTTCAAGCGCTGGTGGTGGGGCCCAGGCCTTGGAGGCATCTCCGTTGTTGCGCAACTGTTGACCAGTAGCAGAATAGCCACGGCATATATCAGTGATCTCATCTGATAACACTCCCGGTAATTTGCGCTCTATCCATCTTTTTTGTCATTGCCGCCTTGGTCCTTGCGTTTATTTTTCATCATTTCACGAATTGCAGTCTGATAATCCTTGGTTTTGCTTTTCGAGTCAGCCGATCCTGCCTGTGCCGCATTTTGAGATTGCTGCGCCTCCTGCTCCTGACGTAACTCAGCCCGTCTTTCGGCAATCCGCTGGCGAATTTGTTCTGCCCTGCTTAGTGGTTCATCACCCTCATCGGTCTCTTCAGAGCCCTTACCAGCCAAAGCCTGGGCGTTACTTAAAGATGCCGGGTTGGGTGCTACTACTGGTGCAACCGGTTCCTGTATCTTGGCATCGTGAACCTGTAAGTCGAGTTCCAGTGACTGGCCATCACGCGACTCCAGAACCACGGTGCGCGGATTGACAGCAGTGACCTGCCAGCCCACAAACTCGCCCGTTAAGGACTCTCCTTCGTGTGCCCTGACAGTTTCCAGATTTCCATCGGCCGGCGTCAGCGAAGCAATCTTCATCCCCGGTGTTATAACGACACCGGTTAACCTGACGTCCGGTGCATCTTTGACCTCTATTTCACCCGTAAGCTCTTCATCTGTCGATTCTTCATCATCAATCTCAGGGTTACGGGTATCATTGAACACCGGCTTCTCATTGACGATCTGGTAATCGGCTAGGGTGCCAATCTGGCGTGCGGTCATATTTGTTTTGTTGTCCGAGGTGATTTCAGTGTCCGCCCCCGGCGTTTCAACTGAAACGGGTAAGCTCCCGACAATGGCCATACCCAAAGCAAACAACACGAATACACCGCTGATTGCGGCCAGTATCATTCCGAGCGGGTTATCCTGCAGCCATTTCATTTCAAATACCCAGAAACATTAAAACGTATATCCAACGCACCTTGCGCCTTTGCCTGCTGCCTTCGGGCACGACTGCTGGTTCTTGGTCGTATGATATTTAAATCATCGACCAGCATCAGGGGCATGCCTGTTTCCATACCATACAAAACTTGTAAAAAATCTTTTGCATCGCAGCGCATTCGCACATTCACAGTCACTTTCTCAAAGCGCTCCTGTACCCTCGGCCGCACGGGTTGCCGGCTTACGATCTGGCAGGATTCATCTGCTTGTGTACGCACCATATCTCCAATATTACCGGACAAGGCGGCTGCAGCTTCATCGAATGATGGATACTCAAAAAACAAGCCTTCATCATTTTGTGAGCTGCGAATCTGGCTTAACTGTGTTTGTAATGATTCACGTTGCGAAGCCACTGTCTGGAACCGCACCAATTGTTTGCGTAACTCACCGATCTCCTCTGCATAGTCCACGTGGCGTAATGCAAACCAATGAAACAGCAGTAAATACACCAACAACAATGCAATTGCCAAAAGCATCAGGGCCGTTGTCTTTGAATTGCGCTGATCTGGTAAAACCTGCATCAATCAGCATCCCTTGTCGTGTTATCCGTGTTCAGGTCAAAAATTTCTTTACCACTGCGATTATCCAAACGTGTGGGACCCCTGAAAGATGCATTTTCAAATTGATCAGAATTGTTGATTAACTCAATCAGACTTTGGGCATTTCCAGATTTACCCTGCATCTGGGTGGTACCTTCATGCATCGACAAACGATCCAAATAGGTGTCTTCAGGAAGGATGCGGGTTAGCTCCGCCAGCATCTCTACCTTGTATCCATTCTCATTCTTTCGACTCTGCAAAAATCCGGCAGCTTCGCTCGCATCATCAATCTGTTTTCGAATCTGCTGAACAGCCAGGGCCTCCGCACGCACATCATCAATGGCTTCACCAATGCCCTTTAGCTGGTGCTCACGTAAAAACAATGATTGCGCCATGACAAATATCATCAGAAATACCGTGACAGCTCCAATCGCCCAGTTAAGACGTGCGCGTTGATTAACAATATGGTAGCGCAGGTCTGGCGGAAGCAGGTTGATTCCCAGTGGACCATCAGGGGTAGCGACATCAACTCCCGTGGGTGCCAGGCCCAGTCGTTTTAGCCGCTCGATTTGCGCCTCTACCGGTTCACGTGGCGTGACATATAATTCGAAGTGAAGCTGGCCGGCTTCACGGTCGCGCTTTAAATCCCGCCAGCTATAGAAAACTTCTTCAGCGCGGAATGGTGTGTGCCGATCCATCTCATAAGCCAGCGCCTCCCTTAAATTGGCTTCAGTGGCAAGGGGCATCACCACGTCCGTATGCAAGACAATATCGTTTGATAGAAGCAGGTCACGACTCACTTCGAGAAGCTCATGCCGCTGCAAAAGATCCCGAACCCGTTGTTGTTGTAATTGTGGATCCTGGTCAATGGAAACTGAATCCAGTGACTGAATCGCCGTTGCGTTATCTACACTGAATACAAGCTCCCCGTCACTATCCTGCATTAACAGCCTGCGGCGGGCGTATTGCATGCGGGTGCGAAGCCGGGATGGCATTGCGTTGCGGAGTTCTTCCCCCCACCATTTGAAAAAATGACCGGCAGGGCCATTCGCAAGGCGAAAACGGAAATTTTGAATGATATTGTTAAGTGCGATCGCCATCGGTGTCAAAAGGTCCTAATATTGAAATCCTTCGCGCCATCGCAAAATACGGTAGGGGCTTCCGCTACGGTTTCCCCCAAGCCGGATTGTGGCTTGCAACTGTTCCCAAACGCCATTGGGCATTGTCGCCCTGGCCTGAATACTATACGTGACCCCTCTGCCTTGTTCCATAACCACAACACCATTTGGTAATTCTGTGCCGAGTGACTCGCCGGGTAATTGAGAGTTTCTTTCCTGCACAAAGTTCACTGCCTCGTCGTAAGTAATATCCGGCAGTGCCATCAGGGCCTCTACGGGTGCAAACGCCGGGTCGGGCTCAGCCACACGTGAAAACACCGTGATACCGGGTTCCAACAAACGGTACAGTTCATATTCCATACCGATAACCTGTAATAATTCTTCGGTCATCATGAATAGCCTGTTAGCAGGACCCATTTCCAGACCTGCCGCAAGATAGGCATCTTCCTCGGCTCCGTTGACACGCTCAAGTTCATCTTCATCACGCCAATCCATGACTGCTGCAGCCAGCAATTCAGCGTCTTCAAGCTCCATACCATGCCCGGTGAACAGGTTCGCCAGGGTCAATTCGTCCGTCGTATTGATATCGACCTTACCGCGCTCATCCGTTGCGCTGACTTCCAGATGGACACCATCAATTTCCGTTTCATATAATCGACCGTCAGCAAGCATCCGGGTTTCATCATCTGGATCGCGAAGCGCCAAAACCGCGAGATTGATCGCAGACTCGGCACTTAAGCGTGCTTGTGTCCCTGACAACAGGGCATGAGCCTCAAGCCGGTCCATTCTTGCCATCAGGGCAAATGAACCGGTAATGATGGTAAGCAAAAGCAATACCCATAATACCAGTACCAGTGCGATGCCTTGTTGGGAGTTTATCCGGCAGGCACTTGTCATGACTCGCCCTCTTTTCTGCCTTTTATCAGGTTTCTCATATTCTGCTGATAGGTCGGCACTCCCGTGTTTGCGCCGGCCCCCAGACCCTGAAGTGCCTGTGCGTCTACCCTCACCCCGGCAGCCAAATCCGGCCAGCGTAAATTTATTCCTTCAGAAAACTCAAGATCCAGACGCACGGCGACAGGCAGTATCTCTTCCGTATCCCAGGTCGTGGTCCAACCGGTCAATTCACCCTCTTCATCCATGCCAAGAAATTCAAAGCCGGCTGAATTCACACTTTCAAGAAGTATCACCGGGTCCCGGTCATACAAACGGTCTTCTGAAAAGCCTTGCAGCAATGCGTGACTGAACTGGACAACGGACTCGCCATTATCACCGTTAACGACCTCTATTAATTGTACCTGCGGTCCACCCGAACCGAGATAACCCGGCATCGGAGCAACGTACTGTATGTGCTTTGCATCACCTTGAAAAACAATACGCAGCGGTTGTGTCTCGTCTGTCTCGGCGAACGATAACGGCAACATCTGATTTAACTGGCGTCTGATAAACTGGTGGGAAGCACGCAACTCACCACCGGCGGCCAACAGGATCTCACCACGTTGCGATGACCGTGTGGCGGCGCGCAGACCGCTATAGGTCAACCCCAGCAATATACTCATCAAGGTTATTGCAAGCAGCAATTCAACCAGGGTAAAACCTTTCGCGTGCCCGGGTGATGATTTATTGAATGTTTTTTTCATCATCTGTTTGCCAGAACACTACGGATGGTGCTGAAGTGCAACTCCCGTTGTCTTCGACCGGTCTCCCAGTCCATGTAGAGGTCAACCCGGTATAACTCGATACCCGAGTTATCGGCCAGTTCCTGTGTACTCATTCCTACCATGCCGGATTCACCTGCCATGACGGGTTCACCTACCGCTTCGGACTCTCCGCCAGCATCATACAGGGATATGCTCATTTGCCAGTTATAGCGATCCATGCCCGTATCGCTGTATTCACCTTCTTCAACTGGAATTTCAGTACCAACCAGGTCCATAAGGGACTGGGCTAACAGAGCGACCTCCGTGTCGTCACTAGCCCGCCTGACGCTGCGCATTGAACCCGCCATAATTTCCAGTACGGTAGCAAAGCTCAATGCGAAAATAACAAAAGCCAGCATCACTTCCAGCAGGGTGAAGCCACCTGACCGTTGCCGGGATTTGATGAGTAATCCTGTTTTCAGAGGCTTCATCCCTCTGTTTTCTCCAATCTCGTCTCACCGGTTAACCAGGCAACATTTACCCGGTATTCACGATCATTGACCGTCAGTTCTATGTGACCACCGGTAGACCCGCCGTCCGGAAAGAAACGTATACCGGAAACCGCTTCAGATGTGACCTCAGAGCGTGCAGTTGTAATCGTCAGATCAACACCTTCCGGCAGATCTACCTGATCCCGGCCTGGTGCCTGGTAACTGCGATTTTCAATATTGACCTGAAAAACCTTCTCTGATTTGTCGAGAATGGCCCGTGCCCGGGTATAACGCAGTGACGCCACCAGTTTTCGTGACGCTGCGCGTGCCTCTGCACCGGAAATACTGCGTGACATGGAAGTCGCAACCAGGCCCATGACCAACGCGATAATAACCATGACCACCATCAGTTCGACCAGGGTAAACCCCCGGGACTTTCCTGCCATCAGGTGTGCGTATGGTCTCAACTTAAACTGCGAACCCACGGCTCACCTTTATTCCCAACTTGAAATGTCCGCATTATTCTTCTCACCACCCTGTTGGCGGTCAGCACCAAATGACCAGATATCAAAATCGCCATGCTCACCTGGAACCCTGAATTTATAGTCCTGACCCCAGGGGTCTTTTAACAGGGTATTCTTGATGTAAGGACCATTCCATCCGGCAACGCCGGCAGGTTCGTTGACAAGTTCATCAAGTGAAGATGGTGCGTTGCCCGTATCCAGGTAAAAACTTTCTACCGACATCCCTATACGGCTGATTTGTGACGAGGCGGCTTTGGCCTTGGCGCTTTCGGCCTTGCCGATAATACCCGGCAATACCAGACCGGCAATCAAGGCAAGAATCACCAGTACCAGCAGCAATTCGACCAGCGTAAACCCACGTTGCCCGTTGTTGTATTTCTTGTAACTTTTTTTGAAATTCATTCCCAAGTCTCCTGCCAGGATATCTGGCCATACAAACCGACCAGTGTTGATTTAAAAAATTCTGTTTTACATACCTGCGTCAACTGTGACCCTGTCTTCAGCCAACCAGTTCATTAATCCCCATGATCGCCATTAATACCGACATAACGATTGTGCCGATCATTACTGCCATCACCAAAGTTATTACCGGCGTAAAAATTGCCAGTAAACGATCAATGGTAGTGCGCACCTCCTTGTCGTAGGTGTCTGCAACTTTCATCAGCATGACATCCAACTGCCCCGTTTCCTCACCTACGCTTACCATTTGCAGTGCAAGCCGCGGAAACTGCCCGGTCTCTGCCAGGTTATGCGCCAGGCCACCTCCTGTTTTAACTTTCTGTGTAGTTTCCTCAACACTCTGCCTGAGCAGGCTGTTGGTCATCACATTGCGGGCAATGGACAGACCGGACAACAAAGGCACGCCATTGGTCAGCAGGGTGCCCAGAGTCCGTGCCAGACGCGCAATTTCCATTTTTGCCACAAGGTCTCCCACCCAACGCATATGCAGCACCCGTGTATCCCAGCACAGACGTTGTTCGGGATTGGCCAACATGCGGCGAAACAACGCAACC
>RCNF010002008.1_pt1 | contig 10861 bp, 8 predicted proteins | sample 2041311 | NCBI WGS metagenome assembly RCNF01 (sample SAMN09708228, study PRJNA481090) | Marine sediment metagenome, whole genome shotgun sequencing project. | biome: marine sediment; feature: ocean; material: sediment; isolation source: Sewage treatment plant 2 marine sediment (STP2) ... | reverse complement strand
GCGCCGGCAAGGCAGAGCGCAGCGAATGCCGCGCCAGGGAGGATTACGGGTGGGGGTGGGCGGGCGGTGTAACCAAACCCAACCAGGCCCCAAGCCCACCAACCACCCCCCACCACACCCGCGGCAGCCTCACTCCTTCTCGGCCGGCTGCACGGCGTAGTCTGCCAGCGCTCTCACGATGTCATCGGCGAGTTGTCTCGCCGCTGCCTGCTTCCCAGCAACCCCATTCGCGAGAAAACTAAACGCCACCGAGTGGCCGGGCTCTCCGAGCACGTAGCCCGACAGCGCAATCACATCCCTCAGCGTCCCCGTTTTCGCACGAACCATTCGCGGACGCGGCAGGTCTTCCAAGCGCGACTTGAGCGTTCCGTCAGCTCCAGCCACTGCAAGCAGCGCAACATACTCGGCTCGAATCGCAGGGTTCCGATACGCCGCGACCAAGGTCTGGGTCAGGTGCTGCGGGGCAACCTGGTTTCCGTCGAAGAGACCCGAGCCGTTGACCATCACCAGGCCGTCGGTATCGACGCCCATCTCGCTGAGCTCTTCGAGGACCACCGCAACGCCACGCGCTGAGGTCCCCGGCGTCTCGGCCTGGGCGCCCATGACCTTCAGAATCATCTCTGCCGTGAAGTTGTCACTCCACTTGCCCACCGAATAGAGCATCTTGCTGAGCGGCGGCGACAGGACCTGGGCAAGGAGCGCCTGCGGCTCGGGGGCGGAGGCAAACTCAATGGCCATGTCCCCGCCGACGCCGGCTCTCTTCAGCGCGCGGGAGAAGAGGTGCGCGGCGTACGCGCGCGGGTCGGGAACGCGGCGGCGGAAGTACATGGTCCGGGCTCGTATTGGAATCGCCCCGTCGACCCGGACGGCGAGGTGCCCGTCGTCGGTGAGCTTGTGCTCGATGCGCGGCGTCGGCGCACCGCTCGCGCGGGTCACGGTCCGATTGTCGATCTGCACGTAGTCGTCGGCGAGCACCCGCACGATCGCCGGGCCATCGACCTCAGGCCCCGGACCGATGTGGACGAGATAGCTGTTTCGGTTCACCGAGAACGCCGAGATGGCCGCACGAAAAGACGACGCTTCCTTCGGTTGCTGGTCGAACGCCGGCGGCAGGATCTGGTCGTCGAAGTAGCTCTCGTCGACGACCAGGCGGTCGACCGTAGTCACGCCTGCCAAGCGCAGGTTCTCCGCCAGCACAGCCAGCATCGCGTACGCCAGGCTTGGGTCGCCAGACGGGCGGATGACCAGGCGAGCAACTCGCCCCCCGACGACGTCCCCCTCGACCCGAGTCGCGGTCTGAAAGTCGGGCTCGAGGCGGCTTAGAGCAGCAGCAGCAGTCAGAAGCTTCTGGTTCGACGCCGGATTCCGAGGGCGTTCGGCTCGATTGCGGTAGAGTTCCTCTCCATCGTGCAGCCGAACGACATGAATCCCGAGTCCATCGCCGAGCGCGGCCTGCCGAACGAGCGTGGCAAGCGTTTGCGCAACGGGCTCCGGGCCCTTGGCGCGCGCGCCAGGGCTCACGACCAGCAGGCCGAAGATCGCAAGACTAAGGAGCGCTCGGTGCGCCATCGGCCCCACCCTAGCAGCGCCCTCGCCCTGCTCCTAGTGATCGGCCTTGGCTGCGGTCGCCCCGCCGAGCGCGACCCGGACTCCCTGGTCGTCATGCTCCCTCGGGACGCCGAGCAACTCGACCCGCGTTTCGTCGGCGACCCGTACGGCCTTCGCGTCTCGCGACTGCTTTTCGGCTCGCTGCTCACCATCGACCCGCGAACCCTGGAAGTCATCCCCGATCTCGCCGAGTCGGTGGAGGCCCTGAGCCCGACGCAATTCCGAGTGCGTCTCCGCAAAGGCTTGCGCTTCAGCGACGGCACGCCGCTCGACGCGCGGGACGTGGTCGCCACCTTCGAAGGAGTCGTCGACCCGAAGCTCAAGAGCCGCTACGCCCAGAACTACCGACGGATCGCCGAGATGCAGGTCCCCGACCCGCGGACCATCCTGTTCATCCTCCGCGAGCCGCACGCCACGTTTCTCACCGACCTCGAGCTCCCCATTGTCCGGCGCCAAGACGCCTTCCGGCGAATCGCAACTCCGGAAGAACCTTTGCCCATCGGAGCCGGCCCTTACCGCCTGGTCAGGCGCGAGCCCGGGGTGCTGGAGCTTCGCGCCAACCCGCACTGGCACCGCGGGGTGCCGATCTACCCAAACGTGCGAATGGTCGTGATCCGCGACGACAACACGCGCGCGCTGCGCATGCTGGCCGGGCAGGGCGACCTGGCCGTCGCCTCGATTCCGCCCCTGCTGCTCCCGCTGTTCGAGGACGACAGCGCTTTCGAGACGCGGAGCGCCCCTGGTATCTCGACGCTCTATCTGGGCTTTCAAACCGGCTCGCCCAAGCTTGCAGACGTCCGTGTGAGACGCGCCATCGGCTACGCGATCGATCGCGAGCTCCTGGTCGAGGCCAAGTACCAAGGTCTTGCGCGCATCACCGACAGCTGGATTCCCCACGGCCACTGGGCGGAGCTTGCCGGCGAGCCACCGCGCCCGTTCGCTCCCGCCGTCGCAGCAACGCTCTTGGACGAAGCCGGGTTTCCCGATCCGGTGGGTCCCGAGCCACGCATGCGACTCGTCCTGAGAACCACCTCTGAGCGCTTTCGCCAATCGGTAGCCCGCGCGATTGCAGCGATGTTGCAGGAGGTCGGGGTCGAGGTCGACGTTCGGCCCTCCGAAGCCGCGACGCTCATCGCCGACCTGAACCGCGGCCGCTTCGAGATGACGCTGCTGCAGGTGCCCGAGGTGATCGAGCCCCACGTCCTGAGCTGGTTCTTCGACTCATCGCGAATCCCGGGCCCGCAAAGCGAAGGCGCCAACCGGTGGCGCTACCGCAACGCCGAGCTCGACGGCCTCTTCGAGCTCGGCCGAACGACGATCGATCGGTCCGAGCGACGCGCGGCTTACGAACGCGTTCAACGGATCCTGTCCCGTGACGTTCCCGTCTTGCCGCTTTGGCAACCCGATACCGTCGCGGTCGTCCGGCGAGGTTCGCGCTTCGATGTCCCCCGAGACGGTCGCTTCGGTACGCTGGCGTTCTGAACGCGCAGTGGTACCGTGCAGGGTGATCCTCAGGGACCCTGTCCATGGTTTAATCGCGTTCGAAGGCATGGCGGAGCGGGTCATTCGTTCTCTGCTCGACACGCGCGAGGTTCAGCGACTTCGCCGCGTCCGGCAGCTCGGGCTCGCCTCGCTCGTGTTTCCCGGCGCAGAGCACACTCGCTTTTCACACGCCGTGGGCACGGCTCATGTCATGCAGGCGCTCCTCCACCGAATCGACGCGTGCAGCGACGAGCTTCCCCCCGACCAACGGCTCGACGACGAGGCGAGGGCGGAAGCCCTTGCTGCAGCGCTTCTGCACGACCTGGGCCACGGGCCGTTTTCGCATCTCTTCGAAGAGGTGCTGCCCCATGCCAAGCATCACGAGCTTTGGACCCAGGAAATCCTGCTCGACCCGTCGACCGAAGTGCACCAGACCTTGGAGTCGATCTCCGCAGGCATGTCCCAGAGGGTCGCCGGCCTGCTGAGCGGCGACTACCGGCTCAGCTACCTCAGCCAAAGCGTGAGCGGGACACTGGACGTCGACCGCGCCGACTATCTTCTACGCGACAGTCACATGACGGGCGTGCGCTACGGCCTCTACGACCTCGACTGGTTGCTCCAAGCGCTGGCCTTTGCCTGTGTCGACGGCCGCTGGGTCCTCGCCATTCAGGGCCGCAAGGGCTTGCCGCCCGCAGAGAGCTTCTTCCTCGGGCGGCACTTCATGTACCAGCAGGTTTATCATCACAAGGCCACGCGCGCAGCGGACGCATTGGTGCGCGCGATCTTCATGCGACTGAGCGAGCTGATCGCCAGCGGCGCACCTCCCGATCCGCTGCTGCCCGCGTTTCACGCTGCAGCGCTCGGTGAATCGCTGTCTCTCCAAGAGTACCTTCGCCTGGACGACGCCGAGCTGCTGACCTGCCTGAGCGCATGGGAGCACGGCGCCGATCCAACCCTCGCCGAGCTCAGCAAGCGGCTACGCTCCCGCAAGCTCCCGAAAACGGTGCCGCTCCCCGAGGGTCGTCGCGAACGATGGCAGGAGGCGAAAGCGCGCGCAGAGCAAATTGTAGCGGACGGGGGGCTCCGCCCGGACCTCACGGTCTGGCTCGACATCGCCGACGACGTACCCTACCAAGAGCCGACCGACGGCAGCACCGATGGCATGTGGGTGACGCTCCGCCATCAGCCGCTTCAGCGCCTCGGGGACGCCTCGTTCATCCTCGGTCAGCTCCGGAACAAGCACATCGAGCATCCGCGCCTCATCTTCCCCGCCGAATTCCGGGACGAAGTGCTCGCGGCCATCCGCGACGTCCTCGCGTGAGCCGCCAAGCGCACACGCGCGATTTGCGGTATGGTCTGAGGTCACGGAACCGGTTGGGGGATGGCCAGGATTCTCATCGTCGATGATCAGGAAAACGCGCGCAGCATGCTCTCCGAGATGCTGCAGGCGGAGGAGTACGACGTCCACGAGGCGCCGAACGGGGAGGCTGCCTGCGCCATGGTCGCCGACAACGAGTACGACCTCGTCATCACCGATCTCCGAATGGGAGAAGTGGGCGGCCTCGAGGTCTTACGACGCACGCGGGAAGCGTCTCCGCTCACGCACGTGATCGTCATGACCGCCTTCGGCACGATTGAAGATGCGGTCGAAGCGATGCGATTTGGAGCACACGACTTCGTTCAAAAACCGTTCGTAGTAGAAGAACTCCTGACCAAGGTCGCGCGAGCGGCGCGGGCGCGCACGCTTGCAGCCGCCGATAGGGCCGTCGCTTCGGACTTCCGAGAGCGGTACAACTTCGGCAACATCATCGGACAGTCTGCAGAGATTCGTGACATTCTGGGTCGCATCGTTCGCATCGCACCTACCGACGCCACCGTACTCATCACCGGCGAGAGCGGCACAGGCAAGGAGCTGGTCGCGCGGGCCATTCACGCCAACTCCTTGCGCGGCGAGCGGCCGTTCGTGTCGATCAACTGCGCGGCCTTGACCGAAACGCTTCTCGAAAGCGAGCTCTTTGGTCACGTTCGCGGAGCGTTCACCGGCGCGGTACAGACACGCAAAGGGCTATTCGAGGAAGCCAACGGCGGTACGTTCTTCTTCGATGAAATTGCCGAGACGCCACCTTCGCTTCAGGCGAAGTTGCTTCGAGCGATTCAGGAAGGGGAGATTCGACGACTCGGCGACAACAGCTCGATCAACGTCGATGCACGCATCATCGCGGCCACAAACCAGGACTTGAGAAGCCAAATCGAAGAGAAGCGCTTCCGTGAGGACCTGTACTACCGCCTCAACGTTGCGCGCTTCGAGCTTCCTCCGCTTCGGGAGCGCAAAGTAGACATTCCGCCCATCGTCGACACCTTCCTCGAGAAGTACGGAAAGAAGATGGGAAGGCAAGCAAAGCTCGGCCCAGGCGTCATGGACCATCTGCTCGGCTACGACTTCCCGGGGAACATTCGTGAGCTCGAAAACCTGATCGAGCAGGGCGTTGCGCTCGCACAAGATGGCCAGGTTCATCTCTCGGACATACTTCCCAACGCGAGTGGCAACGGGAAAGGTCGAACTCCTAATCCCGCACGCCAGTCCCTCGCCGATATCGTCCAGGACGTCGAGCGCGACGCAATCGTTCGGGCGCTTCGCCACGTCGATGGCAACAAAGAGCGCGCGGCCGAGCTTCTAGGGCTCAGCCCGACGACGCTTTGGCGCAAGATGAAGCGACTGCAGCTCGATTGGCCTTGAGGAGGCTACCGGGAGCCTTCTTCGCGCGCGGCTTCGAGCCGCTCTGCGCGTTCGTGGGCGTCCCCCGCAATGCCCCCCAGTCTGTCGGAGACCGACTTCGGAACCTGGCTCGTCCCCGCGTCCTCTTCGGGAGGCTTGGTCGCCTCGTTCACCTGTTCACCGATCTTCTTGCTGATTCGCTCGGTCGCCGCGCCCACCTCGCGACCAAGCTCCTGGGCTTCTTCGGTGCCGGCCACTCGCATGAGGTGCTCGAAGGGCGTGCGCTCCCCGAGCCTGACGAAGAAAAGCACGTAGGCCAGAAACGCCACAACTGCGCCCGTCCAAACCAGCCTAATCGTCCGTCGGATCATTCCTCTTCTCGACGGATACCATAGCTGCGCATTTTCTTGTGAAGGTTGGTGCGCTCCACCCCCAAAATTGTCGCTGCGCGCGAAATGTTCCAGCCCACCTGATCGAGCGTTTTCAGGATGTAGTCCTTCTCCGCGCGGCTTCGATACTCCCTCAAGGTCAGCCGTTCGCCACTCTCGTCGAGCGTGGAAGGCATGTCCGAAGGCGGGGAGGACGTGCGCCGGGCGTCGCTCAGGACCCCTTCCTTCGGCAGATCGTCGAGCGTGATGCGGTCTCCGCTCAAAATCACCATCCGCTCTACGACGTTGCGAAGCTCTCGAACGTTCCCGGGCCACGAGCGCTCGCTCAAGGCCTCTAGCACCCCCTCGTCGATCGGCTTCTCTCGAAGCCCGTTTTCAATCGAGAATTCACGAAGAAAGCCTTTGGCCAAAAGAGGAATGTCCGTGCTCCGGTCCCGCAGCGGCGGGCTGACGATCGGGACGACGTTGAGGCGAAAGAAGAGGTCTTCCCGAAAACGGCCGTCGCGGACCTCGAGCTCGAGGTCTTTGTTGGTAGCGGCCAGGACGCGAACGTCGACCGCAATGGATTTTTCACCGCCGACGCGCGAGATCTCCCCGCTCTGGAGCGCACGCAGCACCTTGGCCTGTGCGCTGGCGCTCATGTCGCCGATCTCGTCGAGGAAAAGGGTGCCCCAGTTGGCGAGCTCGAACATGCCCTTCTTGCGGCCTTGCGCACCGGTGAACGCCCCACGCTCGTAGCCGAAGAGCTCGCTTTCGATGAGCTCCGCCGGAATCGCCGCACAGTTCACTTTGATGAACGGCTTGTCCGCGCGCGGACTCAGCCGATGGATGGCGCGAGCGATCAGCTCCTTGCCCGTGCCGCTTTCTCCCGAGATCAGAACGCGACCATTCGTCGGCGCCACCTTCTCCAGCTGGGCGAAGAGCGCGCGAATGGAATCGCTCTCGCCGATCATCTCGTAGCGATGCTCGACGTCGGCCCTGAGCTGCTCGACTTCGCGCTGCAGCTGCCAGGTCTTCAACGCGTTGCGCACGGTGACCAAGACACGGTCGCGGTCGAGTGGCTTCTCGAAGAAATCCGTCGCGCCGAGCTGTACCGCCTGCACCGCCTCGGCGAGCGAAGCGTGCCCCGACACCATCAGGACGGGCAGCTTTCGCGTTTCCGGTTCGTTGCGAATTTTTTGAAGTGCTTCGATGCCGCTCATTTTAGGGAGACGAACGTCGAGGATCACCAGATCGACGTCCCCCGTTTGGACGATATCCAGGCACTGCTCGGCCGATGACGCCTCAAGCGTGTTGAACCCGGAACCTTCGAGCACCATCCGAAGCGTCCGTCGGATGTTCTTTTCATCGTCGACGACGAGGATGGTGGCAACCATGGAGCATCGGTTTATATCACGATGGACGATGGCCGACCCAAAGAGTGATAAGATGTTCGTCGCCGAGCGCTTCCAATCCGCACTCGAAGCGGCCAATCCGGCCACCGGAGGCGTGGCGCTCGCAGATCTTCTTGCAGAGGTGATGCCGCTGCTGCCGCTCTTGATCGAGCTGCCGCGCGAGAAGCGAGCCGAAGGCAATTTCGAGTCCTTCGAATTCCGGGAATGCTTCACCGTGCTCACACTGGTCGGCCGGCGCCTTGCCCTGCTCGACCTCACGCCGACCACCGCAATTCGAGTCACGCGCCTCGCGTTAGAGTCCGTCGGCGCGTCGAACGACAGGCAGGTTGAGCGATTTGCGCAGCACGCGGTTGCCGCGGCGGTCGAAGGGTTCGTGCTTGGACGAGAGGAGCGCGTCTCTCAGGTCGCGATGGAACGCGCCGCGAGCGGCCTCAAACCCCTGCGTATCGATGGCTCGATCTTTGCGTTGGTCATCTCCGGGGCACACGAGCCTGCGGTCTTGAGCGACACGGTCGACGCGCTTGGCCGGGCCATGCTCGAGGCCGACGTCGAGCTGGCGATCGTCGACCTCACACAGCTTGGAGAACCGAACCCGGAGCGAGCCATCGCGGTCTTCGCCGCCGACGAGATCGCCAAAATGCTCGGCGGCCAGTGCGTCTTCACGGGAGTCGACGAGCGCTGGAGGGCGGCCGCGACCGAGGCTAGCATTCCCATGGACACGATGCAGATCGCGGCCAACCTGGCCGAAGCGCTCGAAGCCGCCCGGAATTCGGCCGATCGGGACGCCAAAGAACGAATGCCGGGCTGGCGAACGCGTCTCCGCGGGCTGTTCAGCTGAGGGGGCGCCGGCGGGGCGATCGCTTGGGTGCAAGTGGATGACAATCCACGACTTCTCGGTGATCCCCTAGAAGCACAAATGCAGCCGACCTTCATTGACCCAGCCGCTCGCGCTGCGGTATAAGCTCCGGGAGCACTCGAGGGGCAATTTCGCGTCAGATGGTGGTCACTTAGAGGGGAAATGCGATGCGCGGGATAGTTGCGCTCTTCGTTGCGGCGGCGTGCATTTGGGTCGGGGGCTCCATTGCGGCGGCGCAGGCCGGCGGCCCCGAGCTGCCCGAAACGGGCGCGGAGGCTCCCGGTCCGACGGGAGAGGCCGTGCCCAGCGCGCCCAGTAAGCCAATTGACGCTGGGACGTACGCGGTCCGGCTTCGGGATCTGGAGCAACGGATCAACGAGCTGAAAGAGCAAATCTTCCGTTCGAAGGCCCGGCTCTCCTTGCTCGCCGAAACGGTGCTCGAGGGCGTCGTGGGCGGAGGCCAAGCCGCCATCGTCCACGAGAACCGCATGTCACAGTCCTACAAGCTCGTCAGGGTGGTCTACGCCCTCGACGGCGCGCCGATCTTCACCAAGGCCGACGAAGGGGGCACGCTCGGCGACCAAAAAGAGTTCGAAGTCTACAACGGAAGCATCGTTCCCGGCGAGCACACGCTCACCGTCAACCTCGAGTATCGCGGACACGGTTTCGGTGTTTTTGCGTACCTCAAAGGGTATCGCTTCAAGGTGCGCTCGACCTACACCTTCGCGGTGCCCGAAGGACGCGTCTCGACGGTCCACGTCGTGGGCTACGAGAAGGGTGGTCCGGCGACTCCGCTCGAAGAGCGGCCGGCGGTCCGATACATCGAACGAGTCGAGCGTCCCGTTCGACCCGAAGAAATGGTTGAGGGCGAGCGCTAATGCGACCTGGCGGCGCGAGCGTATCGCCGCCCTCACCGACACTGGGCAGGGGGCGAGCGCAAAGGATTTGGCTGGGTTTCTTCCTGGCCGTTGGGGTCCTTGCGTCCGTCGCTTCGCAGGCCACGGCCCAGGATCTGGCCGCGGCGAACCGCAGTCTATCTGACCTCGAAGCGGACGCGCAGCGCGTGATGGCCGATCCGGTCCGGCCCTTAGACCTCAAGAGCGAGACCTTCGTCGAAGAACGCCTCACGGACGGAGAGCTCTACCTGCGGCTCGAGGATTACCTTCGCGCGGCCATTCTCCTGACTGACATCGTCGAGCACTACCCGAGCCATCGCGCCTACCCCGAGGCACTCTTTCTTCTCGGGGAGTCGCTGTTCTTCGCCGACGACTACCTGGGCGCGCGTCGGCGCTACGCCCAGGTGATCGACCGTGGCGCGGAGCCGACGTTTTCCCCGTACCTGCAGCGTTCGCTCAGCCGTCTCATTCAGATCGCCATCCACACGCGCGATTTCCGTGACGTCGACGGCTACTTCTCGCGTCTCGACGCCATTCCATCCTCCACGCTGACGATCACGACCGCGTACTTCCGCGCGAAGTATTTGTACAACCGTGCCGTGCCCGTCGACGACGTGCTCAGCGCCCCCGTCAGCGCCGAGATTCGCGGGGTCGATCGGGGCCGCCTCGAGCAGGCCCGCAAAGGCTTCCTCGCGATCCCGAGCGGCACCGAATTCTCGCTTCGCGCCAAGTATTTCGTCGGGACCATTCACACCCTTCGCGGCGAGTACCTCGACGCCATTGCAGCGTTCCGCGGCATCCTGGGGCACGAGCCTGCCAACGAGGAAGAACGGGGAATCCTCGAGCTGACCTATCTTGCGCTTGGACGCCTGTACTACGAAACCGAGCAGTTGGAGCAGGCGGTCGAGGCGTACCGCGCCGTCGACCAAACCTGGGCTCAGTTCGACCAGGCGCTATTCGAGCTCGCCTGGACCTACATTCGCATGGGCGATGCGGTCCAAGCAGAGCGCGCCCTCGAGGTGCTCTCCGTTGCCGCGCCCGACAGCCCTCTCAATGCGGATGGAAAAGTGCTGCGAGGCGACCTGCTCGCGAGAAACGGCCGCTACGACGAAGCCGAGGGCGTGTTCGACGAGGTGCGGGCCACGTTCGGTCCCATTCGGGACGAGCTCTCGGCCAAGCGCAGTCGACACCCCGATCTTCACGCGTATTTCCGTGAGGTCGTCCGAGAAAACCTAGACGACTTCGAGATTGACGATTTCCTCCCCGAGCCGGCCAGGCGCTGGATTGAGCTCGAAGGCGACTACGAGCGCGCGCTCGAAGTGCTCGCGGACCTCAGCGAGGCCAAGCAGCTCGTCCAAGAAACCAACGAGCTGGCCGAACGGATCACCGCCGCTCTGAGCGCGCCGAATCGCATCGGCGTCTTTTCGGACATCCGCCGTCAGCGCGAAAGGACGACCGGCCTTCGAAACCGGGCGGCGCGCACCCGCGTCAGCCTGATCGAAGCCGAAAGCCAAGCGCGG
>RCNF010005144.1_pt1 | contig 10862 bp, 12 predicted proteins | sample 2041311 | NCBI WGS metagenome assembly RCNF01 (sample SAMN09708228, study PRJNA481090) | Marine sediment metagenome, whole genome shotgun sequencing project. | biome: marine sediment; feature: ocean; material: sediment; isolation source: Sewage treatment plant 2 marine sediment (STP2) ... | reverse complement strand
CTGCTGCAGCAATGGAGCGATTAACCGTAGATGAGCGTTCGCATTGAGTTTTGGAGGTTCATAAGGACATTTATTATTTATAAATAAACCTACACGACTTTCGTTACGAGGGTGGAGCCCCCATAAACAGTGGCTTTCAAATTCCACTGGTAAGTGAGAAAAGGAAATATGGTCGAAGCTATTTAGCCAGGTCCAGCTTACTCAATTGGTACAAGCTAACCTGGAATGGCTTTCTGGGGACACGCTTTCTGGGGACACAATACTTAATTATTTGACAATTAGGTGGTGCAAGCGATATAAATCACTTTTTACTTAACAGGGACGGTTAAGGTCATGGCAAGATTGGCTCGTGTAGTCGTACCTGGCTACCCACATCATATAACACAGCGTGGTAATCGTCGGCAGAAGGTGTTTTTCGAAGATTCTGATTATAGCTATTATCTCGATTTGTTAAAAGAATGGTGTGGCCAGGAAGGTATAGAAGTCTGGGCGTATTGCTTGATGACGAATCATGTGCATCTGATAGTTACACCCAATAAGCAATCAAACCTCAGTCGAGCGATTGGTGAAATGCATCGTCGATATACGCGCATGATAAATTTTCGAAATAGATGGAAAGGTTATCTATGGCAAGGCAGGTTTGCATCATTTCCAATGGATGAAAACTGGCTGTTGAAGGCAGCCGCCTATGTGGAGTTGAATCCAGTTAAAGCAGGAATCGTTAGTAATGCATGGGACTATCAGTGGAGTAGTGTGCACGCACATTTATCTGGTAAAGATTCAGATGGAATCATCTTACCAGATCGATTGCTTGCGATGACGGGTGATTGGCGTACATATTTACAAGATGCACAATATGGCGTAAATGATTCACTGGAGCAGCATGAACGGACAGGTCGGCCGTTAGGGTCTGAAAGTTTTATAGAAAAAGCAGAGCGTCTTCTGGTGCGTGAACTGAAAAAGAAAAAGCCTGGCCCAAAGCCTGCAGAATAACGAGATTGATATTGAGTTAGGTATTGTGTCCCCAGATTGTAAGATTGTAAAAATAACAACGACATGCAAGCTTTCAGTCAAGCGGGCATAAAAAAGCCTGTCGACGACTTCCGCTTTGATGCTGCCCTTCGTTTGATCGATATCATCGAGCATCATGTTGGCGCCGGAACCCGAAAACAGCAGTGTGATAAGAGTTGCAATTAAAGTTTCTCGTCTCCTTTGTGCGCTTCACCCTTACTGATATTACCAGCTCGCTCTTACACTAACGTAAGGCCCGGTGAGCTCGAAATTTGTGCTTGCACGTGATCCGGTGCTGTCATCATCAAACGCATAATCGAAATCGACATATCGGTACCCTGCCAGGACATCAAGACCCAGCCTGCCTTGCTGCAAAAACCGATAGGCACCTGCGATATTCATCGACTTGTAGGCTACGCTAGTACTGCCCTGAGAAACACTCAGACCCTGTAGACCGAGGTTCAGCGCAATTTTTCCCCAGCGTTTTACAAATGAACCCGAGAGATAGCCAAATGGAACATCACCGCTTATATTTACATCGGATCCTGTCTGGGGCGTCATCGAAACATCGAGATCGACTTGCCCGAGGCCTACACCGAATCCAAGATCCATGTCGCTGCGTTTCAAAACCAGGTATTCAATATTCGCGAGTGTCATAGTGACTTCAATATTGCTGCTTATTGGGGTTGTCGTTCCAATGACTGGGCCGGATCCAAAATCCAGACCCTGTACGAGTACGCCATCCCCGCTGAATTTTGACGGCAGATAGACGAAATTAATGTTAAGCCGTTTCCAGCGAACACCAATAACAGCTTGCGGTTCACTGGAAGAGTCCAATCCAAGTGAATCGGCGGTCGCCGCCCCACTAAGCGGTGGTGTGAAACTGAACATCGTGCCGTTGATGTCACGCCATGCCCACCCGACAATCGCACTGAAGCCCCAGTCTGAAGAAACAGCTTCAGCAATAGCGACTGGCATGCTGATGATATAGAGCACAAGCATCAACACTGCTCTCAATCTGTAAACACAACCACTCAAATCAATCGCCTGTTTCCGCTTTGAACCGGGTTCTTTTCGATTCAGATCTGTACTAAGTTTTAGTATTATTGATCACATAACAGTTTGATTTTGGACGCCGCAAGATCAAGTTGTTCCTTCGTTTCTGCGTCGACCAATGTCTGCTTTGCTGCCAGGCACTGTTCTGACGTTTCTTTCACTTCACCTGCTGATGCAGGTGCGGATGCCGTATTGTCCTGCTTGCAATGGTCGTCGGTAACTCGACGAAGATTGGTCGTATCGCCAGTTTGTTCAATCGCAACACAGTCATCCTTGCGGATTTCTGTCTGGTCGGTAACAACCTGAACCTTGCCGGTGGTAGTCGTGATGTCATAGAGAATACCTTTTTCACCGCTACCACTACTGGCAACTGCACCGCCTATAGCCGCACCCACGACAACATTGCGCGTTCTATTTTTTCTTGACGGCCCTTTCCTGGTCGTTAACAAGCCGACAGTACCACCGATTAAAGCGCCTTTAGGAACTGCGTTTGAATCCAGATCAACTACTGTTGAGCTCGATACCACGCCGTACTGTGTGCTGACACTTTGTCCACTTTTAGCAGCAAACGCAGGTTGGTAACTGACCATAGTTATTAAAGTTATAGAAACGAATTGTTTAAACATAGTGGATATCTCCAATGATTATTATCAGGCAGGGATAACGTAATTCAACCAGGCCTGCATACGCAGCATGACCCTGCGGATGATATGCGCCATCTTTGAGTTTTCTGTATAAATCGCGGCATTACCAAAAGCGCCGCCCGGGGTCTGTGCGATGTCCAGTTGATTCAGTCCCGCGTTCTTGAATGCACTGTCATCCAGTTTCAATATAACGGCTAAAGGTTGTGGTAGATCCGAAGCAGTAGGCGCCATTGGTATATCACCAACTGGTTCAAGCTGGCCAGCAGGGGTGATTGGTGCGATCTGTTCTACTGTGGCGACAAAGACTGTCCCCGGCAAAATCTTGAATGTAACTTCTGCAGGTTGACCCTTTTTGATATGCCGAGCATAATTCTGGTTGATACCCATAACAAGTTTGCTTTTCTCCTGGTTAACAAATGCTAGTACGCCACCCTGACTGGTATTGCTCACGCGTGTGCCAACCGCCAGGCTAACACCAACGGCATAGCCATTGCCCGGGGCCCTGACCACTGTTTTATCCAGATCGTAGCGAGCATCATCCAGCTGACTTTGCAGTGTACCTATTTCTGCTTCGTACTGGTCGATAGTGACCTGCGCAGCAAAATCGCCTTTCTTGAGCTTTTTCGTACGCTCAAGGTTGAGCTTGGCTAACTTCAATTTAGCCTCAACCCCGTCTATCTTGTATTCATAGGGCTTGGGATTAATCCTGAACAGTACCTCGTCCCTGGCAACAGGACTCAGTGCTTTAACAGACACCTCAATGACATCACCGGATACTTCCGGCGTAATCTGCACGACCTCCTGGTACATATTGACCACACCCGTGGGCGCACCCCACTGCATCGGGATAAACAATGCAATAAGAAGAATGAGCACCCAGACAACGGGTGAAAGCTTCCACCATAAGTTGAGCTTGATGATATTCAATTTAATAAGGAGAAACAAAATACCGACATAACAAAGCGTGAGGAAAATAATCATTATTTCTCTTCCTCACTGGATTGCTCAAGCTTTGTTGTTTCAGGCCCGCTGGTCGCGGGTTTTGTATATGCCCAGATAAAGGCCAGTGGCAGCAGGAGGCCCATGGTTATAACGCCCCACCAGCCGCACATGTTGATTGCCTCAGCCTGGGGGTGATTTCGTGAATGCGCAATTTTACCCGGCAACATGCCAAGTGCAAGAACAACACCTACAACGACTGCCGCCAGAACAAACAGTATGACTAAGGCAAAGATATCAAGACCAGTCATATTTGTTTCCTCACGTGTAAGCGATTAACTCAATCTTGTTTTTCATTGAGGCCATATTGCTTGTTGATCTCATCGTCGGCAAGTTGAACCACGTCGTTGACATCAAGTTTTCCGCCTCTGATCATGTCCGAGAAAGATATGCGTCGACTAGTATCCGGCAGCATGGGTTTCTCCGAATATTACTTTAAATTGAAAAAGATTTAGTCCTGTTTCTCGTTGATATTATACTGTTTGTTTATCGCATCATAGATGATCTGATTCTCTGCCTTTACGTCGAGCCTGCCACCCGCAATCTCATCAGAATATGGGATTCTGTCTTTGGGATCCGGTAACTGTGGTTTCTCTGTAGCCTCAGGTGGCCAGACATCTTCATCGACAACTGCCAAACGGACACGGATGGCGTCTCTGGTGATGTTCCACACCATATAATCCTCAGCCAAACTCAATGGGCCATCGTAAGTAGATCTGATGCCATCACGAATCGCTGGTGCTGTGTCAAAGTCGTTAAAGAAGTGATAAGCGACAGCCATACGTGGTTTGATGCGCGACATCACTTTGCCAAATGCTTCCGGTGCAGTGTGAATCTGGGTACCGACCACCAGTGCACTCTGCGGTGTGAATTTGAATTTTTTAATCATGTCGGGCACGGCGATGAAGGCCTCATGAATCGCCAGGTCGGCACCTTTCGCATACTCATCAAACCACACGTTCGGATAAGTATCCCCTCCGAACACAACTTTGTATCCATTCCACTCAAGAGCAAAACTTACCGGGCCATCAAGTGAATGGATGGCAGGGAACGACCGAATCGTCACGCCATTTTCCTGAAAGATGACCTTATTCTTACCAGCGTAGTCAAACTCGTGAACTTCAAGAAAGTATCCCCGCGGATCGGTGATTCCCGCGCGGCCGTCGAGATCCCAGGTAAGCGCTTTGCGCAGATGATCGAGCGCATATTTCGTGCCTCTTTCCGGCGTTCCACCGCTTGGCCCCCAAACACGTAATGGTTTCTGGCGACCGGCCAGCGCACCGCCAACAAAAAGCGCATCTAAATCACCGAAGTGATCGGTATGTAAATGGCTCAGAAATACCTTATCGAGAAAATTATAGGGAATCTGCATGGCTGCAATTCGCTCCGCAGATCCAGTGCCGATATCGAAGAGAAACTTGTCACCATTCCCCAATTCAAACAGCCAGCACGATGCCGCCTGTTTAGGGCGCGCCGTAGGCATGCCGGTGCCACAGGCAACCAGGCGTATTTCATCTGGACCGATGTCTTCGCTATTGGGCGAATAGAAATCACGCTCGCGTGCCTTCACCGGTGATATTGTTGATGGACTCTCAGCGGCAACTGACTCCTCGATGAGTTTGGAAGCTTTTCCCTGACGTCCGTCGATGTGCCCCCACTGGTAGAGCATCGCCGCTGCCAATGTAATAAATGCTCCGATAAATACGCTCTTTTTAGTTGTCACAACTCTATTCCTCTCATATACCTTTTATTATCTTCTGTATAAAAATCTCATCGTGGTAATCATGCAATCTGTACACTACTGTACAGTGAAGATAAAGTATATTCATTTCACAGGTTTACGTCTACCTTTTTATAAGACAATATTGTGCCTGTCTATGAACGAAAAAAAGAATAAACGAATAAGCAAAGATGAGTGGCTCGCCTGTGCATTGCGCGCACTGGGTGATGGCGGCATCGAAGCTGTTCGTGTGGGCAAACTTTCTCGGCAGTTAGGCGTTGCCAGGAGTGGTTTTTACTGGCACTTCAAAGACCGACAGGAGCTGCTGACCGATATGCTCGAATACTGGGCGCATGAATACACCGAGGTCGTGACTGAAAACAAGGCGTTGACAGAAGGCTCTGCCATACAACGCCTGGAAAATGTCATGCGTACCGTCTGTGACTACGAGTTAAACCGATTCGAGGCTGCCATCTTTGTCTGGTCACAGTCTGACACAGCTGCCAGAGAAACATTTGATCGTGCTTTCAAAATGCGACTGGACTTTTTCGGTAACATTTTTGCTGAACTCGGCTTTAAAGATGATGAGATAGAAATGCGGGCACAGTTATTAATAGGTTACCTGGCCTGGGAATATACAAACTTCTGCCCACAGTCAAAAACCAAACAGAATCGATTGCTTAATTTACGATTACGATTGCTTACCGAGAAATAAAGTCGCCACTTATTAAAATCGATTGCATATATCTCCAGTTTTATTTGACATGTTTAATACTTGATACAATCAATCAATGGGATCAGGCCTTGATTCCAGGTTCAGGTTGTATTCCGGCATCATTTAGTCTGTCTGGCATATTGAAGTACCATCCTGTCTCGATGAACTCATAAGGGCTGTTATCACTCCAGTTTGATTGCATTAAGTATCAATATCTAAACCTACACGACTTTCGTTACGAGGGTGGAGCCCCCATAAACAGTGGCTTTCAAATTCCACCGGTAAATGAGAAAAGGAAATATGGTCCATGCTATTGAGCTAGGGCCTGTTTACATATCTGGTACGAGCTAACCAGGCAGGGCTGAACCCCACGTAATACGTGACTTCTCGCTATATCGAGGTAAATATTAATCTGGAATCAGCAACGCCAAGAAGAGGAATAAATGGTGGGCCCAGAAGGAGTTACAGCCTACATCCATATAGGCTGCCTACGGCTCGCTTCGCTCATGACTAAAATTGACGGGATCAATTTTGAACATTACGTTTTATGTGATGACCCGTAGGGTGAGCTACATGGACGTGGCGAATAAAAATCGTTCCAGACGATTTTTTGAACCTTCGACCTGCCGATTATGAGGCCCGGCTAGCGAGTCCTGAACCCCATCTTTATTCTACGGTTAATCACTGTTTTCATGATCTGCTCGAACAATGTGGCATTGGCCACACCGGGCGCCGTCTGCGGATATATGATTATGATTTACGTTATCCAAACCTAAATAAAATCCAAACCTTTTTCAAAGATGCCTGATATTTAAGGATTTTAATCTTAAAAGGTTTGGATTTTTTCTCATGCTTTATGATCTTCTTTATCCAATTAACAGGAGATCATACAAATGAATGTACAAAATCTACAGGACAATTATCCCAAACTCATTTTCTACCTGGAAACCAACGATTACTCAAAAACATACGTTGACAGATTCAAACGGGAGATTGAAAAAATTCTGTCATCTGTAAATTCAAAGGAATGGTCATGCTATACAGATGTATATTTTGAATACACCAAAACATTATATGCCCCTGATTATCTTCGCGATAAACGGACTATCATCGGAGCGATTGAGCAGTTTGATGTCTATGGCAGATACCCGGATGGAAGACGCCGACATGAACTTTTCGAAAGAGGATCTTATCCCTTATTGTCACCGGAATTCAAATCCGTCATCGACCTTTACTGTGAAGTGGAAAAGAAACGTGGCAAGAAACTGACTACCATTTATACAGGATCTCATAATGCCTCAACATTTTTCTTATCTCTTCAGCAAAAAGGAATTAACAGCCTGGGTAAAATTACAGAAGAAGCCGTACTTTCAATATTTATGTCCCCTGATGAAACACTGCTCAGGAGCTGTTCTTACAAAAAAAACATTGCTGCAGTCTTGAAGGCGTGTATCCCTTATCACCCAGAATCATGCTCCAAAGTTTTGTCTTTTCTTCCCGCGTTAAGAGAAATTAGAAAAAATATACAATATCTTATACCGGAGGAAATCCAGAAGGTTAAGAGTACACTGGCTGATGGTGAAAATCTGCTTACGCTCCGTGATAAAGCGATTGGGATACTTGCGCTTTACACAGGACTACGTGGCTGTGATATTGCAGGATTGACACTTGACGACATTAACTGGGACAGGGATTTCATTGATATCAAGCAGCAAAAAACGGGGGTCCCTCTTGAATTGCCTTTAACCGCAGTTACCGGTAATGCCATTTATGACTATCTGACATCAGAGCGCCCCGAAACAGAAAGCAGAACTATTTTTGTTTCGCAACATAAACCATACGTGCGACTTAAAAACCGAAGTATTGGCAATGTGGCAGTCCGGATCATGAAAGCTGCAGGCATCCGCCAATCCAAAGGCGACCGCAAAGGATTCCATCTCTTCCGCCATCACTTTGCCACAACACTTTTGGGGAATGGAGTCCCTCAGCCGGTTATCAGCATGACACTGGGTCACACTTCGCCGGATTCCCTTGAGTCCTATCTAAGAGCAGATTTTCCGAAATTGAAGGAATGCGCCATCAACATAGAACGTTTTCCTGTGCCAGAGGAGGTGTTTTCCCATGAATAAATTCACTTCTTTTCTTGCGCCGAACATACAGGCCTATGTTTTCTACAGGAAAGCATCTGAACATTGGAATGAAACATCTTATGAACCAAACCTAGTCCTGTTTGACCGGTACTGCAAGAAACAATATCCGAATGCTGTACTTCTTTCTCAGGAAATGGTGAATGGATGGTGCCATAAGCGTGATACGGAAACTAACAATTCATGCAGATCAAGGATCTATGTTGTTGTAAGTTTTATACGATACTTGAGAACACGCGAAAAAACAGAGGTTATGGATCCTGACATGCCAAGAAAAGAGCGGTGCACATATCTCCCTCATTCTTTTACAGATGCTGAACTGGAAAATTTTTTCCATGCCTGTGACAACCTGCCTTGCGTACCCCAAACGCCCGAACAGCGTTCCAGAAAGATAACGACTCCGGTATTTTTCCGTCTTCTTTACAGTAGTGGAATACGAACCAATGAGGCAAGAATGCTGAGGGTAGAGGATGTCGACTTATGCCATGGGACTGTGAACATCCAATATTCAAAAGGTCATGCCCAGCATTATGTCGTGCTGCACGATTCCATGCTTGAAGTCTTGAAAAGATATGATGCAGCTATCCGCAAGCAATACCCTCGCAGGGCTTATTTTTTCCCGGCCAGGGGTAACACTTTCCATACAAGGAAATGGGTACAGACAAACTTCCGTGAGTTGTGGAATAAATATAACCGATCTCATACGACAGCATATGAACTCAGGCATCATTATGCCATAGAAAACATTAACCGCTGGGTCGATGAAGGCTTTGGATTTTTCGAAAAACTAGTTTATCTCAGTAAAAGCATGGGACACAGCACACTGGAAAGTACAAAGTATTACTATTCTCTTGTGCCTGGAATGGCTGACATCCTGGAAGAAAAAACAGGGATGGATTTCGAACGCATGTTGCCGGAGGTGGGTGATGAAAAAAGCGACGAATGAATCCGTTCTAATCTCACGCCATATCAATGCCTTTTTGAATGAATATGTCCCTTCCCAAAAAAACTGCAGCAGTCATACATTGAAATCCTATCAGTATGCACTGTCCTTATACATTAGTTTTCTGGAGAATAAAAAAGGAATATGCGCAGAAAGATTGTGTGGTGACTGTTTCAGCAGGAACATTATCGAACAATGGCTGCAATGGCTAATGGAACAACGTGGTTGCAGCCCGGAAACCTGTAATAACCGGTTAGCATCCTTAAGGGCATTTCTAAAATATCTGGGGAGTAGGGAAATCCTCCTGCTGTATCTGTCTGAAGATGCCACAAGGATTCCACGGAAAAAGGAAATACACAAAAAAATAAAAGGGATGAGCAAAAAAGCCGTACAGGTGTTGTTATCGATTCCGGATTTATCCACAAAAACAGGGCGAAGGGATCTTGCACTGATGATTATTATATATAGCACTGCCGCCAGAATAGATGAAATTCTGTCTTTAAAAACAAAGCAACTTCATTTGGATACACAAAAGCCAAATGCCACCATCATTGGAAAGGGAAGCAAAATAAGAACCCTGTATCTTTTACCAAAGGCAGTTGCCCATTTAAAGAAATATCTGAAAGAATTTCATGGTGATATTCCAAACCAGGAAGCTTATGTTTTTTATTCAAGGAATACCGGAGTCTATGGAAAGTTGAGTCAGACTGCAGTCAACAAGCAACTGAAAAAACATGCCAGAGCCGCACATGAAGTGTGTAATGAAGCGCCACTGGGTCTTCATGCTCATCAGCTGAGGCATGCCAAAGCCTCCCATTGGTTAGAAGACGGTATGAATATCGTACAGATCTCATTCCTTTTAGGGCATGAACAGTTACAGACAACGATGGTATATATGGACATTACCCTGGAGCAGGAATTACAAGCACTTGCCACACTTGAAGATGAGAACGACAAAAAGGTATCAAAAAAATGGAAAAAAATAAAAGGCGGACTGGCACAATTCTGTGGTGTTAAGTCAATTAAAAAGTAAAGAAAAAATCCACACCTTTTATGATTAAAATCCTTAAATATCAGGCATCTTTGAAAAAGGTTTGGATTTTATTTAGGTTCGGATAACGAAAGAAATCCAAACGTTTGGATTTCTTACGCCATACCTTTGCCGTGAGGTCACTGGAGCAATGCAGCGGAACGCGCGCTGAAATATCCCGGCAAATTACTGCATTAAGTACTTACATGGGGCATGCCCATGTTTCGGATACTTACTGGTATCTACAGGCGACCCCCTTACTGATGGCGCAAATATCAACCGCACAGGAAACCTGTTACCGGAGGGAAAGATAATGACAAATCTAGCCCAGTACCTTAGTGTTTTTTTAAGAGAATATTTGCCTCTTGAGCGGCGCGCCAGTATGCATACTTGTGAAACATATGCTTACACATTTCAGCTTTTAGTAAACTTTGCTGCCAGACAATTAAAGTTATCGCCTTCAAAACTAACGATTGAACAGTTGAATGTAAAACTCATCGTGCATTTTTTAAATTACCTTGAAACTGAACGAGGAAATACTGCTCGTACACGTAATGCGCGATGTGCTGCAATTAAAGGTTTTTTCAAGTTCCTGGA
>RCNF010002006.1_pt1 | contig 10866 bp, 9 predicted proteins | sample 2041311 | NCBI WGS metagenome assembly RCNF01 (sample SAMN09708228, study PRJNA481090) | Marine sediment metagenome, whole genome shotgun sequencing project. | biome: marine sediment; feature: ocean; material: sediment; isolation source: Sewage treatment plant 2 marine sediment (STP2) ... | reverse complement strand
ACAGCTTTTGAATTCGTTGATTTGGATTATCTCAGTCCCCTAAGCCGGAAGGAACTCGAAACTGCACTTCTCGAGCATAAAAGGGATACATCTGCTCGTGCACGCATCCGTGCTAGCTGGGCCGAACGTATGCTTGAAAAAATGGATGCTGGTGAACAGTTTGCCTCATTCTACCCCTATCCTGTGCAGGTATGGAAACTTGGCGGCATATTTCATTGGATCAGCCTTGGCGGAGAGGCCGTCGTGGATTATTCGCTACGCTTCAAGAAGGAATTTGGCCCGAATACATGGGTCTGTGGTTACGCCAACGTATTGGTAGCCTATATTCCATCACTTCGTGTGTATAATGAAGGTGGCTATGAGGGTGGTGCATTTCTTTATGAATATGGACTTCCGGCAAATCGATGGGCCAGTGATGTGGAAGAACGCGTAACGGATGCAGTCCACCGGCTGGTTCGAAATGTACGGTAAACAAAAAACATTAACGAATATGAAAAGACGGAGATTTATATTGACTACCCTTGGAACACCCGCATTAACAATACCGGGCTTGTCTGTCGCGAATGGAAAAGAATACACGACTGGATATAAGTCATCTGAATGTATTGCAGGAGTTACCCTGCATGAACACCGGGATCAATTGAAAGGTATGTTATATGATGAATACCTGCCTTTTTGGAATAATGGTGGCTATGACAAGAAATACGGTGGATTTATTTGCAATTTAAGCAAAGAGGGAATTCCTGTAGATGATGAAAAGTTTATCTGGTACCAGGGACGGGCAATATGGGTGTATTCATTCTTATACAATAATTTCGGTCACAATCCTGAATTTCTTGAAATCGCAAGAAGTACACGAGATTTTATGGTTAAGAATATGTACCTGGGAGAAGGAAGGTGGGCTGAGTTAGTTCAGAGGAATGGAAATGTAATCAAGGGAGTAGAGCCAGGTTCTGATATTTATGGTTGGTTATTTGCGGCGAATGGTCTTGCAGAATATTACAAAATTTCAGGGAAAGAGGAGGATATCAGCTTGGTCAAAGAATCTATTTGGGCCGCCGTAAAAGCTTATGATTCTCCTCATTATCAAGAAGGAACAGGCATGGAAGGACTTCGAATACAAGGCCATTCCATGATCTTTATCCGGCTTTTAGCACAGCTTTTGAAATATCAAAATGATGATAGGCTTGAAGAACTGATGGATTTTCATGTGGATAAATTAATGACAAATTTCTACCATCCAGGGTACCGGATTTCAAATGAAATGCTCAATCATGATTACAGCAGGATAAAAGGGGAAGAAGGTTTAATGTTTCTCGGCCATTCTCTGGAAACCCAGTGGATGGTTATGCAACTTGCTCTGCAAAAAAAGGATCAGGTGCTTTTTGATAAAGCCAAAAACAATTTCAGAAGATTTCTTGAGATGGGTTGGGATTATAATTTTGACGGATGGGCCAGTGAAAATTATCATGTTTTCGGTAGCGAAGATTATATACTGGGAACGGATTATTCTACCAAAACCATGTGGGCACATACCGAGATCTTAGTTGGATGTATGATGGTTTTTGAAAATACAGGTGAGGCATGGGCGAGGGACTGGTACCAGCGGACATGGGAATATGTTATAAAAACATTCCGGTTGGGAGCGGGAGCATGGGAACAGGCAGTCAATCGTGAGGGGGAACCCATCTCCAGAGAAAAGTGGGGGATCAATCCAATGAGGCGCGGTAATTATCATCAACCTAGATTTTTAATGTTGAATATGCTGAGCCTTGATCGAATGATCAAGAGAGGTGAATGAATAAGGCTTTTTTTAGTTATTCTGTAATGGCCGGTATGATGAAGGTTTCAAGCAGGCGCCAGGGAGTCTCCATCTGGAAACCATCCGCTTCATTATGGTAATTGTTGAACAGTACGATCAAGTCATATTCAGGGATAAGCATGAGTATTTGTCCACCAAAACCGACCGCAGCTATCAGTCCATCTTCATGGACCCACCACTGGTATCCATAGTACATCCCGGGAATGTCTCCCCGCAGGATTTGTTTACTGGTTGATGCTGTAACCCATGGTTCAGAGATTAGCTGCCTGTCTGCCCAGAGGCCACCATTCAGGTAAAGCAAGCCAAATTTTGCCAGGTCTCTTGGCCTTAAATAAAGTCCCGCATATCCCCTTGCTGCCCCATCCTGGTTGATGGACCAAGAATAGTCACTGATCCCGAGCGGATTGAAGATTTCCCGGGCAGCAAATGAATCCAGCCTTACCCCGGTTTGTTCCTGGATAATGACCGACAGGAGGTGGGAAATACCGGAGTTGTAGTTAAAGGCCTCACCAGGCGTCTTGAGTAAGGGCTGGTCCAGGATGAACTGGATGCTACCCTCGTTGTTTCTCCACTGCCTGAATGTATTCCGGTTATCCGAATAAAGATACTGTAGCTCATACCATTCAAATCCATCTGTCATTGACAGGGCATGCTGCAGGGTAATTTCGTCCTTTCCTTCAGGATATGCGACCTGGTACTCAGGAAAGAAATTGAGGAGGGGTGTATCAAGGGATGGTAAAAGTCCCATGTCACTTGCCACCCCAAATGCCGCAGATGTTATACTTTTCGTACAGGAAAAAACATAGTGAAGACTGTCGCTGCTAAAATCATCAGTATAGTACTGCTCCGCCACGATATACCCCTTGCGGATTACAATGACCGAGTGAACATCAATATGCAGTTTCATTTGGAGCACCATGTCTTCATTCATCTTCCTGAGCAGATCAGAGTCCATGCCCACCTCTTCCGGGCTGCAGCTTCTCCAATCTTCCGTTGGCCAGTAGGGTCCCTCGTAGGGACCAGTTCCAAGGATGGCCCTGGAGGGGAAATGGGGACTAAAATCCCTGTCCTGTTCACAGGATGCAAACAGGAGAGAGGCACAGATCAATGATAATAAATAAAGGGCTGTTCGGTTCATTTTAGAATTGTATCCTGTATGTTAGTAAGGGGATTAATGTATTCTGGTGCTCAACCTTGATCGATTGGGTTGGATGATCGTAGTAAGTTTTAAGCATGTTCTTGTTATTGGTCAGGTTAATCACCTCCAGTTTCCACTCTGAGGTGTACCTGGGCCTGTTTCTTCTAAAATAAACCATCAGGTCTATCCGGAAATAATTGTCCAGCTTTTCCGTGAATCCATTATCCCATACCCGGATCTCCCTGCCGGCATTTTTTGATGCATCCAGGTCTATGGGCAATTCCCGGAAACCGCCTGTCCAGATATAACGTGTACTGAGTCCTATCACATTCCTTTTTCCCGGTCCCACTGCAAACTCCTTTGTAAACATACCCGAGTTGGTAAAGGAACCGTCATACTTGGTCGGGTACTCTTCTTCCATGTAATTTTTAAATTTGGATTCATAAAGCGATCCGGTCAGCAGGGCTGAATATCCATTTGAAAACAATTTTTCAATGGTCAGCTCTGCCCCCTTATTGAAACCAGTCCCCCGATTAACCAGTATATTACCCTCGAAGCCGTAATCAAAATTGATGGTCGAGAAGTAGGGGGGGAAGGGATAAACGGGAATGTCATACTGGTACTGGTAGTAAACTTCAGTTTTGAGAAGCCAGTCAGCATTGGGCCGGTACTGGTACCCCAGGATATAATGTTGAGCCTTGGCCAGTTCCAGGTCTTTGTTAATCTGTACTTTTTCTCCATCGTGCATGGTTTTTTCACCGGTATACAGGGTAAAGGATTCCCTCCGACTGTGGATTCCAAATCCCGCGCTAAGATTATGTTTTGGCAGAAATTGCCAGGAGAGGCCCAACCTTGGTTCAATGGAATTGTTCTGGTTAAGGAGAAGATGGATAAAATGAATCCCAGCGTTTAAGGTCAGGGAGGGTATAATTTTGTAACGCCAGTTCAGGTGGGATTGAAAGATGCCTGTGCTTCCTTTATCATCGACATAAATTTGTTCAAAATTGATCTCGCTGGAGTACAGGGGATGACTTGGGTCAAGGGCCCTGTTGGACAGGGTATCTGAATGCCATCCCATGAAAGAATTGTAGAGCGCATGGGTGTAAACCAGTCCGGTCCGGATTTTGTGCTTTGCATTAAGCTTCTGATTCAGTGTAACCGATATTCGCGGTGTAATTTCCCTGACATCGCTATGGGCCGTGTAATCAATCGGGTTGGCTGACGATCCCATGTTCCTGTACGTATCCCAACGGTATTTCCAGAGGGAGAAGGCGGCGATAGTCTTGATCCTGGTAGATTCAGTTAAGCCAATTTCGTTTGAGACACCAAGCGTTGCAATGTCATTGTACCAGTCATATCCAGATTCTCCCTTTTCGTGACTTTTTCCCCCTATCCCGAAAATGGAGAAAGTCCCCATACGTCTTGTAGGGAGGTGGAACTTGAAGGATAGGTCCATAAAATCCGGCGTATGGTCCATCAGTCCCATCATGGTGATCAAACCCAGTGTATAAAACCTGAACTGGGCAATATAGGTAGCACCGGTTTCCCTGTTCAGGGGCCCCTCTGCCATAAATTCTGTGCCTATCACACCTATCTGGAAAGTTTGTTCATGTTTTTCATTGTTCCCAGTCCTCAGGTTGATATCAAATACACCTGATAGTGCATTCCCATATTCAGCAGGGAAAGCACCGGTAAAAAAATCTGAGCGCCCAAGCATGTTATTGCTAAGCATATTAATGCCACCCCCGGATGAACCGATCTCCCCGAAATGATTCATGTTTGGAACTTCGATTCCTTCCAGCCTCCAGAGCAATCCTTTGGGACTGTTCCCCCGGATTATGATCTGGTTCTGGCCATCATTCGGACTGGCCACTCCGGGCAGGGATACTGCGACCCTGGATATATCATTCATAGACCCGGGGACGTAGGTGAGGTCTTCTCCTGAAAGCGGAATGGTACTGATCACGGCCAGGTCATTTACGGGTTTAAGCTTGTCTATTTTATGCCTGATGGTTACCTCCCCGATATCCAGTATGGATTCTTCCAGCTCAAATTGCAGGACGGTTTCCTTGCCGGAATGGACCACCAGGCCGGGAAGGTTTTCGCCTTCATATCCCATACAGGAGATTTCAAGCTCATGCCTGCCAACCGGGATATCCATTAGGCGGAAATTTCCCTCAAGATCGGTAACGGTTCCTTTCAGGGGACTGGCAATGAAGACGTTCACACCTGGTATGGGGAGTCCCGAATCCTTATCTATGATCCTGCCCCTGACGGTCTGGGTAAGGCCGGTATTTTCCTTTTTTGGAAAAAGCAGGATCTTGTCCTTCTTTACAACATAATCAACTGGCACATCCCGCAACATTCCATCCAGCACCTCTTTAACCGTTTTTTCTCCTGCTTGCAGGACAACTTCCTTTCCGACGGGGATCTTATTCCCGTAAGAAAATGTAAAATCCCCTTCCCCGCCAATGATCTTGAGCGCCTGTTCCAGCGTGGTAACCTGGTTATTTAGCTTGATCTTTTTGTCCAGGATAGACGTTTTTCCCTGGGCCAGGGCTGAAGCCTGGCATATTAGCAGAAGGGAGAGGATTAATATAATGGATCTATTTTTCATTTGTCTGAATATCGAAGGCCCTGACCTGTATCCTGCCATCAGATTCTTCAAACTCTATATCCAGTACCAGGGAAATCTCCTCCAGCACATCGTCAATATTCTGATCTTTATAGGTACTTGTAAGTGCAAGCGTATCGAGTCCGGTGCCCATGATATGGAACTCTTTGTGGTAATGGTTCCCCAATTGCTTAAATACCTGGGGCAAGGGTGCATTATTAAATGTCAGGGTCCGGGTTTTCCAGCTCAGGAAATTAAGGTCAAAGGAAACCTGCTGCTGAATTCGGCCATTGTGGTATTCGGCATGTTCATCCTTCCCAAGCACCAATGCCTCTTTCTTTTTACCTTTCGGATAAAACGCTACTTTCCCGCTCAGCACGTTCAAAAATACCCTTCTCTTGCCGGGATCCTCCTTCAGGTTGAAAGATGTCCCCAATACCTCGGTGGATGCTTCATCAGCTACGATAACAATAAAGGCCTTTTCTTCATTCATGGCTACTTCAAAGAATGCTTCTCCTTCGAGTTTCACAATCCGTTTCGGGCCTTTAAACTCAGCAGGGTAAGTGAGTTTACTTCCGGTATTGAGAGACACCTCGCTGCCATCCGATAAAGTGATCTCCTCCTGTTGACCTGAAGCATACAGGGTGACCCAGTCCATTTTACTGAGCCGTCCATTCCCCGTATAATAATAGATCAAAAATGTTGAGGCAAATGCCAGGAGGATGAGGGCTGCCACACGCAGAACCCTGACGGTTATCCTCCTGACCTGCCTCGATGGATAATGCTCCTTGGCCTGCTTCGGAAATCCAAATTTATCATGAAGTGAGTTCCAGTCCTTTGCCGCATCAATTGACTGAAATTCACGAATACTAACGGAAGATTTCCATATCTGCTCCATCTGCTCCAGGTATTTCCTGGTTGCTGGTTCAGCTTCCATGGAAAGCCTCATGGTTTCGGATTCCTCAGTGGTAAGATCGCCGGTGAGATATTTCATCAAGAGTTCATCATCCATAATATGTGCTGCTTGTTTTTTCATGGCTTACTGTAACTGAGACAACCTGGGCAGGGGAGACACGTACGCGAAAAGGAAATTTATTCTCCTCTTAGTGGCAATAGGCTGTTTTTTAGGGATTTGAGTGCTTTGCTGATCTGGGTTTCCACAGTTCGTATTGACAGGTTCAATTCAGTTGCGATCTCCCTGTTTCGTTTCCCGTCGACACGGCTCATGATGTAAATCTGCCGGCATTTCTCAGGTAAGGTTGAAACGATTTCATAGACCCTTGCTTCCAGTTCAAGGGCATCCATTATTTCTTCCAGGTCCGGATCGTAAACACCTGCTTCGGATCTGCTCATGTTCCTGTGTTTTTCTTTTACCTGTTCATGCTTAACATGGTTGAGGCATCGGTTTCGTACTCCGCTATACAGGTAAGATTTAAGCGATGTTTGTATGGAAATGGAATGGCGGGAATCAAAAAGATGGAGATAGAATTCCTGCACGATGTCCCTGGCGGATTCCAGGTCCCCCAGGTACTTATTTGCAAAGACTACCAGCCTCTGGTAATATTGGTCAAATAGTTGCCGGTAGGCACTTTCCCTGCCTGACCGCAATCCCTCGATAATATACTTTTCCCTTGATTCCAATTTTGCCCTTAAATGGAATATTATCCAAAATTATGAAATCCAGATTAACTTAGGTAATGCTAAATTACGAGAATAACGGGATATATATACTGCGAAGGTTTACCGGTAAGCTTACCTGTTTTTGGGGAGGAAGCTTCTTCCTTTATTTCGTTTGGGCGCAGTCCCATGAACACTGCCTCCTGTCCATGACAGTCCGCTGTTCCTTTCCTTGTAATAAGCCCTGACCTTGGCCCGGCCAGTCTTATCGCCAGGATCAATCTTTTCATCCTTGATCTTCTCCTGTAATTTCCGGTCCCGTTTCAAATCCTCGAGAAATTCTTCGAATTTTCTTTTTTCAGCTCGGTTTTTCAATAATCCGACACCTAGAAACAGGATAATGCTTATGATGGTCAAAGGGAGAATGATACTGAAGGAAGGCTTGCCCAACAGGTAAGCCAGTGTGGACCAGAAGATCATAGCTACAGTGATCAGGCCTGTAAAAACTAACAAACTTCTCATCTTACTTGATGGATTCCCAATATTCGGCACATTTTTCATATTCTGCTTCTTTTAAAATAACAAATCCCAGTTCAATGGCCCTGTAGAAATCTACACATGCCTGTTCTTTCTGACCGAGTTCATATGAGGCCAAACCGCGAAGAAAATAAGCATATTTATTATTCGGTTCCAGCGCCAATGCCTTGTTGCAATCTTCGACAACCCCCTCCATGTCACCGGGGAACCTGGTCCCGGCCCTGTTCACAAAAACGCGTGCATCAGACGGATCATGTTTGATATACTGGTCAAAATCCTGTTGGGCTTCCATAGATTTTCCAATGGCCATATGCATCCTGGCCCTGTTCAGAAAATCTTCAGCGTCAGCAGTTTTATCAATCTCATCTGATAGTTTTGAGAGCAGCTCATTGAAATCAGGCCTAACCCAGAATCCCATAGTTGACCTTAATCTCCCCGCACAATTATCCTCGATCAAATCAAATGCAATATAATATTCGTTTAAATGGATTTCATATTTGCCAGGCTCAGGGCAGGCTGCTCCTTCCTTATCTTCGAAAATAATATGATCCCCTTTAATACTATAGCCAGAAACTATTTCTATGCTTCCGTCATTACCAAAGTCACCTTCAACCATACCATCTGATTTGAAATTCAGTGCTATGGGTCCGGCCGGACCAATCCTGACCCATTGTCCCGTTATCTCCATTCGGTCTGTCATGGCTGGATTTTGAACGGCATATATTAATCCAGGTATAAATGCCAGGAGAAGATATAATATGTTTTGCATCGCTGATAATTTTACATTAATACTAAATCATTTGCTGTACAACTCTCAGGTATCACTGAAGCTGATATATCTTTTTATTAGGTATCCTGAGCAAGACCGAATCAATGACCGGAGTATTATTGAAATATTCCACTGCTCCTGTCGAATCTGTTGATATTCCATAGTATAGATAACCCCTGTAAGCATAAGAAGGCATGGTTATCTCATAGAGATTATTACCCTTTTTCCTGATCGGGAGTGTAATGGGCTTGTCAGGGTAGTTTTCGTAATACATGGAGATATAATACCTGTCACTGCTCTCTGCGGGTTCAGTTTTTACCTGCAGGGTCAGCTCATAAAGTTTTGGTTTGCCTCCGGGTAATTTTGTACGGAAATGGGAGTGTATGAAAACAATCATCATGGATCCAAGGATGAGGCTTACGGCAAGTGTATTTTTCATTGACCGGGTCGCGAACAGGATAGCAAGCACCAGCAGATCAAATCCAAGGATAAACAGGATCAGGAAGAAAAGGTAATTTTTCACCAGATGGTACAATGGGAAGGTGGCAATACTGATGGCAGCCAGCAGTAGATTGGATCCGGAAAGCCATCTCAACCAGCGCATTTTCTTTATTTCCCCAGGGTCGATAGCTGATCTGAATTCACCTATGTAGTAGACCATGCAGAGTATGGAAAAGAAAAACCAGCCAAATACAGTCAGGTCAACACCATGTCCACGGGTACTGATCCCAAAATTCCTGAAGAGGAATATCAATAAAATGCCTGATAAAGTGCCAACAAAAGCCAGCAAAGCCAACACCGAAAGCCAGGTATTAACTTTCCTGATGCGTCTTTTACTGAAAAAATCAATTGATATCCTCAGGTAAACGATGCTTAATATGATAAAGGAAAGCAGGCCCAGCCAGCTTCCAATCCCCGTCAGGTTGATGAACCAGCTGGCAGCAAAAAGCAGGAATGCAAATAGCAAAAGCTTTTTAATGCTGACGTATCTGTGATTCAGGAATTGTTGCACATCTTTATGGGCAATGCTGATATCACTTTCAGGTTTGTCCCGGGAGATTTGTCCATAGGCTTCCTCGAAACCGACACCTTTATTCATCATGGCTTCCACATCGCAGCAGACATGGTCAACCCATTCATTAAACAGGAATGAGCGGGATACAGACCGTTTTTTCAGGTCATCCCGGATAAAGTCAATTTGATCATTACTTAAGCAGGCCATCCGATATATTTTAATAGAACAGGTTTTTCATTAAATCAATATACTCCCTGAAATCTGACATCCGGCTTTCAGATTCTTTTTTCCCTTTAGGTGTCAGGGAATAATATTTCCGGGTGCGGTTGTTTACATTTTCTGTTTCTGCCCGGACCAATCCTTCTGCCTCCAGTTTGTGCAAAACAGGATACAGGGCAGCAAAGGTCAGTTTTATCCCGCCTGAGGATTTTTCATCCAGGACCTGAGTGATCTCATAACCGTACATTTTGGGAAGGGTCTGGAGCAGGTTTAGCACCATGTACTTGAGGGTACCTTTAATAAGTTCTCGCGGTATCATGGATTAAATATATATAATATTCTTTAATATACAATAAAATTATATATATAACATAGAAAGGTATGATGTCGTAGATTAGCCGGGAGATCATTCAGACAGGGCAAACCTCAGCGCAGCCCCGGCCAGGATACGTGTAGAGTCGAGGACGGGCAGGATGGATTCATCAGGAAGAACGATTAATGGGATTTCCGTACAACCTAATACCACAGAATCGCAACCCTTGTTCTTAAATGTCAGGATCTGTTCAAGGAAATATTTCTGAGAGTTTTGTTTTATCTCACCATATACCAGTTCATCGAAGATGATGCTGTCTATCTTCTCACGGGTGGCTTGATCGGGAATTTCATATTCCAGGTTTAGTTTATCAAATGCATCCGGGTAAACAGGCCCTGTCATCAGGTATTTTGTACCCAGGATGGCAGATTTTCTGAACGCGTTGCTTTTTGCTTCCTTTGCCACTTCTTCTGCGATGTGGAGCCAGGGGAGGGGGGATTGCTTCTTTACATCTTCAAAAGCCTGGTGGATAGTATTGTCCGGGCATATCAGAAAATCAGCCCCGGTAGCTCTTAACTTTTCCGCTGAGGATAGCATGAGTCCGGTAACCCCTTCCCACTCTTCCCGGTATATGTATTCCATATATTCACTGAGAGGGTGTGTATGCATGCTCACTTCCGGATGGGTATGGGGACCCATCAGGACTGATCCCTCTTTGCATATGGTCTGATAGCAGAGGGCAGCTCCCTCTGCACTGCATGCTACTATTCCGATATGTTTTGCCATGATTTTAAGCCTGGATGAAAGATAAAGATAAAAAAA
>RCNF010002005.1_pt1 | contig 10874 bp, 8 predicted proteins | sample 2041311 | NCBI WGS metagenome assembly RCNF01 (sample SAMN09708228, study PRJNA481090) | Marine sediment metagenome, whole genome shotgun sequencing project. | biome: marine sediment; feature: ocean; material: sediment; isolation source: Sewage treatment plant 2 marine sediment (STP2) ... | reverse complement strand
TCGGTGCTCCTCCAAAAGAGTCCACCAAATCCTAATTTATTGCACAACTTCAAACCCTATAAAAAAATGACCAATCTCTTTTGAGATGGTCATTTTTTCCATTGATAACACATATTTAGGGAAATTGTCGTCCACTAAACCAAAAGCTCCAAATTCTTGTTGTATTAACTTATCATCAGCAAGAATGTAAGCCACTATATCCTAAATATATCTCATACTTACAAATCTAAATCCGTCATATTATTGAATCATTGTTTTTAATAGTTTCCATTTTCTTAATAAAAACGATTAAAGTGCTATCCCAATCTATATTACCGTTACTTATTTCTGGATGATAATACTTTAGAAAACCCCAAATTCTTCCCAATATTTGGAGATTGGCCAATGCAGATTCATCAAGGTCGGGAAATTGCACTCTAGAACCTACATCAAATTCATTGTCCAGATTTGCTTTGGCAATTACTTCACCAATATTCGGATCATAAATATCATAAAACTCTTTAGTTTTGGATTTCAGGTTCTTACCATTAACAAAAAATCCCACCGATTTTACATCACTCATAATTTGCTCCATATACGATTCTGAATGAATTTATCTAAGGTTGATTCGGACATTAATTCTTGGTGTCATAGTCAGAATATTTCATCATTCATCGATCTAAACTTCAGGAATATAAAGCGGAGGAAAAATAAAAACTATATTAGGTTGCTGTTGCTTTTTAGTACAAGCACTTAGTAATGCACAGCAGGCCAGAATAAGGTATAGACTTTGCTTCTTCATCTCTTGAGCGAATTAATAGTTTAGATTCTTAGTTTAATACCAGGGCTTTTTTATCTATTTCTTCAAGTTTTAACCTTACACTCAGGATATAGGGTTGTTGTTTTTTTTCCCAGTGCCCGTAGGTTGTAAGGATAAATGTTCCATCCGGTAAAACTTCCACACCAGGGTATGTAGTATCCCAGCCATTTTTATTATCCTTTATTCTTATTCTGTACTGGCCTTCTCCGCCATTCACAAGGTCATCGTAAGTACCTACCCATGCTACCCAATCACCTTCGGTCGGACTTCCCAGTCCTGTTTCCATTGCCAATGCTGAATAATTAGTTTCCTTTTGCTCTTTTGCTTTGTTTACCAGATCAGTATAATAAGGTTTCGGAGATCTGTCCCTAAAGGATATCAGCAAGCGTCCGTCTGGCGCATACCTCGGAACATGTCTGTCGCCTGTTAAAGCATTTGGTAGCGAAACAGGATCAGTCCATGTTTGACCCTCATCGTTCGAAAAAATTATTTGTGAATTAGTTCGTCGGCTATTTTCTCTCAAGAGCATTGCGAGTTGCTTTCCATCCGGTGATCTGATAATGCCAGGTTCACAAAGGTGCATATCACGTGATTTTAATATCACTTCCGGATACCCCCAACTTATCCCACCATCCTTAGATATGGTTTTATACATTGTAAATTCTCTGTACTCGTTCTGTTCTCTGTCGGCGGCATATTTCGACTGACCATCCTTTGTTATAAATCTCATATCATCGTGAAAAAAAGTCATGTAATGACCCTTACCTGTATTAAGTTCAGCCATTGCACCCATTACAACAATTCCACCCCAATCGCCAATGGAATCAATCTCACTCCAGGTAATACCATCATCTTCAGTTATTGCCATACGGGTAGGATAGAGACCAGAGAACATTATTATTCTCTTTTTACCGTCGGCATCTATCACCCTGAAAAGTGTAGGGACTTCTCTTGATGTCAACCAGCTATCAGGTGTAGGCAATCTTTCAGTCCATGTTAAACCTGCATCATAAGATCTTTTATAAACTATTCCCCCTTTACCATGCCCCTTTGGGTAAACGCATAGCATAGTCTTATTATCTTCCAAAAGAACTGTGGTTGGATGCCCAAGGTATTGACCTTCTTCACGATCAATCACCACCTGTCTGTCAGTTTCCTCGTCGAGGTCGATTAATGGCAGATTATAATACGGGTAAACAGGTTCCTCTCCCTCGGGAGGTGAATAAACTGCTTCTGTTCTTCTTTCCGTGCTGCAGGAATTTATATGAATTGATAATAAAGCAAGTGAAAACAGGCAAAAACATTGAAAAAGCGTTTTCATTTTCATAGCTAAACAATAATTTTATTTAACATATCTATAAATAATCTACTACCTGAATCGGGCTCAACTTTTAATCACCGTTATACATATTATTGACATCAAGCTCACACAGCTCAATAAAGATTTCAGATAATCTATTTGTAAGATCATCCAGGAAAATTTTACCTTTCTCTACAGAAGCAAATTTTGGATTCCCAATTCCGGTATCGAGGCTCACTTTCGACCAGTTTCTGGGTGTCCAGACTTCTTTATTTTTCATACACTCAGCCTTGAAGTTATTTGCCTCGCCCATTCCCGAAGCACTCACCTCCTGTACTATATCAGGGAAAGCATACATCATAATGGAAGTTTCCATCTCACCAGCATGATCTCCCGGAATATCAAAATATTTACTATTATCCAGTAACTCGTACCAGCTTGTGAGGCCGATAAAAAAGTCATCAAGTTCTGAATAAAGATCCCTTATTACTGGTTTAAAGTCATTACCTCCGTGTCCATTCAGAATAATTAGTTTTTTTAGCCCCTGCACTGATAGGGATGCAACTATATCTTTCAGAATTGAAACCTGTGTATTTAAGCTGGCACTCAGGCAGAAAGGTATTTCTATTTGTCCGGGATTCTGCATTCCCAGGTGAATAGTGGGCAATACCATTACCCTGGCTCCATTGCTGCTTGCCTTAGCAGCTGCTGTTTCGGCTATGTAGGTAGTTTCAAGGGTGTCTGTCCCATACGGAAGATGATAATTATGAGGCTCAGTTGCCCCCCAAGGGAGAATAGCAAGATCGAAGGACTCATCCTTAATTTTCCCATAATTACTTTCATTCAATACAAAATCTCTCATATTCTTCTATTAAACAAAGGGAGTCCTTAACTCCCTTGATTATCTATAGGAATAATCTCCCTGTATATCTTAATTATTATAGCAGAAGATACTAAAAACTATCGCACTCCCGGTAGGCTTCAATAACTCTCTTCTCGCCCTCTTTGCCGGGGAATTTTCTGCCATGCTCCATGCACAGCACACCATTATACTCTCTTCCATGCAGGTATTTAAAGATATTTTTATAATTTATTTCTCCTGTTGTTGGTTCCTTTCTTCCAGGGTTATCACCGAGATGGAAGGCTGCAATCTCATCCCAGGCCATCTCTATGTTTGGAATAATATTCCCCTCGGTAATCTGCTGATGAAACATATCGTCTACAATCTTCACCGATTTCCTGTTAACTGCACGGCAGATCTGATATGCCTGAGGAATACCGGTCAGGAATAAACCCGGGTGACTGGTAAGAGTATTCAGCGGCTCCAGAACAATAGTAAGTCCTTCTTTCTCAACAATATCTGCGCAGAATCTCAGGTTATCTACAACGTTGGCTGTTTGATAATCCCTGTGCAATCTTTCATCGTATCTACCTGGTACCACAAGGGCCCATTTAGCACCGGTCCTCTTTGCACATTCAATCCCTTCATACATTTTCTTTTCAAGCATATCCCGAACTTCAGGTTTATCAAGAGCAAACGAGACAACCTTGAAATCTGCATATAATACAAAAGGACCAAGGTCCATTTTCCTATTATATAGTTCCTTTGATATCTTTTCCTGGAGTTCGGCAGGTTTATTCATTAAACCATTATCGAACACCGCCCTGAATCCCATATCCTGGCAGAACTTAATATTATCGATAGGATCTTTACCTGCATGTTCCCTGAACATTCCTAAGCCCGGGGCATATTTTAATTTAAAAGGTTCCTTAGCATCAGAAATTTTACCGGCCAAATCGTTTGCTGAAAGAAAAGCTGGAGCAGCAGCAAGTGCGGCTCCGGCTCCGGCAGCTTTCTTTAGAAAGTTTCTCCTGTTTGTAAGCATTGCTTCTGTTTTTATTGTTAAGCTTTCGGCACAAAGGCATCTCCTGCAATAGGCACATCTTTTGGAATATCAACCGGGCCAAATTCAAATACTTTTGGTCCGAGTTTAAGATCGGAGTTCATCATTTCTTCCCATGTTACTTCTTTACCTGTATAGGCTGAGATTCGTCCCATAATAGCAACCATAGTTGATATTGCTGTATTCTCTGCTTCGTTGAAATGCTCCCCTGTTCTGATGGCGCTTACAAGGTCAATATGCTCCTGGTCGTAAGGGTTTACTTTTATTTGTGGTTTACCTTCATCATCTAATCCCTGGAGTTCATATTCCCATATAACTTCACCTTTGAGATTATATATTGTATTTCGAGGATTGGTTGAACCGAGTGTTCCCTGGATTCTTTCCGATACATTGCTAGGACAGCCATTAATCTGTCTGCACATACTATGCATATGAATCCCATTCTCCATTACAAAGTCGACACTGAAATTATCAAACTGATCGCCGGTTACCCTTCTCTGGCGTGAGCCAAACCCAAGAGCTTTAACAGGATGCATTCCTGAGAACCAGTGCATAACATCAAGATTATGTACATGTTGCTCGACGATATGATCGCCAGAAAGCCAGCACCAGTTAACCCAGTCGCGGATCATATACTCCATCTCTGTCCATTTAGGGTTTGGATCTTTATGCCACAATTTACCACCATTCCAGTAAACGTTAGCTCCAACAATATCGCCAATAGCACCAGCTGCTACCTGAGCATTTGTTGCAGCATAGTCTCTCTGATGTCTCCTTTGAGTACCTGTTACAACATTTAATCCCATACTATCGGCCTTTTTAGCTGTTGCCATAATTGATCTTGCCCCTTCGGGATCGACAGCAACTGGCTTTTCCATAAATACATGCTTGCGGGCATTTACTGCTGCTGCAAATTGCATTGGTCTGAAAAACGGAGGAGTAGCCAGGATAATAATATCCACGCCCGAGTCAATCACTTTCTGATAAGCATCAAAACCAACAAAGCAATTCTCATCGGCAACTTCATTGTCTTTATCCTTTACCAATCGCTCCCGGCAGGATAAGATTTTATCATCGAACACATCTCCCAGTGCTGTAATTTTGAGATTTGGCCCTGCGGATAAAAAATTTACAGCTGCACCTCTTCCACGACCACCACATCCAATTAAACCAGCTTTTAGTACAGGTCCGTCTGGTGCCTGATCAAGGAATTCAGGAATTGATGCCTCTTGCATTCCTCCATCTGAGGCACATGAATTTAATAATGTTGGCATTACAGCTCCGGCAGCACCTACTGTTGCAGCTGTACCTAAGAAGTTTCTTCTTGAAATACTTTTTCTCATAATAGGGTTGGTATTATTCTTTAATTAATACTATTTATTTAATCCCGTAAATTCATCGTAATCACATACTACCCTGAATCCAACATGGAAACAATCCGAGTACCACCAGATACTCTTGGGTATTTGAGGATCAGTTCTAAGCCATGATTCAGTGTGTGTGAAACCTCTGTTTGCAGCCCTTAGACTCCCGGCATTATCACGAAAAGAACCCCCTCTGATTACATGTTCATCTCCTGATTCAGGGCCTGAAGGGTCCTCAAGCATATCGCCATATTTGCCGGTATTTATTTCATAAATAATTGGTGAATACCAGTCTGAACAGTATTCTGCAACATTACCTAACATATTTTTTAAGCCAAAAGGATTTGGAGAAACCAGGTCAGGTAAGCCTGTTTTCGACAGACTGTTCTCCTGGTATATAACGTGACTATTGATTATAGTGGTGTCGTTCTTTCTAAGCTTTGCCATAATCCCTTTTCTTTCAAAACTAAGCGGATCTCCATTAAAGAAATATGGTGTTTCGGTCCCTGCCCGACATGCATACTCCCATTCTGCTTCAGTAGGCAACCTATATGTTTTGCCTGTAAGATGGCTGAGCCACCTGCAATAAGTTTCCGCAGCATGATAGGATATTGATATGGCAGGTCGTTGTCCCAGTCCCCAATTCTGATCGGGTTGTCCATAAGGTGGAGTTGCACCACTTATGGCATCGACATTATCCCTGGCTCTTAAAGCGTCAGAATCGCTTGATCGTCCCGCGCCCGATGTTTGTGCATAAAATGCCAGGTACTCGTCCCAGCTTACCTCAATCTCTGCCATAAAGAAAGGACTTATCTTAACTGTGGAAACAGGTCCTTCATCCTCTTCCCTGAATGCCTCATCATCCGGGCTACCCATCTTAAAACTACCACCCGGTATTGCTTTCATATTAAAGGATACTGTTGAACCCGGAATCTTTTCTGTAAATGAAATATGCTCTGTAATAATTGTTGCCTCAGTAAAGGTTTCAAGATCCTTCTCTGGCTTCAACCCGAAGTTCTTATTGCCACCATGGGTATATCCTTTCATATAATGCCCGGCATTTAAATGACAATTTATACAATGCAAGTCTTCGGTCTTCTCGGCCTGATCGTAATAAAGATGTGCCTCCTCTCCTTCACGAGTGAGTTCAGGTGTAAAAAGAGTCTTATGACATTTTACACAGGCACTTTCAGGAACGTAAGTTCTTGCAATTCCCAGCCTGGACCTCCCTTCCCAATCGAATGATTCAGGATCTTTGGTCCATTTACCCCATACATCCCGAATACCGGTTGAAGCTTTTGCCATTAGGTGTCCCTCTCCTTTGGGTGGTAAATGACAATCAATGCAATCTATCCTGTTACCCGACCTGGTAATATAATGAACCGATTGTTTCCATGATGTAGTTGCCTGAGGATGAATATGACACGATGCACAATATTCACTCTTTGAAGTATGCCTGACAGCCTGTGACCCCCCCACAAACAGGATTATTCCGCTTAGGAGTCCGGGCATAAAAATCAACCAAAATTTCTTCATCGATCAGATTCCTCCATAACAAGCTATCAATATAAGTAAAAAGATTTTTCCATAGAACTGATAAATGATTATTTTTATACATTCTTAAGCAAGCCACTATGAAAAAACTAAGCATCCTACTAATGCTGCTCTTTATATTTCTGAGCAGTTTTGCACACCCATGGAAACCATCCCACTATGTTGTTATAGATACTGATGCCGGCATCGACGATATGAGAGCCATCTCTATGCTCCTGGCCTCAGATGATGTAAAGATTCTCGGGATTATTATCTCCGGAGGGGCTCTTTCCCCCTACGATGGTTATAAGAAAGTTAAGAGTATGCTAAATGCCTACCATCACGAAGGCATACCCATTGCAATGGACTATAATATCAGGGGACAGGACAAGCCAGTTCCACTTTCTGTTACATGGGGGGTGGAAGAAGGGCTAAGGGTTCCTGAAACGAATGGTTTTAATAAGCTCTGCAAAAATATTCTTAAATACGAATCGGGCACTTTTAAGATTGTCGCCCTTGCTTCGCTTAACTCAGCTGCTGAATTAATAGATGGTGGTGTTCTGCCTACAGAAAGATTAAGCGAGATTGTATGGAGCAATAACAGTCTGAAAAAGCTGAGCGGTTTTAATGCAGCGGTAGATATTCGATCAGCAAATAAGATTCTTAAGAGTGATGTGCGACTAACTGTTGTAGGATATTCATCAGACAAGAATTTTTACAATGATGAGTTTGTTAACTCAATCCGTAAGGTCGAAACACGCTATGCCGAAAAGATATATAGCACTATTGCTTCGAATCCGGATCTTGCCAATCATGAATTTGCCCTGAGTGCATCAGATGAAATGACTGCCATTTACCTGCATTATCCAGAACTTTTTAACGAAACCTTAGTTAAGGAAAACGCATTCTACAAACCAATTGCAGATGCAGATATTAAGGGATGCGCATTAGATATCCTTAAGGGTGGCCCTGACCGCGGGCACCAGGTATTTAAGCATATCCCTGTCGACACATCATTCTATCAGCCCGACCTGCAGGGCTTTATTAATGAAATAGTTACAGCTCACGGCCAGGAAGAATGGGAGGCCTGCCTCTTTACCAATGAGATACACCAGCACCTTGGAATATATTCAATTATCGGAGCCAAGATGGGAATAAGAGCCAGGGAGTATTTTAATGTTGGAGTAGATCAGATGGAAGTCATTTCCTCCGCCGGTTCAGAGCCGCCACTTAGCTGTCTGAACGATGGGATCCAGGTAAGTACGGGAGCCACCACGGGCCACGGACTCCTGGAAATTAGAGATACTGAATCTGCACCTTCTGTCCAATTTAAGCATAATGGCAATTCAATTACAATAAAGCTTAAAGACGATCTGTTTAAAAAGATCTCAGAAGAATTAAAAGACCTCGTAATTGTAAATGGTCTTGACAATAATATATACTGGGAGCTTGTACGACAGAGAGCAATATTATACTGGAAGAATCTGAACAGGTACGAGATCTTTGAGATAATTACACCATGATACGTTCAGGGTTAAGGGTACATGGCTTGAGAGTTGAAGCTATCTGAAATATACTCATTAAATGCATAATTAAGGAAATTAATGAATTTCCTCTGCACTCTTCCATTATTACAAATCTTCGAATTTAAATAAGCGATCTTCTCTAATCCCTTTTGGAGTATCTTTAAGGGTACAGCATTCAACATGTAAGTCGTGCTGAAAGAAGAGAATATGCTTATTGGTTAAAGCCATATTAAGAGTATCTCTTTTTTCTTCAATTGTGGCCAGCTGATCCATATCGTAACTCATATTCCAGATAAGAGGTATATGAGCTACAGTTGGGATAAGGTCAGCTGTATATACGAGCTTAGTATCCTTGTAATCGATAATTGGAATAAGTTGTCCGGGAGTATGTCCGTTTACAATCTTTAGCGAAAAACCTTCAAATAACTCTCCTTCCTCATCAACAAAATGTAAACGTCCACTATCCATCATTGGCAAAATATTCTCCTCAAGGAAAGCGCCTGCTTCGCGAAGATTTGGTTCAACTGCCCACTCCCACTGCGTTCTGCCAACCCAAATATTTGCATCGGGGAATGTTAACTCCTTTCCCTCCGAATCCTTTTTCCGCCTTACTGTTCCGCCACAATGATCGGCATGAAGGTGAGTAAGAACAATATCTGTTATATCTTCGGACTCATATCCTGCCTTCCGGATACCACCAATCAGTCCGTCACCTCCGTTAAGATATGCATGTTTAAAAAATTTCTCGCTCTGCTTATCACCATAACCGGTATCAATCAGAATAACCTGCTTACCATTATCCACAATAAGTGAACGCAACGAAAGATTTATAAGGTTGTCATTATTGGCCGGATATTTCTTATTCCATAAAACCTTCGGAACAACACCAAACATTGCTCCTCCGTCCACCATAAAGTTTGATATATGTACAATTGATATAAGCATAGTAGTTATCTTTGGAGCAAAGATAGAAGAAAGTTGATAAGGTTGAAAAAGTTGAAAGGGTTGAGACAATTTAAACCTACTAAACCCATTCTCAACAATTGGCTGCTTGCAGCCATCTCAACTATAAATAAAGAAACTGATCATAATAAAGCAATAGGAGAATAGATTCTTCGCTTTGCTCAGAATGACAAGAAAAATGAGGATACATTTTATATCAATTGGGGGGGCCGTAATGCATAACCTGGCAATTGCATTACATAAGAAAGGTTATAAGGTAAGTGGTTCCGATGATGAGATTTTTGAACCTTCCCGCTCGCGCCTTGATAAATATAGCTTACTCCCTGAAAGAATGGGATGGGATCAAGCACAGATAAACGATAGTATTGATACGGTAATTCTTGGAATGCATGCCCGCGATGATAATCCCGAGCTGCTCAGGGCCAGGGAACTGGGACTTACAATAAAATCCTTTCCTGAATTTCTATACGAACAAACCCAGCATAAAAAAAGGATAGTTGTTGGTGGCAGTCATGGTAAAACCAGCATTACATCAATGATAATGCATGTATTTGCTTCCTGCAATATAAAATTTGATTATATGGTGGGATCAATCATTGAAGGATTTGAGACCATGGTGGGCTTAAGTGATGAGTCAGAGATTGCTGTATTTGAGGGAGACGAATATCTTACTTCCGCCCTCGATCTCAGACCAAAGTTCCATCTCTATAAACCAGATATTGCCATAATAAGCGGGATAGAATGGGACCATATTAATGTATTTCCTGAATATGAAAACTATATTGACCAGTTCAGGATCTTCTGCGAGCTTATAATGCCCGGCGGCTTACTTATTTATTACGATGGAGACAAAGAAGTCAAAAAAATAGCTCTTAATGCCAGGAAGGATATAAGATTACAACCTTACACAGCCCACTCCTACTCCAAGAATAGTGATGGTTTTATGCTCCTTACTTCAGGCTCTGAAATTCCTCTGAGGATATTCGGAGAACATAATATGCAGAATATCAGTGCAGCAAAGGAAGCTTGTTTATCAGTTGGGGTAAGCGAAGATCAATTTTACAAATCTATAGCAGAATTCGGAGGATCGGCAAAACGCTTGCAACTTATAAAATCGAATAGTAACAGGGCTCTTTATCTTGACTTTGCCCATGCTCCCTCAAAGGTAAGAGCTACTGTGGCAGCTGTTGCACAGAGATTTCCTGATTATCTTAAGGTATGCTGCCTGGAGCTTCACACATTCAGCAGTTTAAACAGGAAATTCCTGGATCATTACCGGGATACCCTAAGAAATTCTGATATCGGATTTGTTTATTTCAATCCGCATGCAATAGAGATGAAAAGGCTGGAGCAATTATCAAAAAACGATATTGCCACAATGTTCGGAGAAGGAGTAACAAGAGTATTTGATTCATCTGAACAACTCTTTGAAGAACTCGAAAAAATAAATGGCGACAGAATATTATATTTATTTATGAGTTCAGG
>RCNF010002003.1_pt1 | contig 10875 bp, 7 predicted proteins | sample 2041311 | NCBI WGS metagenome assembly RCNF01 (sample SAMN09708228, study PRJNA481090) | Marine sediment metagenome, whole genome shotgun sequencing project. | biome: marine sediment; feature: ocean; material: sediment; isolation source: Sewage treatment plant 2 marine sediment (STP2) ... | reverse complement strand
CATTCGCCTGTAGAGCCGGTGGTCGAACATCTCTTCAAACTGAGTGCGGTTCATCCAGACGTCTTGGTAAAGCGGGACGAAGCCACCGATTTCGTGGGTGAACTGCTCGGTGGCGGCGACGTGTTCTTCCGCGTCCCAGTCCTCGCCTCGCTTGACGGCGGGGGGAATCCCGTAGGCGCCGAGGTCGACGAACATGTCCCAGCGTTTACCGGGTTGTAGTTGGCGCGGTTTGGGCTGAAGGCCCTGGTATTCGCCATGGTCGTAGATGCGAATCGGGTACACGAGCAGCGGGTACACCTCGAATCGCTTATCGAACTCTTGGACGGCGCGCTCGAGCTCGCGCATCGGGATGATGACGTCCTGCACGACGTGCTTGTGAACCAACTTCCAACGCACCCCTTCGGTCATGGTGCCTTTGAGCAGAGAAATCTTGGGGGCGCCAAGCCAGCCAAAGCCCCAGCGCCACCACCGCTTGCTCGAAAAAGGCATCAGTTCTTCCAGCTCCCAGAAGATCGAGCGCGTGTGGCGGTGGTAGTAATCCCGCAAGGGGATCCAGTCTTCAAACTCTCCACGCTCGAGCGCTGTGGCCACGTGATGAAAAAAGAACTGCTTGTACCAACGGTTGATGGGGTTGATCTTCGAGCGGTCCGACGGCGCGTCGTCGTACCATGCGCACTGGATGACGCCGCTGTCTTTCGAATAGATGGTCGCTTCCAAAAACTCGGGCGCATCGTCGGCTACTGAAAGCGCATAGGTTTTGTCGCAAAGCTCATCCATGCTGTGACACGGGATGTACTTCATCCGTATGTAGGACTTGGCCGGCTCGATTTCGAGCTCGAGCGCCACCAGGAAGCCCAGCGTGCCGTGTGACCAGGGGAGAGCCTGGAACAGCTCCGGGTCGCTTTCTTGGGTCACGCGCAGAAGAGTCCCGTCAGCCGTTACGATCTCGTAGGCGACGACGGTCTCCTGAATCAAACCGTACCGATGACAGGTCGTCTCCATGCCGAGGCCCATGCAAAGACCCCCGGCAGTGAGATCCTCCATTTCGACCATGACCTTGAGCGCATAGCCCAGCGGCACGAGGTATCGGCTGATCTGCCCCATGTTCGCCAGAGGCTCGACGCGGACCGTCATCCGCTCGGTGTCGACTTCGAGGATATCGCGAAGATCGATCTCGATGCGGTTACAATCCTTCTTGTACGTCGAGGTTCGCGTGGACATCGTCAGCCAGGCTGGCCTTGCCGTGCACATGGGACGATTCGACCCCGACGCGTTCCGGGCGTGCACTTGCTCCTGAACGCGTCGCACCCGCTCATCGTGCTTTTCAGGCGATGCTCCAAACCGCGCGTAGAGCACGTCGCGTGTGACACGCGCCCGCTCGAACAGGAAGCTGGCGGGCAGGGCGGTGGCTGCAACCACCACGCCTCGATTGTCCGTCATCCATTGAGCAGCGCCTTTGGCGAGCTTCGTTTGTCCGAGCTTGCTGCGAATCGACATGTGTTTCCTTACGTTGGCTATTCAGCCGATCAAGACGGTGCTGGGTAGAACTGGGAGTACCAGCGTCGAAGCTGGTGAATAGGGCCATCTGCACGTGTGAGCATCGGCTGATCGCGATAGATCTTTCGTTCCCAGATGCCAATGTCCTGACGCCACTGGGAGACCCAGTTCCCAACGATGAACGACGCCAAGGGCTTCGGAACGTTTGGACCACTGAACCAGCGAAACCGAACGTGTTGGGTCATCGGAGCGATCGGCGTATGGCTTTGGTACAGCACGACGCGGCCTCGGCCCCGAGTAAGCGTGAAGTCGAATCGAATGAAGCTTCCCGGGCCCTCGATGCGAACTTCAGCGTGTGCCCCCGATCCTTTGATGGCTTTCCCTCGAAATTCGAGCTCTGCGTCGTTCCCGAACCAGCACACGTGCTTTTCGGTTTCATCTCGGCGCCAGGTCGCTTCGTGGTGAAGCGTCATCCCTGGTACGGGAATCTCGGTCCACGGCAGCCGCAGGCGTCCGTGGATCGCCGCGAAGTGCTGAAAGTCAGCGCTGTTTTCCAGGAACTCGAGCAAGTGCATGTGCACCAGCCCTGCATCGTGGTCTCCCCGCCAAATGAGATTGCCATCTTCGATTTCAGGCACGCGTTGCAAGCGGTAGGGTGGTTCTGGTGTCGGGCCATCCACGGAGGCTCCATGTCGGTGGTAGACGAGCACCCAGCCGTGAAGCTCTTCAACCGCCCAGGACCTCGTGCGATGCCGGGGGTCCGGACGGTCTCCGTTGGCCTGACCGACGACCGAACCGTCCCCGTGGATCTTCCAACCGTGGAACGGACACTCCACGCAGTCACCGCGAACCTTGCCGTCAGCCAGGTTGGCTCCGAGGTGCGGGCAATAGGCATCGACCACGTGAGCATTTCCCGTAGCATCACGAAAGACCGCCCATTGGTTCCCAACGCACTGCACGAAGGTCGGTCGTTCGCGAAAGTCGGTCGAGCGGCCCACGACGTACCATCCCTCGGGATAGGGCGGCGGATAGGTGGCCTCCCGTGCGGACTCCACCAAAGGATTCAGGTCCTTTGGACCGCGTCGTCTCAGCAGTCCCTGCGGGGGTGCCTGGACAGCACCGATCATCATTTCGCGGGTCGTCGTGCCAAGAAGAAGTAGTTGGGCGTGAAGATTCCGAGCTCGCCGCCGGCGATGAGGGCCTCCGCTGCCGCGCCCAGCATTCTGCTCACCTCGGTCGAACCCTTCGGGGCGATCCGCAACGCCTCTAGGGTTCGAATCGTGCGGCGTGCCATGAACCGTCCCGCACGGCCGCGTCGAAGGGCCAGCAGGCTCTCGGTTTCGCCTACGAGCGGCAGATACCATGGTGTCGCCGAGTCGCAGGTGCCTGCGGCATCGTGGCTCTCCAAGACCTCAAACCCAGCGGCGCGAACCGCATCGAGGGTTTCGGGAATCGAAGCGATGTCTGGGAGACTATCCCCCTCTTCGATGCCCTTCTTGGTGTGTTGATGTTCGTCGCTGTTCGGGTCGAACTTGCTCGTCATGCACCACTCATAGGCGGCGAAAAGGCCGCCCGGCTTCAGCGTGCGGTGGATTTCCTTGAACACGCCTTCCTTATCTGGCGCGTGGCACGTGGCCTCGAACGCGTACGCGGCATCGTAGGTCTCGTCCGGCACCTGGAGGTTCATGAAATCGCCTTTGAAGCCGGAGCATCGGCCGGCAAGTCCCGCTTCTTCGTTGTACTGTTGCACCTTGGTGAGCTGGTAGTCGTTGTTATTGACACCCTCGATCGTGGCCCCCGAAAACCTGGCGATGCTGCGCATCGGTCCGCCGACGCCGCAGCCCACATCGAGCACCTTCATGCCCGGCCTCAGGCCGAGCTTGAGCGCGAACGAATGCTCCGAGCGGGCGAGCGAGGAGTCGAACGACTCGCCTTCGAAACGCGGGGCGAAGTGAAACGACTTCGCCCAGCCGTGCTCATAGAAATCGGTGACGAGATCGTAGTAGTGGTTGATCATCGTCGTGTAGCCAGCTTGGCGCGCCTTGATGTCGCCACCGTTGGACTCGTCGAAGAAGCCCAGGTACTCGTTGATCGCCCCGCGTACGCGACCGCGTGTTCGCTCGTCCGAATAGAACCGATTCACTGCTTGCTCTTGCATGACACCCCTTCTCTGAATAAGGCGCTTGCGATATCACGATCTATGCACGTCGACACCAAGGAATCCGGCTGCGCGCGCGCGCCCGGAGTACACAATCCGTAAACTTACGAAGTGCAACACCGTTCACATGACTCACATGACCGTTCACGCTCCGTCGAGTACGATTGGCGCTCGGTCGCTGAGCAGAAAAAAATCTTCTTCGAGTGCCTTTGTGTCATGGACGTATGCTGGACAGAGGGTTACCAAACCGACAGCAGACGACGACTCCCATGCCCGAGAACGATCCAAGACCGCCTAAGAGCCGGAGGGGACGAATGACTGCCGCGATAGTCGTGCTTTTTCATGTGTTGGGTTTCACCTCGTCGATTCACGCCGTGATGAGCACGCGCACCTCCCAAGGGGCGATCGCATGGGCGGTGAGTCTCAACACCTTCCCGTATCTGGCTGTGCCTGCCTATTGGGTGTTTGGGCGCAGCAAGTTTCAAGGCTACGTCGTCGCTCGGCGGAACACCGATGACCGTACCGGGCAAATCGAGAGGGAAGCGGTCGAAACAGTGGCTTCGTATCGAGTTCCCGAGAGCGAACGAGAGGAAGCAACGAGCGCTGCCGAAGGCCTCGCCCAGATGCCGGTGCTCCGCGGCAACCGAGTGGATCTGCTGATCGATGGCGACGCGACCTTCAAGAGCATCTTGGACGGCATCGACCAAGCCCAAGAGTACATTTTGGTGCAGTTCTACATCGTGCACGACGACGGTCTGGGACGCGCGCTCAAGGACCATCTTCTCGCCAAAGCAAAACAGGGCCTGCGTGTGTATTTTCTTTACGACGAAATTGGATGCCACGATCTTCCGAACAGCTACACGCAAGAGCTCCGCGATGCGGGTGTGGAAATCCACGAGTTCAATACTCGCAAAGGGCGTCGCAACCGATTCCAACTCAACTTTCGCAACCATCGCAAAATCGTGGTCACGGACGGTCGGGTAGCTTGGATTGGTGGCCACAACGTCGGCGACGAATACCTGGGCAAAGATCCAAAGTTTGGTCATTGGCGAGATACCCACGTTCGCATCGAAGGGCCCGCCGTCTTGAAGGCGCAGATCTCGTTTGCCGAGGATTGGTACTGGGCGACCGAGACGCTGCCCAAGCTCAACTGGGTCGCTCAGCAAGCCTCGGACGGAAGCAACAGCCGCGTGCTGATCATCCCAACCGGTCCGGCCGATGAGCTCGAAACTGCCAATCTGATGTTTGTCCACGCCATCAACTCGGCCCAAAAGCGCATTTGGATCGCAAGCCCCTACTTCGTACCCGAGGAGTCGGTGATCGTTGCATTGCAACTAGCGGGCCTGAGAGGCGTGGACGTCCGGATTCTAATCCCCGACAAGCCCGATCATCTGCTCGTCTACTTGGCCGCATACTCGTACTTCGATGACGCAGGTCGCACCGGTGCGAAATTCTATAGGTATCAGGACGGCTTCCTCCACGAGAAGGCCATGTTGATTGACGACGGTGTGGCCACGATCGGCACGGCCAACTTCGACAATCGCTCGTTCCGGCTAAACTTCGAGATCACGGCCGCCATCGCCGATCCGACCTTCGCATCCAAAGTCGAGCAGATGTTCGAGGAGGATTTCAAGCACGCCCGGCAGATGGAGCAGGGCGAGTACGACCGAAAGCCTTGGTGGTTCCGTCTCGGCGTCCGCTTCGCCCGCCTCACAGCCCCCATCCAGTAAAAGATCCTCGCTACGGCATTAAGCCCCGAAGCCCCGCGGACGACGCAAGCGTCGACTTGGCGGGGCCCCATAAGACAGTCCTGACCGTCGTTGCCGTGGGAACTAATATTGAGTCGAACCCCTACAATTTTCTAGTAGGTGGGAGCGGATATCGTACGCTTTAGGCCCCCCGATGACGCTAGCCGGGTCCGCACACCACGCACGTTGAAGCACCCTAATCGACCTAGTCAGGGATTCACTACTCCTTCCTCACCTGCAACTACAGAGGGACTATGGACTAAGGTAGAGCCGAGGTTACCGGCGGTCAACTCACTGCTTGACCGGGCTGGCCTTGAGCGCGGCGCGCCCATCTTTGACGTACACGGTGAAGCGCACCGATGGCGCATTGTGACGCTTCATGACCTGGTCACGCGCGGCATGAAGTTTGCTTACGAACTTGTCAAAGGTAAGCCCAGCGACGGACGCGCCGCATTCCTGCTGCATTGCGATGAACTTCTCGAAGACCTCCCGGAAGTGTCCATCGTCGCCCTGGACACCGGGCGCAGAAGCTTGGATGAGCTCCTGCGGCACGTGCTTCACCTGGGTCGATTCCTCCGCCTCGTCGTCGTACTCCGAGTACGAGTCGACGATCGCGTTTGGCCTCGTCGGTGGGTCGTTGACCTCGGACATGACGGGCTCCCCGCCGTGTCGAACAGTAGCTGCGACCGCATGCCGCGAAGAGGTCGATCGCTTCGGCCAAGATGACGGCGACCGCTTGGGCCGAGACGAAGGTGAACGCCCCGGGCGCGCCGTCGTCGCAAGTGTACTGGAGTCCGCGGCAGCGCTGCGCCCTGGCGTTGCGGTAGGATTCGCATCCGCCGGGACGATCGGTGCCATCTGTGGCGTCTTCTCACCTGGACTGCTCGAGGACGCCGGTTCGAGCGCCACCTGCTTGGCTGTCGGCGCTTCGGTCGACACACCGAAGTAGCCCGCGTTCGCGCTGTCGCGCGTAGAGCTCAAAATGTGGTCGAGGTCGACCGAAGCGCGCTTGGCGGCCTCTTCTTTGAAGCCGACGCCGGCGCGCAGGGCTGTGTTGAGGTTCTCCGCGATCTTCCGATAATGACGCCGGAGCTGACCGGCCGGAAGGCTGTCGAGCTGGGCTTTGGACAGGCTCTCGCTCGTTTTCCGAAGGATCACGACTCCTTTGTCATGCTCTACGTAAAGAAGCGCCAGGCCCAGAACGAGGAGCAGCAACGGAAGGCCGATGATCAGCAGCCACGGAAGCGAAGCGACGTCTTCTTTGAAGGTGTTGGCGAAAAGTCCACCTAGTCCGACGGTGCTTCCCCGGCGGCCGATGATATAGCCGACCCCAGCGTCAGCGGCTTCGCCCCGAATTCGCGCTGCGATCGCACGAGTTCGCTCGCCCACTTCCACCGAACCTTCGCCGTTCTCCATCTTGGCAAGCGCAGGTACGAAACCGCTTTTCAACTCGGCGCTGCTCGGCGCTTTGGCTCCACCGACGTGAGACGCGATCAAGCGATCACGAAAGAAGAATACCACGGTCGCGTTCGGCAGCTTGGCTGCCAGTCGTTTGGCGAGCCCGTCCCCAATCGCCATCCCATGAACGACCGCGCCGACGTAGCGGCCTCCGTCGAAGACGGGGCGCGCAGCCATCCGATAGACTTCACCGTTGTAGACCCAGACGTCGTCTCGGATGAAGCCTCGCAGCGCGTCTCGCACGAGCGGCATCTTGTCGAGCTTGACCGACTCCATGTCGTTCTTGTCGAGCGTGGCCACGACCTCACCCTCTGTATCGATCGCGAAGACCAGGTCCCCCTTGCCCTCTTCGAGCTTGGCGTTGAGGGAGTCGAGTTTCTGGCTGAGGCGTTTTCGGGTGCTCGAACCTGGGGTTCCCGCATGACCGCTCGAGCTTCGCAGCGTTTGGCGAACCTCGGAATCGACCGCGATCGAGGCCAAGGCATCAAGCCGAAGCCGAGCGTCGAGGCGTTGCCAAAGCTCGGCCTCGACATGGTCCCTGCGTAGCTGCTCTTCGAGCTGAAACTCAGCCTCCCGGCTCGCCGCTGACTTGTTCAAGAACGCCCCTGCGAGCGCGCCGCCCACCGCCAAAGCTAGAATCAGATACCAAAGTCGCGACAACATCGGCTAGTTCCTCCGACTCTTGCTGATGGTGACCGGATCGATCTGTACGGCTCGGCCTGCCGGTACCGTGATGCGACGCGATGCGACTTGCTCGGAACCGCGCAAAATTCTCAAAGAGTACGGACCGGGTGGAACGTCTTGGAAGTTGAATTTCCCTTTTGCATCGACGGCAGCGCAGGCAACCAGCTCGCGCATCGAATGCAGATAGCCTTCGACGTGCCCATAGATGCGGTCACCGAGCGCCCATGGCCCACCGGCAGGGACTGGAATCACCCGAGCCTTTCCGGGACCTGCTTCGAGCGGCGTGAACCCCGCTAGCCCATCGACTGAAAGCTCATGTGTGAAGGCATCTCGATTCTCGACGCGAATTGTCGTGCCCGAGCGCGCAACAATCGTCGAAGGACTGAGCCCGCCTCCGCGGAAGGCGAACTTGCAGCCGATTGCAGGTCCTGTGAACTTACCGGTCAAGACCGCGAGCAGGTCGTTGCGATCGTCAGTCGTCGGTTGTTCCGGCAGTGCGCCGTTCCAGACCTTCCAGTAGTAGTCTTTTTGATCGGATTCGGGGGTCGCATCCGGCGAGCTGCCGCGAACCGATCCTTCAATCGATTCGGCGGACGCCGCTCCGAGCGCGACCATCACGGCGGTGGCGCAGACGGCCCCCAACTTCATCCAGTGCTTCCGTTCCCCCATTGGTATTTCTGTATTATTACAGCTTCATTGAGAGGGAGTTAACAAAAAAACCCCTTTTTTCGATTATCGCTGGGGCGCCGAGTAGTCGATGAGCTTGACGGGCTCAGGGTGGAGTCGGGCTCGCATGGAGCGCGTCATCCCCCCGGGATCGCCGCCAATTTCAATGGGCGTCGGCTCGTTGAACTGGAGCTCGACGTCGTCGGTATAGACATCGATGAGATTCTTGTGCCGATACGTGCCCTTCCACGCGCTGAGCATGTGTGCAGCAACGTGAAGCGGGCTGGTTGCGACGACTCGGAGGCAGAAGCGATTCGGAGGACGATTTTCGGCAAACGGAAAGACGCGCACTCCGAATCCCCAGTAAGGAATCGTGGACACCAGCGCCGCAATGCAAGAGCCTTCGAAGATCACCTCGCCTTTTTCGATGGGCGGCCCATCGGGCTGACCATGCAAGTTGAGGCGTTCCGCTACCCCGCGGTTGACAATCCGGACTTCCAACCGCGGTCGAAGCGCAAGCTCGGGGATCGTGAGGATCGGGATCGAGATTGCGTAGGACACCGCCCCCGTCGCCCGCTTCCCGACCCATGGAAGATGGCGCACGATCGAGCGAACTTCGTGAAAGTGCTTGAGACCGAGCGCATCGAACCCAGCGCCTGCAAAAGGCGTGAGGAGGTCCTGCGCTTCGATCAGACGCACGTCCCGATGAGGGCTGTCGTGACGCAGTCGGGCCAAATCGGCGAACACGCCTTTTCTCGAGGTCCCAGCGCCAAGTGCCCAGGCGAGCGAGTTGCCCGTGCCCAGCCTGAGGAGACCGAAGCTGGGCGGCTCCTGATTGCGGCTCCGCGCCTCTTTAGTGATCGAAGTGACCATCTGTACGAAGGTCCCGTCGCCGCCTCCCGTCAGCACGACCGGATAGCCCGATTCAACGATTTCCAGCGCAATTCCGTGCGCCTCATCAAGACTCTGCGACAAGAACAGATCGCCGCTCCCGACCAATTGGTCGAAGCTTCTCACGAGCTCGTCCGTCACCTGCCTGGCGTTGCCGTTTAGGACGACGGCGACGCGATCGCCTTTGGACGACAAGGCGCTAGAGCCGCAGAAGTGCGGCGCCCCAGGTAAATCCTGCACCAAACGCAGGCATTAGAATCAGATCACCTTTCTTGGCGCGCCCTTCTTGCACGGCTTCGCTCAGTGCGAGCGGAATGGAAGCCGCCGTGGTGTTCCCGTACTTCTGGATGTTGTGAACGACCTTCTCGGGCGCGATCTTGAGCTTCTGCGAAACGAACTCGTTGATTCGCTTGTTGGCCTGATGGGGAACCATGAGGTCCAGCTCATCAACCGATACACCGTTGCGTTCCAGCACAGAGAGGCTGACTTCAGGCATTTTCGCGGTCGCCCATCGGAACACACCGCGCCCGTTCATCGCCGGATGCACCGTCTTGTTGTCGATCATCTCGTGCGTGAGACGGGGCATGTATGCGCTTGCCGGCGCTTCGAGCCAAAGCTCCTTCGCCCCGCTTCCGTCCGCGTGGACTTCGACGTCGATGAGGCCCCGATTCTCGTCCTCGGTCGACCCAAGGATTGCGCAGGCGGCACCGTCGCCAAACAGGACCGTCACGTCGCGGCCTTCGTCACTGAAGTCGAGGGCCGTCGAGTGAACCTCGGCGCCGACCAAGGCAACGCGCTTGTACATGCCACAGCGAATCCAAGCGTCGGCGATCTGCAAGCCGTACAGAAAACCGCTGCACTGGTTGCGCACGTCGAGTGCCGGCACTCCCGCGAGGCCGAGCTTGTCGCCCAGGAAACAGCCGCTGCCCGGAAAGTTGAAGTCGGGTGAGAGGGTCGCGAAGATGATTGCGTCGATTTCCGAGACGTCGATGCCAGACGCCTCGCACGCCATCTTCACGGCTGGCACCGCTAAGTCACTAGGCCCGATGCCGCTTTCCTCGATGTATCGGCGCTCCTTGATGCCCGTACGCTGCTGAATCCACTCGTCGCTCGTATCGAACATCTTCGCGAGGTCGTCGTTGGTGACGACCTTCGAAGGCACATAGTGCCCCAACCCCAGAATAGCGGTCCTTGTCATAAATCGAGCCCCTTCCAGATCTGCGCCGGAGCGTAGCGAAAGCGTCCCTTAAAGTCGACGCGGCGCGTCCCCTCCGGGGGTGCGCCCGCGCCGCTGGGAATGCACGTCTGCGCGGGCCTGCTATAAGCCCGAGCGCTCCGGCCGAGTGGCGGAATTGGCAGACGCGCCGGATTCAAAATCCGGTATTCGCAAGAATGTGTCGGTTCGAGTCCGACCTCGGCTACTACGAGCTCCCAGCTGACGGAAGAACCGGGGCGCGGCGGAGCGCGACACGGAGATCCAACGGACGGCTCGGCTTGCAAAGGTGGCCGGAAGGACTGAGAAGCTGAGGCCACGCAAGCCGAGCCTCGGAGCTCGCGCCAATCGGCGGCGGTTGCTCTCGTGCCGATTGTCACTTGCGACGTCGACTCCACCGCGTGTCGCGTTCCGCCGCGGCCCTCCACAAGTCAGTGGGAGCGTCCACGTTCATGACAGCCCCAACTACAGCGCCGGGTCCTGTGCCTCGGTTCTTGGGGTTCAGCGGGCGGCGACGTGTTTTTCCATCAGCTCTTGCAGCTCTGACGGCTTCTCGTCGG
>RCNF010001999.1_pt1 | contig 10896 bp, 9 predicted proteins | sample 2041311 | NCBI WGS metagenome assembly RCNF01 (sample SAMN09708228, study PRJNA481090) | Marine sediment metagenome, whole genome shotgun sequencing project. | biome: marine sediment; feature: ocean; material: sediment; isolation source: Sewage treatment plant 2 marine sediment (STP2) ... | reverse complement strand
CTTGTGTGCCTTCATTTTCGTAGATCAAAAGCCATTGCCTGATGTCTTCAAGAGAAAACCCAAAACGGCGTCCGCGCAAGATTAACGTCATGCGGGCTAGCTCTTTGCCGCCATAGAACCGTGAGCGGCCCTCTTTTTCAGGGGTAAGAAGCTCAATATATTCGTAATATCGCAACGTGCGTGGAGTCACGTCGAATTTCGCGCACATCTCTTTGAATGATTGCCGTATTTCTGACATCCGGTCCTCCGTCTTATTATCGTAGCGGCAAGTATGCTGCTCGGCAACGGCTGATCGGAAGCTGCGCGTTGTGGTGGCAAAGTCCCACAAACCGCGTTACCCAAAGCTAAACAACTCCGGAGCAGTCATGTCAGACCAGAACAAGCAACGCCGCGAGGCAATCGCGCGACAGTTCATCGAAGCCATCCCGCATGCGCAAGAACTGGGTATGCAACTGACCGAAATCAGCGATGGAAAAGCAGTGATCGGGATGGATTATGATGCGCGTCTCGTCGGTGATCCGGAAACAGGCGTTATTCACGGCGGGGCTGTGTCTGCGTTGATGGATACCTGTGCGGGGGCGGCTGTGATGTCACATCCGGCGGCTCCCCTTGCCACTGCAACTCTTGATCTGCGGATTGACTATATGCGCCCTGCCACGCCCGGTGATCGGATCACTGCCACAGCCGAATGTTACCACGTGACCCGTTCGGTCGCATTTGTGCGCGCCACGGCGGTGGACGGCGATCCTGATCGCCCCGTCGCCACCGCAACCGGTGCATTTACGATTGAAAGGGCCGCATCATGATCCGCCGTCCAGAACCCGTTCAAGTCATCAAGCAACGCCGCGACGCGGCCTTGCAAAAACTGGTATCGGGCGTTCCGTATATTCAGTTTCTGGGCATCCAGATTGATCGGCGCGGGGATGAATTGACAGCGATCCTGCCTTATGCGGACAAATTGATCGGGAACCCGACGCTGCCTGCTATTCACGGTGGTGTAACGGCTGCCTTTCTTGAAGTGACCGCGATTATGGAGCTGAGCTGGGCGATGATCTGGGAAGACATGGAGGCCGGTAAGGTCAAGGACGATGCGCCACGGATCAAATTGCCCAAGACTGTCGATTTTACCGTGGACTATCTGCGCTCGGGTCTGCCGCGTGATGCGTATGCGCGTGCGCGGATCAACCGCTCAGGTCGTCGCTTTGCGTCGGTGCATGTAGAAGCGTGGCAGGACAACCGCACACGTTTGTTTGCCCAAGGCACCGGACATTTCTTGATGCCTGAGCGTGATGGCTGACCCGCTACCGCTTACCCATAAACGGGTCTTGGCCATTGCTTTGCCGATTGTGCTGTCGAACGCGACGGTGCCGATCCTTGGTGTCGTAGATACAGCCGTTGTCGGGCAACTTGGCGAGGCGGCACCGATAGGTGCGGTGGGTATTGGTGCTATAATCCTGTCTTCAGTCTATTGGATTTTCGGTTTCTTGCGGATGGGCACAACGGGCCTGACATCGCAGGCCAGCGGGGCAGGGGACGGCGATGAGGTCGACGCGCTGCTGTCGCGTGCCTTGCTAATCGGGATCACGGCGGGCGTTGTCATGATTGCTGCGCAGATGTTCATTATTCGCGGCGCATTTTGGATTTCCCCGGCAAGTGCGGAGGTCGAAAGCCTTGCGCGCGATTACATGGTGATCCGGATTTGGTCGGCACCGGCCACAATCGCTTTGTACGGCATCACCGGTTGGTTGATTGCCCAAGAACGCACACGCGCGGTGCTGGTCATCCAAGTGGGCATGAACGGTGTGAACATATTGCTTAGCTATTACATGGGGCTCAAGCTGGGTTGGGGCATTGAAGGTGTAGCTTGGGCCACGTTCATCGCTGAATGGGGCGGTTTGGCGCTGGGCCTTTGGTTTTGCCGCGGGGCATTTGCAGGGACGGCTTGGCGGTCCGTGGCGCGGGTGTTTGATGTTGTACGGCTCAAGCATATGGCGGGCGTGAATTCGGATATCTTGATCCGGTCGGTTTTGCTGCAGGCAATCTTTGTCAGCTTTTTGTTCTTTGGCGCGGACTTTGGGGATGTGCAATTGGCCGCAAACCAAATCCTGATGCAATTCTTGCAGGTCACAGCCTATGCGTTAGATGGCTTCGCCTTTTCCGCAGAGGCACTGGTGGGCAAAGCGCTGGGCGCAAAAGCACGGTCCGCGTTGCGGCGCAGTGCGGTTCTTAGCAGCCTGTGGGGCGGTATTGTTTGCGCTGGATTGGCATTGTGCTTTGCGCTGTTTGGCGGTGCGATTATTGATGTGATGACAACCGCACCTGACGTGCGCGAAATGGCGCGGGTTTACTTGCCCTATATGGTCGCGGCCCCGATTGTCGGTGTGGCTGCGTGGATGCTGGATGGTATCTTTATTGGTGCGACACGGACCAAGGACATGCGCAATATGATGCTAATTTCTGCGGTGATCTACTTTGTGACGGTGATCCCGCTGATGGCGCAATTCGGCAATCACGGTCTTTGGATCGGGCTATTACTGAATTTCATCGTGCGCGGTGTCACGCTGGGATGGAAATACCCAGCACTTGAGGCCGAAGCGGACAGGCGCGCATCAAGTCCAGTCGCTGCGACCTGACCCTACGGCGTCGGCCACATTGGCGAAACCGTCTCGCGCCAGTAAGGCATCAAGGCCGGTTGCGATATCGCCTGCCAGTGAAATGCCGCCATAGACGAGTGCTGTATATAACTGCACGGCACAGGCGCCCGCGCGGATTTTCTGATAGGCTTGGTCAGCTGATCCGACACCGCCAACACCGATGATGGGCAATGTCGTGAGCCCTGCGAGTTGGGCCAGCACGCGGGTCGATTTCTCAAAGAGGGGCTGACCGGACAGCCCACCCATTTCGCCAGTGTGAGGTCCGTGCAGGCCGTTGCGGTCCAACGTGGTGTTCGTCGCGATTATCGCGTCGATGCCGGACGCATTCGCAACCTCGGCAACTTCAGCGATTTCATCGGGCGTCAAATCAGGGGCGATCTTGAGGAAGACGGGGATTGGCGTGGGTAAGGCCGCACGCGCCTCCATCACATTTGCAAGCAGTGCTGCGAGGGCTGCCTTGCCCTGCAAGTCGCGCAATTTTTCAGTGTTAGGGGACGACACGTTGACGGTCGCAAAATCCACCGTTGCAGCGCAGCGTGTCAGCACCTTTGCAAAGTCGCTGGATTTGTCCGCGCTGTCTTTGTTTGCCCCAAGGTTCAGGCCGATCACAGCATTTTTTGGGCGCTTTGCAAGGCGCGCGACAATCGCTTCCATGCCTTCATTGTTGAAGCCAAAGCGGTTTATCGCGGCTTTGTCTTCGGTCAGGCGATACAAACGCGGTTTAAGATTGCCCTCTTGCGCGCGGGGCGTGGCCGCACCGACCTCAAGAAAGCCAAACCCGGTCTTGGCAAGTGCATGCAGCGCAGTTGCGTTCTTGTCGAAACCAGCGGCAAGCCCAATAGGGTTCGGCAGGTTAAGACCCGCGATTGTTGTTTTAAGCCGCGCAGAGGTCACAGGCCCACCACTGGGACCAAGCCCCATGTTCAATGCTTTGAGGGCCAGACCATGTGCCGTCTCTGGATCGATTTTGCGTAGGGCTTTGAGCCCGATATTCTCGAGCGTTCTCATGACAGATCAGGGAACTGGTGGATGCCTTCGACCAATGGCAACGGTTTGATCCAGACCACATCATTCATACGCAATTTGCGATAAAGATGTGGGAACAATACGCCCTCGCGAGCGGGTTCCCATTTGAGCGGATCAAGACCGTCAGCCTCAATAGCGAGCAGAACCAAGCCCTCGATGCCTGCGAAGTACTTGGCCGTTGTTTCGGCCACGGTTTCGGCTGTGGAAAAATGGATGTACCCGTCAGCCACATCAATTGGCGCGCCGACAGTGTCACCGTCAGCTTGCAATGCGGCCCATTCTTCGGCGCGGAAAATTTTGTAAATCAACATGCAAGCGTCATGGCCCTTGCTGTAAAAATCGTCAAGCGTCTGTTACAATCTTGGGTGACTGTGCGGCAACGGGGATAACGTTTGACTCTGCGATACGCCCTCGCCAAGCTGTCGATATTCCAACCTTTGGGGGACTTGATCCAATGATTTCACGTATAATGACGACAACCTGTGCACTGGCCCTGTCAGCCGGTGCGGCGGCAGCGGACTATTCGCTGACCATCCTACACACCAACGATTTCCACGCGCGGTTTGAGCCGATCAGCCGCTATGACAGTGGCTGCTCTGCTGAAGATAACGCCGAAGGCAAATGCTTTGGTGGCACCGCCCGTTTGGTCACATCTGTGGCCGAAGCACGCGCGCGCTCGAACAACTCTATCCTCGTGGATGGCGGCGACCAATTCCAAGGCACGCTGTTCTATACATACTACAAGGGTGCAGCAGCAGCCGAGTTCATGAACAAACTAGGCTATGACGGCATGACCGTCGGCAACCATGAATTTGACGATGGTCCCGAGGTCCTGAAGGGCTTTATGGATTCGGTGAATTTCCCAGTGCTGATGTCGAACGCTGATGTCTCAGGCGAACCTTTGCTGGCCGATACGCTGATGAAATCCACAGTGATTGAACGCGGTGGCGAAAAAATCGGCCTGATCGGTCTGACGCCAGAGAATACAGATGAACTGGCTAGTCCTGGCGCAAACATCACCTTCTCAGATCCTATCGCGGCTGTTCAAGCCGAGGTTGATATGCTGGCTGAGATGGGCGTGAACAAAATCATCGTGCTGTCCCACTCTGGCTATAGCGTGGACCAAGAGGTCGCAGCAAACACCACTGGTGTTGACGTGATCGTTGGCGGTCACTCAAACACGTTGCTGGGTGATGATGAGCGTGCGGTTGGCCCGTATCCAACAATGGTTGGTGATACAGCCATCGTGCAGGCCTATGCTTACGGCAAGTTTTTGGGCGAATTGAACGTCACATTCGACGATGACGGCAACCTGACCGAGGCTTCGGGTGCACCAATTCTGATCGACGGCAATGTAGTCGAAGACGCGGAAACAGTTGCCCGCGTAGCTGAATTGGCTGAGCCGCTTGACGAGATCCGCAATCTAGTTGTCGCAGAAGCGGCAGAGTTGATTGATGGTGATCGTTCGGTTTGTCGTGCAATGGAGTGTGCGATGGGCAACTTGATTGCTGACGCGATGCTTGACCGCGTGGCTGATCAAGGCATCCAGATCGCGTTCCAGAACTCTGGTGGTATCCGTGCATCTATCGACGCGGGAGAAGTCACAATGGGCGAAGTCCTGACCGTGCTGCCATTCCAGAACACACTATCCACTTACCAAGTCAGCGGCGAAACAGTTGTCGCGGCCTTGGAAAATGGTGTGAGCCAGCATGAAGAAGGCTCTGGTCGGTTCCCGCAAGTATCGGGAATGACCTTTGCAGTTGATCTGACCGCTGAACCGGGCGCGCGGATTAGTGACGTGATGGTCGGTGGCATGGCGATTGATCTGGCCGCGACTTACGGCATGGTGTCCAACAACTTCGTCCGCAATGGCGGCGACGGATATGACATGTTCAAGTCTGCGATGAACGCCTATGACTTTGGTCCCGATTTGGCCGATGTCACTGCGGAATACATCGCAGCGAACGCGCCATACCAGCCGTATACTGATGGCCGTATTACAATGAAGTAAGCCTTTACTGTGCTGAAATAGAACGCGCTGCGGGAAACCGCGGCGCGTTTTTTGTTGCTGAGTCAGGAGTTGACCGCTTTGATCTGAACGCATAGGCGTTTTGCGCTTGCTACAGTTTTAGGGGTCAGCCAATTTCTACACTTCATTCTTTATACATGGCTTCAAGTCATGTGACCGGCCCGCTGTTTGCCTTGTGGCAGCGCCGCGCGTTGCGGATCGGCAAAGAGGATAAGAACCGGACTGGTGAACGTTGGGGGCAGGCTGCGCAAAATAGGCCAGATGGTCCGATTGTGTGGTTTCATGCGGCCAGTGTCGGTGAAACGCAGTCAATCATGCCCTTAATTGATGCGCTGCTTGCTGCGCGTTCGGATGTGACAGTGCTGGTCACCTCGACCACGCGGACCTCTGCCGAATTGTTGAGCACGGGATTGCCAGACCGCGTTATCCATCAAATGGCCCCATATGATACGGTGGGTGCTTCGCGCGCTTTCTTGGACCATTGGCGTCCTGACGTCGCGATCTGGATCGAAAGTGAACTGTGGCCGCGCATGTTGGCAGAGGTTGGACAGCGCGCAATTCCTAGACTGCTTTTGAACGCACGGGTTTCGGCACGCACCGCGCAGCGCTGGGCGCGGTTTGATAAAACGGCCTATGCGATTTTGTCGCAATTCGACCTGATCCAAGTGCAAGAGCAAACCACGATGGACGCGCTGACTGCAGTGGGTGTGACGGGGACGGGCGTCGCGCTGACCGGATCGCTGAAGCAAGATCGCCCGCCTTTGGATTGCGACCCCGCAGTGCTCGCAGATTTACGCAAAGCGCTTGGTGATCGGCCGGTCTGGTGTGCATCGTCGACCCATGCCGGAGAAGAGGAAATCATCCTTGCTGCGCACCGCGACATTGGCGGGCTTTTGATCTTGGTGCCGCGTCATCCTGATCGCGCGACGCAGATAGCAGAGCTTTGCGAGCAAGCTGGGTTTATGACGGCGCGCCGCAGTGTGGGCGATGCGATTACGCCTGAGACGCAAGTCTACCTAGCCGATACGATGGGCGAGCTTGGGGTGTGGTACCGGCTAGCGCCCGTTGCATTTATTGGCGGGTCGCTTGCGGCGGTTGGTGGGCACAATCCTTATGAGGCGGCACAGTTGGACACCGCGATCATCCATGGCCCGCATATTGAAAACTTTGCACAGATTTATGCCTCACTCGGCGTAGCCGGTGCGGCACACCCCGTGACTGATGCCAGCACTTTGGCGCAAGCGGTAAAAACGATTGATGCGCCCGTCCAAACCCAAATGGTGCGCGCTGCCCATTCGGTTTTGCAAGACGGCACTGGTGCGACACAGGCGGCGTTGGATGCCATTTTGCAAAAGTTGTGAAGCAATCTGGCGCGCCCCTGTTGTGCAACTTGCGTTTCACGTCCGATCAGTCACGACCGCCTATTGAAGGTTTGATCTATTTCGTATCAACTCTCTGAAAGTCATTGGCTCGTCTGGCGTTGGGTAATCCAAAGTGTTGTTTCGACGAGAGGTGAGCCTTTGCAAGTTTGACGCAGTTCTGCGCATGCTTACACAGTAATTGGATCAGGAGTTCTCGTGTCCCTCTTCTTTATTGTCGCTTTGCCGTTCTTTGGCGCGCTGCTGCCTGGTCTCATGAACACTGCTGGTCGATCCGCGTGTGCGGGCGTTACCTTTACTGTTAGCTTGGCTGCCTTTGTTGGCCTGCTTACCAATTTACCAACCATTCTTGCAGGCGAAGTCGTCATGGCGCGGGTGGATTGGATGCCCGCGTTGGGGTTGAATTTCACACTCATGCTGGACAGTTTGGGTTTCTTTTTTGCTTTGCTGATCTTGGGCATTGGCCTTTTGATCATCGCCTATGCGCGGCAATACCTCAGCCGTGATGACAATATGGGCGAGTTTTTTACCTACTTGCTGCTTTTTCAAGGCGCGATGGTTGGTATTGTCCTAAGCGATAACATTCTGCTTTTGCTGGTCTTTTGGGAACTGACGTCACTGTCGTCGTTCCTGTTGATCGGGTACTGGAAACATCTGCCCGAAGGGCGCCAAGGTGCTCGGATGGCATTAACCGTCACCGGAATGGGTGGCCTTGCGATGATTGGTGGCATGCTGATCCTTGGCCAAATTGTGGGCAGCTATGACCTAAGTGTCATCTTGCAGAACCGCGAACTTATCCAAGCTGATCCATTGTACGTCCCGGCTTTGATACTGATTTTGCTGGGCTGTTTCACAAAATCCGCTCAGTTTCCGTTCCATTTCTGGTTGCCGCACGCAATGGCCGCACCCACGCCCGTGTCTGCCTATCTGCATTCGGCAACGATGGTGAAGGCGGGCATATTCTTGATGGCACGAATGTGGCCAGTGCTGTCTGGCACGCCAGAATGGTTCGTGATCGTCACAACTGCGGGTTTGGTGACAATGGTGCTGGGTGCGGTGATCGCGCTGTTCAAGCACGACCTTAAGGCCCTGCTGGCGTTTTCAACGGTCAGCCATCTGGGCCTGATCACGATGCTTTTGGGCACTGGCACGGCTTTTGGCGCGATGGCAGCGATGTTCCACATCCTGAACCACGCGACGTTTAAGGCGGCACTGTTTATGTCAGCCGGAATCATTGATCACGAGGCACATACCCGCGACATTCGCAGGTTGGGCGGTCTGCGCACATTGATGCCTGTGACGTTCGTTATTGTGTCCATTGCTGCGATGTCGATGGCAGGTATTCCGCTGCTGAACGGCTTTTTGTCAAAGGAAATGATGCTTGAGCAGGCGACCCGAACAGCGTTGTTCGGCTCACCTTGGTTGGTCCCTGTTTTGGCGACGGTGGGTTCACTTTTCTCTGCGGCATATTGCTTTCGATTGATTGGGCATGTGTTCTTTGGTCCCGTGCGCGATGACTACCCCGCCAAACCGCATGATCCGCCAGTTGGTCTTTGGTTGCCGCCCGCACTTTTGATTGTGCCAGTGGTCGTTATTGGCGTCGCGCCATTCCTTGCCGAACCTTTTGTGAAACTCGTCACCGCATCTGTGCTGGGTGACGCGGCAGAGGTGCCTTCGGCGCATTTCAAAATCTGGCACGGGCCGGTGCCTGCCTTATTTATGTCCATCGCGGCTGTTGTTGGCGGCTTGCTGATGTTGCGCATTTTCAATCCGGCATTGCGCATTTGGGACGCGGCCCCGCGCCCCGAAGCCAAGGCGATTTTCGACTGGGTCGTTGAGACGGCAGCAATGTTGGCGCGCAAACTGATTCTGCCTTTGCACAACGGCGCGTTCTCTAGGTACGCGGCTGTAGGCACGATGACGATTGTTGTGGCGGGCTTTTACGCTTGGTCCACCGGCACACTCAGCGCGCCGACCCGCACGATGCAAACGGCTAGTCCGGTTTTGATCGCTGGTTGGCTGATGCTGGTTGCAGCGGTCGTCGGGATGGTGATTTTGCATCGCAATCGTTTCTTGTCGCTGATCCTGATGGGGATCGTCGGTCTGATGGTGTCCATCGGGTTCGTGTTCTTAAGTGCGCCAGATTTGGCGATGACGCAGTTCACAGTTGAGGTGGTAACAATCATCTTGATGTTGCTTGCGCTGAACTTCTTGCCCAACCGGACACCTGTCGAAAGTTCTGTACTTCGCCGGATGCGCGACAGCAGTGTCGCCATCGCAGGCGGTCTGGCAAGCTTTGCATTGGCCTATTATTATCTGATGCGTGATGCGATCGGTACGCCGATTTCAGAGTTCCATCTTGCAAATTCCTACAAAGGTGGCGGCGGTACCAACGTGGTGAACGTCATCTTGGTCGACTTCCGTGGCTTTGATACCTTTGGCGAAATTATCGTGCTGAGCATTGCAGCTTTGCTGATTTATGCCCTCACTGAAACGCTGTTGAACGGGCCTGTGCGCGCGCGTCTGCTAAAGCGAAAGCCGGATCAGCCAAGGGCAGGGGACAAGCATCCGATGATGATGGTTGTGCTGACCCGCGTTATGATGCCTGTCGTTATGATGGTTGGTTTCTACATCTTCCTAAGCGGACACAACGAGCCAGGTGGTGGATTTATCGCGGGACTGATTGTGTCGATTGGTGTGGTGATGCAGTACATGGCAAGTGGCTTTGCATGGACCAATGCGCGGTTGAGATACCCCTATCATGGGGTTATCGGGGCGGGCGTTTTAACTGCTGGATTTACGGGGATCGGATCATGGTTCGTGAATAAGCCATTCCTGACGTCTGACTTTGTCTATGTCCGCATTCCGCCCTTCGAGAAATTTGAACTCGCGACTGCCGCCTTGTTTGATGTCGGTGTATTCTTATCCGTTGTCGGCGCTGTGATGCTGTCGCTTGAAAGCTTTTCGCGGCTGGCGCGGCGCGCCCACACGGTCGACAGCGAACATCCAATGGATATCGATCCGTCCCGCGATGCCCTTTCGCCTGTCGCCGCTGTAAGGGAGGGCGTGTAACATGGAGTTACTACTCGCATCAGCAATTGGAATCATGACCGCCGCTGGCATTTATCTTGTGCTGCGATTGCGGACGTTCCCGGTGATCTTGGGAATTTCGCTTTTGACGTATGCCGTGAATGTCTTTCTGTTTACTTCGGGGCAGGTCGTTGTTGGCGCGCCGCCGGTGTTGCGTGATGGTATAACTGTTTATACTGACCCGCTGCCGCAAGCGTTGGTACTAACGGCGATTGTTATTTCGTTCGGCATGACCGCCGTTGTGGTGATGATCGGACTTGGTGCATTCCTTGGGTCGAATGATGACCATGTGGATGACCAACCCGAAATCCCAGATGATCAGGCGGGGGGCACATCATGACCCATTGGCTGATTGCACCAGTTATTTTGCCCGCAATGCTAGCGCCGTTTATCGTGCTCGCTGCGCGCCATCATATCGGCATCCAACGCGTGTTTTCTCTCGCAGGTGTTGTGGCGCTAATTGCCATTGCCGCAGGGCTGGCATGGGGTGCCGCTGACGGGACTGTCATGCTTTATCTGTTGGGCGATTGGGCAGCACCGTTCGGGATTGTCTTGGTGGGCGACAGGCTGTCGACGATGATGGTTTTGCTCACGGCGGTGCTGGCGCTGTTTGTGTTGATCTATGCGATTGCCTCAGGTTGGGATGATCGCGGGCGACATTTTCATGCGCTTTTCCAGTTCCAGCTTATGGGGATCATGGGCGCGTTTTTGACGGGTG
>RCNF010001998.1_pt1 | contig 10897 bp, 6 predicted proteins | sample 2041311 | NCBI WGS metagenome assembly RCNF01 (sample SAMN09708228, study PRJNA481090) | Marine sediment metagenome, whole genome shotgun sequencing project. | biome: marine sediment; feature: ocean; material: sediment; isolation source: Sewage treatment plant 2 marine sediment (STP2) ... | reverse complement strand
GTATTAATCCCATTGGTAACCAGTATTGTCTTCGGTATGTTGACTTCAACTATGTTAGTGCTGCTGGTACTACCGGCAGCTTACGGGATAATGGAAGATATTGGTTTTATAGAATTGACAAATGAAGAGGAAGGTATAGAGGCTGAAGAAGTTGCGCATTTAGGTTAATAAAAGTGATAATCATCACCCCCCTACTTTTAAGCAGTTTTTTGAAGATTACGGTTAGGAGCTATAGAAAATATTATTTTAGAAATAGTCTAGAAAACTAATAGCAATCGTACATTTGGGTAATTGTGCGATAAGGTTTTATCCCGTATACAAGACTACTACGAGAGAGAATAACGCTTTTAGGAGTGTTTGTTATGCATGGAATTATAAAATTTCCGGGAAATCCATGGCCAGACGGTCATCCGTTGAAAGACTTTCGACTGGGTGTTTTGCTACACGAACCGAGGGGTGACTTGCCCGCCAAAGCCACATTAGATCTGAGATTTCGCTCAGAAAACTATTGCCATCCACATAGTTTCGAAAAAATGTCAGAAGCATCTAAAGTGCAACCCCAAGAAACGTCGAATTGGGAGTCTATTAGTTCATGGCTCAATTACGGTGCAGCCTATGCAACCTCGATTGCCAGCCATGAAGATATGGTGATCGCCGATCAAGATACAGGTTTTGATATCGAATGTTTAAATGATTTTACTCGGCTTATCGATCCCATTCCTGAAATTATCTCCGATGATGATGATAATTACGAAATCCCAGCATTCCATTCTCACATACTTTCATGGGACGATATGGCAGATCACCATATGAATATTACGCGTAATCCGAAATCCGGACTGTATGATGTTTTTTGGAAAGGAAAATGTGGCAGAAGCGATATTGGCAGTTACAGATTTCAACACGAATTCGAATTACAGGTTTCAGATGTTCCTTTTAGCGGATACTCAGGACATAAGCTAAGCTGGCAGGAACAAGCCAAAGTATCACTTGAAGAACGAGACTTAGAGTTACGTTCACTGGTTAAATCATTGGTCGTCAATCCCGGGAAAATGCAATTTAAAACAGGCCATTTCCCCGGCAGAGATCAATTACTACCGAATTGATTGGTAAACAACAGAAGGAAAGTCACCCCCCTACTTTTAGGCTGTTTTTAAAGCTAGTCTTCCTTTTTTTCAAAATCAGAGTCATTGGTTTTTAAATTACGATCAATCAATAACTTAAAGAAGAAGGGTAAAAAGAATACCGCAAGGAAGGTCGCTGCAAGCATTCCACCCATAACACCTGTACCCACAGATTGACGTGCACCGGCACCGGCACCACTAGAAAACGCCAAAGGCACTACGCCTAAAATAAAAGCCAGCGATGTCATTATAATCGGGCGAAAACGTAAGCGCGCTGCTTCCATTGCTCCTGCTGTTGCACTCATTCCATCATTGACCTTATACAGCGCATATTCAACTATCAAAATTGCATTTTTAGCCGCTAAACCTAGCAGTGTTACTAAGCCAATCTGAAAGTAAACATCGTTGGTAAAATCGCGCAAATAAACCGCCGCCAGTGCACCAAAAGTACCAAAAGGTAAAGCCAGTAACACCGATAATGGCAGCGACCAACGCTCATAAAGCGCAGCCAGAATCAAGAACACCATAATGACCGCAAGCCCTAGCGCTATAGCAGAGTTGCCATTCGATTGCTTTTCCTGAAAAGATGTCCCAGTCCAGTCATAACTAAAATCGTTAGACAACGATTTATTGGCAATATCCTCTACCGCATCAAGTGCCTGACCGGAGCTGAAACCCGGCGCGCCTTCACCCATCAATTTAACTGCGGGTAAATTGTTGAAACGGTTGATAGTATCTGGGCCAGAACTGTATTCGACTTTAGCAAATGCAGATAACGGCACCATCTCACCTTTATCGCTACGCACATACATACGGCCAACATCATCTGGTGTTTTACGATATTCGGAATCTGCCGATAGCAATACCTGCCACGCACGACCAAATTTATTGAAGTCATTTACATAATAAGAACCGAGGCCTGCGGCCAAAGTATTAAAGGCGCTATCCAGCGAAACTCCCAAGGATTTAGCGCGCTCACGATCCACATTGACATAAAGCTGCGGAGTTGCTGCTCGCCACAAGCTATTCACCATCCCCAAACGCGGATCTTGTTGCGCCGCGCCTTTGAATTTCTCCATCGCTGCTGCCAATGCTTTGGAGCCACCCTCGCCTTTATTCTGCAAATAGAATTCAAAGCCACCAGTACTACCTAGGCCAAAAATTGCGGGAGGATTAAACGCTAGCACCAACGCTTCTTTGATATGCGCAGTTTTTGCAAATAATTCACCTACCAAAGCCTTGGTAGGAACATCTCTATCATCCCAATGCTTTTGTGTGACAAACATAGTTGCTGCGCTGTTTTTATAACCGCCACCAAGAAAATCAAAACCTGTAAATGCCACGACATTTTCATTGTTAGGATTGGACTGGACCGCCTTTAAAACCTCAGAGACGACCTTCTCCGTACGCTCCAGTGAAGCGCCATCGGGAAGGAACACTGCAGCAATGTAATAACCCTGATCCTCATCGGGCACTAGCGAATTCGGTGTGATTTTCCACAAACCCACGGTTGCTGCAACCATAACCATAAACAGTAAAATGGTGATAAAAGAATGGCGAATCATAAAGCCGACTGTGCCAACGTAACTGCGCGTGACCCAGGCAAAAAAGCGATTAAAACCGCGGAAGAAAAAGTTTGTGCCTTTGTGTTCGCTTTTTAAAATCAACACGCATAAAGCGGGCGTCATAGTGAGTGCGACAACACCTGAAAGCGTTACGGAGATCGAGATTGTAATTGCAAACTGGCGATATAACTCACCCGAGAGTCCACCGAGGAATGCAATCGGCACAAACACCGAAACCAGCACCAGCACAATCGCCACGATTGGCCCACTCACCTCCTTCATGGCTTTAAATGCTGCTTCTCGGGCTTTGACACCCTCTTCATGCATAATGCGCTCGACATTTTCCAGCACCACTATGGCATCGTCGACCACAATACCTATGGAAAGCACCATCCCGAACAGGGTTAAGGTATTGATCGAGTAGCCTAGCATTTGCAAACCGGCGAAGGTTCCCAGCAAAGAAACAGGAACCGCAAGAATAGGTATAAGTGTTGCTCGCCAGTTTTGTAAGAATAAATAAACTACTAGGAAAACCAGCAACATGGCTTCACCGAGAGTTTTTAACACCTCTCGTATAGATACCTCAACAAAGCGTGTGGTGTTGAATGGTGTAGAATAAACCAGCCCATCCGGAAATCTTTCAGATAGAGTTTTAAGCTTGCCTTGTACTTCTTCTGCCACACTCAAAGCATTAGCACCTGGCTGTAAAAAAACACCAATTAATGTGGAAGGATTGCCGTTTATACGCCCTGTGAATTCATAGTCTTTGGAGCCCAATTCAACTCTTGCAACATCTTTAAGGCGCAATAAGCTGCCATCTTCATTGGCGCGCAGGATGATATCTTCAAACTCTTCGACCGTTGAAAGCCGACCCTTAGTGGTAATACTGTAGACCATTTCCTGACTGGTTTTTGTCGGTGCCTGTCCAATTTTTCCTGCAGCAAACTGTGCATTTTGTTCGGTCAATGCGGCGCCAACATCGGCAATGGTCAAACCGAGCTTTGTTAGTTGATCGGGTTTCACCCAGATACGCATGGCGTAATCTTTAGCGCCAAAAATCTGCACATTGGTGGTACCGGGAATACGCTTGAGTTGATCCAGCACATTCAAGGTAATGTAGTTGGATATATACAAATCATCATAGCGCTGATCAGGCGAATAAAACGCCAGTACCTGTAAAAAAGAAGATGAGCCTTTAGAAACCGTGACGCCATTGCGCCTTACTTCCAGCGGTAAGCGCGCATCTACCTGTTTTACCCGGTTATTAACATTCAGCGCGGCCTTATCAACATCAGCGCCAATCTGGAAGGTGACAGTGATGGTGCTGACACCGTTCGAGGTAGAAGTCGATGACATATACAACATGTCTTCAACACCATTAATGGCGTTTTCTAGTGGCGTTGCTACGGTTTGAGAAGCGATTTCAGCAGAAGCGCCAGGGTAGACCGCTACCACCTGTACCGTGGGTGGTGCGATTTCAGGGTATTGCGCCACGGGCAAGGTGCGCATAGCTGCGAGGCCCGCAATCATGATAAAAATCGAAATGACAAAGGCAAATATTGGGCGGTTTATAAAATACTGGGAAAACATTTTACTTTTGCTCTAATGATTTTTTACTATTATTCTCTGTAGATTCCTCACTACTTAATGAGGTTTCTCCTGAGCTTTTCATTTCGCGTTCTATTTCGCTTTTTAATTCGGTGCTGATGAGAGTTGTAGGTTCTTTGTTTGGTTCTTTGCTTGTTTTATCAGTGTTTTCATCGTTATTTTTTGACACCCCCCCACTTTTAGACGTTTTTTCACCACCTGCTTGAGAGTTTTGCTCAGCTTTATCTTTTGCATCAGTCGCCGTTGTCGCATTAATTGGCATTCCCGGGAAGAAGATTCGAGCGCTACCTTCCGTGACAACTTCATCACCCACTTTAAGCCCAGATTTTATTACCCAAGCATTTTTCAGATCACCTTCGAGTTGCACCCACTCACCCACTTCGACGGGGCGCTGCTCTGCTATAGTCACCTCCTGATTATCTTTGCCTTTGCTTTTACCTACGACATAAACATATTTGCCTTGAGGGTTATCCAGCACCGCGCGTTGTGGCACAACAATAGTATTCGGGCGCACTGCTCCAATCAAATTAACCCGCACAAATTGACCGGGCGATAAGCGCCGCTGAGGGTTATCAACCGTCGCGCGCACGGCAAAATTACCCGTTTTTGGATCAGTCTTATAATCTTCAAAGCTCACCTTGCCAGTTTGCGGCAGTTGCTGGCCGTTACTAGACGTCAACGCCACCTCTAACCCAGTACTCGGAATACGTAAAGAACCGCTGCCTATTTCCTGCTGTTGCTGTATTTGTTCTGACTCGGGAATCCCAAAATTCACATAGGCGGGATTCGTCTGCGACAACGTGGTCAATAAACTGTCACTACCCGCTTGTACTAAACTCCCTTGTAATTTCATGGCACGCCCAGCGATGCCTGAAATGGAGGCTTTCACCGAGGTGTAATCAAGATTAATCTGCACCGTTTTAATCGCCGCCTGCGCTTGCAAAATTGTTGCTTCTGTTTGTTGAATAGCCGCTTTTGCAATCTCCAATGCCGACTCTGCATCATCCTTGGCGCTCTGACTCACTAATTTGCGGTTTGCCAGTGGAATCACGCGCGCATAATCGCGCTGTGCTTTCTTTAATTGTGCCTGAGCACTGTTTTTTGCTGCTTTTGCACTCACTAATGCAGCCTGAGCCTCCGCCATTTTTGCTTTTAAAGGCGCGCGGTCAATGGTGAATAAAAGATCGCCTGCATTGATAAAGCTGCCTTCTTCATAGAGTCTTTTCTCGATAATTCCAGAAACCCTTGCCCGTACCTCAACCTCGTGCGAGGCGGCTACCTGCCCCGTATAAGAGAACCTCACGGGAACATCACGCGGCGTCACCTTGGCACTAAACACCTGAGCCGGAGGCGGCCCTGCTGGAGCGGCAGGTGGTTCAGCAGCATTTTGCTTTTCACACGCTGCTAGCACCATTGTCAGAGCGAATAAAATTAAAGTATTTGTTTTTTTCATTTTTATATTAGTTAAAACTTCCTGATTCGAAAAGGCCTGTGGCAAGGCTTGATAATTGGTATTGAAATTAATAAAACAATGGCAACTTAGGACAGCTTAAACAGCTTCTTTGAATTGAGATATCAGAATGAATACAAGTTGTACTAAATTCAAGATAAAGCAAGCAACGGTAAACAAAAAGCCTTCGCAGTAAACGTTTGGAGTTTATTAGATAAAAGGCCTTCCGTAATATCATTTACTGGAATGTTAATCATTACGTTTTTAGTTCGCCTTGTTTGTACCTCTTTCAACAATCTAATAGTAAGCAGAGGGCATGTCCGAAAGAAAATATTATAGATCAATAGAGTAAATGACTAACAAGGCATTAAAAACACTCTAAAAGTGGGGGGGTGTCCTTTTATACCTATCAAACAACTTTTTGGGGCTTGTTTTAGAGCGTAATAAGCCCACACCAATCATAACCAGCAATAATCCTATCGCATGCGACCAACCAAACGCTTCATCCAGTAACCACACCGCCAATAAAATAGTAACCACCGGCCCAATGCTCCCGGTAATACTCATCCGCGTAGCGCCAATACGATTAATCGCTTCGCTGGTAAAAAAACTAGGAATCAAAGTACAGAATATCGCTAACAAAAAACCAAGAAGCCAAAGCTTTGGTGATACATTCAAATCACTAAATTCACGCGTGTTAAAGAATTGAATCACTATCCAAATGGTCGCTGATGACATGGCGATACTGGTAAAAATCAAACTCCCTAAACGCGAGATAAATGATTTACTAAAAATCACATATAACGAAAAACTCAAAGCTGCAGCGGCGACTAAAGCTGTGCCGAGCGCGGTATTGCTGCCCTCTCCTACTGACTCATTAAAGAACAGAAAAGCAACACCCAGATAACTAATAATTAGCGATGCAAAAACGCGCCCTGTGATTTTCTCACGAAAGAATACCCAGCTAAGCAATGCCACCATTACCGGATAGGTGAACAGCGTTAAACGCTCCAATTGAGCGGTGATATATTGAAGCCCTAAAAAGTCGAGATAGGATGCAAGGTAATAGCCTATAAACCCCAAGCCAACAATTAAAAAGAAGTCATTCGTTCTTAGTTCTGCTGCTTTCTGTGGGCGTGTTCTCACAGCGTAGGCGAGAACGATTAAGTAGAAAGGCATGGCGATCATCATGCGCATCATCAATAGAGTAGTGGCATCAATCCCTTCATTAAACGCCATTTTAATCAACACTGATTTTAACGAAAATAAAGTAGTGCCAGCGATAGCGAAGGCAAAGCCTGTAGCCACGTTTCTTTTATCTATTTGATCTTGAGTTTGTTTTTGAGACTGTTCCATTGAACACCTGATTGCCGAGCTAACATTACCGAGTTAACTTTTTTGGGTGAAAGTTTTTAAGAGGCTTTTTTGTAAGCCTAAGCAAATGGAACTTGTAGGGAGAACCTGAGAGTATCAAAACTCTGATAGTTGCTGTTTAAGAAGTGTAGCAGGGAAGTGAAAGGAAATAATGATCACCCCCCTACTTTTATGAGATTTCTTATTCTTAGCAATGAAAACCTCACCTTTCAGGTCGTCGTCACTGCGTCCAACGTTGTCTACGCTGCGCTTCGGCTAAGCAGTTTTTCTAATCGTTATTTTTATATGGTATATAACTGCAACATTATTTTTTTGACGCTACTTTTTGTCCCAGTTAGGGAGCTTTTCTAACTAATTATCATCAGCCATTTTCTTAGTGATCACTAAAAACTCATCAATATCTGTAGCCGAATGACAATGCAAAGGTGAGACTCTTATCGCCCCTTCAAGATCAAATGATTCCAGCATTCGCTTAGAATATATACTGGTATTTACGCGCTCAAATACAGTCACGCCCTGCTTATCATATTCTTTTACTGCCTCCGCTGGCTCTATATGCTTAAAGTTAACGGCAAGAATCAAATCTCGCTTAGTCAGGTCTTCGTAGTCGAGATAAACATCCAGATTCTGCATTTCACGTAAACCTGTAGTGTTCTCTGTGCCATTTAATAACCTTGAGAGTAAGGCGCGTTCATGCAATGCAATCTTCTGCATGCCTTTTTCGAATTGTTCACGCTGACCTGAATCAGTAGTTCCCCGTTCTCCCAAGCGACAAACATAGTTTATGATTTCACTAAACATTGCATATTGGGCAGGATCGGAACTGCCTAAATCCCAAAAGTCTTTTCCCTTGCCACTTAATTTGTCGTGGGGTAACACAGCAGCCCGGTCAGAGAGCCACGCTAAGCCCATTCCGCGACAACCAAAGAATTTATAGGGCGCAATATTGATGCCGTCGATTGGGATGTTCTTCAAGTTAATGATGTCGTGTGGTGCGTGTTGCACAGCATCGACCACGATATATAAATTAGGTTTGATTTTTCTTGCCGCTTTAACGATTGACTCAATATCTAGTTTTGCTCCAGATATATTGGATGCATAAATCACACTAAGAAGCGCTGTATCCTGATCGACCAGTTTGATAATTTCATCGACATCGACACCGCCGGTTATTGAATTACTTTGCGCAACTCGAAGCTCACGCCCTGTACGTTCGGCGTTTAACTCCATCGCATCATAAGATGAAGGATGTTCCAGAACCGTGGTCACCATATTGGTACCTGGAACATTTTCTGAAATAACGCGCACCATATCAAACATCGCTTTCGACGCGGTCAATGCCGTGTAAACAGTACCGCCTTCGACATTCAGCATCATGCGAAAACCCTGCTGACCCTTGTCTTGTATGCCTTGAAGATAAATGGCAGTATCATGAATACGTTCGGGGCAGTCAGGCGTTGCAGAAAGCTGTGCATATGCCTCAACGGATTTTTTCAATCTGAAAGATCCACCGGCGTTATCAAAAAATAGGCGACGACGACCATTAAGATCAATATCTACATGATAAAAAGAATCTTTTACCGTTTGCATTGTTGATTCTGAAAACAACTTACCTGAGTTTGCATGTGAGATACCCAAAACCACCCCCTTTACTTTCCATGAGCTTGCCATTTCGTTTTTTGAATGGTCACTCATGCATGCTAGAGCTTAAAACTAGATCGCCAACAGGCGATACTAGGTTTTAGCGTGTATTTAACGACTTTTTTTGATTAGTAAAAAAGTTTAGATAGAGCAAACTTCGCCTTCATAAACATCCATTACCGACTTTAGCTCATCGTGGATATATTGCTGCTCTTCTTCTTTTAACTCAGCCAAAAACTCTGGTGTTGTTTTTGCTGCTAGCTTAAAGATAATCTGGTTAACTTCTAAACAACCGCGCAATGCAATCTCTTCGATCAATTTATCCATTTCAGCTTGATTAATATCGCCTTCAACAACTGTGCTTTCGATGCCGATTAATTCATCGTTAGCGCCAAACCAGAAATCTAACCCCTTCTCTAAAAAATCGTCGAAGGTTAAGTAATGGGTACCATCGCAGGAGAAATTCAAGCCAACAAAGCCATTCACCAAGTTCAGAGAACCTGAGCGCAGGTAAACAGTATCATCAGCAAAGCGTAATGCAAAAAACTGTTTAAAGGTATTACACACATCAGGCTTGGGTACGATATTACGCTCAAAGTATGGGCGCTTCGGGTAAGCCAAACAAACCTCTGAATCGGATAATTCGTCCATGGTAAGAATGCGGTAGGTGTATGGATCATCAACGTGCCATACCGTAATTCTACTGCTAGAATAATGAATCTGACAGTGATATACACCGTGTTCGGTCATTAACTCTTCGAGTATCGTCATAACTTCTTCGAGACGTTTATCCATCTGGCTTTCGACGCGCGACTGCAAAAACAAGCCACCGCGAATCGCTGGGTCGCCTTTGATTTGACGCCATTTACGCGGCTCTTCGTAGATTTTGTCGTTACGTGGTAATTCACGCAGATCGTAATCTACACCGAGGAAACCGAGGCGCTCGCCTGCATCGTTACGGATAATTTGCACCGCTGTTAACGACGGACGTTTTTTATTTTTACTGATGTATGCACTGGATAATTCAAAATCTTTGCCATTTCTCGCCGCAAAAAGATTTTCTAAATACGGACGCTTTGATCTATCTCGACCTAGATCTTGTTTATTTTCACCTTCGTGCTTAACCGTATAGCTTAGCTGGATTCCATTTTTATCAAGCACATAGATATATTTACAATAAGGCAAACTCTTCTTCGCCAAGGTCAGAAAGTCATTTAAGCGTTCAGGCTTACCCATGTAAGGGACAAGATCTCCGGCGAGATCGGAGAGCAACCCACCGATTAATTTACTTAGGTGTTTACGTTGTTCTTTAATTGATGTTTGAACAATTGAATCCATCTATTAAGGCCCGAAATTTAATTTGATAGAATTTTAGGATACCACTTTTATAATTACGCATGATAATTTTTATGTTTGAATTAAGGGAACAAATTGATAGTTGAATTTGTCTTACTTAAGATATTATTAATTTTTGGGAGAAGGTCATGAATCAATCCATGTATAAAAATATTTCACTGATTTTACTAAGCAGCCTCAGTATTCTTACCTCTGCAACTTTAACTGCCGAGAGCAATCAACCTGCCCAGGGTAAGCAATTTCCAAACAGCTACCAGAATAATATTTCTAAGCCTACCCAGATAAAATGGCTAGGGGTATCTATCGGGCAGATATCGCTAGCACTGAAAAGTCAATTAGCTTCTCAGTTGAAAAATGATATCGGCGTGATGATTACAGGCGTACAAGCTAATTCACCTGCAGAAAAGTCGGGATTAAAAGCATTTGATATTTTGACGCATTTCAATAAAACGACTGTTTCGAACAGCCAGCAAGTTTATGACCTAGTGCAACAAAGCAGTCCTGGCCAAATTATCAAACTTGAATATATTCGAGCAGGTAAAAAGCAAACAGCTACGGCAAAAATTGGATCACGCGAGATCAGCAATCAAAAACATTGGAATCAGCCATTTCAGGGCTGGCCAAATGGTAATCGCTTTGGTGGTTTCCCGAATTTCAATAATGATCCATTCTGGAATTCACAACCAGGTTGGAATGATCCATTTTTTCAAAACTTTAATAAAAACTTTGACAGAAACTTTAATAATAATTTTTCATCGCCCTTTTCAGTAACAATTAAA